>Ga0193738_1000108_pt1 | contig 52301 bp, 45 predicted proteins | sample L2a1metaG_FD_144927 | JGI IMG/M metagenome (GOLD analysis project Ga0193738, IMG submission 144927) | Soil microbial communities from a riparian zone of the East river system, Colorado, United States - L2a1 | ecosystem: Environmental > Terrestrial > Soil > Riparian zone | place: USA: East River... | reverse complement strand
AGAAAGGGCGGTGTTCTTTTACCCAGCTACTAATATAAGATGCAATTTCTGAAGTAGGCGTGCCGGGAGCAAATAATTTTCCAACGCCATCCTCATTCAGTTTTTTCATATCATCATCAGGGATGATACCGCCGCCGGTCAGCAATACATCATCCATCTCTTTTTCTTTCATGAGCTTCATCACTTTTGGAAACACGGTCATATGTGCGCCGGATAAAATGCTGATACCGATCGCATCAACATCTTCCTGCAGAGCAGCATTCACCACCATTTCCGGAGTTTGGCGCAGACCGGTATAGATCACTTCCATGCCGGCATCACGCAAAGCAGTTGCGATCACTTTAGCACCGCGGTCATGACCATCAAGTCCGACTTTAGCAACCAATACTCTGATGGGTCTTTTCATAAAAAGATTTCATTTCAAAAATAAGCATTAAGTCAACGCATAAACTTACTCTTTAATTCAGCTACACCTTTTGTAATGATGCTGTTTAAAGAATCGTTACCATTCTCATATAAAAAGATCTTCATTCCATTCTCCCTGAAAAGTGGCATATTAATGGAATCTTTTATCGTCATTTTTTCAAATTGCTGAAAAACGATATCATCTTTATCCGGGATCCGGTGACCAACAAGTATTAAGTTTTTTATATCATACTTATCGGGCATCCAAAAAAGAAACGATGCATTGTCACTGTACACTTCAGGCAACTCAGCTTCTTTTCGATAATAATTTAATGCACCAGCTGAATAATATCCACGGCAATAAACCGCCGTTTTCATTTTTTGATCCTGCGGTAAGCTATTATAAACAGCTCCTGCTTTTAATGCCAATTCTTTCCAACCCATCATATCAGCAAAATCCTGGGGCAGAGGATGCATCTCCTGGTCTTCCCATTTAAAACTTCCTGTTTTATTTAAACCTGTTTTTTCATAATAATTTGCCAGTACTTCAGGTTTTGCCAATGGCATGATCAACGGCATCGCAAATACTCCTAATGCCAGTGGAAGAATGACCATCGCAAACCTTGTCCATCGTAATCGAATCTCAGTAGCTTTTTCCAATTGATAAGCGCCAAAGGCAAATAATATGGGATAAGCCCCCAAAGCATAATAGTCCTTACCGCTTAAAACAATCAGTAGTGTAATTACAAATAAGTAAGTCCATGCTATATAACGAAACTGTTTTCCTTGTTCTTTAAAAATTACAAAAATCAATCCTGCGATCCAGATAAAAACACAAGGCAGGTTCATCATAAACTGGCTGATAATAAAACCTAAGGCACTATTATACTTTAACTGTTCTTCCTGTAGTTCGTTCATATGATTGACAACAGGAAAACGATGATCGTACTGCCACCAAATATTTGGAAGAAATATCAGCAAACCGATCAAACAAGCAAAATAAAAATGTTTATTGAGAAATATTTTTCGTTGACGTGTAAGCAAAATCCCTACAAGGATACTTAAAGTGTAAAATGCAACTGAATATTTACTCATCATACCAAGACCTACGGCAATTCCAAGAACATAAAGCCATTTGTTTTGTTGAGTTTGAATAAAGCGAATAATGGAGAATGCCATCAATGTCCAGAAGAATACATCAAGAAAATTTGGCATGAATAAAAAGAACAAACGCATATATCCATCAATCATAAAAGGAAGCCATCCCAGGAACAATGCAAATACTCTTCCGCCTAAAGAAAGAATGATCCTCCCAACTAATAAGAACGTTAAAGCGCCAAATAAAGCGGGCCATATTCTTATCCAAAACATGCTGGCGCCCAAAAAATTTGTGATCCATGCAAACACACTTAACATTGGAGGTATTTCCATGTAACCCCAATCCATATGATGTGCTTCTGCGAGGTATAGGTATTCATCACGGTGTGGTTGATAAAAACTACTTTGCAAGAAAAAAGGAGCTATTAGTTTAATAATAGCCAGTATAAAGAGAAAATTTCTTGCTGACCTGGTTGACTGCATAAGTTCAAGATAATTATTTTCAGGGTATTTAATAAATTACAGTATGCAATACAGAAAATTTGGAAATACAGATATGGTCGTTAGTGAAATTGGTTTTGGTGCATGGGCCATTGGCGGTGGAGCAATGATCGGTAACACGGCAATCGGTTGGGGTGATACGGACGATAATGTTTCAATAAAAGCAATTCATACTGCATTAGATATCGGTATTAATTTTTTTGATACAGCAGATATTTACGGATTAGGGCATTCCGAAGACTTGTTGGGTAAAACCATTGGTAATAAGAAGGGTGCCATCATTGCAACAAAGGTTGGCAACGTTTCAAGAAACGATCAGTTTACTGTTGATTACTCCAAAGAATATATATTGAAAGCTTGTGAAGAATCCTTAAAAAGATTAAAGAGAGAAACGATCGATTTTTATCAACTGCATAGTGCAAGAATGCAGCATTTGCAACAGGGAGAATGTATTGCTGCAATGCAACAACTGGAGCAACAGGGTAAAATAAAATACTGGGGCATTTCTTTAAACACATTTGATCCATTGCCTGAGGCAGATTTTTTTATACAAAATAAGATCGGGAATGGATTTCAGTTAGTATTAAACTTACTGAATCAGAAAACGTTGCCGTTATTGAAGAGTTCAGCCGAAAATGGATATGGAATAATTGTCAGAATGGCTTTACAATTCGGATTGCTTACGGGCAAGTTTGATAATGGAATGAATTTCTCTGCAAATGATCATCGCAAAAACAGGCTAACAAAAGATGTAATTGATGCTTCAAATAATGCATTGAACCCCGTTTGGGCGTTATGTAAAAAGTATAATTGCAGCAAAACGCAACTAGCCTTGAGTTATATTCTCAGTTATCCAGAAGTATCAACCATCATTGCCGGTATAAGAACAACCGAGCAGGTGAAACTAAATACAACAGGTTTATTTCAATTGGACAGGAATGATAGATCAATGATAGAACAACTTGGTGCAACAGATTTTATTCAAGTGATGGATTTGATACAAAAACAAGGTTAAGCAAAAACAGTAAGAGCTTTTTTGATACGGCTAATAGTTTCTTCTTTACCTATTATTTCAGCTATGTCAAATACACCAGGCCCGAACTTCCCACCGACGAGCATAATGCGTAGTGGTAGTAACACTTCCCCTGGTTTTATTTGATTTGCCGCGGCCATTTCTTTGAAACTATTTTCAAGTGTAATTGCTTTCCAGTCATTATTCAATTCATAATTACGGATCACTTCAGCAAAGAATAATTGTTTGGCTTCATTCCATTTTGGTTTCACGGCATCCACATCCCATTTTTCCGGCGATATAAAAAAGAAGTATGAGTGATCGTAAAAGTCGGTAAGTAAAGTGCAGCGATCTTTTACAAGTTCAATTACTTTACTTAAAACATTCTCATTGATACCAGCGATACCTTTTTCAATCAGTATGTTTTTAACTGTCGACTGTAGGCTATCGACTGTCGACTTCTTTATCCATTCATGATTGAACCATTTTGCTTTTTCATAATCAAATTTTGCACCGCCGCTATGCACTCTTTCAATTGAAAATTTGTCGATCAATTCTTCTTTGGTAAAAATTTCCTGTTCGGTTCCATCATTCCAGCCAAGTAATGCCAGCAAATTAATAAAAGCTTCAGGTAAAAATCCTTTCTCTTTAAATCCTTCTGTCAGCTCATTTGTTTTTGGATCGGTCCAGTTCATAGCAAAAACAGGGAAACCATATTTTGCGCCATCACGTTTACTCAACTTTCCATTTGGTCCAAGTATCAATGGAAGGTGAGCCCATTGTGGCATTTCATCTAAACCGAACAAATATTTCCATAATAAAATATGTACAGGAGCACTTGGTAACCATTCCTCACCGCGAAATGCATGGGAGATCTTCATTAAATGATCATCAACAACAACAGCCAAATGATAAGTCGGCATTCCATCCGCTTTCAATAAAACTTTATCATCAACAACTGAGGTATCAAAACTCACCTCACCACGAATGATATCAGTAAAAGAAACCGTTTCATGTTCCGGTATTTTTATTCTTATTACATGCCTTACATTTTCATCGAGCAATCTTTTTGTTTCATCGGCAGACAATGAAACTGAATTCCTCATTTTCATTCTTATACTTCCATCATATTGTGGAGAAGGGTTTTGCTCTGTTTTAAAGTCATGTCGCATTTTTTCCAGGTCTTCAGGAGTATCGAATGCATAATATGCATGGCCATCTTTTACTAATTGTTCAGCATATTTTCTATACAGCTCTTTTCTCTCACTTTGTCGGTAAGGCCCATAATTACCGCCATGCACTGAGCTTTCGGTTGGTTCAAGCCCGGCCCATTTTAAACAATTGAAAATATAATCTTCAGCGCCGGCTACATAGCGGCTTTGATCAGTGTCTTCGATCCTTAAAACAAAATCCCCATCATATTTTTTTGCAAAAAGATAATTGTATAGAACAGTTCTCATTCCGCCAAGATGCAAACCTCCGGTAGGTGAAGGAGCAAATCTTACCCTTACTTTTTTATCCATAAGCGCAAAGATAAGTTTCGAAATTCTTCAATGGTCAGTAATAAAAAAAACCGTCCGAAGACGGTCTTTTATTAATAGCTCAGATAATTTATGGGAGAGTTATAGTTATTGGCAAAACACCATCTATAGTAATAACGGCTACATTATCACAAGTGCCATTACCATAATCAAGGATGGCAAAATGTGTTTGTCCCTGTATCTTCATTTTACCTTTTGATACATTATGACAAGTTGTTTTCTTTTCAAGTGCTTCTGTTATTGTAACAGTTCTTGCTTTACCCGCAGGGTTTGTTACTGTATGGCTGCCTGTAACGGAGTACACATCGTCCAAAAGATTTAATCGTGTGTTAGCTCCTGCTGTTTGCGTAACAGTCTTTGTTCCTTCATGTGTCCAATAATAACCACCCAGCGGCTCGGTTACTTTACCATTTGTTATTTGTCTTGTCCAGCTTACACCATTTGGTGTGCTGGTGTTTGTCCATGTAATGGTTCCTTCCACTTTATAACCAACGGTTTTATAGTTATCAAAAGTCATTACTGCAGTTGCTCCGGTACGATGAACAGAATCAGAAAGAGTGATATTGATCTTACCTGACCTGCTGACACCATCAACACTTGTACAACCATTTCCAAAATCGATCACGATTGTTTTTGGAAATGAATTTTGCGGAGTGATATTTACAGTAGCACAGCTAAGTGTGTTTGTTGTTTCAAATAACTGGGTAACACGACCACCGATAAGTCCTGCGCTGGCAGTGGCTTCAAAGAAAACTGCATTGGCATCATCATTTATACTTTCAGATACTGCCTGGTTTTCAGTTAACTTGAAAGTTGTTTCAAATTCAGGATCTGGTTCATTATCTTCTTTTTGACAGGCAGTAAATAAAAATAGAGAAGGGAGAGACAAAAGAGCAAAGATTTTTTTTAGTTTCATATAAATTGAATTTTAAGTTCGGATTAAGACCTACAAAAGTCTAAAACGATTAATTAGAAAAGAAATTACTTTACCAAATGTTTTACTTCGTAAAAACGCCAGGTTGGCTCAAGAAGATCTACGATTCATTTATATGGAGTATGCCTGCAAGTGATAAAACCCTTTACCTGACTTTTGATGATGGGCCTCATCCTGAAGCAACTCTATTTGTTTTGAAAGAGTTAAAAAAGTACAATGTTTTGGCTACCTTTTTTTGTATAGGTAAAAATGTTGTTGCGTATCCTGATATTTATAAGCAAATAATACGAGAAGGTCACTCCGTTGGCAATCATACTTACAATCATTTGAATGGATGGAAGACAAATAATGATGATTACTTAAATGACATAAAACTTGCCTCCAATGAAATTGATAGTTATTTGTTCAGGCCTCCATACGGTCGCATTACTTCGTTCCAGGCAAAAAATTTAAAACGAGTGATGAAGGGAAAAGAGCCTAAAGTGATAATGTGGGATGCTTTAAGCGGAGATTTTGATATTACATGTTCACCTCAACAATGCCTGGCAAATGTTCTGTTTGCATCAGTTTCAGGATCGATCATAGTTTTTCATGATAGTGAGAAAGCTTTCCCAAGGCTTGAATATGCATTGCCACGAGTACTTCGATATTTTTCAGAAAAGGGATATTTGTTTAAATCACTGTAGCAATTTTTTGATGGTTTCGGTTTTATAAATAAATAGGGCCTGGGTAGAAACCCTGGCCCGTTTTTAATCCGTACCCTATGAAAACTGGTTTAAAGGTAATAATTTTTTAATTACGGCAAAGTAATATTATGGGGTGCTCCGTTGATGGTTACCACCGCCTTATTATCACAATCTCCGTTACCGTAGTTTATGGTTGCGACCCATGGGGAACTAGTTGTAAGATTTAACCTGGCTACCCGGTTAGCACCTTTAACCAGCCAACGACAGCTGAATTTTTTGATCAATGGATCAGTTATCTCGGAATTCCAGGCAATCAATAGATCACCTCTTTTTACCTTGCCACGTGCACCTCCCTCAATTTTATAGATGTCATCAAGATGAATCCAGGGAGTACATGTACCCTCAATTTGGGTTATAGTTTTAGTACTGTTCCATTCTGTATAATTTCCATTTGGTTTGCTAAGTTTTGCATTTTCAACTACTACTTTCCATTTATGTCGCATACAATTAGCAGAAATCACTTCACCCTCGTTGGTTATAGTAAGAGTACCTTCTACCTTAATGCTATCGACCATATAGTTTTCGAAAGTTGTTGTAGCCTTAGCACCGGGTATAAAAAGCCTGTTGGTATAAGTAGAAATTATTTTGCCTGAGCGAATTCTTCCGTCACGAGCTGTACAACCTGAGCCGAAATCCATCACTATTTTTACGGGAAATGGGTCCGTATTGTTAAGACGAGTAATTGTTACATTGGGGCAAGCAGTAAGCCTGGCAGTTCCTCCTTCTGACGTTCCCGGATTCATCCGGCCAAATACACCCGTACCACCAAAACCAACATCAGTATTAACGCCTAATACATTGTCAAAAACTTCATTGAAAATATCATCAGATTCAGCATCGGCTTCTGAAGAAGCCTCCGATGCAAATTCTTCCTGTGTGGTGTCATCGCTGACTTCTTTTGAACATGAACCAAATACAATAAGTGACAAAAAAACAATGGCAGCAAGACGGGTAGGACTGAAAATCAGTTTCATATTATTGATTTTTGTAGGTTTACAAATAACGAACCTCTGACAGGGAATATTGAACTTGGTTTAAGTCTTTGTTAAGATTTTCAAGCCATTTATCTTTGAAAATCAGTATAAAAATATGATAATCGACACGCATAGTCACATTTACCTGACTGAGTTTGATGCAGATAGAAATGAAATGCTAACAAGGGCTGAAATCGAAGGAATTAGCCTGATTTTAATGCCGGCAATTGATCAGTCGACCCATTTGGCTATGCTAAAAACCGAAGAAAATTTCCCGAAATGCGCTTCAATGATGGGGCTACATCCATGTTCGGTAAAAGAAGGGTATAAGCAAGAGCTCAAAATAGTAGAAGGATATTTGGAAAAAACAAGGTTTGTGGCGGTTGGAGAAACCGGCCTTGATTTTTACTGGGACAAGACCTTTACTAAAGAACAGTATGAGTCTTTTCAAATTCAAATTGAATGGGCAAAGCATTACGCTATACCAGTTGTTATTCATTCGAGAAATTCAATTGACGAGTGTATTTCTACGATCAGAGAAAATCAACAAGGAAATTTGAAAGGAGTTTTTCACTGTTTTTCAGGAGACGAAAGACAGGCAAAGGAAATAATTGATCTTGGATTTTATTTAGGAATAGGGGGGGTAGTTACATTTAAAAACTCAGGTTTGGATAAAGTAATGGCAGATATTGATATGAAAAATGTAGTGCTGGAAACGGATGCGCCTTATTTGGCGCCAGTTCCTTTCAGAGGAAAGAGAAATGAATGCAGCTATTTAAAATATGTCGTAGAAAAATTGGCTGAGATAAAAAATGTTTCGAAAGAAGATATTGCCGATGTCTCTACTAAGAATGCGAAAGAATTGTTCAACATCTGAAATGCTACCTGTATTTTTGCCGCCCCGGAGACCTGCTCGAGTGGTTGAAGAGGCACGCCTGGAAAGTGTGTATACGGGAAACCGTATCAAGGGTTCGAATCCCTTGGTCTCCGCAAAGTATAATTATTACTAATCAGACAAAAAGGGTTTTAATTACTTGATCGTACTGCCCTTTTCAGCAACAAATACATTTTTTTCGATCTTACCTGAATTGGTTAAAGTATTTCTTTCAAAACTGTGTTTTGCTCGCACTAAGTCTTTATAGAATACAAGTGTTGAAGAAGGATTACAATTAGAGAAATTATTAGAAAAGATATTTGATACCTGTACGCCAGTCAATGTTATTAATGGGTCAGCAAAGCTACAATTGCTGAGTTTGTTATGGCTAAAAGTTAAGTTAGGCCCAAGTGTGCTTTCATCACTTCCACCACGATATACATTCAGTAACTTTCCGTTCTGCGAATTAAAATTGTTATGCCTGATGATGATCTTTTCAGCGTTATAATAACCTTTATTGTCCTCTTCATTTTTCATAGAAAAGAAATTACAGTTATTATTGATAAATGAATTGTTGTTTATTACAATACTATCGGCTATCATGGATTTGAATGCATGAAAAATTGTTTGGCATCCGACACCGCGGTCAAAGTTTTGTAATGAACAATTATTTATAGTGAGATTATAATGATCGCTGTATCCATTGCTATCGCTGGAAATAAAATGTGTGGCTTTGACATTCTTTCCGTCAAGATTGATACTGTTTAAAATCAGGTTTCCTTTTCCTGTAAGAATAAAAAAGCTTAAAATGTTTTCGGTTTCAAATCTTATTGAATTCTTCTTATCACTTTTAAATTGAACAGTGTTGGAAATAACGAGTGGTTTATTGATCTTATATTCTTTTCCCGTCAGTTGTATTATCACATCTTCCTTTCTTTCTAATTGTTTATAAACTTCATCCGCTGTCGAACAATTTATAATTATTGGTTTCTTGCTAACGGCAGTAGAATATTTTTTAAACCAATTTGCTCCGCTGTTTGTATAAACTTGTTTTTCAGCGATTGGAATATTACTTACAGATGATGACAAAATTGTTTTTGTGAATCCATCGGGCAGAGATTGATTTATTTTATTACTCACCTTGTTGTTTGTGAAATGAAATCCTTTAATATCATCATATGCGTTATAAATGGCGCTATCACGGGTATTATAAAATACATTATTGGAAAAATTTACATTATCCGGTGACAACGTCCGTTCAGCATCACTTCCTTCGCAAAGACTGATCGGGGAACATTCATAAAAGGTATTATCTACTATCTCTGCATTTGTTACCTGTACATACCGGGTTGGCGGTGAGTTAGGAACTCCATTCATAATGACAAGTGGCGAACGAAAATCAGCACCCCGGCATTTATAAAAAATATTATTACTTACGTGCTGTCCTTTATTAATAACACGTACGCCGCCGCTACCTACTTTATCATTGCCAAGAAAATAATTGTTCATAACAATATTGTTATCACCATGACGGAGAACAACAGATCCCTGGCTTTCTTTAAAAACATTTCCTTTTACTTCATTGGCACAGGATTTAATTGAGATGATCTCAGCCTCTCCGTCGCAGTCTTCAAAAAAATTGTCGTTGATACGGGTATTAGAATTAAACTGGCAATGCTGTGATAAACCTACGCGGATCATTTCTCCTCCGTTGGAAGCAAGTGGCAGTCTGCGGCCAAAGTAATTATGATCGATTGAATGAAAGTTCTCCCGGCTTCTCTCATCATCTAAAATAACTGCAAGCAGTACACCCATATTTTTTTTATCAATAAAACCGCAATGATCGAGACGGTTGTTCTTTCCAAAGAATGTTATCCAGTTATTCTCGTCCATTCTTTTGGGGTTATTAAAATCATAGATGACAGTGTTGGTAACACGACAATCATTTGCCAGGTGTTTGTTATCTGTTCGAAATGTAATAACGGCGTCCTTTCCTGCATAACCATTAGTGAAATACAAGCCCTCTACAATTATATATTGACCACCAATTTTTAATTTTGAATTACCTGTAATTAAAACTTGGCCGGGAGTTTGTGATTTAACTACTACCGGTTTTTCTTTTGAACCTATACAATCAAGATTGATCGTTACATTTTTCCAGTCACCATTTTTCAAAATGATCGTGTCGCCGGGCCTTGCATTTTTATTTGCGCTATTCAGTTCTTCGATATTTTTTACAAGAATTGTATTTGAATAACTTAGTAAGCAGAGAAAAAGAAAAAAACTCAGAGTCAGCAACCGGGTCATAAATTTTATTTAAAGCGGTTATTTTTTGGAGTTAACCGTTGTGAAGATTCGCGGATAAATAATTTGGTCTTTAATACTTCATCCACATCACTCATATCCTTATCCTGGTGAACGGTTTCAATGAAAAGTTTTGCAGCAAGTTTTCCCAATTCAAAACAAGGTTGTTCAACACTGGAAATTTGTGGTGTTACCAAGCTTGTTACCGGTTCATTATTGAAACCTACGAGCCCGATATCATATGGCATTGTTAATCCTTTTTCTTTGATGGCTAGCATTGCGCCGATTGCCATGCGGTCGCTAATAGTAAAAATGGCATCTGGTCTTTTTTTCATTGACAATAATTCTTTCGTGGCGATATAGGCATAATGCTGATCAAAATCACAATAGATAATAAGGTTTTCATCGGCTGGCATTTTATATTTCTTTAGTGCCTTAAGGTATCCATTCATTCGTTGATTACTTATGTCAAGATTTTTAGGCCCTGCCAGTATTGCTATTCGTTTATATCCTTGTTGTATCAAATGTTCAGTTGCCTGCCATCCGCCATCTTCATTATCGATCCGAACTCCCGGCGCTTTTAAAAAAGGTGTAACCCGGTCAAATACCACCATGGGCATTTTTTTATCCTGTATTTTTTTCAGGTGATCAAAAACTTTTGTTTCACTGGAAACAGAAATGATAAAGCCATCTACAAGACTATCAAGTAATCGTTTAGTATTTACAATTTCTCTCCCAAAGGATTCATTGCTCTGGCAAACCATAACTGTATAGCCTGCTTCAAGCGCCACTTCATCGATTCCTTTTACCATTGTTGACAAAACATAATCGAGATTAGGAACGATGACTCCTATATTATGTGTCTGTTTTCTTTGTAAGCTTAATGCTAGCAGGTTGGGTTGATAATTTAATTCTTCAGCCAATGCCTGCACTGTTCTTCTTGTGTCGGCGCTTACATCATGTGCATTCCGTAAAGCACGGGAAACAGTGGAAATAGAAACATTTAGTTTCCTGGCAATGTCTTTTATCGTTGCGGCTCGTTCCATTTTTCAGTTTGGTAAAGCTAACGGAAACTTTGTTTCGGAAATTCCGGCAGCGTTGCCGGTAACGTTATCGCTTACAAAATATTAGATAATAGATATCAAATATCTAATTATCATAGATATTATTCAATTATGTAAATAATATTTTAGAAATATTTCAGCACCCTCATCCCCCAGCTCCGCTAAAAATCAACTTAATATTACACACGAACTGCTGTATGAAACTTTACTGCCTGCTATTGATGATATGTTTGATCTGTTTTCCTGTGTTTACCCAGGCACAGCATCCTGTAACTTTTTTTACTAAAAGTGAAGCATCCCAAATACGTAATAGCCTAACTAAATATCCTCTCAGCCTTAATTCATACAATGAATTGAAGAAAGAAGTAGACGAGTGGGTTAATAAAGATGTAGATGTTCCAATACCCAAAGATCCTGCCGGTGGTTATACTCATGAAAAGCATAAGGCAAACTACATGCTGATGTTTAACAGTGGGATTTTATACAATCTTACCGGCGATAATAAATATGCGGCCCTTGTTAAACAATTGTTTTTAAAATATGCAAAGCTGAATCCCACATTACCCAAACATCCCGAATCAGTCGGCAGCCTTACAGGTCATTTGTTTTGGCAAGCATTAAATGATGCAAACTGGCTTGTATATGCAGGAATGGCTTATGATCTCATTTATAATTCACTTTCACCTGAAGAAAGAAAAACAATAACGGATGGAGCTTTTAAACCCGAAGTTGATCATCTTATAAAAGGAGTTGGTAACAATTGGTTTAACTGGATCCATAATCATGGTGTGTGGGCTTGTGCTGGTGTTGGTATTGTCGGCATAGCTACAGATAATAAAGAATATGTTGAAATGGCGCTGTATGGTTCTAACAAGGATGGTAAAGCCGGTTTGTTTGCACAAATGGAAGGATTGTTCGCACCCGATGGTTATTATACAGAAGGGCCTTACTATGTTAGGTATGCCGTTCTTCCCTATTATCTTTTTGCAAATGCATTAAAGAATGCAAGACCTGAGTTAAAAGTTTTTCAATACCGTGATAAGATATTACAAAAAGCTTTGTTATCTGGTTTGCAATTAACGAACCTCAATGGAGCATTTTACCCGGTAAATGATGCACTGAAAGAAAAGGATTATACAAGCAATGAGCTGATAACTGCCGTGGATGTAGCATGGGATGTTTATGGAAAAGACGAAGGCTTGCTTGTTGTTGCAAACAAACAAAATAAAGTATTATTAAATAAAGGAGGCATTTCTATTGCAGCAGCAATTGCAGGGTCTAAAAATATTCCTGCTTATTATCCTTACAGATCTGTTGAATATGTTGATGGCATAAAAGGAGATGAAGGCGGCCTAAGTGTATTAAGAAATGGAAAGGGAAAAGATCTTACTTCATTAATTTATAAATACACATCACATGGTCTTTCACATGGACATTTTGACAAGCTGAATATTAATTTATATGATAAAGGGTATGAGATATTGACTGATTATGGCGCAGTACGTTTTATCAGTGTTGAACAAAAATTTGGTGGCCGGTATTTACCCGAAAATAAATCTTACGCTGCTCAAACTATTGCACATAACACAATGGTGCTTGACGAGGCAAGTCATTTTAATGGTAGTGAAAGTGAAAGCGGAAAGCATCATTCTGAGAAACTTTTCAGCAACACTGATAACTCAAATGTGCAGGTAGTTGCTGCACGGGAAAAGAATGCTTATAAAGATGCGCAGTTAGAAAGAACAGTTTATTTGTTGCAACTGCCCGATGGCAAGAAAATAATTGTTGACCTGTTCAATGTTATTGCTTCAAAGCAAACACAGTTTGACCTTCCTTTTCAATATAACGGGCAATTAATAAATACTTCCTTCACATATCAGCCAGCGACAAAGACACAGGAAACTTTAGGTAAAAAGAGTGGTTACCAGTTTTTATGGAAAGAAGCGGAAGCATCTGTAAAAGATACGATCACCCAATTTACTTTCTTAAATAACAGGACATATTATACTATTTCTTCACTGGTTGAAGACAGTGCTACACTTTTTTTTACTCGCATCGGTGCCAATGATCCAAATTTTAATCTTCGTCGTGAAACAGCTTATATAATTCGCAAGAAAGGAGAGAAGCAAATTTTTCTAAATGTTATCGAGATACACGGGAGCTATGATCCAATAGTTGAATATTCTGCGAACACATATCCTTCTGTGGAAAATATCAAACTTTTAGAAAATGATGACTATACCGTTGCTGAAATTACCATTAGCGGGAAGAAGCTTACGATAGCACAAAACAATAAAACATTTACCAAAGAGACGATGCATGCGGCAAAAGGAATCAACTGGAAAGGACCTTTTACTGTGTTGTACGATAATAAAACTTTAAAATAACCATTAATACATTTTTATGGACTCAACGGATGTAAAAAATATTTTTATCGAAGACGAACAGGTATCCTGGGAAGAAATAGATCCCGGGGTAAAGAGAAAGATCATGGCATATAATGATGACCTGATGATGGTAAAAGTTCAATTTGATAAAGGTGGAGTTGGCTCACCTCATCATCATTCGCATTCACAGATCAGTCATGTGGAAAGTGGTCAATTTGAAATAGAGATAAATGGCAGTAAAAAAATTCTTACGGCAGGCGATGCTTTTTATGTGCCGCCGAATGTAACGCATGGCGCTGTTTGTTTGGAAGCCGGAACTCTTATTGATGTTTTTAGCCCGATGCGTGAGGATTTTATTGAAGATAAACGATAATATAAAAATTTAACCCTGCTTAATTCATAATAAAACAAAAATCAAAACTGCAATATGAAAGCCTCAATTATTCATTGCATCAGGAGATCAGTAGCTAGTAAGTGGTCATTTCAGATCCTGCTGCTGCTTATTTTAAATCTCCTTAGTTCTTCTCTTTTGGCACAATCCCAAAAAGTAGAAGGAGTGGTAACAGATTCAAAGGGTGTCCCTTTATTGGGAGTAACGGTTGGCGTCAAAGGCGGTACTGCAATTACCACAACCGATAGCAAGGGAAGATTTTCTCTTCTTGCCAGCCCGGGATCAGTACTTGTATTTTCATCTGCTAGTTTCTTATCTGCAGAAGAAACTGTTGATGCAAGATCTGCTATCAATGTATCTCTTTCGGAAAATGCACAAGCTTTGGAAAATGTAGTGGTGATCGGTTATGGTACTCAAAAGAAAGTGAATCTAAGTGGGGCCATAGCCCAGATAAACGGTAAAGATCTTGAAAATCGACCAGTACCAAACCTGACAAGTGCATTACAGGGTATGACACCGGGATTAACTATAATTCGCGGTAGCGGTGAACCGGGAAGCGAAGGCTATAGTTTAAGGGTACGCGGATTTACATCTGCAAGTGGTGCATCAGCTCTCGTACTTGTTGATGGAGTTGAGCAAGACATTAATCTGATCGATCCCAACGATGTTCAATCAATATCAGTTTTGAAAGATGCATCCGCTTCAGCGATATATGGAGCAAGAGCAGCTGCAGGTGTTATCCTGGTCACAACCAAACAAGCCTCACCGGGAAAAACAAGGATCAACGCTACCGGTTATTATGGAATAAATATTACGGCACGTCATCCGGAAAGGCTTAATTCATGGGATGAACAATTGCTGATCGATGAAGCTCGTTTTAATGCAACGGGTGCAAGGGAATACTCAGATGAGCAATATGAATGGATACGAAATCCTAATTTTTCTTATCGTCCCAATCCAACTGCGGATCGCTGGGAATACTATGGAAATAATAATTGGGTAAAAGAAGGAATGGATGAGATCAATCATCAGCAAAATTATTCCATTTCAATTGGAGGTGGTGAGCAAAAGCTGAACTACCAGGTATTTGGAAGCTATTATAAAAGAGATGGGGTGCTACGTTTTGGACCTGATGATAATTCCCGTTACAATCTTAAAGTAAACCTGAATGCCGAACCAAGTAAATATTTAAGTGTAAAATTAACCGCTGGTTATATCGGTTCATTTACAAATGAAAATTCTTATGGTACCGATCAGATCATGAACAGGCTTTATCGTAGCCGCACACGGCAAAATCTTTACACCCCTGCAGAAGATATAACCGGCCAACCTTACAATGGAGATTTGCAGATCAATGCTGTTGATATTGAAAAAAATGCCGGTAAAGAAGAACGCAATTATGAAACCTTCACCGGTAAATTGAATTTGCAAGTAAAAAATGTAATTAAAGGATTAACGCTCGATGTGATCGGTTGGAGAAACCAGAGTTATTATGAAATGGAAAATAAGAGCAGAACTATTATTTGGTATGGCCGCACCACTAATACTGTAAGATTTAGCGTCAACCAACCTAATACTTATACGCAAACAAGAAACAAGGCTTATCAAAATAACCTGCAGGGTTTTTTAACCTATAATTTTAAAGTAAAAGAACATGCATTCACCTTAATGCAGGGCGGCTCTTATGAGGAATATCGCAAAGATGAATTTACTGCTGGAGCACAGAGCATGATCACAAATGATTTTTTTAGTTTCAATTTTGCCGATCCGCTTACAAGAACAAGCAGGGATGTTGTACAAACATGGGCACTTGCATCCGCATTCGGAAGATTGAATTATAGTTTTAAAGACAGGTATTTGTTCGAAGCTTCTTATCGCTATGATGGAAGCTCACGTCTTGCACCTGAAAATCGCTGGCAACTTTTCCCTTCTTTCTCTGCTGCATGGAAAGTGAGTGAGGAAAACTTTATGAATTCGATCAGTTTCATTAATAATTTAAAGTTGAGAGCATCATGGGGACAATTGGGTAACATATCTGCTATTGGCTTGTATGATTTTATCCCTTTGCTAACAAGTGGCAACAATCTCACATTTAATGGAGTTCGTTCGTCTTATTTTTTCCAGACTCAGCAGGTCTCTCCTGATGTAGCCTGGGAAACTGTTCAGCAATCCAATATAGGCATTGATCTTGGCTTACTTCGTAACCGGCTTACAGTAACTGCAGATTATTATATCAAAAAGAATATAGACATGCTGGCAAGACCGGATGTGCCGAATATTATGGGCATAAGTATTGGTTTTGTGAATATTGGTGAATTAAAAAGCTGGGGAACTGAACTTGATCTAAGATGGCGTGATAAAGCTGGCAAATTGAATTATGAGATTGGCTTCAATATTTCTGATAATCAAAATAAAGTTGTGAAGTATGATGGAACGAATTCGATTGGATCTGGTGGCGTAGTGAATATTATGGAGGGCTATCCTTTGAATACGGTTTGGGGTTACAAAACTGATGGTTATTTCCAATCACAGGCTGAGGCAGATGCTTATAAAGCAAAAGTTTCCTATCCTTTCTTTTCTAATGTTACTGCCGGCGACATGAAATATCTTGATCTTAATGGTGACGGAGTTATTACCGGCGGTGATGGTACTCCAACAAAACCGGGTGATCTTGTTTATCTCGGCACAACAAATGCAAGATATACATACGGCTTTGACGTCGGCGGAGACTGGAAGGGTTTTGATTTCACGATCTTCTTCCAGGGAGCAGCGCAAAGAAAGTTTTTGATAGCCGAAGAAACATTGTCGCCAATGTTGGGTACAGCTGATATGCCATGGACGATCCACATGGATCATTGGACACCTAGTACTCCAAATGGATTTTTTCCAAGAATGTATCAAACAAGTGCACACAATTTCAGGCCATCAGATAAATGGGCACAGAATGGCAGTTATATACGATTGAAAAATGTACAGATCGGTTACAAGCTTCCAATAAAAAATAAGAACATAAGAGAAATAAAAGTTTATGTTTCTGGCCAGGATCTGTGGGAATCAACTAAAGTTTTAAAAGTATTTGATCCCGAAGTTGGAAATAATGTTAGCGCCACAGCTTATCCTTTCTATCGCACAGTTGCATTTGGTATTAATGTTTCACTCTAATCAAATTACTAAAATGAAAAAGACAAAACAATTAACTATCTATATTCTTCTTGCAACACTGTTATTTAGTGGATGCAAAAAACTAGATCGTTTTCCTGAAACCGAGTTCAGCGATGGGGATTTTTGGAATACTGAAAATGATCTTATCAATGCTGCCAATCGTCTTTACCAGGAACTGGATGGAGACTGGATCGATAATCGTGCTGATGATGCAGTGAACCAGGGCACTAATGAGATAAGCACTGGCAACCGGTCAATACCTAATACAAGCGCCGATTGGAATGACAGGTATGATGAAATATTCACTGCTAATAATATTGTAGAAAAAGCGCCGAGAGCAAAAGTTACTGACCCGGTCAAGAATCGCTATATAGCAGAAGCAAGATTTTTCAGAGCTTATGCATATTTCAAATTATTAAAGATCTATGGTGATGTACCACTATTGTTGAAGACACTTGATATCAATTCACCAGAACTTTATATGGGCCGCACACCCCGGGCAGAAGTAATACAAGCGATCTATGATGATCTTGATTACGCAGCTATATGGTTACCTAAAAGAGCTGACCTTACCGCCGCTCAGTATGGAAGAGTTACAAGAAGTGCTGCATGGGCATTAAAAGCAAGAGCCGCACTTTACGAAGGAACAAGAGCAAAATTTCATAATGTTACCGCCATCAACTGGCAAAATCATTTAACTATTGCAATTGCTGCTGCGCAAAGTGTAATGGCAGAAGGACACACGTTGTATGCAAACTATGGCAACCTGTTTACCCAAACCGGCGAAGGGCCAACAAATACAGAGAACATATTTGTGAAAATTTATGGGATCAGCAATGCAAATGTGATCGTAGCTCATAACAATTCAAGAGATCTTGAAAATGGCCGCATGGCGCCAACACGTAATTTACTTCGTCAATATTTATATAGTGATGGATTGCCTGCATGGAACATTGATAATACTCCATCTACAACAAAGTCTCCGCTTTTTGTAGCTGAAGGAAGTGAGCCAAGCTATAATACAATTCTTGATAACAGGGATCCGCGGGTTGCATTTACTTTTTTCAGATCAGGCGATGTTGCTTACCAGGGACCATGGGTTCCTAAAACATCTTTGGGTTCAAGAACTGCATATGCTCCCAAGAAAGGATTCAGCGTAGCTGATCAAACAATTAACAATGCCGGAACAACAGATAGAATTCTTATTCGATATGCTGAAGTTTTATTGATCTATGCAGAAGCAAAATACGAGTTGAATGGAAGTATCAGCGATGCAGATCTTAATCTTTCAATAAACCTTTTGCGTACAAGAGTTGGGTTTGCTCCCAGACTTACCAATGCATTTGTTACTACAAATAGTTTGAGTATGCGTGATGAAATAAGACGTGAAAGAACTATAGAGTTAGCAATAGAAGGATTCAGATATGATGACCTGGTGAGATGGAAGCTTGCCGAAACTTTACTACCGAAGAATCTGTTAGGAGCTAAGTTCATTGCATCTGAATGGGTAGGAACAAATGCAAACAGCCTTACCCTTAATTCAGACCAGATACTGATAACCGAACAAGCAAGTTCAAGACATTTCCGGGTAGATCGTGATTATTTATATCCGGTACCAGTTCACGAGATCACTACAAGTGGCGGAACTGTAACTCAAAATCCTAATTGGCAATAATCTTTAAAAATTAAAACAATGAGATCAATAATATTTATCATAATTCTTTTTACAGCAGGTTTCATTTTCTCTTCTTGTGAGAAAAAAGATTATCCGGCTGGATTGTCTGAGCTGGAACATCATTATTATGCCATATTCGTTCCTAATAATAATACTGCAGTTACAGTATCAAGATCACAAACTGCATTGCTGAAATTCCCGGTGCAATTCTATTCAACCTTTATCAGGGAATATGATGCAGTTGCGAAGTATGCGGTGGTAACAACTGGTATTACCGGGCCTGCACAGCGTGGAGTAGATTATAATATCGTTGATAAAAATGGGACTGTTATTCCATCTGCCGATACAACTTATTCGATCACATTTCCAAAAGCTATACAGGCAATGGATACTATTTATATCAAACTCTTAAACAACCCTGCACCCGGCGCAAGAAAATTTGAAGTGCAGATGTTGGACAATATTACCAGCCAGTTTGATGTAGATATTTTTTCAACGGCATACAGAAGGCCGATTACGATCAACTAATAGCGATCCTAAAAAAGTTTCATAAGTAGCAAGAAAGTTTCATTGTTGAAAAGTGAAGTTGAGGGTAAAACCAGGACTTCCTTTTCATAATGGAAAGTATTTTTCAGAAATCAGAAACACATAGTAATGAACCGATCTTTTATACAACTTTTTATTTTCTTATCGATCATATTGTTTTCAAATATCCTTTCAGCGCAGGATACAAAAGGAGCATTGCGTGATACTGAAAAACAGCTGTCTTTTTTTTATGATAATGTATTGAAAGCAAGAGAAGATAAAAAAATATTTCCACGTTCGATACGTAACGATTCGATAAAAGTGGTTGTTTCCAATGACTGGACAAGTGGTTTCTTTCCGGGTATGCTTTGGTATATGTATGATTATACAGGTAAGAATGAATGGAGAACAAAAGCAGAAGAGTTTACGGCTTTAATGGAAAGGGAAACTAAAAACGCCGGCTCACATGATGTAGGATTTAAAGTGTACAATAGTTATGGAAATGGTTTGCGACTTACCAGTAATGCAGAATATAAAAAGCAGGTGATACAAGGTGCGACCACATTGATCACCCGGTTCAATAAAAATGTTGGTTGTATCCGCTCATGGGATTTCGGCACCTGGCAATTCCCGGTTATTATAGATAATATGATGAACCTGGAATTACTTTTTGCAGCTACACGTTTAAGCGGCGATAGCTCTTATTATAAAGTTGCGGTCACTCATGCTAACACAACTATGAAGAACCATTTTCGTGCTGACTTCAGTTGTTTTCATGTGATGGATTATGATACCGTATCCGGGAAAGTTATTGGCGGAAGCACATTGCAGGGTTATGCCGATAATTCAGCTTGGGCAAGGGGGCATGCATGGGCTTTGTATGGTTTCATTATGTGCTATAGAGAAACAAAAGATCCGGCTTATTTAAGACTTGCCGAAAACATCGCTTCTTTTTTGATGGATCATCCGCGACTTCCAGCCGATAAAGTTCCTTATTGGGATTTTGATGTGCCGAATATTACTAAAGAGCCGAGAGATGCTTCAGCAGCTGCGATCATGGCTTCAGCCTTATATGAATTGCAAGGCTACTCAGCTAATAAGAAAAAGTATAAAAGCCTTGCAGATAAAATATTAAAGAGCCTTATTAAAAGTTATCGTTCTCCTATAGGCACCCATCATGGGTTTATACTTTTACACAGTACGGGCCATAAACCGGCCGATAGCGAAGTGGATACATCCATTATTTATGCAGACTATTATTTTTTGGAGGCCCTTTTAAGAAGGAAGAAGCTTAAATAACAGTCCTTCACAAATTCTTCAGTTCATTTGTTGCTCAGGAATGATTCGTTCGAGTTCCCTTTTATTTAGTGGAGTCTTTTCCCAATTCGGTTCATATTTTACAAACCATGAAAGCCAAATGCTTCTTGATATGCGCATCATCCATGGTTGCGTAACAATTAAAAGAACTGCATTAGTGATCATCCAATAAAAAAAACGATTATCATGGACAGACATTCCGATCAATACAAACCATGCTATAAATGTAGATACGCTTATTGCTACTCCTAATGCGTAACTAACATAGCCCGTGCCATAATAAAACCCCGGTTCTTTTTCAGTAGGCTGTCCGCAAACTGCACAGGTTTTAGGCATAGCCATATTTTTTTTCAGGCTAATACTAACATTGTTTGTAAAAAGTTTTCCCTCTCTGCATCTTGGACAACGACAACCTAAAGTGGAAATAAGATAACTACGCTTCTTTTTATTGGGCATTATTTTGTGATATAAAATGAGAAATTATTTTTTGTATTGAAATAGCAGGAGTGACACCGGGCTGTCGCCACAATATATTTCCGTTTTGGAAAAGCATAAGAGTAGGTACACTGGTTACGTTATAGTGTGATGAAGCGACAGGGCTTTTATCAATATCAACTTTAATTATCCTTATTTCATCACCCATTTTTTCGCGAAGCTCTTGTAGTATTGGTTTCATCAATTTGCAGGGACCGCACCATTCTGCAAAAAAATCAACTAATACAGGCTTATTGCCATTGATAATGTCGTTGAAGGTTTCTGTTTTATTTGTTGTTCCGCTCACCTTTTGGTTCCCTTTTAAAAATGCTTAAAAATAAGCCACCCATTACTCCACCATAAGCTGTACTGTTATGCCATTTTGAAGTGATCATACAGGTGCCACTGTTGCAGCCTATCAATTTCCAGTACAAAAACCCTGCAACAGCGCCTAGCACTATGCCGAGGATCAGTAATTTATTTTGAAAAAGAAAGGGTTTCATAAGCCGCAAAGGTCTGCAAAAGCAATGTAATGCCGATGTAATAAATAAATTGTTTTTCCCGGTACAAACCTATTGATTAAGATATTTTTATGCTGTGATGCAAGTCACTACATCCGATGATTTTCCCTCAATTAGTGACTTTTATATAACCATAGCCTTCCGCCTGTTTTATCACCAGTTCATGCAAGGAATCGGGCACTGTAGTTACACCATTAAGCAGTTGATTCTTATTTATATTAAAAACCTTCATGGCTTGCTCGCAGGCAGCAAAAATTACTTTCTTTTCGCTACCAAGTTTAATGACATCCCCAGCCACTGTAGATTTATCTTTTACTATCATATCCAATGCTTTTCCATAAAACACCACTTCGATCTTGGCATCCGGGTGAGAAGTGAGAATGCCGTTTATCCATCGAATTAGTCGTTGATGGGTGGCGGTGTCACTTGTTGTAAGGTCAAATACAATATTATAAGGCTTTTGTTGGGCAGATGATTGCAGGATAATACCCAACAACAATGCGGTGGTAAGAAATATTTTTTTCATACTTATAATTTCATACAAAAATTACGAATAAAAGCACTGAAAAAAAAGAATTGCAAAACACAGTATTGTTTTTTTTCGTAGCTTATCGGGCTTTTTTAAAACTTTTAATTAAAACCTTTTATTATGGATACCAACGAAACAAAAGAAGGAACTAATCGCCGCAATTTCCTGGGAACTATAGCAACCGGTGCGGCAGCCATTGGCCTGACAAGCATTGCGCCTTCGATCTCAGCATTTGCTGGTGAAGCAAAGTTTGATCCCAAAGTTTATGGTGATCCGGAAGAAATGTTTAAAAAGATCAATGGTAAACACAGGATCGTGTTTGATTCACCCCATCCGCATGAAGTATTTCCATTTGCATGGCCAAGAGTTTTTTTGCTGACTAATGAAGCCACTGGTACAGCAAATAAAGATTGTAGTGTAGTGGTTGTATTAAGACACTCATCAATCGGATATGCGATGGAAGATAGGGTTTGGGCAAAATATGAGTTAGGTAAAACGTTTGAAGCAAATGATCCTGAGACTAAGGCGCCTGCTCTTCGTAATCCTTTCTGGAAACCAAAACCCGGTGCATTTAAATTTCCTGGTATAGGTGAGGTATTGATTGGTGTAAATCAATTGCAGGATAGCGGTGTACAGTTTTGTGTTTGTGCTGCAGCTATAAATGTTTACAGTGCTGCACTTGCCCAGGGCATGAACCTGAAACATGAAGATGTAAAAAAAGATTTAACGGATGCGATATTACCAGGCATACAAGCGGTTCCATCAGGCGTATGGGCACTAGGTCGTGCACAGGAAAAAGGATGCGGCTACATTTTCGCAGGATAAAATTCCAGGTAAGATTTTTAATGTCCCGATTCAATCGGGACATTTTTTTTTATCTGAATTCATAGCCTACCCCTGCTACCTGTGTAAGCAGGTCATTGGGAGCGTCTGTTACAGTACAACGGCCTTCCACTTTTGGAGCAATTGGTGAGAATTCTTTTAAGTATTCTTCAATGACTGAATGAAGAGTAGCTCCCATTCTTGTTGGTTCTTTTACTCCTTCCATTCTGCAAAGTGTTGTATCGGGATCACCTTCTCTTTCACAGGCTACAAAAGAATATTGTTTTAAAAGATCGATTGGTTCCTTATTTACTTTTATCCAATTCACTCTTTTACCTTTTTGTTTTCCAATTGTAAAATTCGCTTCCATTCCTTTGAATCGAATTACCCAACCGCCGAATCTTTTTTCCGGATCTTTTGCAAAGGCGTTTTCCAATTCATGTTCCATCCAATCCCAAATTTGGCGGCCGGTTGCCATTCCCAATTTTGCTTCACTATCTACGGGCAACATGCTCCATAAGAAATCTTTTGTTATCTCTGCTACGCCGGTTGCAGGGTCTGGAACAAGTGGCGGGCAAAAACGAAATCCATTACTCAATGCAATATCCGGTTTGAATTTCCACATGATCGCATCAGTAATAAAGTTGTCCATCGGGGTTTCAATAACATAGTATCTTACTAATGGAGTTTTTGTTTTACCAATTACTGAGCTTAACTTCTTTTCAAAAGGGGTTTTTGTTTTTTTAACCAGCATTTTCATTTCTTCATCTTCCTTGTAACGTAAAGGATCAACATCTAATAATTGATAATTATGTTCTTTCACTTTCCCGTTCTCAATTATTATATCAAGTTTTGAAATGAATGAACCGAATGCTCCGGGTTCTGTAACTTTTGCATAAGTTCCTTCAACAGGTTTGCGGATCCGTTCATGTGTATCTGCGCCAAGAATGTAATCAACACCTTTTACTTCCGGCATATTGGCTAATCCAACTTGTTGTGCCATTCCCATATGAGTGAGCAAAAAGATCATATCACATTTTTCATATTCTTTTAAAAGACGAATATACCTGGCCATATTTTTTTGAGGGAAAGTAAATTCTATACCATAACTATAAGCCGGCGATTGTCTTTTAGGGGTCAGCGGATCATTATAACCAATAAAACCGATCTTGATTCCAGCAATATGTTTTATAAAATAAGGAGGAAAGATCAATTCGCCTTGTTGTTCATCTTTTGTATCATGAAACATATTGGCACAAACTTTTACTCCGTTATATGCAAACATGTCTTTCATCATCATTTCTTTTCCATATACTACTTCCCAATTGCCGGGCAGCATAATATCATAACCGATATTATTCATTAATGGAACAATGGCTCTTCCTTCTGTAAGAGCAGCAATGCCACTTCCCTGGAAACAATCACCACCATCAATTACAAGAGTATTTGCAGGATTTTCATTTCTCAACTCATTGATCATTGTTTTCAGCGTAGCAAATCCACCTCTTTTTTTATAAACAGGTTTTTTATTCTCGATAAAAAATTCATCATGAATTTCTAGTTGTGAATGAATATCGGCTGTGTGAAGTAATGTAAGTGTTTGCACTTTTCCATTTTGCACGGCGTTACTTTTCTTTAGTGCTTGTGCTTTGTAAGCAGATTCATCGGACTCCAATGCAGATGCAGCAAGCGGACTGATCAATCCACCTCCGATCCCAATACCTAAACCAAGTTTGCCTGCACTTTTAAAAAAGTCTCGTCGGCTATTTTGAGAAATTTCAAGATGTAATTTTTTTTCAGCCTCACTCAACTGCTGGCAAGAATTACAACTGCAGTTTTCATGCAGACTACTATTTTGCGACATAATTTTCTTATTGGGTTATTTACCCTGTTTGTTTTTTCTTGCGTCAACAATTGGTTTAAAAGGACCGTACTTATGCTGTTCTTCACCAAAACCATCAGCAAAAGGACCGAATGGATGATCAACTGGCTTTTTAGAAATATCAGGCCAGTCTTCTTTAAACATTTTTGATGGACGTGGTTGTGAGTTGATAAAAGCTGCAACATCCCATGCTTCTTCATTTGTCAATTGTGGATTATGATATTCCACCTCCCCATACGGCATATTATTTTTTACATAACCTGCAAATCTTGAGATACGATATAAACCCGCAGCTGTATTATAACTGTGTTCTCCCCAAAGTGGCGGGTATTCATATAAACCATCATCTTTTTTCTTTCCTTGTCCATCTTCACCGTGGCATCGCTGGCATTTATTTATATATACCATTTTTCCATTTTTCGGATCTGCCGGACGGTCGAGATAAGGAATATCCATGATGCCGCTTCCTTTGGGTTTGAATTTTTTCGGAACCTCATCGCCAAGCCAATTCATATAAGCAATGATTGCTTTCATTTCTTTACTGCTACTATCAACAGCTTTGCCATTCAAACTTCTTTCCATGCAATCTGAAATTCTTTTTACGATCGTTTCAATACCGCCGCTTCTTGCCCTGAATTGCGGATACAAGGAAGCAACTGCACCATAATTATTTCCCCATGGTACAGTGCCGCCTTTCAGATGACAGTTCTGGCAATTCATACCATTTGTTATTTGTGCAACCTTTCCGTGTGGACCCAGGTAATAAGAAGTATTTGAGATCAATTGGTAACCATATGTAGCTAGCGAATCACTTGCAGGAATTTGGTATTGGTTCCAGCCATGCCATAAGGTAGAGGTGTCAAAATAATTGGTATTGGCCGTTGTATTTACATTGCTATTACACGAGTATATGACTAATGCAACGAATGATATAACAAAAAATGTTTTATAAAAATGAGTTGACTTCATTTCAATTTAATAACAGATCAATGCGGTAATTTTTCTCTCACATATCCGTAAACCCATGTACCTGCAATAGCGCTGAATAAAGTTACGATGATAACAGTTGCTCCCATTCCTATTTGAGCAAATAATGGACCGGGGCATGCGCCGGTTAATGCCCAGCCAAACCCAAAAAGCAAGCCGCCATAGATCTGACCTTTTTGGAATTTTTTTGAAACAAAATCAATTGGTTCTCCATAAATGGTTTTGATCTTGAATTTTTTTATAAGAAAAACCGATAAAGCTCCAACAACAACTGCGGAGCCTATTACTCCATACATGTGAAAGCTCTGGAGGCGAAACATTTCTTGTATACGAAACCATGAAATGACCTCTGCTTTTATAAGGATTACTCCAAACAATATCCCGGCAATCATATATTTCAGGTTGTGCCAGGTGGGATGTTTGAGTTCGGATTCATTCACACACATCGTATCCATGGAACGGACTTCGAAATCTGTATTCTCATTCAGGAACTGATGATGTTTTTTTTCTTTTACAGATTCTATGGTATTTGTATTCATGATGATTTTTAAAGCTTCAGGAGAATTGGAATAATTAAGTTAGCAACGATAAAGCCACCAACCATAAATGAAATGGTAGCAATAAGTGATGGCAATTGTAAATTGGACAAGCCCATGATGGCATGACCTGATGTACAACCGCCTGCATAGCGAGTGCCAAAGCCAACAAGGAAACCACCAATAACTATCATGATAATTCCTTTTACGGTAAGCAAGGAGTTCCAATTGAATAATTCCGCAGGTACCATTCCCTTAAAATCGCTTATGCCATGAGCTTGCAGATCAGCCGCAAGTTTTGGATTCAATTCAATTGGGTTGGGATTTGAAAAAAATTGTGATACAAGAATAGCACCGATAACGATTCCGCCGACAAAGAAAAGATTCCAAACTTCTTTTTTCCAATCGTATTTAAAAAATGAAATATTCATTGGGATGCAGGCGGCACATATATGGCGCAGCGAAGAAGAAACACCAAAGGATTTATTTCCCAGGATCAGCAATACCGGAACTGTAAGCCCGATCAAAGGACCAGCAACATACCACGGCCAGGGTTGTTTTATCCATTCAATAAAATTCATGTTTTAAAAATTTACTATGCAAAGGTATTAATTGGACACAGTTTAATTCTACACCTATTATTTTAAGAATAATTCTTTTATAAGTATATAAATAGCCATTAACAACACAAACCAACCAAATATTTTTTTTAAGATCCTGCCCGAAATTTTTTCTGCTGAAAGGCTGCCTAAATAAATACCCATTATTGCGAGTCCTGTGAAAAGTAAAAGGATCTTCCAGTCCAGCGGAGTTTGTTTTAAACTGAATAGAAAACCAAAAATTGAATTGATCGCTATAATAACTAAGGATGTGCCGATGGCAGTTCTCATTGGAAGTTTTACAAATAATACCAATGCAGGAATGATAAGAAATCCACCACCTGCTCCTAATATACCTGTAATAAGACCAATTGCTAAACCCCATAAAGCAAGCGGCAATATTTTACTATTACGTTCCGGGCTTACAGGATGTTCTGTATTTTCATCATCACCATTAAATATCATAAAGGCCGCTGCTGTGAACATTAAAAATGCAAAAACGATCATCAGCATTGTATCACGGGTAAAATCAATATTGCCAATTGAAAATAATTTTTCGGGAATAATCGGTAAAATAAAATGGCGAGTGATAAAAATTGAAAAAATAGAAGGGATCGCGAATTCTGAGACTGCTTTGAAATCAACTTGTTTTTTTATATAAGCTCTTGTGCCACCCGTCAAACTTGTAACGCCTACAATAAATAATGAATAGGTGGTTGCCGTTATTGGATCGAGATGAAATAAATAAACTAGTACAGGCACTGTAAGAATTGAACCACCGCCGCCCATCATGCCCAGCACTATGCCAATAAAGACTGCAGCGATGTATCCAACTATTTCCATACTAAATATTTAACCTGGCAGAATTTTTTCCATTTGCATGCTCCGGCTTCCTTTTACAAGTATATAACTGTTTTGGAATTGTTGTTTGTTAAACCATTCTTTTGCCAGTAAAGAATTTTCAAATGAAAGAAAGGAGTGGGAGAGTTTTAGAAAGTCACCACCCACAAGCACTACTTCTTTCCACGAATGTTTTTTGATCAGATCAATTATTCCCTGGTGTTCCTGCAAACTTTGTTTGCCTAATTCGGCCATAGCGCCAAGCATCAATATTTTATTTTCTGAATTTTTCTTTGCAAAATTTTCAATAGCCAGTTTCATGCTACTAGGATTTGCATTGTAAGCGTCAAGTATAATTTTATTCGAATCTTTTTCTATTAACTGTGAACGACTGTTTGACGGAGTATAATTTTCGATGGCCGATTTTATATTGTTTTCGGGCACTTCAAAAAAATTTCCGACGGTAACAGCAGCCAATACGTTTGGTAAATTATATTCTCCCACTAACTGTGTTGAAATTATACCATCATCGAGTCCCTGTGTGATCTGAACTTTTAAGAAGTTTTCATTAGGAAGGATTTTTCCGATCACATGATCATTATCCTTTGTTCCATATTTTATAATGCCGCTGATGCCCTTACTCATTTCTTGTAAGTAATCATAATCCCACATTACAAAAGCAAAGCCGTGTGTAAGCGTTCGTAAATAGTCAAACAGTTCACCTTTACCTTTTCTTACACCTTCCTCACTGCCAAAACCCTCAAGATGTGCTTTACCACAATTTGTGATCAAACCATGTGTTGGCAAAGCGATCTGGCAATACCCGGCAATTTCCTCCAGGTGATTGGCACCCATTTCGATAACGGCCATCTCAGCATTTGTTCTGATCTTTAAGATCGTCAATGGTACTCCTATATGATTATTAAGATTGCCTTCTGTAGTATATGTTTTGAATGTAGAAGAAAGCACGGCATGGATCAATTCTTTGGTTGTTGTTTTTCCATTACTTCCAGTAATAGCAATAAAAGGAATATCAAATTGCTTGCGATGATGAAGCGCCAATTGCTGTAAGGCTGATAATACATCGGGTACCAAAAAAGTTTTTCCGGGGATCTCATATTCTTTTTCATCAATAACAACACAAGCGGCGCCACTCTCTATTGCTTGCTTTGCAAATGAATTTCCATTAAAGTTGGGTCCTTTCAATGCAAAAAAAATATCTCCGGCTTTTAACTTCCTGGTATCTGTTTGTACTGATGGATGCTGCAGATAGATATTATAAATCTCTTCGATCATTATAAGCAAATGTAAAGGCATAAATTAAAAAACCCCACCAATCATTGGCGGGGTTTTTAATATTATTGAGATGAAAAGATTAGCGTTTTTGACGTTTGTCTTTCCACCAGTTACCTGTCTTTCTTTTATTACCTTCTGTGCTACCCATGCGGCTCATTGCGCAACGGAAACCAACAGTTGCACTTGCCTGATCTTCTTCCATGAACCGACGAGTACCAGGGCTTAACCAGTAAGCATAATCAGCCCAGCTACCACCTTTATAAACTCTTGACTTATCACTTACAAGTGTAGTCATACCATAACCATAATTTGATTGTGATAAAGAGTCACCATCAATAAAGTTGATAACATTACCACGCTGGTAGTTTCTGCGCATCATGCTTTCTTTATCAGTAACGTCAGTATATTTTATACGACCCATGCTATCTCTGCCAAAACGTGTGGTAGGATCACTAGATGAAGAATCTACAACAAGCATTTTTTGATATTTGTTACCACGATATGCAGCAACATCATCAGCATCAAGTAATGTAAGAGGTCGGTATACATCGGCTACCCATTCGCTTACGTTACCAGCCATATTATATAAGCCAAAGCCATTTGGATAAAATGCTTTTACATCAGCTGTATAGATCGCATCGTCATTTAAACCACCGGCAACACCTGCATAGTCACCATTACCTCTTTTAAAGTTTGCAAGCATCATACCTTGCCAGCTTCCATGGCGGGTATCACGCAAGCCATTCGGGTTATGACTCCATGGATAAATTTGTTTGTTCATCGTTAACTCTTCACCACGTTTGCCTTCTTTTTGGCTGGGTCTTGGGTTTTGTGCGATATAACCCAAAGCGGCATATTCCCACTCAGCTTCTGTTGGTAAACGATAATCGGGTTGAAGAATGCCGTCTTCCATTGTTGCTTGAGTACGAGGAGTACCCTGGGTAGTTTTTAAACCACTCTTTTTATCCTGCTTTCCAGGCTGAGGAGCATAAAAACCTAAGAGGTATGATTTTGTTGTGAAATTATCTTCGCCTTGTTGTGCTTGCAAGCCTTGTTTTGCAGCAAGTCCTTTATCAATAAGAGCACCTTCATTAACACGGTCACTCCTCCATAAACAGAAGTCGTAAGCCTGCTTCCAGCTAACACCGACAACAGGATAGTTGTTAAAACTTGGATGACGTAAATAATATTCAACCAATGGTTCATTATAAGCTAACTCACTGCGCCAAACAAGTGTATCGGGAACAGCGGCGTCAAGAATTTTTTGATAACCAGGATCATTTGCAGGATCAAAAACACGGGCAAGCCAATAAAGATATTCACGATAGTGAACGTTGGCTACCTCAGTTTTATCAATATAAAACGATGGAACTGTTTGACGACGAGGGATGTTATTAAAATCACCTATCACGTCTTCATCAGTTTGACCCATTGTGAACGTACCGCCGGGTACAAAAACAAGACCTGGGCCAGTTGCCTGTTCTTTTTCTTTGGATACCTGGTATCCACCCATATTCTTATCGTTGTAATTCCAGCCGGTTACATCCGACTTATCGTGTTTGTTTTTACCAAATAGACCCTTGCCTTTACATGAAGCTATCAGAACGGCGCAGGATAAAAGGATGATTAAGTTTTTCAGTTTCATAGTTTTTTGTATAAACCTTTGAATTGGAATTAATTTAACGCTGGGTGGGATAAAATATTGCAACTTAGTAAGATTTTATCTACCCGCATCTGCGAATATAGGCAGATTATAATGATTTTATTAAGCAGAAATACTTTTTACGGCCTCGTTAAAGCCCCTGATTTTTGCATGGAAATTATGGGGAAATTTACAGCTATAGTCTTGTTGTTGGTGTGCTTTTTTGCAACAAATGTTAGTGCTCAAAGAGTGTACAAAGCCAATTCAGTTTTATCATCAGGTAGTTGGAGTAAGATTGCTGTTAAGGAAAACGGGATCTATAAAATAGATGTTCCTTTTTTAGGTGCAATTGGTTTTAACACCTCAAATATTTCCTCTGGCTCAATAAGACTTTTTGGAAATGGCGGGAATATGTTAAGTGAATCAAATTCAGATATTCCCCTTGATGACCTCACCGAAAATGCGATCATGGTAATAGATGGAGGCGACGGTTTGTTTAACGGTAGCGATTATTTTCTTTTTTATGCAGCAGGCCCCGACAATTGGCTGAAGGATTCACTAAATAAAAGATTTACTCATCAAAAAAATCTTTATTCTGACTCAGCATACTACTTCATAACAATTGGTGGTGCCGGAAAAAGAATTGGTTCATTACAAATAAACACTCCTTCATCATTAACTGTGAACTCATTCAATGAAAAGATCTTTCATGAACTTGATACGATAAATCTTTTATCAAGCGGAAAAGAGTGGCTCGGTGAAGAGTTTGCTGATGCACCGGGCAAAACACTTTCAAGATCTTTTTCAGTTAGTATACCTAGTCTAGTTACAAGCACACCCGCAACATTGATTTCAAATTGCGTAGCCAGGTCTATTAATATTCCTAGTCGTTTTGATGTTCGGATAAATAATCAATTAGCGCAACAGGTCAATGTTCCATCAACCGGCGCCGGATTATATGATCTGTTTGCGCAACAAACACAACAAGTATCTGATCTTTTATTGTCACAGGAATCCTTGCAGATCAATTATACTTATTTGCCGGGCGGTTTTAATTCCCAGGGATGGTTGAATTTTTTTGAGATACATGCAAGAAGAAGCCTTGTTTTAAATAGCAGTGGTCAATTGCCTTTTCGGGACTGGAATAGTGTTGGAAACAATATTTGCGAATTTGTAGTAAGCAATACAACAAGCAATACACAAGTTTGGGATATTACCGATCCTTTATCACCAATAAGAATGCAGGGAAACTTTTTAGCAAATGAATTTCGGTTTGTTAATGATGCAACACGATTGAGAGAGTACGTTGCTTTTAATACAAACAATGCGTTGATACCTGTAAATGCAGGTCGGATTCAAAACCAGGATCTGCACAATTCTCAGCAAACAGATTACCTGGCCATCACAAATAATTCATTGCTTTCACAAGCCGAACGATTAGCCTCTTTTCACAGGCAAAGGAATTTGAAAGTAACGGTGGTTACTACTGATAAAATTTTCAATGAATTTTCTTCGGGCATACAAGACCCTGTTGCCATTCGTGATATTATAAAAATGTATTTTGACAGGTATGCGTCTAATCCTGTTGATCGTCCAAAATATTTGTTGCTTTTTGGTGATGCTTCTTTCGATTATAAAAACAGGATCACTAATAACACAAATCTTGTCCCGGCATATCAAAGTAAAATTTTTCTTGACCCGCTTAGCACTTATACAAGTGATGATTTCTTTGGCTTTTTGAATGACAATGAAGATATCAATTCTGGATTGGTCACTAATCTTCTTGATCTTGGTATCGGCAGAATTCCGGCGAAAAATATCGAAGAAGCAAAAAATTATGTTGACAAAGTAGTTGCTTATTACAACAAAGAAAGTTTTGGTGCCTGGAGAAACAATGTTTCAATTATTGCCGATGATGAAGATAATAATCTGCATTTACAAGATGCAGAATTAATAACAGGCACTGTTTCAGCAAATCCCATTTTCAATATTCAGAAAATTTACATGGATGCGTTTAAACAGGAAAGCGGATCGGCGGGCAGCAGGTATCCATCTGTAAATGAAACCATCAATAATCAAATTGCAAGCGGAACGCTGGTCTTTAATTTTATCGGGCATGGCGGTTCGGCAAGACTTGCGGAGGAAGTGATACTTGATCAGCCGATGATAAATGGGTGGAGCAATACTAACCGGCTTCCCTTATTTGTTACGGCCACCTGCGATTTTGCACCTTATGATAATCCATTTACAAATTCACTGGGGGAAAACATTTTATTGAGACCAAAGTCAGGCGGCATTGCAATGATGACAACCACTAGGCTTGTATTTTCTTTTAGCAACAGGATCATGAATAATAATTACATGCAATTTGCTATGCAACCTGATGCAAGCGGAAAATACAGAAGTCTTGGTGAAGCAGTAATGGAAGCAAAGAACTACACTTATCAAACATCTGGCGATCTGATCAACAACAGGAAGTTTACATTGCTTGGCGACCCGGCGCTGACACTTGCTTTTCCACAATTTAAAATAAAAACTACCCACCTGAATTCGTTTGATCCTACCGTGAGAACAGACACATTATCAGCTGGAGAAAAAGTAGTGATAGAGGGTGAAGTAACAGATAATAATGGTTTAATTCTTTCAACTTTAAACGGGACTGTTTACCCGGTTGTTTTTGATAAACCTCAAACGATCACTACAAAAGCGAATGATGCAGGTAGTCAACAAACATCGTTTCAACAGCAATCGAATATTTTGTTCAAAGGAAAAGCAACAGTTACCAATGGAAAATTCAATTTTTCATTTAAAGTGCCCAAGGACATCAATTATCAGTATGGACGTGGTAAAATAAGTTACTATGCTGAAGATGGAACCAAAGACGGCAGTGATCTTTTTAATGACTTTATAGTTGGCGGTTCAGCATCAACTATTGATAATGACAAAAATGGCCCTGAAATAAAGGCATGGTTAAATGATGAAAAATTTGTGAACGGAAGTATTGTTAATCAGAGACCAATACTGATCTTAAAACTGGCAGATTCTTCAGGCATCAATACTTCAGGTACCGGTATTGGACACAACATCACGGCAATGCTCGATAACAACAACAATCAAATATTTGATCTGAATAGTTATTACGAAGCTGATCTTGATCAATATGGGCAGGGTTTTGCCCGTTTTCAATTACCCGAATTAGAGCCCGGAATTCATTCGCTAAAAATAAAAGTATGGGATGTGCTTAATAATTCATCGGAGTTTATACTTGAATTTACTGTGATGAATGATGATGAACTGGTGATCGACCATGTTCTTAATTATCCTAATCCCTTCACAACCAGTACACAATTTTGGTTTGAGCATAATAAACCGGGCCAGGATTTGTTCGTACAAGTCCACATATTTTCACTAACTGGCAGGGTAGTAAAAACCATTGAAAAAACAATAAACATATACGGAAATCGTTCTTATGTGGATTGGGACGGAAGAGATGATTTCGGCGATAAAATTGGAAGGGGAGTATACGTGTATCGAATCAAAGTTTTTTGTAATGGTTCTAAACCCCGAACTGTGACCGAAAAACTGGTGATTTTTTGATACGGATGAGAACCAAAAATTTTGTCAGAAATCAGACTTTTTTAAAATTCCTATATATTTACAAATTTCATAAACTCTTACTAATGAGACCGACTGCATTTAAACTTTCTGCTACAATTCTATTTTTTGTAGGACTTGCTAAATTTTCTAACGCTCAAAGTTCTGGTGATGTAATAAATACTGTTACTACTGCTGTTCCTTTTCTGAGAATTACTCCTGATGCTAGGTCAGGCGGTATGGGAGAATTAGGAGTCGCTATTTCTCCAGATGCAAATTCTGGATTTTGGAATATGGGTAAAGTTGCTTTTAATACAAATAAGGGTGCCGTTTCTGCATCATATACTCCCTGGCTTAAAGATATCCTCAATGATGTCTATCATGCTACTGTGTCAGGTTATTATAAATTAGATGAGCAATCGGCTATGTCTAGCTCATTAAGATATTTTAGTCTTGGTGTTATACAATTTACTGACAATCTCGGTAATGAATTAAATACATTTAGACCAAGAGAGATAGCATTTGATTTTGGATATTCAAGAAAACTTTCAGAAAAATCAGGATTAGGTGTTGCTTTAAGATATATAAATTCAAATTTAGCAGGAGGAGCAGCTGCAGGAAACACTTATAAAGCGGCAAGTACCGTTGCTGCTGACCTGGGATATTACTATGAAGGTCATAATGATGTAGGAACAGGATGGGCTTTTGGTGTCTCACTAACAAACTTAGGTGGGAAAATTTCTTATACAGATAATGCTGATCAGAAAGATTATCTCCCTGCTAACTTAGGCTTTGGTACTACTTACACGAAAGCATTTAATCCTCAAAATAAAATAATGTTTGGTCTTGACGTGAATAAACTACTTGTACCAACACCTCCTGCGGATCCAGCTACTCCTGAACAACTGGCAGAATATCGCAGCAAAAGTGTAGTTAGTAGTTGGTTTACTTCGTTTTCTGATGCACCCGGTGGAATGAGCGAAGAATTGAAAGAATTCTATTTCTCAGTCGGCGGTGAATATTGGTACAATAATCAGTTTGCATTACGTACAGGTTATTTCTACGAGAATAAAACAAAAGGTAACAGACAGTATTTTACAATGGGTGTAGGTCTCAAATACCAAAGCTTTGGTCTTGATTTTTCTTACTTGATTCCTTCAGGAAGTGGTGTTGATCGCAATCCTTTATCTAACACATTGCGTTTCTCATTACATTTTGCCTTTGATGGTTCAGGTGCAACCACAAATTAAAATGAAGAAATAATTTATAGTAACGTCCCGAAATATCGGGACGTCTTTTTTTCCAAAGGAATGCCTTTGGCATATATTTGAATAAATCAAAAATTACATGTCTTATAGGATTGGAAGCGGAGTTGATTTTCACCAGTTACAAACAGGAAGAGAACTGTGGATCGGCGGGGTAAATATTCCTTTTAAAAAAGGCGCATTAGGACATAGCGATGCTGATGTACTTCTTCATGCTATTTGTGATGCTCTGCTTGGCGCTCTTGCGCTGGGCGATATTGGTATTCATTTTCCTAATACATCAAAGGAGTTCAAAAATATTCAGAGCACTGTATTATTACAACGAACAATGGATATGGTTAAACAAAAAGAATATTCAGTTGTAAATATCGACACCACAATTTGCCTGCAGGAGCCAAAGCTGAAACAATACACAGCAGAAATGCGAAAGATCATTTCATCGATAACCGGTGTATCAGAAAATGATGTTTCAATAAAAGCAACTACAACTGAAGAGATGGGATTTATAGGAAAAGGAAAAGGCATCATGGCTTATGCCACTGTATTGCTGCAGAAAGTTTAACTCTTGTTCGTAACATAAGCCTCTTTCCGTGTACCATTGAAGCTTAACTTTGCCGCAATGACCTCTATACAAATAAAGATCGTTAATACGTCTGTTAATCCTTTGCCCGAATATGCAACAAAAGGATCGTCAGGTATGGATATAAGGGCATCATTAGATATGCCATTAATTCTTCAACCGCTTGAAAGAAACCTGGTACCAACAGGATTGTTTGTTGAAATACCACAGGGATACGAGATACAAATAAGGCCAAGAAGTGGTTTGGCAATTAAACAAGGGCTCACTTGTTTAAACACACCGGGAACGATCGATTCTGACTATCGTGGAGAAATTAAGATAATATTGATCAACCTTTCTTCAGAAGAACAAGTCATTAATTCAGGTGACCGGGTTGCACAAATGATAATTCAGAGAACAGAAAGAGCGGAATTCGAACAAGTAGAATTTTTAAATAACACTGAAAGGGCCGCAGGTGGTTTTGGTCATACAGGAAAACAATAATAATGATTCGAATTATCTTACTATTAATTACGGGTGCATTGCTGGTATCTTCATGCCGTTCTACCAGGAAAATTCAAACGGCAATTTCCACAAAAAAAGATTCGGTGGAAGTTGTAAAGCAAATATCTGACCCGCATGAAGATTCTATCAGGTTTATAAAAGATAATTATTCTCAACTTCTCGCAAACAAGATAGAATTTGAAACTTTTTCAGCAAAGATCAATACGGATTACCAGGGAGGTGATGGAAAAAAATATGATGTGAATGTTTTTATAAGAATGAAAAAAGATAGTATTATTTGGATATCGGTAAATGGCGCATTGGGAATAGAAGGTATGCGTGTATTAATTGATAAAGATTCTGTACGTATATTAAACAAACTGGATAAAGAATACCAGGTGCGATCATTAGAATACCTAACGGAAGTTGCAGCCTTGCCGCTTGATCTGCATACAGTGCAGCAATTGATCATCGGCAATCCTGTTTTTCTTGATACGAATATTGTTTCTTACTCCACTGACGGAAATAGTATTTCCTTGTTAAGTGAGGGACAATGGTTCAGGCACCTGATCTCAATGAATAACAACGATCATCTTGTATTGCATAGTAAGCTCGATGATGTTGATATATTAAGAAACAGGACCTGCTTTCTTACCTACACGGATTATGAAACGAAAAATGGGGTGAAATTTTCAACTAACCGTACAGTATCGGTTACTGAGAAAACTAAGCTTGATGTAAAACTTAATTTTAAGCAATATGCATTTAATGAAACGTTAAGTTATCCGTTTACAGTGCCAAAAAACTATAAAAGGAAATAATAAATAAAATTTAATTTACAGTTCGCCGTTTTAAAATGATCCCAACCCTTTATTGATTTACCATAAAACAGCAGGTAATATGAAAAAAAGAATCTATCTCTTCCTCGCTTTGGTTTTCTCAGCTTGTTTTCTTTTTGCCCAAACAGAAGATAAGGCCCAGTTAGAGAAAGAAAGACAGGATATACAAAAGGAGATCAAGCAGATCCAGGGAGAATATGATAAGTTAAAGGGAAAAACCAAGCAGATCGTCGGTCAATACAACCTCATTGATAGGAAAATAAAATTGCAGAATAAATATATCAGTAATATCAGCAAAGAGCTTCGCATGATAGATGATGATATTTATATGAGCAATGTGGAGATATATCGTCTTTCAAAATTATTAGACACATTAAGGGCTCAATATTCACGAAGCGTAGTGTACGCTTATAAGAACAAGAGTAATTATGATTACCTGAATTTTATTTTTTCTGCCAGCAGTTTTAATGATGCGGTCAAACGGATCACTTATCTGAAAACTTATCGTACTTATCGTGAACAGCAGGTAAATACTATAAAAGAAACACATGCATTAATTGCAAAAAGAAAAACAGATCAGTTAGGCAAAAAGAAACAAAAAGATGATGCGCTGCAAAACCAGACCGTACAAGCCAGGGCTTTAGAAGGTCAGAAGAAGGAAAAAGATGTTGTGATCAACCAATTAAAGTCACAGGAAAAAGATCTGCAAAAACAATTGACGGCGAAAAAGAAAAAAGACAAGGATCTGCAAAATGCTATTACATCAATTATTAACAGGGAAATAGCAGCAGCCAGGGCAGCTGCGAAAAAGAAAGCTGATGAGGAAGCTGCTAAAAACGTGAAGCCAGTAACCACTGATCCCAACGTATCTAAAAGCACAACACCAGCTACTAAGCCAAATGTTGTAAGAGAAAGTGTTGTATTTAATTCAGCAGAGGATCTAAAATTAAATGCTGATTTTGAAAAAAACAGGATGAGGCTTCCATGGCCGATCGACCAGGGAACAGTTTGTATTCATTACGGACCCTATCAAATAGAAAAAACAAAGATCAAAGGAGATAACCCGGGCATTACGATCTGTACTCCGCAACCAGGCAATAGCGTAAAATCGGTTTTTGATGGGGAAGTTGTAAGTGTATTCAATATCGGCGATTCAAAATCTGTAATGATACGCCATGGAAAATATTTTACTGTTTACAGCAATCTCACTTCTGTAACTGTTTCAAAAGGTTCAAATGTGAATACAGGCCAATCAATAGGTAAAGTAGGCGTTGATGAGGAAACTGGTGAAGGTGGTAAGCTTGAATTTTTGTTAATGGTCGAGAACAAAAAATTGAACCCCGAGCAGTGGCTGCATAAATAAACTCACTAGCCGTTGTCAATATAAAAAAAGCCATCTTTTGCAAGGATGGCTTTCTTATTATAGAAATTTCTCGTATAAATTCTCGTAGAGAGGAATGATCTTACTGATATCATATTCCTGTGCATGCGCAGCAGCTTTTTCCTTGAATTTTTTCAGCACCTTATCGTCACGTAAAATTTTTATCGCTTGCTGCCCCATTGTTTTTACATCACCTACATCACCCATATATCCCGTTTCGCCGGGAATATTTATTTCACTCAAACCACCTGCATTGGTTGTAACAATAGGTACACCGGCAGCCATAGCTTCTAATGCTGCCAAACCAAAACTTTCGTATTCCGATGGTAGTAAAAAAAGATCTGCAATTGCTAAAATGTCCTCCATTTGCTCCTGCTTACCAACAAATCGTATCTCATCAAATAGATTCAGTTCGCGGCAAAGATCTTCGGCAGCAGGTCTTTCAGGTCCATCGCCAACAAGCATTAAGCGGCTTGGTATTTTATCGTTAACCTCTTTAAAAATTTTTATTACATCGGGTATGCGTTTCAATTTTCTGAAATTGGATGCATGCATTAAAACCCTTTCACCATTTGGTGCGATCATTTTTTTAAATGCATCGATCGGTTTTCGGTTAAAACGACTCACGTCTACAAAATTCTTGATCACATGAATATCTTTTTGAATCTTGAAATGCTTATACGTTTCATCCCGAAGATTATCTGACACAGCAGTGATCGCATCACTCTCGTTAATAGAGAAAGTTACTACAGGTGCATAAGTTTTATCCCTTCCTACAAGGGTAATATCAGTTCCGTGCAAGGTTGTAATGACTGGTATATTCTTTCCTTCTTTTTTTAAAATTTGTTTCGCCATATACGCAGCGGAGGCATGGGGGATGGCATAATGTACGTGCAACAGATCAAGGTTATTGTTTTTAATAACATCAACCATCGTGCTGGCAAGTGCAGTTTCGTATGGCGGATAATCAAACAACGGATACGTTGGAACATGCACTTCATGATAAAATATATTGGGTGTAAAAGAACCCAGTCTTACCGGCTGCTGATAAGTTATAAAATGTACCTGGTGACCTTTCTGAGCGAGTGCTTTTCCCAATTCAGTTGCTAATACTCCTGATCCTCCGAATGTGGGATAACAAACAATTCCTATTCTCATGGTTTTAGCGATCGTCATAGCCCCCGAAGTTAAATACTTAAATTTTATTGCTGCTGCCGCTTATATCAATAATTTGTTACAAAACGGCGCATTCTTTATTTTCAGCCTTCAAATATCGCTTAAGGAAACAAAACACAACACATGAAGAAGACATTAATTATTGCAATTTCATTTTTATTTGTTACAAACGGGTTTTCGCAAAACGAAGACTCGATACTGATCAAAAAAATTTCCGATGATATTTTAACTAACGGAAAGGCTTATGATAATCTTCGCCACCTCACGAAAAAGATCGGTGGTCGCCTTGCAGGTTCGCCGCAAATGACGATGGCAGAACAATGGGGGGAACAGCTAATGAGATCAAGCGGAGCAGACAGGGTCATTATGCAGCAATGTAAAGTTCCACATTGGGTAAGAGGCGGTGAAGACAAAGCAGAAGTGGCAGGAAGTAAAAAATTAGATGTGGTTGCGCTTGGAAATTCAATGGGTAGTGGCAAAAATGGAGTGAAAGCTGAAGTATTACTTGTAAATTCTTTTGATGACCTGGAAAAGAAAAAAGATGAAGTGAAGGATAAAATCGTTTTTTATAACTATAAATTCAATCCTACTTATGTTCAAACCTTTCGCTCTTATGGCGACGCTTCACAGTATCGTGGTAGCGGTCCCAGCAGAGCTGCAAAGTATGGAGCAAAAGCAGTGATCGTAAGAAGCATGAGTCACAGTACGGATAATAATCCGCATACTGGAGCTACAAGATATATTGACTCGTTTGCAAAAATTCCTGCAGTGGCCATTGGTTTACGTGATGCTGATTGGCTAAGCGAAGAACTGCAAAAAGGAAAAGTAAGCGTACAGATCAAAACCAATGGGCACTTTCTTGACAGCGCTATGGGGCATAATGTTATTGGTGAATTAACAGGATCGGAATTTCCCAATGAAATAATAACTGTCGGTGGACACCTTGATAGCTGGGATAATTGCGAAGGGGCTCATGATGATGGGGCAGGTTGTGTACAGACGATCGAAATACTAAGAGCATTTAAAGCGATCGGTTATAAACCAAAACGGACAATTCGTTTTGTTTTATTTGCCAATGAAGAAAACGGTTTGCGTGGCGGCAATAAGTATGCAGAAGAAGCAAAAGCAAAAAATGAAAAACATATTTTTGCGTTGGAAAGTGATGCCGGCGGTTTTACGCCAAGAGCTTTTGGTTTTACCATGAGTGAAGAGCAGTTTCAAAAAGTGTTACAATGGAAATCATTGATCGCACCTTATGGTTGCAGCGAATTCAATCGTGGTGGTGGCGGTGCCGATATTGGTCCACTCAGAAGAGCATTTCCAACTACTGCATTAGCTGGATTATCTCCAGATTCGCAACGTTACTTTGATATTCATCATGCAAGAAATGATGTGTTTGAAAACGTAAATAAACGGGAGTTAGAACTAGGAGCCATTAACATGGCGGCGTTGATCTATCTTATCGACAAATATGGTTTGTAATGGTCATAAAAACTTTACAAAAAATTTTCAAAAGAGATCTTGAAAAACTAAAACAGGAAATAGCTTCTTATCGTGATGAAAGTAAATTATGGGAAATAGATAAAAGCATTGCCAACTCTGCGGGTAATCTTTGCCTTCATCTTGTTGGAAATCTAAATGCTTATATAGGAGCAGAGATCGGTAAAACAGGTTATGTTCGCAATAGAGACCTGGAGTTTTCTTTGAAAAATATTCCCCAGGTTCAACTTGTGAAAATGATAGGAGATACAATTGTAGTTGTGGAAGACGGATTAAGCAAGCTTAATGAAAATGACCTTGAAAGAGAATATCCATTACTGGTATTTAAGGAAAAAACATCAATAGAATATTTTCTTATTCACCTGGCGGTTCATTTGGGTTATCACCTTGGGCAAGTAAATTATCACAGGCGTTTATTGGATAACTAATATCATTTTAGAAGACCTGATAATGTCTTATCAGTTTTTTCAAAGGGAAAGCTTTCAGCTATTGTTTGCATTTGCTTTTTTATCTCCTGGGTACCAAGATTTCCAATAGAGCCTTCGTGTGTATGGTGAACCGAAGTATCATATTTAAAATTGCCGGCTTCAATATCTATTCCTACTTTTTTATATGCATCTCTGAATGGTATACCAGTATTTACAAGCTTGTTCACTTCTTCCACACTGAACAGGTATTTATATTTTTCATCAGCAAGAATATCTTTTTTGATCTCGATATTATTTAGCATTAAACCAGCCATCTCAATACAGTTTTTCAAAGTCTTAAAAGCAGGAAATAAATGTTCTTTCAATAACTGAAGATCACGATGATAACCAGAAGGCAGGTTTGTTGTCATCATTGTAATTTCATTTGGCAAGGATTTTATTCTGTTACAATGACTGCGTATCAACTCAAATACATCCGGGTTTTTTTTATGCGGCATAATACTGCTGCCGGTTGTCAATTCCGCTGGGAACGAAATAAAACCAAAATTCTGATTCAGATATAAGCAAGCATCCATACTGAGCTTACTCAATGTGTCAGCAACATTTGCCAAAGATTGTGCAACAATTCTTTCGGCTTTTCCTCTTCCCATTTGCGCATACACTACATTATAATTCAGATCATCAAAGCCCAGCAACTTCGTTGTTAATGTTCTATTGATCGGAAAAGAAGAACCATAACCGGCTGCCGAACCCAATGGATTTTTATTTACTATATCATAAGCCCCTTTCAATGTGATCATGTCATCTACTAAGCTTTCAGCATAAGCGCCAAACCATAAACCAAATGATGAGGGCATTGCTAATTGTAAATGCGTATAACCCGGAAGCAGGTGATCTTTATATTTTTCGCTTTGTGTTTGTAATAAGTCGAAGAATGGCTGAATTGTTTTTACTAATTCTTCCAATTCATTTCTTAAGAACAACTTTATATCCACCAGGACCTGGTCATTGCGGCTGCGGGCTGCGTGTATTTTTTTGCCCACGTCTCCAAGCTTTTGTGTGAGTAATAATTCAACTTGTGAATGAATGTCCTCTACATCGTCCTGTAATTTGAATCCACCTTTTTCTATTTGCTGATAAATGCTTTTCAGTTCTTGCTGAAGTTGTACTAGCTCATGTTTAGTAAGTAAGCCAACAGATTCCAGCATTTGAATATGAGCTAAAGAACCCAGCACATCAAAAGCAGCCAGGTACATATCCATCTCACGGTCTTTTCCAACAGTGAATGTTTCTACTTCTTTTAATGAGGCTTTATCTTTTTGCCAGAGTTTCATATTATTTCATTCAATAGTTGAATATACAACTCAATTCCTTCTTTTATCTCATCAATGTAAATGAATTCATCGGCAGTATGACTTCTTGCACTATCACCTGGTCCAATTTTCAATGATGGGAAATTCATCAATGCTTTATCAGATGTAGTAGGAGAGCCATAGTAACTTCTTTTCATTCTCAAACCAGCTTCTACTATTGGGTGATCTAATGCTATGGAACTTGAGCGTAGTCTTGTGCTTCTCGGTTTTATTTCACTTTGCACATTTGCTTTTATTATGTCAAGCATTTCTTCAAATGTGTATAGTTCATTAACTCTGCAATCCACTACGTATTTGCATTGAGCTGGAACAACATTATGAGCTTTATTGTCTGTTTCAATTACTGTCACACTCATTTTATTTGATCCGAGCAGATCAGAAACTTTTTCAAACTTAAATGAACTGAACCACTCAATATCCTTTATAGCTTTCGTTATAGCATTGTCTCCTTCTTCTCTTGCTGCATGCCCTGCTTTTCCGTTAGTAACACAATCCAATACCATCAATCCTTTTTCGGCGACCGCCATTTGCATTTGAGTAGGTTCACCAACAATTGCAAAATCAAGATTGCCCAATTGGGGCAACAAAGCTTCAATTCCATTGTGACCAGAAATTTCTTCTTCCGCAGTTGTAGCAAGAACAATATTATATTTCAGATCTTCTTTTTCATAGAAATAAAGAAAAGTTGCGATCAATGATACCAAACTTCCACCTGCATCATTACTTCCCAGGCCAAATAATTTCTCGTCTTTTTCAATTGGCAAGAAGGGATCAAGGGTATATCCTTTATTTGGTTTTACTGTATCGTGATGTGAATTCAGCAAGATCGTAGGCTTGTTCGTATCGAAATATTTATTCTTTGCCCAGATATTATACAGGTATTGTTCTGTTTTTACTTCATTGTTTTCAAGAAAAGATTTGATAAGAGCAGAACTATTATCTTCTTGTTTGCTGAAAGAAGGAGTAGCGATCAATTGCTTTAAAAGCCCAATAGCATCTACCTGTAATATGGAAACATCCTTACTCATTGTTGATTGTTGTTCCAGCAGTCCCCTTCATTAATTTATCTAACTCTTCTGCTTTGCCAATGATAACTTTATTTACACCACTACTCAAAGCCGCAAAAGCATTGTCAAGTTTTGGTATCATGCCGGCAAATATTTTTTCTTTTGCTTTTAACTCTTTGTAATAGCCCGGATTGATAGTATTGATAACAGTGCTTTCGTCATCAGCATCCATCAGCACACCGCTTTTTTCAAAAGAATAAATAAGTTTTACTTCATATTCACCACTCATTGCTTTTGCAATTTCCTGGGCAATAGTATCTGCATTGGTATTTAATAATTGACCAGTCTGGTCATGAGTGATGGGCGCAAATACCAGTGAAAGATTTTGGTTAAGTAAATTTTTTAATAACGGAGCGTTAACCGAGTCAACATCCCCAACAAATCCATAGTCAATTACCGGGTGTTTCCGTTTATGTGCAAGAATTATATCCCCATCCACACCGCTTAAGCCAATCGCATTACAATTAAAACTTTGTAACTGTGCAACAATATTTTTATTTACATAGCCAGCATATACCATCGTCACGACCTTCAGTGTTTCGGCATCAGTGATCCTTCGTCCCTCTACAAGCTTTTGTTCTATTCCCATTTTCTCGGCCAGCTTTGTTGCCAGCTTGCCCCCACCATGTACTAATATTTTTTTTTCGTCAATTGCAGCAAATGATCTCAAAAATGATGAAAGTTTTTTTTCATCATCAATGATGTTGCCTCCAATTTTTATGACGAACAATTTAGTCATATAGAAATTTAGCCTTTCGATTTTAGGATCTCACTCAAAACCACCTGGGCTGCCCAAACCCTGTTCGAAGCTTGTTGGGTTACAATACTCATTTTGCCATCTAATATTGCGTCGCTCAATTCCACATTTCTTCTTACCGGTAAGCAATGCATCACTTTTGCATTATTGGTAAGTGACCAGCGTTTTCTTTTTAATTGCCACTTCGGATCATTTGTATATACCTTACCATAATCATTGTATGTGCTCCAGTTTTTTACATATACGAAGTCAGCATCTTTCAACGCTTCTTCCTGGTCCTGGATGATAGTTGCTCCTTTTGTGAACTCTTCACTCAGCTCATAATCTTCGGGATGTGTGATCACAAAATCAGATTTACCCCACGCATTTACCCATTGAGAAAAACTATTTGCCACGCATTGCGGCAGTGGTTTTACATGCGGCGCCCATGTCAACACGATCTTAGGTTTCTTGATCTTGGATTTTTGTAATTCTTCTGTAATAGTTATAATATCAGTGAATGATTGTAACGGGTGAAGTGTTGCACTTTCTAAACTCACTACAGGTATGTCAGCGTATTTAATAAACTGTTTTATATAAAGCTCACTGTAATCGTCTTCACGATTTTTCAATGAAGGAAAAGTGCGGATGGCAAGAATGTCAAAATATTTCCCGAGAATTGGCGCTGCATCTTTTACGTGTTCAACAGTATTACCACTCATGATCGCTTCGTCCTCGAATTCCAACGCCCAGCCTTCTTGTCCCACATTGAAAATGATACATTCCATTCCAAGATTCTGTGCGGCGATCTGTGTACTCAGCCTCGTTCGCATACTCGGATTCAAAAACAAGCAACCAATACGTTTGTTTGTCCCAAGCGATCGATCAGAGAATGGATCTGCTTTATATGCCAACGCTTTTTGAACCAATGCATCTATATTGGTTACGTCATTTGCTGAAATGAACTGTTTCAAATCTGGAAGTTTATTTATTAACTAAGTAATAATGCTACTATTAAACTTTCGTTGCGTCGCACACTTGTACTTTCTGTTCACTATTCAACTCCTTAAATTCTCGTTTGTCACCCTGAGCTTGTCGAAGGGCTACTCAGCTTGCCGTCTCCTGCAACAAAGCTATTTCCTCTTTTATAGAATCAATGAACTGCTCAGCATCTCTTTTCTTCAAAGCTAATGAAGGGAGAAGCCTGATCACATTAGGTTTTGCTTCACCCGTAAATACTTTCTGGTTCCAGAGCAAATTCTTTTTCAGGTCTTTTAACTCCTCCGGCACATCAAAACCTATCATTAAACCACGACCTCTTACATTTTTTAATTCAGAGATCGCTTCTAATTCTTCTCTTAAATATTTTCCAACCAAGGTAGCATTGCCCATTAGTTTTTCCTCTTCCAATACTTCAAGAACTGCTAAAGCTGCCGCACAAGCCAAGTGATTACCACCGAATGTAGTTCCTAATTGGAAATGCTTTGGCTTAATATGTGGAGCAATGATGATTCCTGCAACAGGAAATCCATTTCCCATTCCTTTTGCCATTGTATAAATGTCTGCATTCACCCCCGCAAAGTCATGACTAAAGAATTTACCAGTTCTTCCATAACCACATTGAACACTGTCAGCGATATAAACTGCGCCGTATTCATCACAGAGTGAACGGATCTTTTTCAAGAAACTCACATCAGCGACATTAATACCACCAACACCCTGAATACCTTCGATGATCACGGATGAAATATGTTTGCCATTCTTCTTAAAACATTCTTCTAATGCTTGCTCATCATTTAAAGGAAGAAAGATCACATTATCGGTTTCATTAACAGGAGCGATATAATTTTTATTATCAGTAGCAGCAACGGCTAGTGCAGTTCTGCCATGAAAAGATTTACTGAAAGCAATGATCTTTTTTCTTCCGTTATGAAAGGACGCCATCTTCAAGGCATTTTCATTTGCTTCAGCGCCGCTATTACAAAGAAAAAGCTGATAATCTTCTTTACCAGAAACCTTTCCAAGTTTGGCGGCAAGTTCTTGTTGCAAAGGAATTTTTATTGAATTAGAATAGAAAGCAATTTTCTCCAGCTGCTCTTCAATTCTTTTCACCCAATGCGGATGTGTATGACCAATACTGATCACGGCATGTCCACCATACAGATCCAGATACTGCTCACCTTTATCATCCCATACATAAGAGCCTTTTGCTTTTACAATAGTAACATCGTTTATGGGGTATACATCGAATAAATTCATAACTCACTAACCGGGTTTCCGGATTTTTTGGTTTATAGGTTAAAAATAATTTGCTTTTAAATTAAGTCCTGCTTTTTCATCAAGTCCAAACATCAGGTTCATATTTTGAACAGCTTGACCACTTGCGCCTTTTAATAAATTATCTGCAACAGAGTGAACGACTATTTGGCTTCCGACCTGCTCTAATTGAATAATACATTTATTAGTGTTGACAACCTGTTTCAGAAAAACGGGTTCCTTTGTTATATGCGTAAATGGATGATCGGAATAAAAGTCTTTGTAAAGTATGTTGAGTTCAATAAGGCTTAGATCGGATGGTAATTGCGAACTTATAAAAATACCTCTCGTAAAATCACCACGCCACGGGACAAAATTTACATGTATGTCACCTGCAGGTTGCAATTGCTTTAATGACTCACCAATTTCTCCAAGATGCTGATGCGTTAAAGTTTTATAAGCTTGAATATTATTTTCTCTCCAACTAAAATGTGAAGTTGCACTCAGGCTTTGTCCTGCACCAGTGCTACCCGTAATGCCGGTTGTATAGACATCTTTCAACAAACCAGCTTTGGCAAGAGGTAATAAACCTAATTGAATTGTTGTAGCAAAGCAACCGGGATTAGCAACATTGTTTGCTTTTTTGATTTGTTCCCTGTTCAATTCTGGAAGACCGTAAATAAAGTTGCGTGTTCCAATTTTTGAGCTTTGAGATAAACGAAAATCATTTGCGAGGTCAATTATTTTAACCTTATCTGAAATTTTATTTTCAGATAAGAATTTCTTTGACTCACCGTGGCCCAAACAAAGAAAGATCACATCAACATCATCATTTAATTCACCTGAAAACTTTAGGTCAGTATCACCAAGCAGATCCTGGTGAACAGAATGAACTGATTTGCCGGCATTACTACGGCTATGAATAAAAGAAACAGATACACCCGGATGGTGGATCAACAAACGTATGAGTTCGCCACCCGTATAACCTGCTCCGCCGATTATGCCGACTTTAATTGCCATTATTGTCTTTGTTTACTGCGTTCCAAATTGAAGTTTGGTTGCCGAATATTTTTGAAAACCCTCTTACATCATCTCCTGTAAAACCCGTATTCATTTCTCCGTATTTCCCAAACTTGCTGCTCATCAGGTCATATTTACTTTCAATACCGATAATTTGAAAACGATATGGCATTAATTGAACAAATACATCACCGGTTACATTTTGCTGACTGTTTTCCAAAAATGCTTCAATATCTCTCATCACTGGATCCAGTATCTGTCCTTCGTGCATCCAGTTACCATAAAACTGTGCCAATGTATCCTTCCATTGTAATTGCCATTTGGTCAACACATGTTTTTCCAATGCATGATGTGACTTTAATATTATCATCGGTGCTGCAGCTTCAAAACCTACACGTCCTTTTATGCCAATGATCGTATCACCAACATGAATATCTCTTCCGATTCCGTAAGCTCCCGCAATTGATTGTAAATATTGAATTGCTTCTGATGGATGAGAAAATTTTTTATCATTCACGCCTTTCAACTCGCCTTTTTCAAATTGAAGTTTTACTTCTTCGTTGCCTGTTTTAGTCACTTGAGTAGGCCATGCTTCTTCAGGTAACATGCCTTTACTATTCAATGTTTCTTTTCCACCAACACTTGTTCCCCACAAACCTTTATTGATCGAATACATCGCCTTTTCAAAATTCATTTCAATGCCTTTGCTTTTGAGATAAGCGATCTCTTCTTCACGGCTTAGTTTCAGATCACGGATGGGAGTAATGATCTCTACACCGGGGATCATTATGTGAAAGATCATATCAAATCTTACCTGGTCGTTTCCGGCGCCGGTGCTGCCATGTGCAACTGCTTTTGCGCCTAATTTCTTTACATGCTCGGCGATATGCAGGGCCTGGCTTAATCTTTCTGCCGAAACAGAAAGAGGATAAGTATTATTCTTTAAACAATTTCCAAAAATGAGATACTTAATGATCCGGTCGTAATATCCTTTTACTGCATCGACAGTAGTATGTGTTTTTACGCCAAGCTTATAGGCATGTGCTTCGATCTTTTTTAATTCATCTTCCGTAAAGCCACCAGTGTTGACAATTATGCTATGTACCTCGTAACCCTTTTCTTCGGTGAGATATTTTACACAGTAGGTGGTATCGAGACCACCGCTAAAACCTAAAACTATTTTTTTGTCTGGCATCTTCTTATTTGTTGAATAGAATTACTGAACGTACAAGTGTGTGACCCTTCGCTTCGCTCTGGGTAAACTGCGACGCTATTTGTTGAATAGCGAAGAGAACCCTGAACGGAGCGTCGCAACTTAAATCAAATAGTAGCAATGTCGCCGGGTACATTATTATATATTAAAGAAATATTGTAGAAACGATTTCTGTTGTGAATCACCATTTTCTTCCTTATTCTTTTTCAAAAATGGTTTTAATAGTTTCCATCGTTTGAATTGGAGCAATCGTTCGAGACCGGTTTTATTTTCTTCAAAGAATTGTTTTGTTTCTTCCGGCTTGTAATGATCTTTTGGATCATACAACATTGCTGTACACATACAATTCTTTCTATCCTTGCTCATGAGTATTTCATAATTCACGCAGCTTTTGCAACCAGCCCAGAAGGCTTCGTCCTGCGTCAACTCAGAATAAGTGACAGGTTCATAACCCAGCTCACTGTTGATCTTCATGACGGCAAGTCCGGTAGTAAGACCGAAAATTTTTGAATCCGGATATTTTTCTCTCGAAAGATTAAATATCTTTTTCTTAATGGCTTTTGCAACGCCTGTCTTCCTGTATTCGGGTGCCACGATCAGTCCACTATTTGCTACATACTCTCCATGACTCCATGTTTCTATATAGCAAAAGCCAACCCACTTGCCATCTGTTGTTACAGCAATGACAGCCTTTCCTTCTTTCATTTTATCGGCAACGTACTCCGGACTACGTTTGGCAATACCTGTTCCTCTTGCTTTTGCACTTTCTGCCATCTCATCAGTGATGACTTCTGCATAATGCTCATCATCAGGAGTAGCTACACGAATAATTATATTTTGATTGTCCAACTTAGAAATATTGATTTGATAAGGATGACCAATCCGATAATCAATGCGGGGTGCAGTTCACTGACAGGGACCATGGTGAGGGGCTCGTCCTGTCAGAATACACGTCGAGGTCGGGGAGAAAATGCAAACACATCAAAGCCTACTGTATATGCGATAATAGCATAAGTAGCATGGAATGCAAATTGTTTAGTATGTGTCAGAATGTTACGCATTTGTTTCTAACAAATTGTAAATTGGGTACAAATGTATAATAATAATTGTTTTAATTGTCGATTTTTTGGTTAAAAAAATTAACTGTTATGGAGTCAACACCTACACTCGGATCAACTAAATCCAAAAGAGGATCGGGGATCAAACGTATTATGAAAAGGACCCTTATCGTAGCAATTCTTGCTCTGACTTTATTTATCTTCTTCAGATACTATTATGTGTTTGGAGAAGGTGTGAAAGCAGGACGACTGAATTATGCTGTAAGGAAAGGAAATATTTTTAAGACATACGAAGGAAAATTAATACAGGAAGGCTACAGGAGTAAAACTGGTAACGTGATCCAATCTTATGAATTTGAATTTTCCGTAAAAAGTAAAAGAGTTTATGATATTCTTGCTGCTAACAGTGGTAAGCGTTTTGATCTTCATTATAGAGAATATCATGGAATAATACCGTGGCGCGGCAATACTAAATATATTGTAGACAGTGTTATCTCAATGGAGCCCTGATCTCTTTCAGACGGCCTGTAAAAGAAAAATTGCAGGTCGCTTATGAATATCTGGTTTACTTTTCCGCCATTCAGCCACAGTTTTTGTTTTGGTAGATTCTGTTGATCCTGTCAGATCTACTGCGATACAAACCTTTGTTAATGGCTGGCAGACTAAAAGCAGTGCTTCCATCAACTGGTTGTTACGATAAGGTGTTTCAATAAAGATCTGTGTGCAATTCTTCTTTGCTGATTCTGATTCCAATTCTTTTATGGCATTGTTTCGTTCAGGATTTTTAATTGGTAAATAACCGGCAAACCTGAATTGTTGTCCATTCATACCACTTGCCATTAATGCAAGTAAGATAGAGTTTGGTCCAACCAATGGTTTTACTTCAATATTCAATTCCTGGGCTATTGCAACTAATTGCTGGCCGGGGTCGGCAATACCGGGACAACCAGCCTCGCTGATAATTCCAATCGTTTTTTCTTCTTTTAATTTTTTTCGAAATGAATCAGTATTCGGGTCATCATTGGTCATGGTGAACCATTCATAGTTATCGATCACAATTTCTTTGTCAAGTCTTTTCAGATAACGTCGGGTTGTTCTTTCATTCTCGACAAAGAATACTGTGCATTGTTTTACAATATCAGTTATATAAGAAGGGATAGATAACATTCCTTCTTCATGAAGCAAGCTGGGAATTAAATAAACGGTTGCAGCCACACTAATCGGTTTTTACTTTAATAACACTAAGACTGGAAGCAATGATGGCAAAGGCCGGGGCAAATATTATAACTACATG
>Ga0193738_1000107_pt1 | contig 52690 bp, 73 predicted proteins | sample L2a1metaG_FD_144927 | JGI IMG/M metagenome (GOLD analysis project Ga0193738, IMG submission 144927) | Soil microbial communities from a riparian zone of the East river system, Colorado, United States - L2a1 | ecosystem: Environmental > Terrestrial > Soil > Riparian zone | place: USA: East River... | reverse complement strand
GGGCTATCAACAAGTTAGTACACACTAACACAGCCCCCATTTGTATATAGCCCCATGCTCTAGCCCCCTATTTTATCCAGTAAAACTTACAATACTATCCTCCTTGCAGTGTCCATAGTGTAATATCATTGGATTCTGCCCCCGATTTATGAGATTATCTGATCTCCCCCAGGAACCGTCCAAGGAGTACAAAGTGCGCATCCAAGACATCAGCCCCGCGATCAAGTCAGAGATTGCCAAGATCAACGAACGCGACAGCGAGTGCCGGAGGCAAGCGATCATGCGTGGTCTGGACATTCCCGAAGCAGAATTGCAGGCTTTCAATGCGGGTGTCCAAGCCTATCATGACTACCTTGAACGTAGGTTTGGTCTGAGTTTTATGCAGTAAGAGGTCGAAACCCTCGCGAGAGGGTCCGTGGATAGTGTCCACGCCGATGAGACCACTGTTACAAACTGTTACTCTAGTTACAAAGTCTTACCTGTTTGACACATTGCAGCAACATGGGCATGGTAAGATAGGGCTCGTGGGAAAGATGCGTCTTGCATCGTACCACACAAACTCCGCCGGTTTTATCCGGTAAAACTGAAAGGAACGTAAAGTGAGCATGAATTTCAATGACAGCACTGCGCTGGTTGCACTGTACAAGTCGATGGCCGAACAAGACTCAGTCGCCGAGCAGATGGTAGGGATGGTTTCTGAACTGATCGCTGCTGATCTGCCAGTCGAGAGCAAGCAAGCGATTCTCGGTGAAGCGCAAGCTACGCTCAGCAAGGTCCGCAAGGATTCGCCGGCTCTCGGGACTGCCTACAACTACAGCAGCCGTGCGAAAGCGATCTTCGGTGCGATGGTCCAGGGTTTCGTGCCTGTCGAGGGTCGGAACTGTGCCGGGATCTATTCGGACGCTGCGAAGTACCTGAAATCCCTGTCCGTGAATTGGAAGGGTGAAGCTGTCGAGCCGAAAGCCCAGAAATCGGCCGAGGACGAGGTAACAGCTGCTGCTGTGGCTGTTGATCTGACTGATGTTACTGCTGCACTCGAAACTGTCGAGAAACATGCGGCGCATCTGTTGGCGACCAAGGGCCCGGACTATGTTATCGAGTTGATCGCAGCGCTTACCGCGCAGATTGACAAGCCTGCCACTGCTGCAGCCTAACAGCCACTGACGAGACTGCCAACGCGCAGTCGAAACCCGGTGCAATGCCGGGTCTGGCAAGTTTCTCAAACAGTTTTATTGGATAAAATGAATACCTCGGCTGTTATGTTCATTGTTGCAGTGATTGTCGGCGGAACTATGTTCGTCGCCGGTGTTTTCACTGTTGCGAAGCATGTTATTGCTGGTTGTGATGGCAATGGCCAGTTCCGTATTGCCGAGTCTGTGTATCGGTGCGAGCCGGACCGTTTTACTCGATAAAACAACCCCAAGGATTTAAATATCATGTTCACTGAAACAAACCCCGCGCGTGAGATTGGCGTTGCATGTGGCGCAATCATGGCAATGCTCGGAGCAGTGTCGATCGTGATGAGTGCCGGCACTGCTGTCGTGCTGGGCTGCTTGCTGGTTGATTCGTTTCTGATCTGGACACTGAACGCTCAAGAGCAGCCTGAGTCGGCCGTGATTCTGACGGAGTACGATGATGTCTGATTTCGCCGCAACAGTGACCACACAAGAAAATGTTACGTTCAACACCTCCGTCCGTGCGTGGGACAAAGCCGAAGCAAAAGCCAGGCTCCTCGCCCAAGGATACAAAAACGTGGAAATCTGGTGACTGTACTACAGCGTTGTGTGTTTCGTGTGAGCGTGTTGATGTCTGTTGCAGTCCTCATCTCCGCGTATTTTATCCGATAAAACGGAGTACAGAATGAGAACCATCATAGTAGTTATCCACCTGTTGTTGTGTGCGTGCACTTCTACGGACCCCAGGCAGTCGGCTGGCTACTATGATGGGTATGATGATGGTGAAGAACATGCTGAGGAATGTATGAAATGAGACCAGCAACACCGATGGATGCGCCGAATCAGATGTGGATCCAAGAAATTGAAGCTTTGGCAGTGGGTCGGCCAGTCTCCGACAGAGATTTGGTGCTAGAACGGGCGATCGATATCTGCATTGGTATCGCCAACGATCCGGACACACAAACCATGGATGGTGTGGATGTGATGCAGAGAATGCTTGACCATCTACGATCTCTTAGAGCACAAGCACGAATAGAATACCTGCAGGAAGTAGCAGCTAAATTGGGGAAATCTAGTGATTCCTGATGTTGGTGCGTTGTATTTTCAATCGCTACAATACAAAGTGGCATATGATCCACACGTTCTGTGGCATCTGGTAGACCAGAACGGCAATCGCTGTTGCTGCTACAATAGATGTCAGGATGTGGCCCGAGAAATTTGTGACAGGATGAATAGCAATGTTCGCAGTAATTGAAGAGACCGGCACGGTCCGGAAAGTCTGGACAGATGGTGATGTCAGTGCAGAGGCTGCAGCAAATGCCTATGCAAAGGACTTGACAACTGCCAGTCCTGGTGTTATCTTCCATGTGCTCAAGACCAAGAGTACGCATGGCAAATTGCCTCCGCGTGCAGATGCTGGCAAGCCGTATGGCTCCATCATCTTCAAGGCTGGTGAGCAGTCGAATATTCATCTAGTGTAGTATTATTGGGGCTTTGAAACATAGGCTCCAATAGTGCTTTATCACCCGATGAAGCGTGTTAGAGGATTTTACAGGATAAAACGTGTCAGATAGCCCCAAATTCGTGGAAGTTGTAGACAAGTCCACGGGCAGGAAGTTCTACATGCTCTTGACCAAGCAACAAGAGGATGAACTTCCGGCAGCGCCCACTCCCGCCCCATCGTCAGCACCCGCTGGTGATACTCCTACCTGCTAAGGTTAAACAATGAAATATCAAATCGGTGAGTTCCACTTCTGCACGGTCGATCGGAAAACGGTTGATGTGTTCGTTGGTGATGGATACGACAACCACACGCGATTCGAGCATGGCCCGAAGTATGTGGCCTACAAGATCGGTCGCTTCATGACTGGTGACGAGTTCCAAACCGTCAAAGGCCACATCAAGCAACTGTTTCACACGCCGAAGGACATCTCGTGATTGGATCGGTACTCTATCAAATCAAGTATTTCGGTCTGAACTCGGCCACCATCCGGTCTATCAGGGATTTGAGGGACACCAAGCCCGAAGCCCTGGTATTCTGGGGCGGTAGTGACATCAATCCGGGAATCTACGGACATGAGAATGTCGCTTGCCAAGAGCAAGACCGAGCAAGGGACATTTTCGAATGTGCCCTGATCGAAGAATGCATCACGAAGAAGATTCCCATGATTGGAGTCTGTCGTGGTGCGCAATTGTTGTGTGCAATGCTTGGAGGTACGCTGTATCAGCATATCTCTGGGCATGGTCACGGCAATCATCCGATCGTACTGACACGGGACATCTGCAAAGAATATGCAGAGGGTTCCGTTGTCAGCGTTTCATCGTCGCATCATCAAATGATGAAACCATCGGACAAGATGGAAGTGATTGCGGTATCGAAAGAGCCGTTGAGCAATATCTATGTGACGGCTGAAGGCGAGGAAAAGACCAAGCGTCCTGAAGTCGAAGTTGCTTTTCTTGAGCAGGATCGCGTTCGTGCTCTGATGATGCAATATCATCCTGAGTACGGCAATCCGGCGTCACCCATGGGTCAGTTGACCAAAAGTCTCGTCGATCGTTTCATTCTCTAAACCGTTTTACTGGATAAAACAGTATGAAGATTCTGCTTGGTTCGGACCCTGAAGTGTTCCTACTCAATTCGTCAGACCAGCCTGTATCGGCTGTCGGACTGGTGGGTGGGACGAAAGAAAATCCCTTGAAGCAGGGCAACTATGCCTACCTCGAAGATAATGTGACGGTGGAGTTCAACATCCCACCGGCTAGCAATGTCGAGGCGTGGATTGCGAACCACACCAAGGCGTTGGATTTTGTTCGCAACAAGATCGCCAATCCGAACGGTCTGCATGTTGGGATTGTCAGTGCTCTGGAGTTCCCGGACAGCGAGTTGAAGACGGAAGGTGCGCAGACGTTTGGCTGCAATCCTGACTTCAATGCTTGGCTGTTGGAACCGAATCCTGCCCCGTCGGCCACATCTACCAATCTTCGCACTGCTGGTGGTCATATCCACATCGGCGTACAGATGAATCTGGCGAAGAAGATGCAGCTGGTTCGGGTGCTGGATCTGATGCTTGGTGTTCCCTTGGCCATGCTCAACCCGACTGACCGTCGGAATGAGTTGTATGGGAATGCTGGTGCATGTCGCTTGAAGCCTTATGGCGTCGAGTATCGTGTGCCAAGCAACATCTGGCTGACCAGCGAGCAACTGATGCGGGAAGTCTATGGCGTTGTCACCGATGTCGTGGACAATCTCAGTGCCTATGACGAGATTCTGGAACAAACCGCCAGTTTCTTCGAAGCCATGCCGACTGGTGCCATGGCAACTATCGAGAATATCGATATTCTGACTTTGATTCGTGACAACATGACGAATCAGTATGACTCTGTGTATTCGGCTGTTCTTGAGAAAGTATGAAGAAACTACTATATCAGAAGGAATGGAACTCGGAGGCATATCAACTCCGGTTCCATCAATCCTGGGTTCCGTGCGTTGATACAAAGACCGGGAAACACTATCAACTCTATATCACCAAGGTTGGTGAGGATTCGATGAGGGTTACTGGTCAGGGGCCTAATGGATGGATTGATGGTGACGTCGTTTCCTATGACGATCTTCATCCTGTCTATATCCAACTGCCGCCCGTATACTGGCCTCTCCTGACTCATGAAAAGTTCAAGTTTCAGGATGACCAGATTCAGGCTGTACTTACCATCAAGCGAATGATAAAGTCTTATCAGCAAGGGGTCAGCCATTCGACGTATAAAATCTGGAATCCGCAAATCAAGGTTTCGGATGCTCAGAAAGTGGTCCCGAAGTTTGTAGAGGATGGGGAGCTTATCTCTCCTGATTCCCTTGTCTATGATACTGACAAGGCTTTGGGATCATTCGGCCCGATCTCTCCGGAGATGTGTTTTTGGCGTGGCCGTCTGTACTTTCTTGATTCTGTGATTGGGCTGTTCAACAAGTCCATGACCAAGGTAACGGTTCTTCCCAATTACGTCCATGAGGTTGCCGAATGTCTGGCGTCTTGCAATATCTCGATCACACGGTTCTAGGGTACTACGGGCTGAGTGAGGCCCCAATCGTCACGGACTTCATCTCACACAACAAACTATTTCCGCCCGCCGGAGCACCCGCAGGTGTTGATTCTACGACCAGCTTCGGTGTGGAAGTGGAATTGGAAAAGTGTCAGGTGAGTGATGTCCAAATGCCTTTGTGGAATGCTGAGGGTGATGGATCGCTGAAAGATTCAGGGATGGAGTATATCAGCAGGCCGATTCGTGGAACGCAGTTTGGGAAAGCGTTCGAAGAATTGGAGTATATCTTTACTGTCAACGCCAACTCTGTCTTTTCTCATCGGTGCAGTATCCATGTGCATATGGGTGTCAATGATCTGTCGATCGAGCAATTGATCGTCCTGATCTCGGCCTATATCGCATCGGAGAAGTTGTATTTTAACTTCGTCGGTGAAGGGAAGCGGCATAACAATGCATATTGTTTCCCTATTGTTGGCAGTGGAGCGAACATCCACTTGCTGGACAAGAAGACGATTTGCAGTGGTGACTCGCTTAAGAAGTTCAAATACTGCGGGTTGAATTTCTACCATCTGCGGGATTATGGTACGCTTGAATTCAGGCATCATCCTGGGACCAAGAGTATTGATGATCTCCGTGCGTGGATGAATGCCATTGCTGCATTGCATACGTATGCGGAAAAGACGCCCTTGCGTCAACACATTCGGAATCTGGAAGATGTATCGATGACCAAGAACTATTCGGGATTTATCTCGGATGCTTTTGGTACTGCCCTTCCTGGAGCCGATGAACTTACAAGGTCGGAAACTCGTTTGATGATTCTGGCTGCAAAGCACTTCATTTCTGACCTGTTTTAAGGAATAAAACCGAATGTGTGGACATTTTGGGCTTCATCGACCTACGGCGGCACTGACCTTTACCGAGCTTAATGTCATGTACAACATGATGCTCGCTGGAGTTGTCCGTGGTATGGATGGCACTGGTATCGTAGCGGTTGACAAGGATGGTGCTAATCTAAGGGCAATCAAGACCGCGGGTGCCCCGTGGCAACTGTTTGGTAGTGGTATCTGGCAGACGTTCAAAACAAGCATGGACAAGGATGCTGCCACCATCATCGGCCATCATCGTGCTGCTACCAAGGGTGGAGTTACGGGTGCTAATGCCCATCCGTTTACTCGTGGGCACATTACCATGGCCCATAACGGCACGTTGACCAATAACTTCCCGCTTGAATTCAGTGTGGACAGTGACTGGCTGACCAGTGAGGTTGCTGCGAAGGGAGTCAAGGCGTTTGCAGACATCCATGGTGCATATGCTTGTGTGTGGTGGGATGACAACGAAAAGAGTCTGAACTTCTTCGCCAACAAAGAACGCCCGTTTTCTATTGTCGAGTATGACAAGACGTTCTTCTGGGCCAGTGAAATTGCGATGATGGATTGGATCCTACCTCGACAGTTCAAGACGTTCGATCCGAAGCGATACACGCTGTACGAGTTGAAGGAAGATACGCATTACATTCTTGATGGCAAATCCTCTGTTTTGATGGAGGGGGAAACGGTTATCAAAAACCCAAAGCCCAAGACCACTACCTACTATCATTATACGAAGGGTACTAAGGATAGTGATGGTCCTTACGGAAGGAAGGTCAAGCATCTTCCGAAGATCAGGGGGAAGAATAAGAAAGGAGGGCAAGCCAATGACGACATGTTTTGCGTTTTCTCTCTTATCGAGGAGACGACGTTTCCGGGAGGAAGGTACAAGTATTCAGGAATAACAGATCGCCACGAACTCATGTCAATCGTTACAGATTGGAAAATTCCGAATTGGGATACTGATGCGTTTGAGGGCATGTTGCAGTCACCACCCCAGACCATCATGAGGGATGGAAAGCAGTTTGTTGAGTACCAAATCGAGAAAAACTCTTATTGGAAATTAGAACCCGTTGATGTAACTGATCTCAAAGAGCCGGATAAGAAGTTGTATCTGGGATGTGGATCGGAAGTCACGAAGTCAGAACTGGTTAGCCTTGTTCTGGATAACTGTGCTGTTTGTGATTCCATGATGCATCAAGATTTTCATGGTGAGTATCTGGCTATTCGGACTGGTATCAACAAGACAGTCCATGGCCTGATCTGTCAGGCATGTCAGGAAGAATTTGTTGGTACTGTTACGGAGGATGCGTGAGGATCTTTGTTTATCCATATAAGCCGTCAAGTGAGTCGGCTAAGCTGCTTGCCACGAAGATTGGCGGGAAGCTGATTAAACACACCAATTCCAAATACAAACCAAAGGCAACTGATGTCATTATCAATTGGGGCAGTGCGTCTATTCCAGAATTCCCCGTGGCAAAGATCCTCAATGCCAATCCGATCGGCAACAAATTGGAGTTCTTCCAGCAAATCACCAAGGCAGGTCTCGGGGACTGCGTTCCTCCTTGGACAACGGACAAGAATGTCGCCCTCGAATGGCTCTCGGAAGGGTATCTGGTAGTCGGTAGGGCATTGCTGAATAGTCACAGCGGCAAGGGTATTATCCTTGCAAATAATGCTGTTGACTTGCACAACGTTCCGTTGTATACTCAGTACATCAAGAAAGCCCGTGAATATCGAGTTTACTGGGTAAAAGGTGCTTCCAGCAGTCTGATTAAACAGAAACTGAAGAAAACTGGAGAGTCGCACTCAAAAATTCAGAATCTGGACAATGGGTATGTGTACGGTAGTGTCAACCATGAGTTGAGTCCTGTCGTTGTTGAGACTGCTGCCAAGGTAGCACAAGCGTTTGATATGGACTTCGGTGCTATTGACATTGTGTGGAATAAGCACTACAATAAGGCGTATGTACTGGAAATCAACAGTGCGCCTGGTATGGTGGATTCCACTGCTGACTACTTCGTGAACACCTTTAAATCTGTTATTGTTAAGTAAGGAATACACATGAATATCGCCGCCCCCAAAGTCCCCGCCTCTTACGCTGAGATCGGCCAATCACTGAACGTCCTGTTTGCATGGGCAGTCAAGACGGAAGATGGCTTCCAGTTGCAGCACTCGTATGTCAAGTGCCGTGACTTTCTGCCTGATTTCCTGTGGATGATCTATAACAACAGCAAGGGCAAGACCGACACAAACCAAGGCATCTATGGGTATAAGCACCAATCCCATCATGTCAAGAGCCCATACATGGCTCTTAAGCTGGACATGGGATCGATTGATGCCCTTAAGTACAACATTGAGAACTACATTACCGGTATTGAGTTCGTCGGTAACGATGGCAGTCAAGCCATTGTAAAGTGGGACGATGAAGCAATGGACGCCCCGTGGAAGATCAGTTTCTTCACGTTCATGCTCAAGCTGTGCTGTGTGAAGAAGGCTACCTCGTTTGAGAAACTCATGGAGAATGGTGACAGCTATTCCCCTGAGGATACCTACATCCTGAGTGTTGGTAAGAATGTGATCGATCAATTGCTGAACCATTGGTCCAAGATTGAGGATCCGGACATGCTGATCGGCAGTCCTGTACTTCAAGCACTGGACATTAGCACGATGCATAACTACACCGGCTTCGTGTCTCAATTCAAGAAATCCAGCAAGTCGAAGCTGGTTATCGCCCTAAAGGAATTTGCTTAATCAGATGCGCTGTCTCGCTTGCAATAAGAGGCTTAACGACTTCGAGAATACCCGTCGCTATGCCGACCCTAAGTTGGGCTATGTCCAATTGTGTGAAGCTGACTTCAAGCCTATTCAGGAGGAGGTCAGTGTACAAGAACGTGATGACCTGCGGTATCAGCTAGGCGATGAGGAATAAGTATGGACCCGACTGTTGTTGATGTACATATCAATGGTCTCTTTCCTACGAGCCAAGGTGCTCATCCACATCACAGGCATATCTTCCTTTCTGACGATCAGGCGTTTCTTCTAGGCGACATTCTCGGAAGCTATAGTCAGCTGTATGTGTACCATCTTGTCACGTTCACCAATGGAAGCAGGAGACTGGTAAGACCTAACGGTTCGTGCATCTTCAATCCGGAACAATCCATTGATAGTTATGGAACTGGTCCTAACAGTCTGACTCATGAACTGGGGATGGTTGTTCCAGGTAGTATCCTGAAGGTTTACAGCCTGCTTGATATTACACGTCTTCGTGCAAGGAAGAATCACGTACCGATCGGCAGTCCTGGGGTAGATCTAGTAGTTGTGTACTCTGATGGTAGTACCCGTAGATTGAGTAGTGCTGCCGGGGATGCGATCTACAGTCTGTATGGTAAACTACAGAGTGCCGGTAAAAAGACGCATGTCAAGGGATTCTTTGAGGAGCAGCTTAACTACATAGTCTCTCCGGCCACCAAGCCAGCAGTAAAGACGACGGAGGTCAAGACGATTGAGAGTGCTTGGTATGGTGGTAGTCAGCCAATGTTTACCATTGGTCAGAGTCAATTTAACACTGCTCCTCAGGCTGATGTTTCGTTTGATGCCTTTGACTATAAAGAACCAGAATCAACCACTGAGCTAAAGATTGATTTTGTTTTACCGAGTAAAATCTCTGATGTGGTGTCTGGCTCGACGCTACATTCTGTTGTCCTAACGTTCCTATCTTCACTAAATTCGTTCTCTCTTAAGAGTAATACCTACAAATTGTTCTTTGTGGTAGCTGGTCTTCACCGTGGTACAGTAGGCATCTTGAAAAGGGATTTGGGTACGTGGTTGGAGATTGATATATTTGATCGAATCAATGCTAGACGAGAACTAGTTCTTCTTGGTGATTGTGAACATGACCCATTGGAAGATATGACAGACACCTTTGTTCCTGATACAATCAAAGTGGCTAAGTGCCAAACGATCCCAATTACGTATTCGGTGGTGAAGTAAATGAGTCCGTTGCTTAAAGCAGAACTCCTGGCTGAGTCCAATCTCTGGCGTGATGATGAGGGCTATCGCAAAGTCAGTTCGTACTCCCCATTCCTCATCGGCAAAGCCAAGATGGAGATGTGGAAGGATGAGTACTCTGAGGATATCGACTTCTTTAGGTATGTTCGGGTCACTACGTCGGCGGGATTCACGTTCCTAGTATCCAAAGAAACCAATATGGTTGTGTTGTCCAAGGCGTATAACAACTACATTGGAACTAGCTCGTTCATCCATGCGTTTGGAACTGTAGTTAAGCAATCGTCTGTTATGTACTCACTCCTGAGTCCTAACAGGTTGTGCCAGTTCTATCCCAATGGCATTAATCTACATGATGCTATTAACTACTTGGACTCTAGTCGTACTCTTACTGAGGTGTTCAGTGAGTTGGCCTATGATTGGAGTATTCCCTCTCATGAGATTGATATACTTGTAAGTCAGCCTGTCCAGCCCGTCAAGCTGAACAAAAGTCTGGAGGATTTCCAAGGTCTGATCACGAAGAAGGATTACGACTTTACGATCGTTCCGTATGCCAAGTCCAGCAACACAATGTTCTTTGTTACCAAGGGACCACGTCGCGGGGTACTGTTGTCTATCGGCGGGACCACAGGGAAGTGGCTGTCCGGTGTGCCTGTGTTCACTGCAAACAAACCAGTCAACACGAATGTAGTCTATGGTGATTACGAAGAGCCTGAAGAAATCAGTGACCTTTCTGTTCATATTAAAAAATCAACCCAATGCCTCGTTGCTGAACACCAGGGGTTCTTTGTAGGAGTGAAAGAAAGTTAAGAGTCCATGTCCGAGATGTAGAGACCACGGTAAGGATAGGTCTGGTGATAACCTAGTCACCTATCCTGATGGTGGGTATCACTGCTTCTCTTGTGGATATCATAAGAGTGGGCGGATCTTCACTCCTAAAGTATTGGAAGATGATGATGAGGTAGTATTTCCTAACACCATTGAAGTCCCAATCAGGGGGACACAGAACTATGAGTGGCTCAAGTCTTACGGTCTAACAGACCAAGAGATTAACACCCACTTCAAGATGGACAGGGTTACTGGCAAACATTTTTACTCAGTAAAAGGGTTCATGGAATTCAGGGCAGTGGATGGACGTAAGCCCAAGACACGCAGCTACGGGAGTAAGCCACATGATAGTCTGGTTCCTACTCTCAATGAATATGCTGGCAACAGTAGTTCTAGCCTTGTGTTGGTTGAAGACATTGTGTCTGGTATTAAAGTCGCTCGGCATCTTCCCTGTCTGTGCTTGTTTGGCTCTGTCCTCTCTGCTGTCGGTACAAAGTTTGTTAGTGGCTTTAATAGCGTCACGATTTGGCTAGATGCTGACAAGTATCTCGATGCCATTGACCTGTCGTGTACCTTGTCACTATTCCTACCTAGTTGTGACGTTATATATTCGTTGAAGGATCCAAAGGATTACAACGACGAACAAATCAAGGAGTTTCTGGTATTATGAACAAGCGTGATGTTAATCCTCGGCCTGGTAAGATCTTTATGTATGTCCTGATTATCTTCCTTGCTGTCTATGCAATCGCATGGTGCGGTGAGTCGAAGGCAGCAGGTGCCAACATCACCTTCATGAGTGGCTTCCTGTCACAGCACTACGGCAGTGATATCAGTTCGACCACTGGCAAACCATACGTACAGAACAACGTCGGGTTTGGTATCCGGGTGGATGAGGGTCCGTTGTATGGTATGATGTTCGGTACCTATCGGAACAGTCATGACAAGCAGAGCCTGTACATTGCGAAAGAGTGGAAGACCGGTCGCGTAGGACCATTCCAACTCGGGCTGGCGGTTGGCGGCGCTACAGGTTACAAGAGTATTGTGATGCCCATCGTGGCACCGGAGTTCATTGTCAATATGTGGCGTGCTGAACTGGTGTTGCTTGCTCAACCAATCAAGGTCGGTGGTAACGATCCGATGGTGGCAGTGCAACTTAGGTGGCGTTTCTGGTGAACAAAGTCCATCTTGCAGTAACCAGCGAGGACCGCAGTCGGGTCGTTGAACTACGCAAGAAGGCTTATTCTCACCACAACAGACCAATGGTCATAGAATTAGAGGATATAGATGAGGCTGAGAATACTGCACTATACTACACGAAGGACGATTACGGTAGGGTAGGTGCATCTATCCGTGTGGTACTGGGTGATGAGTGTATGTTTGAACGGTTGGCTGTCACTGGCAACAGGAGAGAGGCGTTTGCAGCCCGTCAGGCACTGTTTAAGGCGGCTTTCTTGACTGCCCTGTACACACACCAAGAGAGTGTGATGATAACGACTGTGCCCCCATTAGACCGGCTGTTCGCGGTGTATGGGTTCATAGAGGAAGGTACTGTTAACCTGGACTGGTTCGGTGGAACCCAGGTACAGATGCGTCTGGACATGCGCAACCAGCCGAGAGGATTACACCGTGTAAATCCTACAATGTATGACTACTGTATGACATGGAACCACGTCAATGACACAGTCTGTACGTTCACAGACAAGGTTCACTGTAAAGTTATGTAAAGATGCTTGACATCTTTTCACTGTACTGCTATAATAGTTGTATAGAAAGAATTGTTATAGGATAAATATGAGTAGTGTAGAATTGATTAGTTACATACAACCGGTAAACAAACCGGTTGATTGGACATTGGATAAAGAGATTGTAAGAGCAGCTAGAGTTAGCTATGCTAACGATAGCACAGTACAATCGGAAGAGAAAGATAGTAAGCTTATCAAGTATCTTATGGTGAATAAACATACGTCGCCTTTCGAGGCGGCGGTGTTCACATTCCATGTGCAATGTCCCATCTTCATTGCGCGCCAGTTCATGCGTCATCGTACCTTCAGCTACAACGAAGTCAGTGCGCGCTATACACAATTGCCCAGTGATTTCTTTACACCAGATGTGTTGCCTACTCAAGCTAAGGGCAACAAGCAGATGTCTGGTGATGGTGTTGTAGATCAAGATTGGTTGGTTGTTATTAAACAACACCAAGATTCTGCGTATAGTTTGTATTCAGAATTGCTTGATGCTGGTGTGTCAAGGGAGTACGCACGTACCGTGCTGCCTGTGTCTATCATGACACGGTTCTACTGTACTGTGGATCTCCATAACCTGTTCCACTTCCTGCGCCTACGTCTGCATGCTCACGCACAGAAGGAGATCCGTGAGGTAGCAGAACAAATGCTTGCGCTCATCGAGCCGCTGGCTCCGTACTCTGTGTTCCACTTCAAAGATAACCTTAATGAACTAAGTGCTTGAAACAATTGTACTGAAGGCTCTGCTATCAAAGGACTCCTATAACTCGTACCGTAACTACCTCAAGCCTGACGAGTTTACCGACGAAGGTAAGGGAATCCTTAAGCATCTCGACAAGATCCATAAGGATAGTGTCGATGATGTTCCACTCTCTTCTTTGGCCGCCTCTGCATTGGCGTCCATGTCTGATCCCAAGGGCGTACTACAACTAACGTTTGCATCGATGCAGTCGGTGCAGGTGGATGAGAATGTCAAGGCATTGCTTGAGAAGTTCAAGACTACCAAGCTGCTAGAGGAACTCTCAGTCACTGCATACGAAGCATCACTCGGTAAGAAGAACATCGCCGACATAGTATCCCTTGCGGCAAAGCTTGAATCACCACTACCCAATTCTGAATTTGAGTTTGTAAATTCCTCGCTGCAAAAGATCCTGCTTGAGCAGAAGCAAACACCTGGCTTGCGTTGGAGACTGAAGGTTCTCAACAAAGCACTGGGTTCTCTGCGAGTGGGTGACTTCGGATTCTTCTTCGCTCGTCCAGAGGTAGGCAAGTCCTGCATGCTGGCGAGTGAGGTTGGATTCATGGGTACTCAACTGAAGCCAGACGCTGGTCCTATCATCTACTTCAACAACGAAGAGCAGGGTGGTAAGATGCAGCTACGGATGTACCAATCCGTACTTGGCAAGACTGTTCAGGAACTGGAAAAGAATCTAGGTGCCAGTGAACAGCAGTACATTAACCTGACCCAAGATAAGATCAAGATCAAGGACTCGGCTGTAATCAGCCGCTACTTGGTTGAGGCGATGTGCGAGAAGTTCAAGCCATCACTCATTGTGTTCGATCAGCTTGATAAAATCGACGGGTTCTATTCAGACCGTGAGGACATTCGACTCGGTAAAATCTACATCTGGGCACGTGAGTTGGCAAAGAGGTTCTGTCCTGTCATTGGTGTATGTCAAGCGGATGCTACTGGAGAAGGTCAGCGGTACCTTTCCATGGCTAACGTGGCGAACAGCAAGACAGGTAAGACAGCAGAGGCTGACTTCATTGTTGGTATTGGATCTGATGGTGGATTCGGGCAGCAGAACCTGCGCGGTCTAGCTATCCTTAAGAACAAGTTGATTGGCGATGATCAAAGTGAAGAGAACTATCGACACTTCAAGGGTGATGTACTCATCCGTGCTGCCAAGCAACAGTTCGAAGACATTTGACCGGAGGTTATTTTGCCTGATGAAAAGCAAGTCAATGGTTACACTGAGGCAGTGGACTATTTGGATATCTATATTAAGAATACTGGACCCTTGTTCTGGAGAACTGCTGGTCGATTCAATGAAGTAAAAGAGAAGCTTGAGATGGCACTAGCTATTCTAAAAAGCAACCAGTATTACGATGGACAGAACGGTCCTAACCCTTGACATAGAGACTGAGTCGCATAACAGAGGGGCGTGGACAGACCCACGCAACTTTGTTATTGCGGTCGGTTATCAGATCGGTGATGGTCCTATCTTCACAGTCACCCCATCTGCTGATGAACTACGGATCCTTCAGGAGTGTGTGTATGCCTGTGACCTGATGGTCTTGTTCAATGCTAAGTTCGACATGCACTGGCTAGTCAACATAGGCATTGACATTTCCGGGGTCAAGATCTATGACCTGCAGTACGCAGACTTCCTTGTTAACGGGATGACCAATCCCTACCCTAGCCTAGATGACATGGCCTTCCGATATCTCAGCGAACGTAAGCTGGATTTCGTGAAGGAAGAATACTGGAACAAGGGTAAGCTGACCAGTGAGGTACCGCTTGATAAGCTGATGGAATATCTGCATCAAGACGTGGTCCTTACCAGGAAGCTCTTCGATATGGACATCGTACCTGAACGACAGATGCCTCTGTTCGAATTGGGATGCGAGGACATACTCGTTCTGTTTGAAATGGAACGTAATGGGATTCGATATGATCGTGCGAAAAGCCTGGCTCTCGCTGCGGAAGCAAAGACCAAGGTTCAAGGATTATTTGATAAGCATTTTGCTGTGCACGGGATACCTGATTTCAATTGGGGTTCTCCGGATCAGCTTGCTGCTTTACTCTTTGGTGGATCGATTAAGCGGAAGCGACAGGTACCGATAGGTCACTACAAGACTGGTGCTAAGGCAGGACAGGTTAAGTTCCAGTGGGAGGAGTATGATGTACAGTTTCCTCGAAGATATGAGCCTATTGCCAGGACTCCTGGAGGTAGATGGTCTACTGACGACGACACTCTATCTAAGCTGGGTGGTGATGAACTCATCGCTGATCTTAAACAGATCCGTGCTCTACAGAAAGAGATCAACACTTACCTAGAAGGGCTACCTAACAAGCAAGATGTTGGTGGCTATGGCCATGAGTATATCTATACGAACTTCAACCTGTGTGTCACTGACACAGGCAGGCTGAGTTCCAATGGACCTAACTGTCAGAACCTATCGGAGACAGCACAGCTATGCTGCATAAGCAGGTATGAGTGATGAGCTAACCACAATCAGGCGAGATACCTTTGAGAAGTTGCAACAGACTATCAAGGATCAGAGGTACCTGATCAATCGACTGACAGTAGAAGTAGCTGATCGGGATAAAGAGATCAAGGCACTGAAGAACTTCCCTGATGCAGCACTTAAGGTCGCGGCTGAAAAGATTTTACTGAATAAAAATCTGCGCAAGGAATCAATGAAACGATGGAAGGGTGGTGATGATGAGTGAGATACCACAGGCGATGATCGACGCGGCCCTCATGGCACATGCCGTGAGATCAAGGGAGATATTCGAAGACGACGTCTTAGTGACACTTGGCGCAGCCGGCGTGACGGAAATGCTGGGGTGCGTGGAAGAGTTGCGCTGGATCGTAAAGAACATGCCTGGTGTCTTTCCCGCTGCAACCGCGGCTCTCGCCCGCTACGATGCTAGTCAACGTTGATGCAGCTGGTTTGGAGTGGCGTCTTGCTGTTGAACTTTCTAAGGATCCTGTTGGGATCAAAGAGATTCTCAACGGCGACGACACGCACGAACTCAACCGAGTAGCTTTCGATCTGCCTACCCGTAGGGTTGCTAAGTTCTTTCTCTTCCGTGTGATCTTTCGTGGTACTGGATGGGGGTTCGCTAATGATCCTGACTTCTCTCATGTGTCTACTGACCAGGACTTCTGGAACGATGTTATCGAGAAGTTCTATCGGAAGTATTACGGACTGGATAAGACACATCAGCAGTGGGTGGAGGATTGTGAGAGGTACGGTAAGCTGACTGTCTTCACCGGTAGGGAGTGGCCATTCAAAAAGAATGTCTACCAGAACTGGAAGGGACAGAACGTAGAGAAGTGGGATCTCAAACAGATTACTAACAAACCAATACAAGGAACCGGCAATGATCTAATGGCGATCGCTAGGGTCAACATACGAAAACGCTTGACACGTGAGAAAATTCATGGTAAAATGGTTATCACTGTTCACGATTCAATCGTTGTTGATTCGAAAGATCCGCAAGCAGTTGGTCAGATTATGCTTGAAGAGTTTGACCGCATCCCTTCCGAAGCAGAGAGACTCTTCGGGTACACAATGTCTATCCCTTTCCCCGGTGAGGTAAAGGTCGGACGTAATCTTTTAGAAATGGAGTCATTGAATAAATGAATATCGTTTGGACGATCGTTGATGTTGAAGCCAAGACCCAGCCAAATAAGAGTGGCAAGGGCGATGATCTGGAGTTCCTTGCAGTAACGTATAAGAGCACTGGCCGAGATGGCCGTGTCTCGACTGGTAGTAAATCTTTGTATAAGGTGTATGCAAATCCTGATGTTTATGCTGCTATCGCAGCTGCTAAGAAAGGTGATGATATTGGACTCCGCATGGAAAAAAATGACCGCGGTTATTGGGACGTGGTGGCACTGGCTGCCGATGCGGTGGTGCCCACTGCTAACACTGATGGGGCCGCCCGTACTAGCAGTCCTGCTACTGCTACTGGCCGCGGTACTGTGAGTAACAACTACCCCACTGCTGAGGAACGTGCCAAGACTCAGAACAATATCGTTCGTCAGTCGTGCCTTGCTCAAGCTGTTGCCTACACCAAGGGCAACGACGTCACCATTGACGATGTTCTCGAAGTCGCAGAACAGTTCGTCGCATTCATTAACAAGTCGGAGTAATCATATGTACATCATCAAGCGTAACAACAAGCGTACCGTCAAAGCTGTCTTCGCCACCTATGAACGTGCTCGTCAACATGTCCGTAAGCTGATGCGTCCTCGTGTCATTGAGCGTAACGCACGCCAGCCCCAGGTGTCGATGCTCGACGAGGGTTATGCAATCGTGCGGGTTGTCTAATGAAACAGGTGCCTGCTCTACTTAAGGCACCTGAAAGTATTGACTGGGTTGATGTAGGTACGTTCCCCTTCACGGGGAATGTCCTACAGCAGAGCACTATCCGGAAGTATTACTACCGTGAGTGCTTGCCTGAAGGCGCCTTTCAATACTTCGTGATGCAAGCTATTGAGAATCCATTCACGGAGAATTAATGCTGCTACTTGATGGCGACATCATCGCCTATCGATGTGCTGCTAGTTGTGAACCACGCAAAGCAGAGAGGGAAGCAGGTGCTGTCCCTGAAGAGGGTTACGTAGCTAAGGGTCGGATCAATCAATGCATTGAACAGATCTTCTATAACATGAACACTCAGGATTATAGGGGCTGGATCGGGGGAGGGAATAACTTTCGCCACTCCATCTATGCAGACTATAAGCACTCTCGTCGTGATGTGCCAGTGCCTACCCACCTTGAGCTATGCAGGGAATACCTGCTAGAGAAGTGGCACTTCGAACTGGCACAGGATATCGAGACTGATGACGAACTTGGTATTGCTTATGCTGATGGGGATGTAATCGTATCCATCGACAAGGATCTGCTACAGATTCCAGGTATTCACTATAACTTTGTTAAGGGTGAGGTGACGAATGTATCAGATCCAGATGCACACTTCAACTTCTGGCAACAGATGTTGATGGGTGATAACAGTGATGACATCCCTGGTCTACCGGGTATCGGTCCTGCTAAGTCAGCAAAGATCCTGAACAAGTTGTATGTGAATGAGATGGCGGATCATGTCCGTGATCTGTATGACTTCCATGATATGCTCGATCAGTTTTTACTGAATAAAAGATTGCTGACAATCATGAGGACAGAAGCCGAGAGGGCTTACGTTCTCCAATCGATAGCGTCAGGTGCAAGTTGTTTGGATGGACCTACTGCATTCCATAATGAAACCTGCATCAGCTAAGGCGAAGGGACGTAATCTCCAGCAACGTGTTAGAGATTCAATCCTTGTTAAGTATCCAGATCTAGAACCTGGTGATGTACGTAGCACAGGGATGGGCCAGTCAGGTAATGACATTCAACTGTCCCCCGCTGCCCAAAAGAAATTCCCTTTCGGAATTGAGTGCAAGAACATTGCCACGTTCTCTGGTTATAAATTTCTTAAACAAGCTGATGATGGTAAGGATAAACACATGATCCCCATTGCAGTTGTTAAAGCAAATCACAAGCAGCCGATGGTACTCATGTACCTCGATGATTTCATGGAGGTCTTTGAACATGACCCAACCTCGGATCCTACTGATCGACATCGAGACCAGTCCTAACACCGCCTATGTGTGGGGATTGTGGGGAGAGAACATTCCACTGGATCGATTGATCGAGACCAGTGAGTTGCTATGCTACTCGGCCATGTGGTATGGTGGTGACGAGATCTACTTTGATAGTGTCAATCAGTCGAGTAAGAAAGAACTCCTGGTTGGACTGTCTAACTTCCTCAGTGAAGCTGACTTCGTGGTTCACTACAACGGGAAACGATTCGATATCCCTGTGATGAACACTGAGTTCCTTCGTGCCAACATGCCACCGCCCTCGCCGTACAAACAGATTGATCTGTATGAAACGGTGAAGCGTAAGTTCCGATTCACTAGCAACAAACTTGAACATGTGCTGAAGCAGTTGGGTCTTGCTCTCAAGGGTAAGGTTCCGTTTACTGTATGGGCACAGTGTATGCAAAAGGATAAGAATGCATGGAAGACCATGGAAGAGTACAACATGAATGATGTACTTGTACTTGGTAAATTGTACACGCGGTTGCTTCCTTGGATTTCTAATCATCCTAACGTCGGAGTGTATACAGATGCTTCTGTCTGTCCTGCTTGTGGTAGCGATCACCATCAACGTCGTGGTAGTGTGGTTGCCAATACTCTGAAGTATCAGCGATACACATGCATGAGTTGTGGCAAATGGTTTCGTGGTAAGGACGCAATCAAATCTGAAAAGAAAACGGAGTTCCGAAATGTCGTCGGATTTTAATATGCTTCGACAATTTGTTAAGCCAAAGGTGGAGGAAGATCCTAATGGCCTAGCCAATCACATTCCAGGTGCCAAGGCGGATGCAGGTAAGGTCCGCATGGCATTGATGAAGGCTGGCTTCGCTCGTGCTCTCTATGCAGTGGCGGAGATCACCACTCATGGTGCCAAGAAATACACACCGGGTGGTTGGAAGCATGTACCTGGTGGATATGAGAGGTATGCCGATGCACAAGAACGACACCAGAACTACCACGATCGGGGTGAAAGAGTGGATCCTGATTTCAATTGTTATCACTTGGCTCATGAGGCATGGAATTCTCTGGCTAAGCTTGAACTATTTTTGATGGAGCAAGAGAGCCGTGCCAACGATCCTGACCGAACTACTCCAGTATGATGAGGTCGACATCCTCGAACTCCTCGACATCAGTACCGAGGATCTCGTTCGACGATTCGCAGACAGGATTAATGAACGGATTACCTACATTGAAAAAACCATTGCCGATCGAACCGACGCGAGATCCGACTCGGAAGATCAAGAGGAACCGGATCAATGAGCGAGAGTGTGACCAAGAACTCCAAGACTATCTACGGAATCACGATCGACCTGAGCAGGGACAACCTGTTCACCCCCCTGGGGTTGCTGAGGATGAAGGACTCCTACCTTAAGCCTGATGAGACCAGTCCTCAAGAACGTTTTGCTTTTGTAGCACGAGCCTTTGCTTCTGATGATGAGCATGCACAACGACTGTATGACTACGCCTCTAAGCAATGGCTCTCGTTCTCCACTCCCATCCTGAGCTACGGCAGAACCAAACGTGGCTTGCCTATCTCCTGCTACCTGAACTACATGGAGGACTCGTCTGAAGGTTTGATTGAAAACCTCAGCGAGACTAACACTCTGAGTATGGCAGGTGGTGGGGTAGGTGTTCATGTGCAGATCAGATCAGCTGACGACAAGTCAGTTGGTGTCATGCCACACATGAAAATCTATGACGCTTCTGTTGAAGCATACCGACAAGGGACTACACGACGTGGTAGTTACGCTGCCTATCTCGATATTTGTCATCCTGACATTGAGCTTTTTCTTGATATGCGTAAGCCTACTGGTGATCCTCGTCTTCGTTGTGAAAACCTACACCACGGTATCAACATTACGGAAGACTTTATGCAGATCATCGAGCGTGCCATGCTCGACGCCAACGCAGACGACTCGTGGAACCTCGTTGATCCCACCGGCGTAGTCCGTAAGACGGTCAGTGCCAAGGAACTGTGGCAAAAGATCCTAGCTACTCGCATGCAGACTGGAGAACCATACCTCCACTTCATCGACACTGCTAGGAAGGATGCCGAGGTAGGACCAGACAAGTTGTACGGTAGTAACCTGTGTGCTGAGATTGAACTGCCCACTGGTCCTGACCTTACTGCTGTCTGCTGTCTTAGTAGTGTGAACCTGATGTACTGGGAAGATTGGAAGTACGATCACTGGTTCTATTACGATATCCTCTTGATGCTGGAGAATGTATGCAAGGTGTTCGAACGTGACGCTCCTGATGCTCTATGGAGAGCCCTTCGTTTTGTGCGTGAATATCGCTCTGTTGGTGTGGGTACTCTGGGATTCCATTCACTACTCCAAAGCAAAGGCATCCCATGGGAAAGCCCGATGGCGAAAGGATTGAACCTCAAGATCTTCAGCAACATCCGTAGTAAACTTGACTGGGCTAACACAACTCTCGCGGAGAAACTAGGTGCAACTAAGTACGCCAATGGAAAACGATTCAGCCACGTCATGGCGATCGCACCCACTGCTTCTACTAGTATTGTTCTTGGGAACATCAGCCCTAGCGTTGAGCCTATTCGTGCAAACGTCTATCGGCAAGACACTCTTTCAGGAAGCCATATCCATCGGAACCCGGTACTCGAATCTCTTGCCCTTCTGAGTGAGAAGGATTGGCAGTCGTGCTTGCAGCATGACGGTAGCATTCAACATCTAGACCACATTGATGAGGGTGTACGAGATGTCTTCAAGACTGCGATGGAGATCGATCAACGGTGGGTCGTTGAGTTTGCAGCAGACCGAGCCGAGTATATCGATCAAGGGCAATCGGTTAACTTGTTCTTCCCGCCCTCAGTTGACGTTGCATATCTACACGCCTGTCACTTCCAAGCATGGAAGCACGGTGTCAAAGCACTGTACTACTGTCGATCTGACAAGCTGAGGAAGGCTGATAAGATTGGCCAACAGATCGAAAGGATCAAGATTGATATGACTGCACTGGCTAAGGGAGATGACGAATGTTTAGCTTGCCAGTAAATCCAAAGGATGTGTATTGTTGGGATGAACCTTGGGGTTTCGTTAGAGATGGAAAGACTCTTAACATCAAACATTGCGCTACCGTTGAGCACATTGTTGAGTATGTTAAACGAGTAGATGATAGGTTCCTTAACCACTCAGATGAAGACTGCCTTATGGAGTTCATCTCTATTCATTGGGCATACAAAACATGAGTATATTCAAACCATTCAAACATCCTGAGTTCTTTGACTACTGGAAACAATCGGAGCAGATGCATTGGCTACCATACGAAGTGCCTCTAAACGAGGACATAAAAGATTGGAACTTAAGACTGTCACCTGGAGAGACGACTTTTTTGACGCACCTCTTCCGGTTCTTCACTCAGGGGGACCTAGACGTGGCAAGCGCGTATGCCAGAACCTACATACCGGAATCGGTGGACCCAGAGATCCGCATGATGTTACTTTCTTTTGGTGCGCGAGAGGCACTGCATGTAGCTGCCTACTCCCATCTGATCGAAAGCCTGGGGATGCCGGAGACAATCTATAACGAGTTCTCCAAGTATGCTGAGATGAAGGAGAAGCATGCCTTCGCTGATTACATCCTTGAACTAGAAGAACCACTGCTTACGATGGCGGTGTTCTCTGGATTCATTGAAGGTATGCAACTGTTCAGTAGCTTCGCCATGCTGTTGAACTTCACTCGCTTTGGTAAGCTACGCGGTATGGGACAGATCATTCAATGGAGTATCGCGGATGAATCTCTGCATACCGAAGCAATGATTAAACTGTTCAGACTACAAGCTAAGGGGTACATGAATGATGAGCGTAAAGAATCTATTTACTCGGCTGCTGAAACGATGGTCAAACACGAAGACGCCTTCATTGACCTTGCCTTCGGAATCACCGAAATGGAAGGACTCACCAAAGAAGAAGTCAAAGGGTACATCCGGTACATCGCGGATCGGCGACTGATTAGTATGGGGCTGAAGGGAATCTTCAAAGTTAAGAAGAACCCGTTGCCTTGGGTTGAGGAGTTGGTCAATGCCGTAGGCCACACTAACTTCTTTGAGAACCGTGCTGTTGATTATGGCAAAGGAACTCTCACAGGAAATTGGAATGAGGTATGGAAAGCATGAGCGACTTCCCTAAGTTGGTATTTGTCCAGTGGTATGATGCCGAGACGCATCTTGGATGGGAACAGAACGACACCCTTGAGGCTAAACCCCCCTTGATTTATACCATTGGATTCCTGGTTGCTGAGTCGGATGAGGGAATCATTATTGCATCTACTGTTGGTACTGCCGGTACTGACAGTAACGCACGCATCCTGATTCCACTTGGTATGATCAAGGACGTAAAGGAATTCAATGTTCCCAAGAAGGATTAAGTTTGCCTTTGTTCACGGCCTGGTACTTGGCTTTGAATTGTTTGAGTATCCTTCATTGGTACTTCCCGATGATACGGAACTCGACCCCGATTGGACAATCGAGGACATGCTGCAGCGTGATGATGTTCAGATCACACAGCGGTCGGGATTGATTGTGCATATTGGACCTATTAAGATGGTGTTGTTCTAATGCTACGTAATCTTCTATATCACATTTCCTCACACCTGCCACTGCGGATTATCGGAGAGACCAATGAAGACGGGAGCTTCCGTCCATATCTGGAGAGATACTTCCTATTCTCAGTTCTGGGATTTACTTGTTACCTGCATCGTTTTGTTGGTAGCGATCCTGATCGCGGCCTGCACGATCATCCTTGGCCTTACGCTGCTTCTCTTATCATTGCCGGTTCGTATATTGAGGACCGTGGTGGACATCTGCATAAAGTTAGGTGGTTCAATACACTCAGGGGTACGGACTTTCATCGAGTCATTCTACCGGATGACTGGAAGACAGTCTGGACAATCTTCATCCACCGAGAGAAGCGTGTCAAAGTTTGGGGATTCCTAAATCGCAATGGAGAATACAAAGAGTATGAGTACAAACAACCGCTCATCCAGTGGTGGAAGCGTGCCAAACGAGGGGCAGATGAACCTCTTCGGATTCCAGCCGGAGTCTGATCCGAGGATGCCTATGACACCTACATATAGGATTGCCGGACTGCATGACGCTGATCCTCCGGAAGAGTATGAAGTCTTTGTTCGTCGCCTGTTCAAAGATGAGGACTTCAAAGCACAACTGAATCATTGTGCTCTCGGTCTTGCCGGTGAAGTTGGTGAGGTTGTTGATATTATCAAGAAGCATACAGTCTATGGTAAAGATCTGGATGGCAAGCATCTGTTCGAAGAGCTTGGTGATATCCGGTTCTACCTCCAAGCCCTAGTCAATGTTGTTGGGTTCGGTATGGATCATATTGAGGCTGGTAACATGCGCAAATTGAATACTCGCTATGCTGCTGGTAGCTATAGTAATCAACAAGCCATTGAACGTGCTGATAAAAACTGAGTAGAAAAAAAGAAAGCCCCTACGGTCTCACGACTATAGGGGCTTTTTTCATTTCAGCTTGTTATTTTTTGATTGCTTCTGCGGCGATCTGTTTATTCACTGTAGCTTTACCTTTCAGTAGACCACGCATGATGGCAGGCAGTTGACTGTCCTTGACATACTCCCCAGCAGACTTGATCAGGGTGTCAGGGTTACCACCAGCAGCAACATAGTCAACCATTAGTTCCTTAGCCAGTGCAGCAGACAGAGACTGATCCAATGCATATTTCTTGAATGTGTTGGAGATGGAAGACATACGATCTTCGTTCGTCCTAATCTTACTAGAAGCTTCCCAGTAACGTTGGGATGTAATGGATTCAGTCAGTGACTTAGCACCCAGGATCTCACCTTGCACACTCTTACGAGTAGCAACTTCATCCTGTGTAAGCAACTGTTTGACTTCACCTTCCTTGTTGAGTAGCTTTCCTTTACCTGATAGCGTCTCTTTCACATTGAAGTGGGTATCGAACTGATTGCGCAGGGATGCAGGCAGTGCTGCTTTAACAGCAGCTTTAACCGTAGCAGTCCTTGGCTCTCCATTCTTAACCGACTCAGCGGCAAGCTTACCAACAGCAGACAGAGGATCGTAGAACATAGACAACGAGGGCATGATATCACTGCTCAGATTGACCAGCTTATTCATGGCATACTTGGCATGGAGATCCAGACCAGTGATACCAGACAGCGGACCCATGGTAAGCCACGGGTGTCCATTCTTCAGCAGCCAGTCCTTCGGTGTAGGCATGTTAGTACCAAGGTTCTCGTTAGACCACTTCATCAGTTCGTCAGTCTCTTCGATACCAGGCATACCAATAGCACCTGCAGTCGCAAGCATGAACGCCACTAGCTGAACGAACGGACCAATGTTACCATTGAGACCATCCTTAGCCAGTGTCTTACTCAGACCAATGACACCATGTTTATAGGTGCTGAACGTGCCGATAAGACTACCAGCAGTACCGAGTCGAGCATAGACCTGTGGCCTCTGCCATGCGTTGTAGTCGATCATCGCGTACTGTGTCAGATTCTTGGCAGTATCCAGAACGTCAGCAAGAGGCATAGCTCTACCGACAGGGCTGTTACGAATCAGATTATAGTACGAGATGAACACAGGACTACGAGTCATAGCTTCACCAAGGTTCATGGTTTGCTGACCAATCTTACGGGCAATCCTCACAGCAGGTCCAGCGTGGGCTGCAGTCCTATGCTCAATGTGGGATTGACCAGCGATGGTCTCCTCATTGATATAGGCAAGAGCAGCTTTCTGATCCGGTGATAGCGGAGGTCCAGCCTTACCCAGAACCAAGCCAGCCATCATCGTGAGGTTATCACGATACGCCTTAGCCTGATCAAAGGTACCGAGCTTCAGATCATTCTTGATGACACTAGCAACAGGACCACCAGTAGCTACAACTTGAACAAGCTGTGCCATTAGGTATTGCATGTTGTAGAATCCAAGAGCAGAGGTAGTCATCCACTCCCTGATCGGGGACATTGCCTTGTTAGTACCACGAAGACTTCCGCCAAATCCTTTCAGGATACCATCCACTAGCTTGTTGATTCCAGCACCCACATCATTCATCTCATGGTAAACCATGGTACGAAGATACTGGTTGACTTCTTCAACAGCGTTGGGAGCATCCATCGCGTAGTCGGTAGTAGCTTTATGGATATCTTTCAGAGGACTCTGCAGTGCATGGTGAGTGTATGCCTCATCATAGTACGACAGGAGATTCTCAAAGAATGCATTAGCATTGTCCTTGTCATCACGCCATGGCTTGTTGCCTTCACTACCCCAGATACCAAGCTTCTCCTTGATCCTCTTGTCCATACCGTAGATGCTGTTGTCCATCGCCTTAGCGATTTCAATCACAGCCTCCGAGGCATCAGGAATATCAGCAAACAGTTTCTGATACTCACGAAGATCAACCGCGTTCTTATATCCATTGTCTGCAGCACGATCCGGTAGACGGGTAACGTGAGCATCAGGATGATTCTTCTTCACCCACTCTTCAGCCTTAGCGAAGGTATACTTGTTATCTTCACCAATGAACCCGATAGGGTTACCATCCTTATCCCTAACCAGTGCACGAAACGTACCACGGAAAGAGGCAGGAGTGTGGCCATGCCGAGCCCTGATCGGTGGGTTACCAGTTGCTTTAGCAGCGGCTTGTTGCTCTGCTAGTACATCTCCGTCCACTCGGTAGTGGGCATTGATGGCATTGATCTGGGCGTTAGTAAGCCCAGGAATCTGGTACGGATCCACTTGCACAGATAGTTTATCACCACGCTGAAGGATCTTAGACACAAGGATCTTATCTTCCACTGACATCTTGTGCATGGCACTAACCATCGATCGCTTATCCTTGGTATCAAGAACAGACTTCATCTTGAACTTGGCCTTGGATAGAGCACGGTCAATCCTGTAGTTGACGAAGCTGATCAACGGATGACCAGTGTCAACAGACAGGTGTCGAATGCCAGGACGCAGTAGTTGTCCCATCGGACTCCTGCTAATATCACCCGGTTGATCCGCCATAGCAATGTTGAGTTCATCAAGAGTGCCGATGGATTGGAAGTTACCAAGCAAACCAGACAGACGATTGTCCGTCCTGTTAGGAGTACCGATAGTGGATGCATCTGAGGATACAGGGATCAGTGCATGGGCAACAGGAGCAGCGTTCTCAAGCTTAGTAATCAGAGCACCCATCTCAATATTGTTCAGATCAAACAAGTTCTGAACACCAGAGAGGTAGGCTTTCATGTAGGTAGTGTTCTTAGTACGAGCAGCCATCAGACCAGAGAACTCTGGATCTGTCAGTGCAAGACGAAGAATCTTAGCAGGATCATTACCAACAAGGTCAAGCATTGCAGTCATACGTTCAGATGTACTAGCACGCTTGCCCAGTCGAGATACTACTTGGTTAGTCAGAGACTGCATAGCACGAACCTTCTCCGCAAGCTTCGGGTTCTGTTGAACCCACAGAGGATTGTTCAGTGCAGCAACGAACTTGTCCATGGTAGCACTGACCTGGTTCACAGCAGCAGTAGCTTCTGGATGTGGGTCAGTATCCTTAAGGTTCATGACTACCTTACCATTCTCAAACTTCCAAGCAGAGTTGTATGCTTGTTGTGCTTCAGCCATGGACTGTTTAGATACAGCTTTCTGCGTTCCAGAAACTTTAGACAGCATGGCTACGCCAGCAATGTCGGTTTCCAGATTGGCAGCAGCCTCCGTCCCAGATTCCAGATCCGTTTTATTTAGTAAATCGAACCCCTGTCTACGGTAGTTGATCATCTCCTTAGCCAGTACGGTACTAACAGGTACAGTCTTGGCAGCTTGCATAGGATCCTGACTGATCTCGTCAAAGATCCGCAGCATCTCAGCGTGAGCATTAGGATTCTGTGTGAGTCCAAGGAGATCACCGATCTTCCGGACGAACTCAACGAAGGCATTGCTCTTCTGATAGGGAATGTTCTTCAGGTGTTGGACAGACTGGGGATTAGTCAGACCATAGGACATGAACTCATGGAGGTTATCAAACATCCGTTGATTAGTCTTAGACAGGTTCGGGATATCCGACTTACCTCTAACGTGTTCAAATAGAGCTTGCATATCCATGACTGCACGGTTCATAGCAGGATGATCCAGTGCAAAGTTAGGATCGTACTGTGACCGAGCGATCATGTTGCTGGTGATACCATGGATAGCTTCATGGAGAATAGTCTCGAAGCTACGACCACGCTGCCCAACAACAGCAGTCATCCTACCTGGCTGCATCTCATTGGGATCACGCAGTGGATTGGGCTGGTTAGGGATCAACCTACCCTGAGCCTTACCACCTGGGATATTCAACAGATCATTCTGTGACTTGAATGAGAACTCACCACCAATGGCTTCATAGGCACGGACGAATCCAGTCAGCCTATTGGAGATCCACTGGTACTGAGGGTTCTTAGCATGGGTAGTGATCCAATCAAGGGTCTCACCCATGTTCATATCTTGTGTCTGCTCCTGAACCACTTCATTCATCGTCATGTCAGCACGAGGAACTTGAATAGGCGTAGGCGTAGGGAGCATTCCTTCAGGGAACGTCTGGTAGTTGTAGGCAGTGCCAACATCTACAGATTTGGTAAGAGGCGGGGTAACTTCAACAGGTTCTACATCAACTGTACTAATACCATCATCTTCGATGTTAGTGAATCCGAAATCTTGTTTGGGCTGTACAACAGCTTCAACTTGGACTGGCTGCTTGTTAGCCATCGGGAAGTTAGTATCAGTGCTATCGGGATCACCGACATCCACACCATACGTACTACCCGTCTCTGCAGCAGTAGCCTTAGCCATGAAGTTACGATAGGCCGTGCTGTTCTTGTCCACTTCCCACATGACATTAGGATCATGGGGACTGGGCATCATAACCTTCTCACCCTTGGCATCAGGAACTACAGTATCTACAATCTTGTTCTGAACTTGTTTGTCAACAGCGTCTAAAACTTCCTTGGATTTCTTATCGACGACCTTCTGTGTGCCATCCTGCTTGCTGAGCAAATGCCCGCCAGCACTCATAGCAACGCCTACAGTCGCTTCTTGTGTAGCGCCAAGGGCTGCACCTTCAAGTAGGTCTTGGAAGGGGTCCACGGACTGCGTAGCTAGGTTACCGCCGATGCTGGTAGTACCACCCTCCGCCATTCCACCGACAACTTCCTTGCCGGTAGTCTTGATTAGTCCAGATACTCCCGTACCCGCCCCGCCCGCAATAGCTTTCTCAGCACCAGTCCTACCAGCAAGCCAAGAAATAACGCCAGCAGCGGCCATACCGCCGACAAGCTTGCCATCAATTTGTTCTCCTAGAATCTTCTTAGCAGAGGTTTCATCCATCTGCTTACGGAGAGATGCATACAATGGAGTGGTAGCTTGGAGATCTTCATCCGAAGCCTTCTGTACATTCTGATAGAATGTCTGACGGACTTCACCCATGCTAGAGGCACTGTTGATAGTACCCATAACACCAAGGGCAAGGGCAGTGCTCTTAGTGGCAAGGACTTTACCCAGACCAATGAGAGGACCACCCTGACCAACCACCTCACTACCGAGTAGTTCAGTGGGGTTCTTGGCCATCTGACCAAGCCACTCACTGACACCCAACTCACCCTTAGCCGAGGCTTCTTTCATCCCAGCTTGATTAGCTTTATCCAGTGCTTGTGCTTGGCTAGACAGCCATGTCTTGTCGATAATCTCGTTGGCATCTTTGAAGTCCTTGGCCAACTGGGAGCTAGGTGCAACCAATCCGGTAATAGAACCGGGGATACTCATGACTGCCTTAGTAGCACGACCAGCAAAGTCAGATGCCATGGTAGTCAGATCACGATCAGGCATCGCTTCGTATTCTTTGCGAAGATCTGCTGACGACTTACCTGAACTTCCGCCCAGTTCTTGCTCTAGATCACCCCAACTACCAGTGACCTCTTTTTCGAGATCACCCCAATTACCCTTTTCCATTTATGCCTCGTAAAGAATTACGGTTTAGTGAATGCCTTTCCATTGTAGATGATAGTGTCGCCACTCTTGGCTGCCTTCATCATTGACTGAGCTTCTGCTTTAGACTTGGGTTCGTATCGCTTGCCTTGTCCCTGCTGTGCTGGTTGTGCCCCTTGAGGAGCAGTGTTAACAGTAGCAGCCGGAGCTTGTGGCATTTGACCAGGTGCACCAGGTTGCGTACCAGGCATGACGAACGCTTGACGCGGTGGCCTACGATCCACATACTGAATACCATCTTCACCAAGCACTGCCTGCTGAGGATCACTAACAGGACCAACAGAGATGGCAGCTTCCTTAAACTGGTTAGCAGCTTGAAGCATCATCGCCCGTTTCTCAGGATCTTTTTCCTGCATCGCCATATCAAAATATTTGTTGGCGTTCTGTTGGAAGGTCTTAGCAGTATCAACACCAGACTTCTGAGCAGCGAGTCTAGCAGCAGCGATCTGACGATCAACACCTGCCTTCATCTGGGCAACAGCCATGTCGTTCTTGCCTTTAAGCATCTCAAGCTGCAATGCCCTATCACCCTTCATGCCTTCAATCATACCAGCTTGAGTTGCCTCAATCTGCATCTTACGCATGGCAAGACTGGTTTGCATAGTTGCATCTGACATACGACTAAGAACCTGTGACAAGGTAGGAGTGCTACCATCCTTGTTCTTGGGAATCATGTTGTTCATCTGAGCAGCTTGAAGGCTGTCATAGAAGTGCTTGCTCTTCGGGTTCTCGCTGAGTGCTTCCTTCGCATAATCCCACTGCATACCAGGAGGTAGCTCGGATAGTTCAATAGACAGTTGCCTCTGCCTATCGGCGAACTGAGCCATGTCCTCTTTCTCTTGAGCCTGCTTAGTAGTGATCTGTCCAAGACGGGCAGTGTCGTGCCCGATCTCAGTAGTCGTGTGACCAAGTTCCGAAGTGGTGTTCTTCAGTTCCTGTTCTCTCTTCAGCAGAGGTTGCAGTTCCTGATCGAACTGCATCTTCTGATTTAGTTGGCCAGTGCTAGCCCTAGTCTGTTCAAGGTTAGCCATGTCCTGCAGCATGCTGCGATGAATGGCCTCTCCCTTGAAGAGACCCCCAAGGGCACCACTCAGTTTAGTACCATCATATCCAGCCATGATTATCCTTTATTGACCAGCAAGAATGTTGCCGAGGAAGGTAGTGATCGGAGAGATAGCATCCCTGCGATTAGCTTGGTTAGCCATGAACGCTTCGTTACCACCTAGACGGGCACGAGTCTGGTTGTTAACCACACCCTCAAGTCCAGTACGGTATCCATTCAAACTATCAAGGGTATACTTCTGAAGCTCAGATTGACGGCCAGCGTCAGCAGCCAAGCGTCCACCAGCAGCATCGTTCCTCTGAAGTTTATTGTGAAGCACATCGAACCCAGCATTGAAGTCCGCTCCCTTGAAGTACGAACCCGGATCGTCATACGACGTCTTGAGTTTGTCTTGATAGTATTCAAAGTTAGGAGTCTGGCCAGTCAGCCAGTCACGCATTTCACCAGCGTCTTTGTATCCTTGGTATGCATCGTATGCTGCGCCAGCACCACCAATCAGGTTACGCAGAAGGCTTGCAGTATCACCACCAAAGAGGCTACCAAGACCACCTGCTGCACCTGCTGCCTGGGAAGGCAATCCACCTGCACCACCAACAGAGATAGGACCACTGCCTGCGGCAGCACCAGTGGCAGCAGCCGAAGCACCTACCGATCCAACTCCACCCATGCCAGCACCAGCAGTAGCCATCTCCAGTCCACCGGGAGCAGCGACAGTAGCACCAGCACCACCACCCAAGGCAGCAGCACCAAAACCACCAAGCAAGCTAGCACCAAGGAATGAGTTGAGTGCACCCCATTGGGAAGTCTCTTGGAGACCGGCATCTTGCAGTCGGCCATCAGCACCAACAGTCCACATACGACCGCGGGTATCACCACCAAGCTCATGATTAGCACCAAACAAATCACGGGATCCGAACTGGTTGTACATCCTGCTAGGCTGTTGACCACCAGGCTCAAACATACCAGGACTGAACGATGGGATCTCATCTATCTTACCGGTAGCAAGAGCCTGATCCATCGTCATACCAGCGATGGAGTCATACTGTGACCATTGCCAGGGTTGTCCCGGATTAGCAGCAGTGGTCTTCATCATGGCCTGCATCTGAGGACTGCCACCAACACCTGCATAGGACTGCGCAAATTGACTATAAAAATCGTCCATAATTTTCCTCTGTTATTCGGCCCAGTACCAACCGGTTAGTTTAAGCCAAGTGTAGGTGCCGGCTGTAATGGCCCATCCACCTGGTTCTAATTGAAACGTAACGGCTGGTCCTGTAGTTGAAGACTCAATGTTTCCCATTCCCCTAGTCAACACATCACCAGCTAATGCATGACCTGCAGGGAATCGAGCAGGTGATATTGGATCTGCCATGACCACACTACCACCAACAGTGAACGAGCCTTGGATAATCACCTTGAAGAATACAATCCGACTTAGCAGTTGGTATGACCCAATAGCATTACCAGTACCTGTGATGCCAGCAGTAAACGAGGGAGCGAACTTTTCACTACCAAACGAAATACTGCCAGCACCATCGGTGGTCTCGTTATTGATTGTCGGTCTTAGTTGTGAGTTGATGCCCATTATAATGTATACTGGTTGAATTCTAGGGACAACTTTTCAAAGTTGAATGGAGAGTCTGTTGCTATATTCCCAGTTGGGGTAAACACAACCTTGATCACAAACCTGCGTACTGGTTGGTTAATCCTAAACCTGACAGGAAAGATCTCGTTATTGAATGCAGCATCGTTCTGGTTCTTAGTCTCTGCTGTAGTAATCCAGTAGTTCTTCCTACCTTCATCCAACGACAGAGACATGGAGATTCCCCAGGCACCAAACGTACCAATCACATCCACCCACTTAAGCAGCTTCTTATTGTAGTTGCCAAACTCTAGGACTTGACTGTACCATTCAGGAGCGGGGTTGATTTGGGTGGTGGCTGTTTCAACAATGACGTTGTGTGCCATGATTCCATAGTTAACCTGCCCAGGGGCAGCGTCTAGGAATAGGGCGTTAGTCTTTCCAGCTACTGTGTAGAACCACCTAATCAATCGAAGACCATTAGTCGCATCTTTGATGTTAAACAAAGCCCATGAATTAGAATCAGGGAAGTAGACGTAGTGCTGTCCAGGGCCAGACCAAACAACTGCGGCGTTACCATACAACCTAACTACGTTGATGGAGGAAGCCGAGTCCGGCAGTGGGATCTCATAACCCAGAGCAATAGTAGCGGTCGTTTGTTTGTGAACTACGTTGTCGTTGATCAACTTGATCTTGAAGTTGTCAATGACAGCCATAACCTCAACACCATCAACCAATGCAGCGAAGTAAAGTCTATCCTCAATCTGACCAGTGTCAGGGATGTTTGGCTTCTCAATCTTTCCAATGGAGGTAGTAGCATAAGCTGCTTGCCTCTTCATCGGAGAACCAATCTCAATCGACGCGTTATAGAAGAACTCGATAGAGGTAGTTCCAAACACAACCAGATGGTTCCTGTGGACAGCAAGGCCAGTGATGTTATCACCAACCATCTCCGCCGCTGTGAAGTTCGTGGAGATGAGCCACGTAGTAGGTTGGCCAACGTTGGAGTTGTAGATATAGTTACCGTCATGAATGAACAGGTAACCATCCAGGAATCTAAGATCCCTAGGAAGCAACACCCCTTGTGCAGCTAGATCAACTACAGTGGGAGCACCACCAACAGTCAAGTTATACACATGCAGGTCTGCATCACCAGTACCGTTACATGCCATGAACGCCATGTATCTAACACCAGCAATTACGAATTGAATCCCTGATGTGTAGATGTACGGACCAGTAGTAGAGATGGTAGCGAATAGAGTGTACAGTCCTTGTGACGGGTTGGTCTCATAGATCTCACCGTCTGAGTTCATAGCGTAGTTGGGCTGTACGTCTTCACCCTTAGCAACAGCAACAATCATCTCGCCTACAGCTTGGCTAGTACGGAAGATGATCGGTGGACGTGGCAGCACACTGAAGACTGGATCCTGTCCCACATTCTTGATGAAGGTAGGGACACAATCAACGAGAGAGAACTTGGAGAGAGTACGGTCAGACAGTTGTCCAAGAGCAAGAGTGTCGTCACCAAACGCAGGAATAAACGCCTGTGCCTGTGTACTCTGCCGTGGATTATTACTGTTAGCCATTATAGTTGGGCCTAATGAACAGGCTCCCCTCCTCTACATCAAACTGCTCTGCCATCTGTCGAAGGTCTTTCAGTTTAGAGATAATCATTGACCGTTCAGCAGCAGGTGTGCCATACATGGCAGCAACTACATCTGCTAGTTCATACGTAATCAGAAGCAGCCACTCAGTAGGGAAGTCGACGTTATCAGTAGAACTATCTACATCACTGATGGTAGCTTGGTAATGAATCTCGATGTACTCATTGGCGATTGAGTATTCACTCGGGTACGGATGAACCCAGATCTCACTGTACTCACGAAGAGGACTCATGTAGATGGTGTTCGGACTACCAGTAGAGTAGGTAGTAGCTTGACCTAGGAATTCCCTACGTCCAACAATCTCCAACTCCCTTCGGGGCTGGACTGTGTTAAAGTTAGCAAGCCAGGCACTCTGGAGTTTCAAGGGTTTGGCAGCAACGATAGTAGCACTGCCTTGTCCAACAGTGATGATGTTGCCACCGAACGAAAGGATCGGAAGACCAAGGGAAGAGATCTTCCACAGAGGCATACCGATCTGCTGCTTCATCTTGATGATCCCGTTAAGGATCGAGGTCAGCCTAGATAGGCGAGTAGCAGACGCAGTCTCCCACTCACCAAGGGCACCAGCAATACGAAGAGCATCAGAGATGATTTCAGTTCTGGTTAGATTCCAATCGTAACTATTCGAAATTGCCATTATAGATTCCTATCATTAGGATTGTATTTCAACCTTCAACTGAGCTACGATGTTGGTTGGATCACCAACGACAGCTTGCAGTATTGGAACTAATCCCAGTACCATAGACGCCATAGTAGTCGGGACCATCGTCGTTGCTCCAGAGCTAGGCGCATACTGAGGCAACACATACGCACTGAATGTGGTGTCCTCTTCAACCTCAAAGACAACCTCATTGTTGGCCAGTGTCACTAGACTAGATACCGGGACTGGAATATCATTGATCACAAAGTTCATTGCCGTGGTACTAGGAGTTGCTGAGACGACGGTTGCTGTGAATCTAGCAATGCCCGGCAATCCACCACTCTTGTACACAGACCAGATACCACCACCAAAGTTTTGATGGATGTTGTATGTGTCAGTCAGTACAGTCACACCATACACAGGACCACCCGAATACTCAGCAGTGATCTCGTTTAGGTAGATAGTAGTCCAGGTAACTTCCGGCTCTTCGATATCCATGATGTATGGAATATCTTTGAACCTAGGCAACGGATCAGGCCGAGCGATCGGTACTCCGTTCCTCTCATGAGGTGCTCTACCAAAGTCCAGTATGTGTCTCGGTTCCCAATCATCCTTGCAAACGAAGAGACCGTCCCACCGCGACAGCATGTCAACTGCTTTCTTCTTGAATCCACATACATCACAGATAGCATTGTACGTACCATGGACGTAGGTGTTCTGATCGTGGTCTCTTCCTTTAAGCATTACTTACTCCCTTGAGTAGCGCCCTTAATCTTCTCAACAGTACGAAGACTGCCAAGACCAAGCATACCCCACAGTGTAGTAGTCAGCACATCGGCATCAATGGACGGGGGCATTCCCCAACCCATAGCACCAGACAACCAACTCAACATCACATGTCCGATAGTTGCATAAGCAAAACCAATACCACACATCCATCCAACAAACGGCCGCCAACCAGCAACGAACATACTCTCACTGGCAGCTTCTACTTTGTTGACTTCCATCTGCGAGACCATCTGCTGGATTTCTCCATTGACGGCAATCTTCGCTAGCTCCTCTTGTGCCCGCTGACGCTCTGACTGATTAGGCAGAACACGGTCAAGGATGTTAGGAAGAACGCTGAGGATGGCTGCGATAGCGGGTGTCATTTCAATACTCCACCATTCTTAAGGTAGACAGCTTTACACTGTTCAAATGATTTAACCGGTTGTCCATAAGGACTGCCCGGCAGTGATGCCCATTCTTTATTGCACTTGTCAACAGCAGCCTTAAGGTCACCATTGATCACATCTTGCAGAGCACGCCTGCCACGAATCAATTCGACAGCAGCGCGATCCTGGTTCTCTGGACCGAAGTCCTTGAAGCCATGTTGTTTGACTAGGGCATCCCAAGTCTTCTGTAGAAATTGATAGGCACCAGCCGCACTAGATTTGTACGGCTTGCCACCTAGTTTGAAGTCCACCAGCTTACGCGGATGATCTGCAAACGATTCAAAGACACGACCACCAAACAGAGTGGCGTATCCATATACTCCATCAGTGCCCTCGCAGTAACGAATCATCTGCAAGAAGGCACGGACGTTATTGTTCTTTACCTCGTCGGCCATTTCTGATTTCCTTCTCGGTGCTTGTACGTAACGTTGGAACCTGTGATGGCACCACCGCTAGAACCAGGACCACAGGACGCAGGGTACAGAGTAGGACTATCAGGATCCTCATCTACACCTAGAATATAACCAAGTACCAGATCACCGAGGACACTCACATAAGGAACACCTAGTTGTCCAGTCCAAGCCATACTACCTCCATAGAGGAGGCTGCATTGCTGCAGCCCCCAGCTTCAATTACAGATCTTGGTTGATCCGGTCATAGTACGTGTCAACGCTAAGGTTGTACGTATCATGTTCCATCTCAATACCAGTACCGCACTGATGATACCAACTGTTCGGATTAATCATTGGATCATTGATACCCTGTCCAGGCATACGATACCCGGTAGTGTGACCAACTTCCGCATAAGTAGTCTCGGTCAGGAACCTCCAGATCTCATGCATCGGGAAGTGATTAGGCAAATCACCAACAGTCCGCATCTGAATCAAGCAGGTATTAGTAGCACCCTGTTGAATGTACAGTCGGAACGTGCAACCCCAGATCTCAAACTCACCACGATAATGACCACTGGTATCACTAGGACCAAGGTAACGATCAATCGGCAAGTGCTTCCTAGTAACTAGAACTTCACCAAGCAGAATAGTCAGTGCGTCGTTATAGCTAGTAGTTGCTCTGCCTTCACTAGACACTCGCATGTCATGTGCGATCCACCCAGTACCAAGAGACCCACCACCAAGGGAAGTCAAGTTCCAAGCCTTAGCTCCAATCCAATGACTTAGAATGTTCTTGAATTGAATTGCAGGACCAGACTGACGAACACCAGGTTGTTGCGACGGCCACGTGCTAGTACCACCAAGGCGGAGACCGGCATAGGTATTGGGATACAACACCACACTACTAGGAGGATTGACACGGTAGGCTTGGATAGCAGATTCAGTAGGCAGTCGAGCTTGATGATGGAAAGAGATCCCACCTTCAGCTGTCTGAACACTAAGTCCAGTTCTACTACGGTATTGGTTTCCGCTGATGGACGAGTTAATGTCCGAACCAGCAAACGACAGGTTCCACATACTGGGACTGACGAACGCAGATTGGTTCTCGCTATCGTACATCCCGTTAAAGATCAGATGCGGGAAGTCACCAGCACCGTTAGGAATCCAGGTAGGATTCTGGGACGATCCGTTAGTGTACTTACCGACTGCAGGAGCAGGTGCCATGGCCAGAATAGCAGCAGGCACAGTACCAGCAGGAGTAGGCGCAGGCGGATCAGCAGCAGCAGTAATGGTAATAGGAACAGCAACCCAACTGTCTTGGCAAGCAGCACCGTTATTATCCTTAGCCCACAACAGATAGTTACCGGGCGGGATATTGGAGATGTTCTTACTATAATGAAGAGTGGACGGGCCATCACTGGCACCACCAACAGCATCGAACTGCGGTGAGACAGATCCCGTACCGGTAGGGCCTGGGGTGGCACTTGAGTACAGCAACCAGGTTTGATACGACGTACTGTTACCACCGCTGACAGTATACGTCAGGGTTTGGTTACTAGGTACAGAAGACGAAACGTTGGTGATGGAGATTGAGCACGAACCACCGCTCGCAGGCGGAGGTGCACTCGGGGGTGGGGACGGTGTAGGGTTAGGAGCACCAACCACTTTCACTAGTCCATACCCAAGAAGAAGAGTGCGGATGTTGTTAGCCAGCGCCATGGTAGTAGCTGCATCAGTACCTGCTGCTGCAATCTCCTGCATGGTAATTGGGGCTTTAGCAAAGAACCCAATCTTATCAGGCTGTACTTCAATGACTTTACTGGTAGCGTTACTACCACGCAGAGAAACGCTCTGGTCGTTAACAATCGGGATGTGGTTTCTGAAATTGTCATCAACGATATCTAGTCGAAGAATGTCAGTCTCAAGATCATTGATTCGCGTTTCGTCAACAGTTGTCCGAGCATACAGTTCGGTAATGTTGGTAGTGTTAGTCGCGATGTTAACTTCAGCAGCATCAATCTCTGCCTGAAGGGATGTTAGACTAGAACCAGAACCAGCACCACCAGCAGCAATGGCGTCGTTAATATACTGGTTAAGACCACCCGCCGTGATGACATGCACCACATCTGCACCAGCAGCATGCATTGCCTGCTGGCTACCTTCGATCGCTCGTTCAACTGTGAGCGTCTTACCGGATACTGCAGTGACCAACATGTATTCATTATCGACAGCGATACGGAAGTTGGGTACTGGGAATGCAGTCGCATTACGTACTGTCAGCGTGGTTTGACCAGGGACAATCTTTCCAGTAAGGACCGATCTGGCATTGTTGGCAAAATTTTCAGCCATTGTTTCCTCTATTGGTTAGGTCTTCAATTGGAACACGCCTTCCAGGAAGCTCGGGAAGATCCCTATCAGGAAACAGATCAATAGGTTTATCTGGTTCGGAATCTTCTTGAGCTTGCATCTCCGTAGTACACTCAAGGAATGCAGCATTGATAACACCGATAGCGGCATTGACAATCTCAGGATCATTAGTTGCTTTAAGAAGGTTCTGGAATTGTGTGTTAAGAACAACCCGAAGATTGGTCTGTTTATCAAGAACACGTTGATGGCGATCTCGATACTGGGTCCTTAGTTCAAGGATGCGTTCTTTAGATGTGATCAATTCTTCTTGTGCAGCCGGGACCGTAGTTGGTAGTGGTTTTTTAGCCATGATAATCCTTACGCTGGTTCAAATACAGTAGCAATCTGTCGGTACAATTCTTGTCCTGCGAGATCAGCATCTGGATCCCACATCACCCAGCTACCGATAGATACGCTACCTGCACCAGAGTTCTCATACACAACACATAATCCAATTCCACCAGTACCAGTGTACTTCCATACGTTACTAGCAATCGTGGCACCGGAGGGCTGTGTATTGGCGTAACGTGGGTACGTACTAGGTCCAATGGCAACCGCCTGGGCAGCTAGGGCAACAGACGCCACACTAGGTGCAGTGGGGTTATCAACATAACCACTAATAGAATCAGCAGAGTTCAAGGCAGGTCCAGTCATACCATAACAGAAACCAAGAGCAGCAACACCAGATGATAGGGTTACAGTAACCGTACCGGAACTGACAGGACCAGCACGGACATACCGTCGAAGTCTGTTAGGCTCTCCTGAGCTATCACTTTGCGTAAGTTCTGACCAGCCACCACCATCAAGAGATGCAGTAACTGAGTCTGAGTTGATGGCGATATCAAAGATCTGAACACCACCAGCAGGAACATCAGGACCAGTAGCTGTGAGAGTAGTAGAGGTGCCAGTCTGACTAGTTGCTCCGCCAGTGATGTAGGCAACCTGTACAGGAGTATCCTCTGCACTGCCGAATAGGCCGGCAATGGAACTAGTAAGAAGTAGCACCCGGTTCATTATGTAAACTCTCCAACTCCGATAGCAGTGACGTTAGCTCCGGTAGTAATCTGCCATGCACCAACAACACTCTTAGCACCGATAACAGCGGTGAAGGGATGGAGGGTTAGGACAGAATCAGTACCACCAGGAAACACAACGATGGCGGTGTTGCTGCCATCCTTGATCGACACAGCCCCTGGGGACAGTGACGTAGGCGTGATGGTGACATGGGAGAGGAAATCTCCCAGAGCACCAGCAGAGCCCATCGATTGGGTAGTCTGACTAGCAGCAACTGATTCATAATCAGTACCGCCAGTGTATCCGATGTTGTTAAGACCTGCCGGAATAGATGGCAGGGTCAGAACATCAACGTCACCGATGTTAGCTGTGCCAGCTACAAGAGCCGGCAGCGTATCGATATTAACGTGCGGTGTGTGTACGCTAGAAGCTTCGGTAGTCTTGAAGACTCTATCGACTGTATTCGCGTCTTTAGTAGTAAAAGCCATTAGAGAATTCCTTTATGTTATGTCACACCACCCGGCCAGTTGTTGCCGGTATCAGTTGAGAAATGACCTGCACGATCACGAGGCAGAGTGAATTTGGAACTATCTGCCGATGCGTCAAAGACATTGCTTGTGGCTACCAGCGACACCAGTTCGCTGCTAGTTGCCTCATACAATTCGAGTTGTTTGCTATAGGTGTTGCCAACAATCCGGTTACGGTTCAGGACCGTTCCAGTTTGACCCCATGTCCCATCTTGATTGATCTGGCTTAGGAAGATTGCAGGCACAGCACTTGAGCCGGAGATCGTCACACATTCAAGAACGTTGTCGGTAATGTCTCCACCAGTATACCCGTCATTAGTCGTACCCAATCCGTCGTTCCGGTGGGCGTCATTGGTGACGTCACCATCCCATGCACTTTCAACAGCAACGTAGGCTTTTAGGCAAAGACCGGAATGGACATTGCGATCCATCCGATTTCCGTTAGACTGTACTGCTATATAGGCGTGGTACTTGTTACCAGTTGACGGACCTGGGCAGTTAGTGTAATTGCCTACAAACTCGTTGTCATTGCAACCGACATACGCCTGTAGCAGACCTTCACCAACGCCACGAGTTGTGACGATCCGATTACCAATAATATCGTTATCACTCGAACCGAATGCCAAATGAATACCGCTACTGATAGACTCGGAAAGATTGTTGTGATGGACACGGTTGTTGTCGGAGCGGTTTTGCACTGAGATGTTTCGCATGTTCGATGCGATGACGTTGTAGGCGATCTCGCTATCTTGTGCAAAGTCCATCGAGATGCCGTAGTAGCCACCTGTGATTCTGTTATACCGGATCGTGTTCCTCAGAGCCGGAAGACCAGCCGCAGTATCAATACTGAACAGACCTTTCCACATCAGAGTCGCGCTAGCGTAGGGCGTGTAGTCCAGGTACCCACTCACATTGATACCATTGTGCAGAGGATCTTCTCCAGTATCGCCCTCAATGATATTGTGCTCGACGAGGTTATCCGTCGGCGCTCCGTCGGCGACACTGAAGCAGCGAATCAGGATTCCAGTACCTTCGTCCAGATTGGTGATGTGGTTGCCGATGATCCGGCAATTGGTCGAACCAGACAGGTAGATCGCCTGTAGCAGTCCACCACTAGCGTCGATGTTCAGCCCCTCAACCAGCATGCCATCAACATTCTCTGCTCGGCCTTGGGCCTTGCCGGAGAGCAGAACACCAGATGATGCGGCAAGCGTCTTGATAGTGCCGCCTTTACCAATGATGCCTTTATCACCGTTCAGAAAGGATAGATAGCTCCCAATCCCGAAAGTGTACCCGGATGGGATGATGACGTATCCACCAGCCGCTCTAGCAGCTAGCATGGCAGCATTAACTGCAGTATGATCGTTAGTAACACCATCACCAACAGCACCATAACTCAGAGGGCTAAATGCCGGGTTGCGTTTCAGGATTGTAAACATTATCGTATCGGCCTACAGGAAACTCTACTGATTGTTAGATCGACGTTTGTAGTAGAGCGGGTGATTGAGAACGACGTGTTTGTGGCGACTAGGAACATTCGAAATATGCCGGCCCTGTTGAGCAGCAGAGTTCCGTTTGTATACTCGATCTTTGCTGTTCCACTAGTCCAAGACGACACTTCGACGATCACCTCATAACGCTGGCCGGAGACGACCGAATTTTGAAACACCTGAAGCTGGGGACTAGTCGTATCCGACTGAAACCGCAGAGTGCCACCACTGAATGTGGCTACGTGCGTACCGTCGTTGCCGGACACAGTCCAACCCGTAGACCCGCTTTCGAAGTCTCCGTTCGTGAGAACATCATCACCCAGTTGACGCGGCGCGAACCACCTCGCGAGGGTTGCCGCGTTCATTCTGCGAATCCGATCTCAGCTTGAAGTGAGCCACCAGCAAACGTCGGCGTACCGGTAACGTTCAGGATAGCAACATACAAATCACGTGTTCCTGCACCGGCCTTGACGACCAGCGGTCGGGGAAGCGACAGTGATGCAACACTAACACCACCCAGATCAGCCCAGTCGGTAGTAAGCACATCAATCGAGCCAATGAAGTTCAAAGCATCTGCATCACTAATGTTCGGTGCCGAGTTCTCAGTACCGAGCGCTACGTTAGTGCGGAAGAAGATCAACCGAATGCTAGGCTTCTGATCGTCAGGATCGACAAGCGAGCATGAGAGAATAACAGCCGTCGCACCATTAGCCGACACTGCATTAGTAATAGTCTGAGTTGCCGCTAGGACCTCTCCAGCCGCATAGATGGCCGTATCTAATGTGAAGGTTACGACTACAGGATTGAATACACCTTTCGTGTAGGCAGGACTTGCCGCAGTGCCTGATCCTTCAGTGTCACTTGCAAACGTGACAGACAGAGATGCAGCGCTGGTCTTTGCTCCGAGCGATGCGGGCAGTTTGCCGCTGATCGTCGAGAGGGTGGTATTCCCTGTGGTCTGGTTGGCTGCCGTGGCATCGCCACCGCCACCACTACCACCGCCACCACCGCTACCCATACCACCACCAGTTCCCATAACCACAGGAAGAGCAGCAGTATCAGAAGCAATAAAACGAGTATCATTATCTACCATCAGGTACTCAGTCGTACCTGCCGGGATAGTAATATATTTATCAGTGAGGCCACTGACTGCTAGGGCAGCCGTGTCTCCGAGGGCCACTTTAGCAGTGCCACTGGTACTATTTACAATTCTGAGAGTGCTAGTACCCATTGGGGTACCGAGAATAGCATCAGCAGTGCTGCTACCAGTAGTTACAAAGGTGTCACCGTGCGCTTGGAATGGCCTAAGAGTAATCATCGTGTATTATCCCATTGATTGAGTATTTTGGCTATGCTTAGGACCGTAGTCCGATACGCCTTGGGTCTAGGGTTCGGACAACTCTTATTGAAGAGTCATCCTACTTCCTCATTTATTATTGTTAACTTGTGCTTGTGTGACTGTCCTAAGTTGAAATAGTTTGACCTCATTTCGGAGGTCTCGTATCTCCGCTTTTACTTCGTTAAGGGTAGACTGAATATCAGCCTTTAGCACTACGGATTGTGTTTCACTTAAAGAAATCCGCACAGCGTTAACAGCAACTTCTTTGGAGACTGAATTAAATGCAGCCAAGCCGGCTAGCAACATTGCAATCACCGTGGATAGGTGCTGTATCGAAATCCTTTTGTCAAGTTGCCAGCCCATAGGTCTAGGTTCTCTACCCCCCAATTCGAGGGTAGGTTCCATTAGGCATCGATCCCTTCACCCGGACCCGGCATGAAGTAGTGGATTGCAAAAATAGCAGCGCCACCAGCGGTAGACGACCCGACCACATACGTAGCAGTAATCACCGTGTCAGCAGCAAGGGGTTGCCCAAGCGACAGACCAGCGGTAACACCCGTAGCAGGACCAGAACCAGTAAGCGTAGTACCGAACACATGGCCATCAACCAACGCATCCGCATCACCAGTCCAACCAATATCAACACCACCAACATCAGTAACAGCGGCACTGGTCTGGAGGAATTCAACCTTCCAGGGAATACTACCTTTCGGGAGTACCAGTTTCGCGGTAGCTGAATCGGTACGGGCGATCAGACCAAACTTGGTTTGCAGAGCACGAGGTTTCGGATAGCTCAGATTCACATTAAATACAGGCATCTTAATCTCCTATAAAAAAGGGCCAGGATTTCTCCCGGCCCTCGGGCATTAGGCGCCAGCCGAACCGAAGATCGCACGCGGATCGGTGATACCGAACGAGTAACGACCAGTAGCTTTGTACTTGGCGTTTTCCGTATCGAAATCATTATCCATCGCGAACTCGTCAGCACGACGCTGCCAGTGCTTCAGACCATGCTGAACATTGGTGCGAATGAACCATGCATCCGGATCGGTCAGGTAGTGCGAGACTACGATTCCACCGGGGAACATGCCAACTTCTTTCAGTGCATTGATGTCATTCAGGTCCGTGCCAACACGTCCAACCGACTTAAGAATACGCGCAGCTTCGAACTCCAGTTGATACGGGATCACCAGGGTACGGGGCTTAACAGCGATCTTAAGGCCACGGTCATTCGTGAGTCCTTGGATCTCAATGGCAGCTTGCTCAAGCGAAGCTTCCGACAGGTCAGCAGCGGTGCTCAGTTGGTTAGACCACGTGCCACCGGCCATGTTCGGGTGCGAAGCATTCAGCATGCTAACACCGTCACCATAGGTCGGGCCGCCGGTGAAACCGGTATTGAACACGTTAGCAGCAACGATCTCTTTCGTCTGACGCATCGAAAACGCAAGGGCTTGCGCCTTACGCGAACCAACAACATCATACAGATCATCGTCCACCGCTTCGCGCGTGATGATGAAGCCCATGCCGTACACAACGTGCGAGTAGCGGGTAACGAAACCTTGCCGCTCAGCGTCATAGACGATCGAATCGCCTTCAGTCTTAACCGAGGCCAAACCGAAGCCAGAAGTACCGACGTCCTCTTCGAACGCACGCTTCGAGGTGTGCGTATCAAACAGTTTCGTGTACTCAACAGGGAACTCGTCGTAAGCTTTCCCGTACCAGGCATTTACGCCAGGCCACAGGGATTTAGCAAAGGACGAAGAAGTGATAATACCACCAGCCATTTCTTATTCTCCTTAAACGCCAGCCGTGCCAGTATGGCTACCAAGCTGATGGTTGTTGATCTTAACCAGCCAGCGCGTATACGCTTGGCCAGCAGCAACCAGTTCATTACCCGAACGTTGCACAGGCTGGATCAACTTAAGCGGGAGCGTGGCGCCCGTAGCTTCAGTATTCGAGTCAATCTGCATACCCGACATACCAGTGGTCGTATTACCAGAACCAACAACAAAGTTCACATTCAGACCGGCATCAACCATTTCCAGGGGATCGGTATCACCATCTTCTTGAGCTTCAAACAGAACATCAGGATCGTCAACTACCAGCGCATACCGAGCCGTCGAGGCCAGGCGATACGGAGCAGCATTGATGTTCGAGTAGTTCACGAGGAACCCAACAACAGCACCAATCACCGCATTGCTAGCAGCAGCTTGGGTGACGCCACGGATGCCATTAGCATCAGCAGTACCATCCAGTTTGACCAGATCACCAATAAACAGCGCAGTGTTATCAGAGGCCTGCACCGAGTACAGATGGCAAGCACCGTTCCACGGCGCGCCATTGTTGTACTTAACGGGACCAAACCCGTCAACGCGATTAACGTTAGCCATAAAAATTCTCCATTAATAGGAGCAGGTTAGCCAGTTTTGACTCTGCCTGTACTCCCTTCGAATTGTCCAATGGTTTTGCGTTGTTCATCAATCATGCCACGTTTCTCGGCTTGGTCCTCATCGTACCAATCTTTCCGAATCTTCATGACATAAGCTTTCTGCCCACCACCTACGGAGATAACAGCAAGCTGTCCTTCCTTGGCATCTGGTTGAGTCTGACGCTTTCCCACAACTTTAATTTCGTCGTGCTTGCACAGTTCATAACCAAGGTTCTCAAAGTAAGCAACCCGACCATCACTGTCATTCACAATACGATATACAAAACTAGGGTCTTGTCCAGAGATCGCAAGACGATTGCGAAATCCAGCAGCTTCCCTACGATTAGGACGCCCTCTCGGCGCGCGAACGGTTTCAGTCATCACAGTTCTCCTAGTTCTCGCAACTGTTTGTAGTATTCGTCCACAGACTTAAACGCACCAGATTCAACGAAGGTCTTAGCGAACTTCTGCTGTTGAGCGGTGGGTCTATAGGCTGAAGCCTTGTGAGCAGTAGCGGTATGGTCCTTCGTCTTCGAAGGTGGGGCTTTGTCTTTATTCGGATTACGGAAGAAGTCAGGATAGACTTCCCGCATACGAGTTTTCATCTCAGCCAGAATCTCCGGGGTGGAGAGTCCGCGAGCTTGAGCAGCCTTGCCAAAACCATCGGCAATGTGCTGCATTTCTTTGTTGGAATTGTACCAAGAATTCTCGGCCATCCATTCATTGACTTCCTGGGTGTACGGTTGTGGTTCCTGGGTCTTAATCTCAGGCACCGGATCCGGTTTCAGTTCATCAATTTGATCTTCAATTTGTTCGATCAATTCGTGATCACCAGCACGAACAGCAGCCCGACGTTCAGCTTTCAAGTCAGCCAGGGCTTTCTTGTAAGAGGTCTCAGCTACTTTCTTGTGGTGTTCAGCCAACGCAGCCATAGATGCGTTGTGTTCTTGGAGACTCTTCTCCAGAGCTTTGACTCGCTTGTTTTGCGAATCGATCTTATCGAACAGCGGTTTGCGGTCCACGAACGATTGGGCACTAACCCACTTCTCCGGGTCACCTTCATACTCTTCGAGAGGACGCCATCCCATTTCCTTCGCACGATCGTCGATGGTAGGTTCAGGCGTATTATCGGGAGCAACGTCAACGACAGGATCGATGACGGGTTGGTTTGGATCAGCCATTATTCACCTCTCACCACAGCGACAAGATCTTCATCCGCGAGGACAAGATATCGTTCACCGTCTTGAGGATCGATGATGGTCTTACCAGCGTATTGTGCGAACACAACACGATCACCAACGTTAACCCAGGCAGGGGTAGTCTGTGGGATGCCAGCTTCTGATTTGAAAACTCGGAAGGCAGCTTCACCAATTGCAATCACTTCACCCGAATCCAACTTACGCTCGGCAATCTGCATAGATTCCAGATTGTCAGGCAGTGCAAGGCCAGCCGCTTTGGCAGCCTTGAAGGTTTTATCGGATTCAAGTTTATCGGGTTTGACTAACACTCGGTAGCCAATCGGACTAATGGACATGGTATTTAATCTCCTTTGAGATCGACTGTCATAACATCTTCGTAGGCTTGGATCATTCCGGCGATGCGAGCATCATCAGAAGGATTCGTACCTGCTTGCGCAATTAACTGTTGCGTTAAACCAGCCTGCGTTTCTTTGAGGATTTGGTACAACTCTCGTGTAACCTCATCATCTTTCCATGCAGCTAGTTGCTCTGGGATAATTTTCATAGAGCCTCTTTGGCGTTATTTCTTTTTGGGAGTAGACTTAGCAGCCTGCTGTTTAGCTTTGGACTCCTCGTTCCTTAGCTGAGCTTTCTGCCTTGCTTCTGCCATAAAGATTTCTTGTTTGCGTCGAGCACCTTCGGCTTCGATGTTGCCCATAACTGCTGCATGCTGTTGATTGAGGGTGTTCTCTTGAGCCTTCATCGCAAGCTGAGCTTCGTTACTGGTTTCTTCCATAGCCATTTGACGTTGCTGTTTCTCAGCATCCATCTGTGCTTTTTGCTGATCATTAGCAGCCTTAGCTTCCATAGCCAACATCTTCGGATCAGGAGGAGGAGGTGGAATCTGTGGCTGACCAGTTTGTTTCATACCCGGAATGAGCGCTTCCCAGTCCGGTTGTTCCTGGGCTTCAAGCACCCGCTTAGTAACTTCGAGAGGATCGATGGTACCAAGGGGCAGAAGTTCCAACAGACCCTGGGCTTTCATCAGACGTTCCGTACTAGAGACGGCAGTCGGATCAGCACCCGGAAGAATGTTGTAGTCCTTCGTATTGAAGTCCTGGGGATTGACAGGTTCATCAAGAACAGACACCATGGTTTCAAAGTCCATGTACTTACTGTTCAGGTAGTAGAGTTTATCGAACTCTTCGGAAAGAGCTCGATAGGTACGTTTATAAATTGCAGTGAACACCTTCATGCCCTGCTCGATACTTGCCATCGTAGTAGTGGCAGGAGTATTCTGACCAGGCATCTTACCAACGAAGATCTCAGCAACAGACGCCAGTTCCTTACCAGACTGAACCAGGAACCCAAGGAGTTGAAACAACACATTGGATGGTTCGTTGGCAGGAAGCGGGACGATCTGTTTACGAAGGTCATCGCCTACAGCATTTACTTGCTTCCACTGCCCAGGCTGGAGTATTTGTTCACCCTTCGCAAGACGAAGCCCCTTTCCAATAAAACCACTTTGTAGATTGGATAGGGTTCCTGCATCGACAAGCTGGTTAACAATGGTGTTAACGCTTTCGTTAATTGGTCCAAGGAGATGTCCGAATCCCAAGCTGTAGATCTTAGACTCCGGATTTGGAATGAAAGAAAATCTTGTGTATTGAGAACAGGGTTTGATAGAGACAATCTTCCCTTTTCGGACCTTAATATCTTCCGGGAAGTATCGGGGATAGATCGAGAGTACCTTTCCGGTAGACCTCTCAAACGTAACGACGTAGGGCTCTTGGAGATCATCATCGTCTAGATCGATCCAGCAGTGCTGTTCGACCAGGAAATACGGAACATCTTCTGTGTCAGCAGGGACATAACTCACCCCCTCAAATGCGGACATGGTGGGATCACCAAGTTCTACGTCTTCAAGGAAGACACCAGATCGCTGACGTTCGATAACCTCACGCTTGTACAGGAACCAGTGCTCAGAGATTGTCTGGAACTCGTTCATGCTCTTAGCGAAGTAATTGATAGTCAGTTCCCTAGGGTCAACCAACTCCGATTTAACCTTCTCACAATGGGGATCGTAGAAGGTTTTCTTGAACATCGTACCCATGATAGCCAGCTGGAGGAGCAGGAAATCCATGTCCTCTTCCCAACCATCCATCTCATACAGCAGTTGCCATGACATATACTTGCTGACTCGTTGTGCTCGTTTGAGCTTGGAGCCATCAGCATCTGTACCAAAGACAACGGGCTTGACAATCTTGTCACCAGATGGTACAAGTGTCGGGTAGGCACGGGCTCCAAACTGCATGGCAGCAATGGAGACCAGCGGAAACTTGATATTGCTAGCGTTATTCCACGGGAAGTTCTTAGGATCCCGTGCTTGAATAGCTAACTGAATCCACTGGTCAACCTCATTCCTCCATTGCCTCGTTGTTTGCACATCGATGTCGAAGGAACGCTTGCAGTTGGACCCGATCTCGTTTAGGCGCTCTTCTGAAAGAGATTCTGCAATGTTCTTTTTAGCTTCTGCAGCAAACTTTTGAGCTTTGAGATTAGTTTCATATTGTGTCTCCGCTGAAACGTTGGATTGATAGGAATCCGGCTCCTCTGCAAAGAAATCACTGGGCATTGGGTTAATGTCAGGTGCAGCAGCCGGAGGTTGGGGAGGCATGCCCATCCCCTGAGAGGGATCACCTTGGGGTAGAGGCATATCAGGAGGAAAGGCCATAAGTTATCTCTCTTTGTGTGTTGAGTTAGTACCCAGTGATCGGATTCCTGGAGGTAAAGGCTGTGTCAGCCAGAGCTTCTTCATCTTCTTCTTCACGAATCTCCCGATCCGTCTGGGCCTCAGTCATTTTATCGAGTAAAAGCCCAGCATAAGCGAAGGCATCGGCTTGGTCGTCGTTCTTTCCTCTAGGAAACTGGGAAAGTTCCTCTTCAAGAGCAGGCCACCAGTCAGCATCCTTGTCAAACCTCACAGTTTGTGCCCTCAATCGCGCTTGCATTGACCTACCACGTGTTGGTTTGTCCTTATTCATGTGCGAAAGCTCAAGAATGTTAGGAAAAATCCCACGTTGGACCATTTGCTCACGCAAAATAGGGGCAATCGCCTGGGATACCTGCATTTTTTCGATGCCGATAGCCTCGGGATTGTAGATTTTGTGGAGTTGGAAGATTGTTTCGATGATTTCCAGGCTATCCATACGCTCACGGATGACATTCAACACATGAACTGTACGGTTTTCGTCCATACCAGTGACAACAAAGACGGTATAGTCCGCCCGTTCGTCCTGGGAGATGGCTAGGTCAGCAGTGACATAGTATTTCTTGCGAGTTTTCTTGTCCTCTGCCTGCATTGGCTGCATATCACTCTTCCGATAGTACGCCTTGGAGGCATCAATCGGCATGTTCAGGTACTCCTGAGCATAGACATCACTCAAACCCTGCTTATCGAACTCAGCTTTCTTAGTCTTGTAGAACTCTTTGTCGAATCGATCAGGCCAAAGGATCTCTTTGTAATCATCTGAGTGTGCTCGATACCGCAGGGACTTGAACATCGGCCTAAAGAATGGTGCTGGTGCAGAGTGCATCCGCAGTCCCACTTGTACTGTATTCTTAGCAGTGAGGGACGGCATCAGGGATTCAAGCAGCGAACTGTTGTGGAGGATAGTTCCCCACATCCTAACCTTACCAGAAGGTTTCAGAGAAGGCAGCAAGGCTCCATAGAACCACCGCTTCAGCTTCTCCCTCCTGTCCTTACTCATCACAAGCTCATCATTCTCGAAGTCGTCGATCACAATCAGGTCTGGTCGTTGACCATTCCACAGCAATCCACGAAGACTAGACTCACTACCCTTGGCAATGATCCTGAACTTGTGTCCATCTTTGAAAGAACCAGTGATTACCGATTCGGTATCCTTCTCAAACTTCACTCCCTTTTCATCGACAGTGAGGTGGAAGAGATCCTTGATATCCTTGTTCTCTTGTAATTCTTGTTTAATAGCTAGTAGGAACATGACTGCCTGGGATTCTGTATCAGACACCAGGACTACGTAGTTCGATGATCGGAATAGGATAGAGGCTAGTGTGTACGCAATCGTCCCAGCCGTTGACTTAGCATGCCCCCGAGGGGCAGCAATGGCAACAAACTTCTGGTCACTACACGCCAACTCCCAAAGCTCCTTATGGAACTTGGGAATGGCTGTAGCACTGTCATAACGATTGGCTAGTACACTACCGACAAATCCCTCAATAACATCAGACGTCAGTTGGATCTGCGGCATCTATAACCTCTACGTCAGTAACATCTGCATCGATAATGAGCCTAGGCTTCTTATTAGCTAGCTCGGCAAATCGTTGCGCCAGATCAACAAGTGAAGCTACCACAGCCTCTTGAGATGATTTGCTTGCGGTTTCAAGCTTCATCTTGCGATCCAGAGCATCCGACATAATCCGAGATGCGTCCCGTGCAGACACGGGTCTACGTACCAGTTCACCTGCCTTGTTAAAGGCGTGGTCTCCCTCTTCCAGTCTTTCAAGGACAATATCAATGCCCTTCTCCGTAAGCTGGCCAAGCCGCCGTGCAGTCCTGGCCTTCTCTACTTCCTCTAGCTCCTGAATGGAATCTGCCCACCAACGTGTCTTCTTCCACTCTTTGAGAGTCTCATACTTAACATTCAACCGTCTGCCGGTCTCTGCCAGGGACTTAGTCTCGAACCAAATTCGAGGAGCCTTCTCCCTGATCTCTCTCTTTGCTTCTAGAGGAAGTTGCTGATATTGAACAACTTCCGTACCCATATTAGATCTGCTTCTTGGGGTCTGCTTTCGGCTCTTCCGGCTCACCATGCAGGGCTTTCGAATCAACACACTCAATAGACGAGTTGATCAGATTAAGCTGCGAAGCAGAAAGAACTTCCGATTCAGCCGACTGCCGGTAAAACTCACAGGCTTCCAGGGTAGGGAACGGGAGAGCAACGTTAGTGATAGCCGGCCCAAGTGGGGTAAGCTGGGTCATCGAGATAACGAGATAGGCAAGGAAATTCATTGTGTAGACTCCTACGAGTTTTTCATATTTTGGACGTAACAAGATCATAGAGGGGGTTCGTGATTCCCTCTTTCATCGGTGTCAAGTTCAATGGAACAAGAACACAGAAAAGAATGTAGAACAAAGAATGTCCTAGACAAGTGGTATCAACAGAATTTCATATCCTCTCAGCCCTGTAGGTACTTATCCTACAGTAGTTCGGTAGGGGGTTCGTCTACCCAGGCTTCCGCTAGCCTGCCCTCATCTGTTCAAAATAATCACATTAACGATTCTTCCCAGACTACTAGCGCTTGTCTAGCTTTCGTCTGGCTGGCGCCCCTAGATTTGCATGCTCTTAACAAACTTATCCGGTACTACTTTCCGGCCCACAGACAGCGTGGGAAAGCCAGTTCCTGTTGATTTTGGTGGACAATTTCCACCTACCCATATATTATACCACAAACGTAACCAAATGTCAAGAACTATTTACAATCTCAGGCATAGTTTCAAAATTTTATCGTACAAGTCATGAGGGATTCGGCACCAGGCCCAGCCCAAAAGTTTGCCCCCCCACCCCCCCGCAGTGTGAAATGAGCCCCCATCATGCAGTTGTTGAGAATCATTCTCATCGCCTCAATTAACTAACTAGTTAATAATGGGT
>Ga0193738_1000106_pt1 | contig 52701 bp, 41 predicted proteins | sample L2a1metaG_FD_144927 | JGI IMG/M metagenome (GOLD analysis project Ga0193738, IMG submission 144927) | Soil microbial communities from a riparian zone of the East river system, Colorado, United States - L2a1 | ecosystem: Environmental > Terrestrial > Soil > Riparian zone | place: USA: East River... | reverse complement strand
ACAACACGGCAGGGCTGCTTGCCTATGCTTATCGGAACGGAATACTGTAGAAGGGACTTACCGGTCTTAATGCTTCAATTTGTATTCCAGCCTGGCTAATAATCCCTTTTCGCCCTGATGGTAGGTAAGGGATGCGCCTAATGTCTGGGATCTCATTTTAAGGGTATTATTCTTTTTCCTTAGTCTTTCAATGAATTCGGATATCTTATGAAAACCCGCCCCATCATCTTCCACATCCGCAATCAAAACGTCTTGAAGCCATTGTACACGAACCCAGATGTGCCAGGCGGCTGAATGCTTAAAAGCATTGTGGATCAGCTCCTGAATAATTCGCAGAATGTACAACCGGTCAGTCGGAGCAATGGACCGTTCTTCGCCTTTAAAAGAAAGGTGTATGTTGCCAGCCCCGGGCCTTTCCATATTCTGGGACAACAGTTGCACCTCTTCTTCGAATGATCCACCGGTATGCACGGGCATCAGTTGCCGCGAGACCCTTCGTATGGATTGGATGACATTTTCAAAATCCGTTCGCATGCCCAACAACAAGCGTTCAACTTCTTCCGGATCATTTGCCGAACGTTCGAGACGGTCCAGGTAAAGGCGAAACACAGACAATTTCTGGATGAGGTCATCGTGTATTTCCGCACCCATTTCGGAGGTTATTTGGTCGCACGCATCGGCTACTCTTTTGGAAACCTCTTTTTCAAGACTTTGGGGAGAGAGAAAGAAGGGTGTCATTGTTGGGTTGAATTATTTGATTACAAACCTTAAATTAATCAAAAGCTATAAGTTGTTATATGGTGACCAACACAGATATCCTGAATTATTCTGGTTCTCGAAACTTGGTACGAGTTACGTTGTCAAGGTCGAAGGCGTTCCTGAAAACTTTGTTCAAAGCAAATTCGGTACTCGATTAAAAGTGTTGCTTGTAGTTGACTGTAATTCTAAATCAAGTCTGTAAAAAGTTTGAATATGAAAAACATTAGGCCAGCCGGAATGATTTGTTTGAAAACGCTTATCATAGCATCGATGCTTCCCTTCTTCAACATTTCGGCCTTTTCTCAAAATGATGAATTGTTTGTTCGAAAAATTGATTCTCTTAAATCAATCCTTTCAGGAAGTACGGGAGTTACTAAACAAGAAATACTCTTTCAAATAGGTTACGAATATTTGAGGGTTGACGATTCAGTGGCGCTTCCATATTCAACTGAAGCCTTCAATATGTCGTGGCAATTCGGCGACAGTCTCAAAATAGTGAAATCTGGCCGCGCAAAGGCTATGATTTTATACGAACTGGCAGAGTACGACGCGATGATTACAACGTCTGGTGTCATACTTCCTATTGCAAGACGCAACCATTACACAGTCGAAATGAAGTATCTTTTGAATATTCTCGGGCTGGCTCATACTTATAAGGCCGAGTATGACAAGGCGTTGGCTTATAATCTTGAGTACCTTGAGTTAAAGAAAAAATATGATGACAACTTATCAGTAGCCATTGCATTGAATAACACTGGATTGGTCTATTATAAGATGAAGAATTATAGCCGTGCGCTTGAGTTCTTCGAGAAATCCCATCAACTACGCAGTTCGTATGATGGTGAACGTTTGCCGAACGCGGACAAAGATTCGTATGCAGGTAACCTGGCAAACATCAGTCTTTGTTATTCGTATCTGAATAACCTTGACAAAGCCATGGAATATATTGACAAAACATATCACTCATGTGAAGATGGCTGTCCGGATAGCCACATGGTGGTGGTACATCAAGCTCATGGGATGGTGCACTTCAAACGTGGGAATATGCAAGAGGCATCGAAAAAATTTTTGGAATCCCTTTCCCTTGCAAGAAAAATTAAGGATCACCGCCTTGAACTCGACAATTTAATATGTCTGTTGGAAATTGCCATTAAATCAAATCAGGTTCTACAGGCCGAACATTATTTGCAGCTGGTTGAACCGCTCCTGGAAATTGGAGTTCCCTTTAATTTAGAACTCATCAAGATTTACGCCCAGCTATTTCAGCTTTATTTAAAGCTGGGAAATTATCCCAAGGTTGCGTTCTATCAAGATAAATACATCCAACTTAAAGACAATACATTCAATGAACAGCTTACAACAAATTTGATGAAAGTGGAGTCGGAATACCAAGAACGGGAAAATAAGACAAAAATTGAAGCCCAAGCCAAGATCCTGGCTCTTAGCAATGAAGTGATCAGTAGACAGCGGGCACTCAACCTGATTGTTGTGGTAGTCGCGTTGTTGTTAGCTGGCTTTGTCATCACCTTAATACAGAACGTAAAGCGAAAGAAACGCTCTAATTACATACTGGAACAGAGAGTGAAGGAACGAACAATAGAGCTCGAGCTTAATCACAATTTGCTTCTTAAATCATTTCATGAGCGCGACGTTCAGTTTCAACGGATATCCACGGAGATACGGAGTTCACTTGCTACCATCAAGGGCCTGGGTGTCCTGGTTTCGCATGATGTTGGTACTGTAAACGCGTCGAACTACCTGGCAAAAATTGAGGAAACGTCCAACAATCTGATGCAGGGGCTGACCAGGGTTCACGATCAACAATTTTGAATTGTCTGATCAATTGCGGATAAGAAGAAACGAAATCAATGGATGGCGGATAGCGACAAGTGGCTTCATTCCATTGGACGAAAAAAAATTGAGACCGAAATAAAAAATGATCGTTTGTCGTTGATTCTCTTTTTAGTCGACTCTTTACAAATGTTTTAAAATGAAAAACACTGGACTAGCAAGGATAATTTGTTGGAAGAATTTTATCACAGCAGTGATACTTACCTTCATAAGCATACGCGTTTTTTCTCAGAATGATAATACGTTTATTCGTAGGGTGGATTCGTTAAAATTTGCATTGGTCTCGAGTAAAGGGCTGTCTAAGCGTGATATCCTTCAAGAACTTGCTTACGAATATCTAAGAGTCGACAATACAATCGCGCTTCCTTATTCAACCCAGGCGTTCAACATGTCATGGCAATTTGGGGATAGTCTGAGAATCGTGAAATCCGGGAGAACAAAAGGTATGATACTCAAAGAGCTCGCAAGGTATGATTCTATGATAGCAATATCGCGAATCATACTTCCTGTCGCAAAGAGGAACAACTACCTGACCGAAATGAAGTACATATTGAATCTTCTTGCAGTTGCCCACACGCACAAAGGTGAGTACGATAAAGCGTTAACTTACAATTTTGAATCCTTAGAGCTAAGAAAAAAACATGAGGATAAGTTTTCCGTCGGTGTAGCATTAAATAATATTGGATTGGTCTATTACAAGATCGAAAATTTTATTCAGGCGTTGGATTATTTTGAGGAGTCGATAGAACTCCAGAGCGTAAATGGCGAGCCTTTGGCTAACGTGAACGTAGATTCGTACGTAAGTTCTCTTTTGAACATCAGCGTAAGTTACTCCTACATGAACAACCTTACCAAAGCTGAGGACTATTTGCAGAAGGGGTACGAGTTATGTGAAAAGGGTTGTACTGATGGAACATTAATGTTGGCTCATTTTGCGTCTGGTTTGCTGCATTTTAACCGTGGCAATTTGCAGCAGGCCACGCAAATGTTTCACGAATCCCTTTCTCTCGCTAGAAAGAACTCGGATCAACGGCATGAACTTGACAACCTGGCGTACCTGTCCGACATCTCTTTAAAGTCAAATCGAGTAACGGAAGCCGAAGAGTACTTGCTACAGGCTGAGCCGCTCTTTGAAAGTGGTATTCCATTCGTAACTGAACTTGCTGAAGTCTATAGTCAGCTATCTAAAGTTTATAAAAAGCTTGGCAATTATCGCAAGTTTGCATACTTCCAATCCAAGTATATCGAGTTAAGGGAAAAGGTTTTCAATAAAAAGCTCACCATAAATTTGATGAAGGTTCATGCGGAATACCTGGAACGAGAAAACAAAGCAAAGATCGAGGCCCAGGCTAAAGTATTGGAGCTTAGTAATGAAGCCATATCGAGACAAGAGACTCTAAACATAGTTGTCGCCGGCGTAGCGATTCTCTCCATTGCATTTGTAATGGTTCTCATGCAAAATGTCAGACAGAAAAAGCGGGCTAACGGACTATTAGAGCAAAGAGTAAAAGAACGAACATTAGAGCTCGAGCTTAATCATAATTTACTTCTCAAATCATTTCACGAGCGCGACGTTCAGTTTCAACGGATGTCCACGGAGATAAGTAGCTCACTTGCAACCATCAAGGGCCTGGGTGTCCTGGTTTCCCACGATGTTGGTACTATGAACGCGTCGAACTACCTGGCAAAAATCGAGGAAACATCCAACAATCTGATGCAGGGGCTGATCAGGGTTCGCGATCAACAATTTTAAGGGCCAGACATCGGCTGATAGGATCTTTGTTTTAATTTGCCCGCTGGCAATCTTGTAATCCATGAAAAACATGTCGGCGCGCAAAGGTCCAGACCTGCGAAGTTTGATCTTCATTTGTATCTTCTTGCTGTCCAGTGCGAAAGGGTTTTCTCAAGACCAGAAGTTTGCACATCGGGTGGATTCGTTAAAGTCAGCTCTGACGCAAGCCAAGGGAATATCCAAACAAAATGTCCTTCACGAATTGGCTTATGAGTATCTGAGAGTGAACGATACCATTGCGCTGCCCTATTCGGCTCAGGCATTCCACATGGCGTGGCAATTCGGCGATAGTCTCATGATTGTGAAGTCGGGCCGGGTAAGAGCACAGATATTCAAGGAATTGGAAGAGCTCGATTCGTCATTAGCGCTTTGCCTTAAAGTGCTACCCATCGCGAGAAGAAATAATTACCGGGTTGAATTGAAATATGTGCTGAATGTCCTTGGCCTGGCTTATTTATTTAAAGCGGAATACGACAAGGCACTAGCCTACAATCTTGAGTCCCTTGAACTGCGCAAAAAGTATGAAGACGATTTTTCCGTAAGCATCGCTTTAAATAACACCGGCCTGGTTTATTACAAGATGAAGAGCTATGATCGGGCCCTGGATTATTTCCAGAAAGCGCTTGACTTACGCTCAAAGGAGGCACTAACTCCGGATGTAAGAGCAAGCAATCAAAACGCTCTGGTCAACATTAGCCTTTGCTATTCACATTTGAATAACCTGACAAAAGCGGAAGAATCCATTGAGAAAGCCTATAGCTTTTGTGAAGGGGGTTGTTCGGATTTCATTTTAAAGCAGGCCCACTATGCATCCGGGTTAGTACGATTCAAGCAGGGAAATAAACAAGAGGCATTGAAGGAGTTTTCAGAATCCCTGGCGCTGGCAAGAAGGTTAAGAGATGAGAGGTATGAACTTGATAATATCATATATCTTTCACAGATAGCTATTGGGTCAAATCAACTGGGAGTTGCCGAAAAATACCTGGGTGAGGCAGAAGGCCTTATGAAACGAGGCATTCCCTTTAATTTGGAACTTGTAAAGATCTATAACGAACTGTTTCAACTTTATGAAAAGTTGGGAGATTATAAGAAGGTTGCCTTCTATCAATCGAAATACATTCAACTTAACGACAGCATTTACAGCGAAGAAGTTACTACCAACCTGATGAAGGTTGAGGTCGAGTATATGGAACGCGAGAATCAAGCAAAGATTGAAACACAGGAAAAAATACTCGCGCTCCAGAACGATGTCATCAGCAGGCAACGAATGATAAACATTTTTGTCGGCATTGCGGGAGCCCTGACTATTGGCCTTGTAGTTATGCTGGTGCAAAATGTTAAACAGAAAAAACGTGCAAACGTTTCATTGGAACACAAAGTGAAAGAGCGAACCATGGCGCTTGAAACCCATAAAATTCAACTTCTAAATTCCCTGGAAGAACGCAATCAACAGATGAAAAGGATCTCGACGGAGATCAAAAGCTCCGTGGCTACAATTCAGGGCTTATGCAAGCTTAGCCTTCAGGATGTCAGCGCCGTCAATGCCGGAGAATATATCGATAGAATAGAAAAAACATCGCACAGCCTTCAGTCCGGTATCCATAGAACTCTTGGCATGAGCGAGAACGGCGTATCATAGCGAGCTCATATTTTATTGAAGACAAATTAGTTGGCTCGTGATTTATTGTTTCAACATATAATAAGTTCAAGAGTGACATCTGCTCAACTTTGATTATTGGATTCCTCGCTTCATATTACCATGCTAATCCCACATATTTAGGAGTATGAAACCCTGCATTATGTCCGTCTGCGTAACGGCACCTCCAAAAGACAACAAAAAATTGATTCGCTTATTTAGGACTGTCGCAATTGTACTCTTGTCATTGGGGTCCATTGTCGGAAACTGTCAGAAAATTGATTCGCTGAAGTCATTGCTTTCTGGAACCAGGGGACAAGAACGCGCAAATCTATTGTATGAACTCGCCTACGAGTGTGTCGAGTTTGACTACAAATTGGCTCAGCAATATTCAAAGGAAGCATTTAGCGCGGCAAACTTACTTGGAGATAGTTTGTTGATGGTCAAGGCCGGCCGAATGGGAGCCCTTGCTCTCGCAAGAAACAATGAAAATGATTCGTCTATTACTTTAGCATTGCAGATTCTCCCTGTTGCACGTCGGAATTCGTTCGAGAGGGAGTTAAAGCAACTATTAAACCGCCTTGGCCTAGGCTATGGGTATACAGGTAAGTATGATAGCGCCTTAATTTATCATTTTGAATCTCTTGCACTGCGTGAAAAGAACGGAGATGGGTTTGAAATCTCCATGACGTTAAGTAACATCGGCTTTGTATACTTCATACTTAAGGATTATGACAAGGCCCTTTCTTTTTTCGGCCGATCACGTGAGTATAAAATGAAGTTAGACAATAGTGCCGAACTTGATTTTATTTTGGTGAATATCAGCGCTTGTTATATTTATAAAGACCAATTCGATTTGGCGAGAAATTACATAGACCAGGCGTTGGAACTTTGTAAAGAAAATTGCTCCCCAAGACTCTTAATGACGGCAAATCTCCATCTCGGCTTGATAGCGGGTAAATTAAAAGAGTTTAAGGAGGCGAAAAAATATTTTTCAGAATCGTATGCCTTGGCAGAAGGATTGAACGACGTCCGATATAAACTCGATAATGTGGCCAATCTTCTTGAGATCAACCGACTGTCAAACGATTTACATTCTACGGAGGAATTATTGGAAAGGGCAGAAGGTCTTTTGAATGAAGATATGTCAGCACATCGCCAGGCTACAATAAACCTGTATCATGAGCTTTTCGATTCGTATGGGCAAATGAAAAACTTCCAAAAAATGTCGTTCTACCAAAACAAATATATTCAGCTTAAGGACAGCGTATACAATGAAGAACTGACAACAAACTTGATGAAGGTCGAGGCTGAGCATCTCGAGAAGGAAAACAAAGCAAAGATCGAAACACAGGAAAAAATACTCGCGCTTCAGAACGACATTATCAGCAGGCAACGAATGATAAACATTTTTGTCGGCATCGCGGGAGCCCTGACTATTGGTCTTGTAGTTGTGCTGGTGCAAAATGTCAAACAGAAAAAGCGTGCAAACGTTTCATTGGAACACAAAGTGAAAGAGCGAACCCTGGCGCTTGAAACCCATAAAATTCAACTTTTAAATTCACTGGAAGAGCGCAATCAACAAATGAAACGGATCTCGACAGAGATCAAAAGCTCAGTGGCTACAATTCAAGGCTTGTGCAAGCTCAGCCTGCAGGATGTAAGTGTCGCCAACGCCGGTGAGTACATCGATAGAATAGAAAAGACGTCGCACAACCTTCAATCCGGTATCCATAGAACAATTGGCATGAGCGAGAACGGAGTATTATAGGCCTCCTATGTTTCAACAAGCCTCTAGACACTCTCTTTTAATGGGTTTGTACATGCGTCCTTTACCTCTGTTCTCCTCATAAAATTTCCTAAAATCATTAAGGGGAAATCGTTAAATTGTATATAACAGACGCTATCACATTTTATCAAGAGGCGAGGGTTGTGTCTACCTGTGCGTGTACCTATTGATTATGGTAAATACCTTTACCTCAAAGTGTAAGCTTAAAAAAGATGCCCGTCACGTCTTGTGTCTTGGTTTATTATGGGTAGTCACTTTCCTGGTACCGCGATCTCTCATGGGCCAGCCAATTTTCTTCAACCAGATCTCCCAGGAAGACGGACTTCGCAATGGCAACGTCCGCGCCATTGTGAAAGACTTCCAGGGATTTGTATGGATCGGAACAGAAGACGGTCTGCATCGTTTCGACGCCAATCAGATGAAGATCTACCGCCACCGTGAATCCGATTCTCTCAGCTTAAGCGGCAATTTTATTCTTGGCCTTTACGAAGACACATTCCATAACCTGTGGGTAGGCACCCTGGAGGGAGGTTTATGCCTCTATGACCGAAACAGCGATACGTTCCGCCGATATGCCTTTCCTTCCGAAGCCAAAACGGCCAGCAAGGCGGTCCGGAATATAACTCAGGCAAAAGATGGTTATCTCTACGTTGGTTCTGATGATTTATTCCGCTCGAAGCTCGGTGACCCTGCGACCATGGAGTTCGAACGAGTTAACATTCACGCCGATTCCTTTCCAATGACGGGCGCACGAGTGCTTGTGGTTGCCGAGGGAGAAGGACCAAACATCCTCGTAAGTATTAATACCAAGGGTCTACATAATTATAATATCGCTTCAGGCCAGTCGAGTATTCACCCCATCAGTGAAATCGAACGCGACATTCAAACCCTTTACTACGACAGACACAGGAATCTTATCTGGGCCGGAACATGGCGCAACGGTCTCCTGGTGTACAATCCTGCAACTAAAAAACGCCGGTGGTTCCGAGCGGATCAACCCGGCGGACTTAAAAGCAATTTTATAGCTTCTATAGCAGGAGACTCCGAAGGAAATATCTGGATTGGAACAGACAATGGCTTGACGCTTATCCCTCCCGAAGCAGACCCCTGGAAACTGGAAACTATGAACACTTTCCTTCAGGACCAGGAGGACCGAAGCGGAATACAGGGAACAATTGTAAAGATTGTATATGTGGATAAGGAGGACCTCGTGTGGGTAGGGATGTATTATGAAGGGATCAATGTATATGACCGGAAGGCGATGAATTTCGGATCACTGCCCATCGCGATTGGAGGAGAGCGGAGTTCAGTAAAATACGGCAACATAAATGCGATCCAGGAAGACAAGCGTGGAGGCGTCTGGCTTGGCGTCGATGGGGGAGGACTCTTTCATTTGAAAGGTAAACTTGGTTCGCGCGACGCAGCAGTTGAATTGGTGACCGCATGCAGCAATACTGATAAGATAAAGTCCCTCAAAGTTGATGAACAGGGCAACCTCTGGGTAGGCACATGGGGAGATGGAGTGTCTCGCGTTGATGCCCAGACAGGAAAATGTAGCGTGCTTTCCGACCTTAACCGGATGATCGGCCGGGAAGTACTGTCGGTGAATACTGATCTTTCGGGAAATCTTTGGATCGGGACATTCGACAAAGGCTTATACCGTTATAACATCACGCAAGGAGATGTTAAACGAATTAGGAGTGCAGACGGCGGTAAAAATCCTGTAGACCGTATCAATTCAATCCTCGTGGATGGCAGTAATAATGTATGGATCGGTCGCGAAGTGGGAGGTTTAGGATTTCTAAAAGCTGGTCTCGACGCTTACACATATATAGAAGCAGAGCATCTTGATCCGCGAACAACAATTTTATCCCTGTACATCGATGCAGAAGGAATCGTTTGGATAGGAGCTGCCAGCAAGGGCCTTGTTCGGTATGATCCTCAAACCAAAACATCACAGCTATTCGGAGAAGAGTCAGGACTGGCAAATAGTTACGTTCAGGCCATTCAGGAGGACAGCCTCCAACGCATATGGATCAGTCATAACATGGGTTTGAGTGTATTCCATAAACAAAATCAAACGTTCACGAATTTCAGCAGGTCGAACGGTTTGTCGGCAAGTCAATACAACCGGAATTCTGTAGTGAGACTATCCGATGGACGTCTTGCGTTTGGCAATATTCGCGGCGTGAATTTTTTTGATCCTGCCAGGTTCAGGAAACAAGAGAAGACAATCCCCATGGTTTTTACCAAGTTCCTGCTGAATAATGTCGAACAACAAGCGGGCAGTGGAGTGCTTCCGCAAAATATAACAACCATTGAAGAGGTCCGGCTGGAGCACAACCAGAATTCATTCGGAATTGAATTCGCTTCTCTTGAATATGATTTCGCCCAGTTCCGCGAGTACGCATACATGCTTGAAGGATATGATGCAGGTTGGAATAGAACCGACAATAGTAGAAGGCTGATCTCGTACACCAATCTCGAACCCGGAGAGTACACATTCAGGGTTAGGATTGCAAAAAACAGCGATGAGCTGGTATCGGGTTCGAAGGATGTTCGTATCGTGATCGTCGCGGCATGGTGGCAAACGGTGTCGTTTAAGTTATTGGTAGCTGCGTTGGCAGCAGCTATCATACTGGTAGTTTTCAGGATAAGAATGCGGTTCCTCATCAGTCAGCGCAGGCAGCTTGGTCAGAAAGTCCAGGAAAGAACGATGGAACTAAATAAGTTGAACTCATTGCTTCAGTCCCAGATCGAGGAGATCAACTCGATGAACAGAATGCTCCAGACACATCAGAAGGAGATAGTGGAAAAGAACAATGAGATACAAGCACAGAATGAGGAACTGGTATCGCAGAACGAACAAATCGTTGAACAACACGAAAGTTTGTCCCTTGCACAGGCGCAGTTGAAGGAGGTCAACATCAACCTTGAACACATTGTAAATGCGCGAACGGAAGAACTTCAACGTACTATCAAAGATTTGAATAAAACTGTATTCGAGTTGGACCGGTTCGTTTATAGCGCGTCACATGACCTCAGCGCACCGTTGAAATCCATTCGCGGACTGGTTGAACTGATCATGATGGAAAAAGATCCAGCTACCGTGCTCTCGTATTCGAATCATATAAAGAGTACAGCCCTCAAACTTGAGACGGTAATTCGTAGCATGGTGGATTACGCCCGAAACACACATGCCCTCGTGAAGGCCGAAAAATTTCGTTTGAAAGACCTGATCGACGAGGTCGTCGCTGAGCTTTCTTTCTGGCCAGAAGCTATAAGGATAAATTATCTGAATCTGGTTCCCGATGATCTTGTGATCATGAGTGACAAGGCACGGATAAAAGTTATACTTCATAATCTGATTACGAATGGTATAAAATATTCAGATCGTAACAAAGAATCCAACTGGGTGAAGTTCGAATGCAAGACGATTGAAAACGATTTTCAATTGACCGTAACCGACAATGGGATTGGGATCCGGAAAGAATACCTTGACAAGATCTTCAAAATGTATTTCCGGGCGACAGAAACATCTAAAGGGTCTGGACTTGGCCTTTTCATTGTCAGTGAGGTTATCGACAAGATTGGTGGCAATATCAGCGTGCAGTCTGAATTTGGCGTGGAAACCAAATTTGAAGTATTGATCCCCAACAAAATGGTAAGCAACGCTTAGGCTATTTGTACCCTAACTTCAGGAATACTTCTCCAACTTTTCCTCCCAGCTCACATCGCCATCGTTTTTTGCGTGCACCTTAAGCGTTACCACCACTTCGTCAGCGCCTGCGTTAAGACAAGCGTCCTGGGCTTTTTCTACGATATCCATCAACTGACGGTAGTTGCCCTGCATTACCGTTTCCATAGCGCCCACCCGGAAATCCACACCCGAGTCCTTGATCACTTCAATAGCTTTATCAATAATAGGATAGGGGTGCTCCTTCGAGATGGGAACGATCTGTATAGCAACGTGAACCTGATGTTTCATAGTTTGATTTGTTCATCTAATATCACCCCAATCTAATACTCCTCAATTGATATTCCCCCTGGAGGGGGGCAGGGGGTGGCGCTCAAACTTTTTTCAACTTGCGCAGTTCCCTCTGCAATCCCTGATCCTTAGCCATCACTTCCTCCAGCGAATACTCGAGAATATCATTGAATGTCGGGTGATCAGCTGGCCGATTCAGTTTTTTATTTAACAAAGGATTGATCACCCTCACTCCATATTTTAAGAAGAACGTTTCCGGAGAATCCTTGCGGTCGCTGAGGTCATACTCCTCCCAACAATCCCGCACAACCCTCGGAACGTCAATACCGGTCTGCCTTAGACTGGGCATTACGTGAACAAGCGATGCTATGGTAAAAACATACTGTACCCGGTAGCTGATTCCTTCAATCTTTTCCATACGTAACAATGAGTTTGCGTTTATTTTTTTTGATGATCCTGATGACAGGAAACCCATTGAGGGAATGGTACTCCACATTTACTTTTTGTGCGATGAGCGTCGCCTTTCGCCGCCCCAGGATGATCACGCGGTTGATAAAATCATTTGGCTGTTGAAATTCATAATTGATTTCGTAGTTCCTGAAGCTGGTAAGCTCCCTGCTGCCCGTTAACTCATAGGATTGCAGCACGGCATTGAACCAATCCTTGATAAACCGGTCTTCCACCGGAAACGATTGAACAGGGTTAAAATGGGTCTGTAGCATAGTTTTAATGGTTTTGGTTATGTCATTAGCTTATGCTGAATGTTGATAGCGTGATACAATACTAATAATTGTAGTTAAAATAAAAAAGAAAAAACTAATATTTTTAGTTAATGGATTTGGGCCTAAATTTGGCTGGAATCGAAGGGGTGATGTCAGTAAATTGAATTCTATATTGCCTTCACCTTATGCCCTTATACCTTATACCCTAATACTTTATACCTCTACACAATGTGCTACCATAAATCACTGACCCACAGCATGGACTATCTGGCGGATTATTACTCTGCCAGTTACAGCGATGTCATGGCCGAAATCTACACGCCGCATTACCACGAAAACGGCTTCGATTTTCAGGCGAGCCCGATTGTTACTGCGGAACGTAAGAATGAATTGCTTCCCTACAACTGGGGGTTAGTCCCGTGGTGGACAAAATCGCTGCAAGATGGATTACGTCTCAGAGTTCAAACCCTGAATTGTATCTCTGAAGAAATGTATGACAAGCCGTCCTTCCGTGATTCAGCGACAGAGAACAAACGGTGCTTAATTCCTTGCTCGGGATTTTTTGAGTGGCGATGGATGGATGAAAAAGGAAAATCAAAAGTTCCCTATTATCTCGCTCTGCCTAATCAGCCGCTGTTTTCCATTGCGGGACTTTATTCAAGGTGGAAAGACCGTACCACAGATCAGGAGCTTTTCACTTACACAGTGTTGACCACAAAGGCTAACCAGTTAATGGAAAAGGTCCACAACAGTAAAAAAAGAATGCCGGTGATCATCCCACGGCAATATGAACAGGACTGGCTTAACCCCAATTTGACAAAGGACGATGTGATGGCTCTTTGTCAGCCGTTCGACACAGGGATGATGGACGGACATACCATCAGCAAGCTCATCACGAGTAAGACAGAAGAGACCGACGTGCCGAAGGTAATGGAGCCGCAGCAATACCAGGAAGTGGTAGATGCAGATAGTGGTGTCGTTACACAAAAAGAGGAAGCGCCAAAGAAAAAGAAGTCGGGCAAGTCAGGCGGCGCAAATGAGGGGCAGGGAAGTTTATTTTAATCTGATGTCATGGCCAAGGTGCCTTTATCGGTTCAATACATCCGCGAGGTCTTTGAAGTAGCAGATATCGACAGGGTGTGGAATGAGCTGGAGCGAAGGTTTCATTTTAACGTCAACGCCTGGAAAAAAGAATTTGAGGTAATAGCCGCTAACTCCGACCGCTTCAAAGATCTGCAGGAAGTGTTTCTCGAGTACGGTAAGATGCACATCGAACCCCTATTAAACATCATACTCAAACGTCATCGCCAACCTACATGGATAAATCTATTGACCTATGTCTTAAAAGATAAGATCGATAAACGAAAAAATCAGGACGAGTTTTTTAAGAATCGTTACGTTGACTAAGAGTAATCGCTTTTTGTAATGAGAGTAACTGCGTTCTCTAACATAAGTACATACGCTAATGCTGGTATTGGCCTTGGCTATTATTTTCGCCGATCGAAAAAAGAATAACGTAAATTCATCCAATTCAATAAACTCGCGTTGCCCATGAGGAACGTTGCTGTGAGTTAAAGTGAACTGCTTAGAGATAGGCGCGTGGGAAGTTAATCGCGAAGGCTGAGACGCAAAGATTTACAAGATTAACCGGCCAACAACAATGTTTTTCCGCCAGACACGCTTTGATTGCGACGATTGGACATGGGACATATAGTTGAAAATGCTTATCTTCAACACGAAGAATCTTAGCTCGTTAATGGGATTCATTTTTTTAACTGCAGTTGTATTGGCCGCAATGCCATTTAGACTTTTTAGTAATTACCAGGACGCACAACCTTCAACCTATACCAAAATGTTGAGTACCGACGATAAGGATGCTATCCAGCAACGTGGAGAGATAACCAGGCAGATCGTGTTTAACGATCCGGCCAGGCACAGCCTCCTGAAGGGAAAGCTGAGAATTCTTAAAACTGAAGATCCCCAAACTTTTAAATTCGTCGAAGTAGGAGAATGGGTTAGCCATGGCCATCATGTAAATTTCCTGCAGTCAAATGACTTTGAATTTAGAGATAAGCTGTTGTATGACGAAAACGGCAATACACTTTCAAGGCGTATCTATGAAAAACATGGTGAGTCATTTCAAGTGAAGGAAGAGTGGAGCTCTGAAGTGAAAGAGGGTAGATTTTTGCAGCACGTGAAAGTTTACGAGGATGGCGTTGTGGCGGAAGAGTACACCTGGCGTGTAAAGAATTATTTAGAACCAATGTCTGACTCGCAGAAAGACAAAATTCATTTTGGAACAGACAGAGTTTATTATCCCGATGGAAAGGTGGCTTATGTCCGAAGCTACAACGACGATGGTAAACTAATCAGTGAGGAGAAATTCGAGAATAAAGCTCAATCCTAAAAAAGCTATTATTCGTCAACTCAATCAATTTGGCTCTTAGTGAAGCTTGTAGCTTGTAGCTTGTAGGCTTGAAGCTTGAAGCTAATTATGCAGAATCTCAATCAATCATTATACTGACTCATCGTCCGCTCTATCCCCTGAGTGCAAAAAGAAATGATCATTTCATTGGCCTTGATCATTACATCGGGCAGCTTCTTAAATTCTTCGTGATTAAAATTGCTGAGCACATAGTTCACCTGCTGGCCTCTTCCAAAATCATTACCAACTCCGAAACGCAATCGTGCATAGTCCTGCCCGTTAAGGATCATCTCGATATTTTTTAATCCGTTGTGCCCTGCGGAACTTCCCTTCGGTCGTAATCGCAGACTCCCGAACGGAAGAGCGATATCATCCATTACCACCAACAGATTTTCTTTGGATATCTTTAACTCCTGCAGCCAATAAGCAACTGCTTTCCCACTGAGGTTCATGTAGGTGGTGGGTTTTATCAAATGAATGCTCTTCCCCTTGAATTTGAATTCAGTGTATTGCGCCAATCGTTCCGTGGTGAACTCTGTCTTATGTTGTTCAGCGAGCTGGTCAAGGACAAGGAAGCCAATGTTGTGCCGCGTGAGCTCATATTCCGGTCCGATGTTCCCAAGCCCTGCGATAAGAAATTTCATAACCCTAAACTTACATTCAATCTATTGTCAAGAAACAAAAATCCCCCGACATGCATAGCCGGGGGATCTGTATTTAAACGGAACACCAGCGACGAAGCTGTGCTTCCTTTTCTTATTTTTTACTAACTACTTACTTCTTACTACTAACTACTTACTTTTTACCTTCTTCCTTCTTAGGGGCTTCAGCTTTCTTAGCTTCACCACCAGCAGCAGGAGCGGCGGCACCGGCGACGGCACCTTCAGCGGCAGGCGTAGCGGCAGCGGCAGCAGCTTCTTCAGCAGCCAGCTTCGCAGAACGGGGAACTTCAACCACGGCAACAGAAGCGTGCTTGGGATCTTTGAACTCAAGTCCTTCAAACTTAATGTCAGATACTTTGATCGCATGGTGGAAATCCAGCGTACTAACATCTACGTCGATGTGATCCGGCATATCCTTAGGATAGCCGTAAACTTTCAGTGCAGATTTTTTTTGTACCAGCGCACCTCCCTTGTTAACACCAGGAGCCAGACCAACCAAACGTGCAGGGATGCTCATCTTGATCTTTCTGTCTTCCGTAATGCGCAGAAAATCTGCGTGAAGAATAACTTCACTCACGGGGTGAAACTGAACTTCCTGGAGAATAGCTTGTGATTCTTCGCCTTCAATGTTCAGGTGTACAAAGTGAGCTTCATTGGTGTACACTACGTTGCGGAAAAGGATCATCGGTGCATAAAAATGAACCTGGTTGTCACCTCCGTACAATACGCAGGGAACAAGTCCTTCATCGCGGAGTCTCTGTGAATCGCCCTTACCGAGATTTGCTCTTCGATACCCTATAATCTCAATGGTTTTCATAATTGTTTATTTGTTTGTTTTTAAAAATTAAAGTTTGATAAATAATGAGCTGATGGACTCATTGTCGTGGATCTTTCGGATCGCTTTCGCATAAAGCGTTGACACCGTCAGCACCTTTATCTTTGTAGCCACCTGCTTCAGAGGAATTGTATCGGAAACTGCAATTTCCTCCAGCACTGAGCCTTCGATGTTTTCGTATGCTTTACCAGAAAGAACTGCATGCGTACACACTGCTCTTACTGTCTTTGCTCCCTTTTCTTTAAGAAGTGTTGCTGCTTTGCAAATCGTACCGGCAGTATCGACAAGGTCATCGACAAGCACCACGTCTTTACCTTCCACTTCTCCAATCAATCGCATCGACTCCACTTTGTTTGCTTCTTTTCTGAACTTGTCACACACGGCAAGCTCAGCGTCAAAGAATTTGGCAAAGCTCCGTGCACGCTTGATCCCTCCGACGTCGGGTGAGGCAAACATGATGTCGCTCAGTCCCAGTGACTTCAGGTAAGGAACAAATATGTACGAACCATCAAGGTGATCTACCGGTATATCGAAGAACCCTTGTATCTGATCCGCGTGCAGGTCGCATGCCATGATGCGTGTAGCCCCCGCTGCAGAGATCAGATTGGCAATAAGTTTTGCCGCGATAGCAACCCGCGGTTTATCTTTCCTGTCCTGCCTCGCATATCCGAAGTAGGGGATTACCACGTTGATGCTTGAAGCGCTTGCGCGTTTGGCAGCATCGACCATCAACAGCAACTCCATCAAATGATCAGCTGGAGGAAACGTGGATTGAATAATAAAAACCTCATGACCACGAACAGACTCAGCAATAAACGGAGACATTTCCCCATCACTGAATTGCTGGTAGTCCACTTCACCCAATGGCTCGCCATATGCGTTAGCAATCTTGTCGGCCAGGTAGGTGGTAGCTCTTCCGCTGAAAATCTTTACAGACATTATCTTTAGTCGCTTACTGCTGTTCGCCAAAAGTCAATCGTCTGATTAACCTATTAACGATTAACAAAGAATCCCGCAGCGCGGGATTCAAAATCCGTTGTCCGACCAGGGCTCGAACCTGGACTTTCCTGAATCAAAATCAGGCGTGTTGCCAGTTACACCATCGGACAGTATACCCGATAGTCTACCGGGAACCCTGTTTTTTGGGCTTGCAAATGTAGAACTTATTTTCAGAAATTTTACCCCTATAGGGAAATTTTAGAGGTCTTTTTCATCCGCTGTGGCAGTAGCGCCTTCCATAAATCCTTCAGCCCAGAAACGGTACTTGTCGAGGATCGAAATCACAGCGTTTCTAAGGTGACGGCTGTTATTGAAATCGATTGAACCGTATTGGGTAGTGGCATATCCCTGCCAGATCGACCGGTTCTGGCGTCTGTCGTAGAACTGGATCAACAACGTTCCCGTGTTCATGTTGTACTTCTGCTGATCGTAGTTGATATTTTCATTCTGTGTCTTCACCCATTCCTCGATCTCAGGCTGGCTATAGCCGTTGAACCTCAGGCTGTCAGCAAACATCTTGAAGCCGATAATAAGGTGGGGCTTGTTCGGATTCTGTCTGTATCCGAGAAACTTCATGCGTGCAACGATTGATTTTTCGATAATCTCATTGGTCATCGTTGAGTCGCTCGGCCCGGCAGGCTTCATAATGTCATACGTTCTGTACTTTTTGAAATTGCCTTTGTAACTGTAGTCGTACTCAACCGGTAATTCCTTATAACCCAGACAGGAAGCTAAAAGAATCAGCAAAAAGAAGAAGGAGTAGATTTTTTTCATGCCATCAACATTTAATCCGAACTAATATTAAAACAATGTTGAATATAATATTATTAGTTCGTCCTAACAACTCTCGGCCGAAACCTTTTGGTTAACAATTAAGAATGTTTTTTTACCCAATCCCTCGCGTTGATGAACGGCTCAATCCAGGGGGATATCAAATCATCCTTTCGCAATTTGGGATAGTATCCCCAGTTCCAGGGATAGAGGGATCGTTCAAGATGGGGCATTATAGCTACGTGACGGCCGTTTTTCGACGCCAACGCCGCGACGGCAAAATCGGAGTCATTAGGATTTCCGGGATATTCAACATGCGAATACGTGGCGGCTACCTGGAATTTTGATCGATCTTCCGGCAAAACAAAACGTCCCTCGCCGTGTGCCACCCAAACTCCCAACCTTGCGCCCGCCAATGAACTCATGAGAACGGAGTCATTCTCAGGAATTGTAACGTTGATAAAAATCGACTCGAATTTTCCAGATCCATTGTGATGCATTTTCGGATGATCCTTCCACTCCGGATACAGCAGCCCTAGCTCCATCATCAGTTGACATCCGTTACAAACGCCCAGGCTAAGCGTATCATTTCGTTTATAAAAATTGTCTAGCGCTTGCTTTGCTTTTGGATTATACAAAAACGCACCTGCCCATCCTTTGGCAGAACCGAGTACATCTGAGTTGGAGAAACCGCCAACAAACACGATCATGTTAACGTCGGATAGATCTTCACGACCCGATACAAGATCGGTCATGTGAATGTCTTTAACATCAAACCCAGCCAGGTACAACGTATAGGCCATCTCACGATCTCCATTGACGCCCTTTTCACGAATGATCGCTGCCTTCAGTCCTGATGGTGTTCTTCTTTTAGGGTCAACTCCATAGGTGCTGAATTTCCCATCGAAGCCTTGCTGAAAGTTATATTCAAGCACCTGCTTCTTGTAATTGTGATATCTCTTTTCGGCATGTGCAAGAGGCCGTTGTTCCTTATCCATCAAATAGGATGTCTTAAACCAGGTGTCCCTCAACTCGTCTATCTTGAACTTGAAAAGATCGTTGTTGTGATGGATGGTGATCTTGCGCTCTGACGTTACATGTCCCAGTGTCTGGCTTGTTATGCCTGCACTGCGAAGCGTCTTTACAACTTCATCTTCATTCGATACCTGGATGATCAAACCGGGATTTTCACTGAAGAGGATTTTTATGAGATCATCACCCAAATGTTGCAGGGTCAACGTTAAGCCCGTTTCCGGATGAGCAAAACACATTTCGAGTAACGTCGTGATCATTCCTCCCGCTGAAATGTCGTGACCCGCGAGAATCAGTCCTTTCTTGATAAGATCCTGGACAGCATCAAACGCTTTTGCAAAATAGATTTCATCGTTTACAGTAGGCACTTCGTTACCAAGTGAATTCAATACCTGTGCAAAGCTGCTTCCTCCAAGCTTGAAACTGTCGCCGGAAAGATCAATATAAAGTACCTTAGAACCTTCGTTTGGTTCGATTGGCGGTGAAACCGTTTTAGTTATATCGCTTGCTTCTGCGACCGCGGAAATAATTACTGTTCCAGGTGCGTACACAACATCCTTTGGATATTTCTGGGTCATCGATAGAGAATCCTTACCCGTAGGAATGTTAATTCCCAGCTTAATGGCAAACTCGCTGACGGCTTCTACTGCCTTATACAGACGCGCATCCTCGCCTTTATTTTTGCAGGGCCACATCCAGTTGGCACTTAATGATACTCCTTTAAGCCCGTGAGTAAGTGGTGCCCAAATTAGGTTGGCCAGAGCTTCAGCAATTGCAAGTTTACTTCCCGCCGAAGGATCTACCAGTGCAGCACCAGGCGCGTGACCAATGGAAGTCGCCACACCTTTCTTATTAAGAAAGTCAAGCGTCATCACGCCGACGTTGTTTAACGGAAGCTGAATAGGCCCACACGTCTGTTGCGTTGCAACCTTTCCTGTTACGGAACGGTCTACTTTATTTGTAAGCCAATCTTTACACGCAACGGCTTCGAGTTGCAGAACATCTTCCAAATATTCATGGAGTTTCTCAACGCTATATTCGAGAGGTTTAAAATTCGTAGCCACAGTGCTGTCTGTGATCACCGTCTTTGGCGATGAACCAAACAGATGATTTACTTTCAGATCGACGGGCTTTTTTGCCTGACCTTGTTTTTGAAAAGTAAGATTATGATTTCCATTTGCTTCACCCACAACATAAATTGGAGCCCGCTCACGGTCGGACACTTTTTGAAGGGTCTCGAGAGAATCAGCTTTGATGGCAAGCCCCATTCGTTCCTGCGATTCATTGCTGATTATTTCTTTGTCTGATAGTGTAGGATCACCAATAGGAAGTTTATCGAGGTTAATAGATCCACCAGTTTCCTCCAGCAACTCTGATAGACAGTTGAGGTGACCACCAGCTCCATGATCGTGAATCGAAATAATTGGATTCACCGTAGATTCTGCCATCGCACGTATTGCATTCATCACCCGCTTTTGCATTTCGGGATTGGAACGCTGTATCGCATTAAGTTCTATCGCATTTGCAAATTCGCCCGTTGCTACGGAAGACACGGCGCCACCGCCCATTCCTATCCGGTAATTGTCTCCTCCAAGCAATACAATCTTGTCACCGGCTTTCAGGTGTTCTTTCTGGCTGTCTTTTTCTTTTCCGAAACCTATACCGCCGGCAAGCATGATCACTTTGTCGTAACCGTATTTTTTATCGCCTTCGAAATGCTCGAAGGTGAGCACGCTTCCGCAGATTAGAGGTTGACCGAATTTGTTTCCAAAGTCCGATGCTCCGTCCGAAGCCTTAGTGAGGATTTCCTGAGGAGTTTGATACAACCACTTTCGTTCTGCAAATTTCTTTTCCCAACTGCGTTCGCCGTCAAGTCTTGGATAGGAGGTCATGTATACCGCTGTGCCTGCGAGAGGCAACGAACCTTTTCCACCAGCGAGGCGGTCACGGATCTCGCCGCCAGAACCAGTAGCAGCTCCGTTGAATGGTTCTACCGTTGTGGGAAAGTTATGCGTCTCAGCTTTAAGGGATAGGACAGAGTTGATGTCTACCAACTTAAAATAATCTGCAATGTCCTGGCGCTCCGGTGCAAACTGTTCCATCGTTGGTCCCTTGATAAACGCAACGTTGTCCTTATATGCAGACACCAGGAAGTTTGGATTTTCTTTGGAAGTCTTTTTTATGAGTTGGAACAGTGTCGTTGACTTTTCACTTCCGTCAATTACAAAAGTTCCATTAAAGATCTTATGACGGCAGTGTTCAGAATTTACCTGTGAGAATCCAAAAACTTCGCTGTCAGTGAGCTTTCGTCCCAACTCCTGGGAAACACCTTCGAGATAGGCTATTTCCTCATTGCTTAATGCCAATCCTTCCGCTTTGCTATAGGCCGCAATATCGTCGACCTCAGCAATTGGTTCAGGAGTATGATGGATTGTAAAAATGTCCTGATCAAGTTTATTGTATAACACTTGAAGCATCCGGTCATGTTTGACTTCGGCGCTTGCTACGACCTGGAATTCTTCGATGCGTTCGATGCCTGCGATACCCATCGTTTGTGTGATTTCCACGGCATTCGTACTCCAGGGTGTAATCATCTCCTTTCGCGGGCCTAGAAAATTGCCTGTTACATCATTTTCAGCTAGCTGCTCGGCGGTGTTAAATAACCACGTAAGTTTCTGAATATCTGAAATTTGCAAAGGCTGTGCCGTGCCAACAGCATAGATGGTGTTGGCCTTCGTGCGGAAGAATAAAATCATGGATTTAAAACGCAGATTTGACGCCGCAAAAATACAAGCATTTTATGGGTATTCTGAGCGAATATTTCATTTTCTCACAGATAATTTCAAGGGCATCTGAAAGGTGGTGTATGGGTGAAATTTGATGCGGGAAATTTCAGCTAGCGTTAAGTAAGTTTATTTTGACGGATAAGATTAAATGTTTCATCCAGGCTGGACGTCGGTTGGTTATAGTCCAATAGAATTACATTTTAACGCAAAGGATTATTAATGCATCACAGCGACTTCCTCGTACGAAGCACAGGGAGGTTCATTCATCTTATCTTGAAAACGTACCTAATTCGCAAAGGCCGCAAAGCGCAGGTCCTATGGGGCGTAGTCGCGCCTTGCTTGGATTTAGGGTATCAGAACTCTCTTTTTTCCGAAAGGTTCTGACTACCTATGACCAAGCTTGCGCGACTGCAACCGATCAGAACTGCTGTCTGCGCCCTCCGCGCATTAGATGCACTATCAAGTCAAAGCAAACGAGTCTCCCTGTGCTTCTCCCGAATGAGTCCTGACGATGCATTTGCATTCCCTCTGCGGTAAAATGTATTTCTTTTCTAATTTCAAAAGCTCCTTCTTGGAAGAAGCTCATAGTCTGAGTCAAACGTCATTTCAACCTTAACCAGCACTAGGAATATTTGCTAAGAAAATCCGCGCTTTCATTGATGAGTCCGTTGTGGCCAGTTTCAAGAATTTCGTGCTTGTATTTTTTAACATGAAGAAGCAACCTGTTCATGTTTTCCGATCGGATTACTTTGTCAAATTTTCCAGTAATAAGGATCAGGCGGATCGAATGCCTATTGATAAGATCTGCGATGGTATTGAGGTCGAAAGTTAAGTGCCGGAAAACTACCCACGAAAAGTAGACCCTTTGGCGCTTGTCTTCCGTGTCCATTTGATGCTCTGCAAAACGGATGAGGCCTTTGTCGAGGGCACCAATTGATGCTAATGTCCTGGATATTGTAGCGAACCGGCTAGGGTGAAGGATCATACTTTTGAAAAGCCTTCTGAAAAGCATCGGGTAGGTTGCCAGACTGTACCAGAAGCTGGTTTTGATGCCATCCGGGGCGATCAGAATCAATGACTGTATTTTTTCTGGAAATGCCTCCAGGGTGGCGAGGGCGAATTTTCCTCCCAGACTAAATCCGCAGAGAGAAAACTTGTCGAAAGGATGTAATTCGAGAAACCGGGCCATCGTTTTCTTCCAGAAGGATTTTTCCAGTGGATGCTCGTCATAGCCCCAGTTGCTTTGGCCATGAAAGTAGAGATCAAAAATATATAGCCTGTATTCGCCGGAGAGTGAACTCGAAAATTTATCGAAAGCCTTGCGGGTCTGCCCGAAGCCGTGGAAGACCAAAAGAATTTTGGAACCAGTCCCCTCAATTACATAATGAAGTGATGATTCTTCATAGCGTAGAAATTCATCAGCCATGGGGTAATAATCGCAAAAAAAAGTAACAATGCTGACGAGTGGTGTGGAACAGAGCTGTAAAAACCTTATTTTGTAATGAATAACCTATGACGGAGTCTACAATTAAAATATTGGCAGTTGAGGACGACCCAATATACGCTGAATCTTTGTCGTTGGTGGTCAAAGAACTGGGTTATGAGCTCGTCGGCATCGTGGACAACGCAGTGGCTGCGCTGCAGCTATTGGAAGAAACTGCCCCAGATCTGATCTTGATGGACATCGAGATCAATGACAAAATCAGCGGCATCGAATTGGCGGCACGGATCACAAGCAGCAGCCGAATTCCGATAATTTTCGTCACCGCTTTTAAAGACAAAGAGGTCTTTAACCAGGCCAAGCTCACGTCGCCCAAAGCGTACATTATTAAACCATACAACCCCGCTAGTCTACAGTCTGCAATTGAACTGGCAATCTTCAATTCTCATGTTCCCAATAGTTCCGTTCATCACCCGGTGGCTATGGGCGACACCTTTTACATCAAGGATAACAATCGGCTGGTTAAAATACGGCTAAGAGACATCCAGGTTGTGGAAGTTGATGAAAAATACTGCTTCATTATTACCGGGCAGAAGAAGCATATCATAAACATGCGGTTGAAGGACCTGCTTGACAAGTTACCCCGGGAAGACTTTATTCAGGTGCACCGCTCTTTTGTAGTGCGAAAGAGTGCGATCGAGGAAGTAAATATCGGAGAGCACACTTTAAAGGTGATTGAAAAAACCATTCCGATCGGAAAGACGTATAAGGAGCATCTTTTGGCCACCTTAAACTATCTGGCGTAGCATGGTCGTACCTGCATGGCACGTTGAATTTCTGAAACAACCATTGTCTTTTTGGATCGCTACAACAAATCTGGAAAACATTCCGGAACCAGCGAAATGTACGGGGGTTTCATTCGATCCCGAAACAGATACGTTCACCTGCTTTGTTCCAAGTAAGTTTACGGAAAAGACATTCAAAGACCTCGCAGAGAATCCCACTATGGCTTTGGTCGGCGTCGAATTGCACACCTACGAAGGATATCAGTATAAAGGTCAATATCTCTTCCAAAGGGAATGCACCCAAGACGAAATTGATTTCCAGTATAAATACATGAAGGAGTTTACGGATATACTGGATTCATTTGGATACTCCGGTCCCGGGTATTTGAAAGCGTATATTCATCCGCCTTTTAAAGCAATTATTTTCAAGGCGACTCAGGTATTTGATCAATCACCGAAAGTTGGAACTGGTGGTGAAATCAAAACAGGACAATCATGAACCAATCGCAGGTCAAACTCGAAGAAATTATGCCGGCGCTTCAGGGAGTGATACCTTCTATCGTAGCGACATCTTCCCTTGAGCATATTCCCAACGTGACATATATATCGCAGATTTATTACGTCGATACGGACCATGTTGCCCTTTCATTCCAGTTTTTCAACAAGACGATCAAGAACGTGAGGGAGAACCCAATGCTCGTGGCAATCCTTACATGCCCCGTGCACTATTCTCTTTACAAGCTGACATTGCGCTACAAGGAATCACAGACCTCAGGAGAGATATTTGATAATATGTCGATGCAGCTTGATGCGCTGGCTATCGTTCAAAAGAAAGAACATATCTTCAAGCTCAGGGCCGCAGATATTTATGAAGTGATATCAATTGTTCACGTTTGATTCGTGGAAAGTATGAGCGCTTTGGAAATCGAAAAACTTTCTTCATTGCTTGCCGAGTCAAACAGGAAAATGGAGATCTTCCGGAAGGTCTCCTTCGAGCTCAACAAGCTGGTAAATTTGCCGGAAAAACTACAGACCATTCTCGCGATTCTTGACGAGCAATTTGGGATGGCCAACAGCATGATATTAATTCCGGACCATGACAAACAAGTACTCACCGTTTTTGCCGGACATGGTTATGACGCGTCCATCATAGGTGAACAAGTTGCGTTTGGTCAGGGATTGATCGGGCTGGCCGCAGTTCGAAAGAAGCACATTAACCTAACGGGTATCCGTCGTAAGCAACACTATCTTGCGACCGTCAGCAACGAAGGCGATCTGAATTTTGTCAAGCCGATCGGATTGTCGGATGCGGAGAGCCAGGTAGCAATTCCACTGCTTGCGAACGATGAGCTCGTGGCCGTACTCATGGCAGAGAGTCGAAACTTCTGCGTTTATGACCAGTCTGATGAAAACTTTTTGATAACGCTGGCCCAGTCATTAGCGGTTTCAATTCAAAATTCTATGCTATACGACAGCATGGAGAAAAAGATCAAAGAGCGTACTGCAGAATTGCAGCACCTCAACAATACAAAAGATAAATTTTTCTCGATCATAAGTCATGACCTGAGGGGACCGGTAACATCCTTCCAGAGCCTTACTCGCCTTTTTAGCTATTACAACAAGGAAGGTCAATCCGACAAGTTTGAAAGTCTCTGCTCAAAAGTGGAGCAGTCTGTGGATACTCTCAATCACCTTCTTGAGAATCTTCTTGATTGGTCGTTGAGTCAGACCAATGGAATCCAATGTTCTTTCGAGGTTATTCAACTACGTGAGTTTATCCAGACCATCGTGGATATTTATCAACCGAATTTAATCGCGAAGGAGATCGAGCTGTCACTTAATGCAGACAACACGACTTGCATTAGGGGAGACCGTCACACACTAGCCACCGTGTTTAGGAATCTGATCAGTAATGCGATAAAGTTTACTCCGAGAAATGGATCGATACGAATTTCCTCGGCTCTCGAGGACGAGAAAGTTAGAATTGAACTGCGTGACACCGGAGTTGGTATGGATTGCCGAAGGTTGTTAAACGCGTTCCAGTTGCAGGGCCAGCGATCAACTTTTGGAACCGAAAAAGAAAAGGGTACGGGCCTTGGACTCGTGCTGGTCAAGGAATTTACCGAACTAAATGAAGGTACAATAGACATTCAAAGCGATCCTGGGTCCGGAACGATCATAACACTGCTCTTGCCGAACGGAAAGCCAACGCGTTAGTTTCAGTTATCTCATATTTATTAAAAAGACGTCGGTTATCATTCCTGCCGTCCTCCGAAGTTCATTCCTCACATCCTGCCGTTCATTCTAAAAAGTCGATCACTCATTGCATTGCTTCGCGTTTGATGTATCAAACCCTGAAAGTATGCCGTAAAGGAAGGTACAAAAACAAACCTTAACAACTACAGATATGAATCGACCCATAGTTACGGTAGCATTAACCGCAGCAGTTCTTTTCGCAGCATGCTCACCCGAAACCAAAAAAGAGGTTGCTGAAGAAGATGTATATGACATACCAACTCCACCAACGCCGCCTTCTCAGACGGAACTAATTGCCAGAGGTAAATACCTCGTGACCGTTGCAGGATGTAATGACTGTCATACTCCCAAAATCATGACAGACCACGGACCGGAGCCTGATCCTACAAGAACGCTTTCGGGACACAATCGAAGTGAAGTGTTGCCTCCACTGGAAAAAGGTGCTTCAAAGAAAGGATGGCTGATATTCAATATGAACCTAACCGCCTTTGCTGGACCCTGGGGAATGTCTTATGCAGCTAACCTCACTCCAGATGATACTGGAATCGGTGCATGGAGTTTTGAGAACTTCCTCACGGCTATAAGAAAAGGCAAGTACAAAGGACTTGAAGGAAGCCGTGATCTTCTTCCTCCGATGCCCTGGCAGATGTATAGAAACATGACGGATGATGACCTTAAAGCAGTGTTTAGTTATCTGAAGTCGTTGCCTCCGGTTAACAATATCGTACCTGCACCTAAATCTCCAGCCGACATCTAATGTGAAAACTTTAAAACCAAACGAATACCCGCTATGAAAAAAACAATCTTCACCCTAACAGCCCTGACACTTTTTCTGTCAGCTTTTACGACTAACAATTCTATGGTAACTGAAAAGAAAAAAAGAGCAACAACGTCCGAACAAATGGCAGAACGAATTGTGAGCGCGCTGCAACATGCTTCGGCGAAAGAGTACGCTTCTATGTTTCCTTCACTCGAAGACTTTAATGATATGATGAAGGAAAGCTCCGAGATCTACGGGACCTATCTGGCTGATGCGCAACGTGAATTCGCCAACAGCTATGAACATAAGCTTATTCCCACTGTCGAGCATGCATTCGAATTACTGATCGATGAAGGAAGATCAAAGGGTATCGAATGGAACAACATCCGTTACATCGGTACGGAACAGGAGGAGCAACCTAAACATCGTTTCAGCCCCATACCTGTGACTATAGTTTTCTCCTCAAACGGTGTTGAGCATCGGATATACGTCGAACGAGCATTGGTGATCAATGGCCAGTGGAACGTTAGCCAGTTTATTAAACTGATTTGATGATACGTATATTTCTTAAACTAAAACGGTCCCGAGATATCGGGACCGTTTTTTTATTTCTTATCTCAACTCCTAACTCCTAACTCCTAACTCCTAAATTCTAAATATTCAAGCTCCATCCCGGACGATACTCATCCTTCACGAATTGATTTGCTGCGTCGAAATTGGTGATCTTCATATTCTTCGCATCCCACATCAATTTTTTTCTACCCGGATATCCTTCGCCATTCGGACCGCGCATACCATAGCTTCGAAGGGCGAGGTTACCCATTAGCACGGCCTCAGTCATCGGACCCGCATACTCAAATGGAGAGCTCAGTTGCATTTTTCCATAACCTTTGAGGCAAGCTTCCACCCACTGCGTATAGTGTGCCGCCTCAATACCTGGTATTCTGGGAATGGTTTGGGGTGGTAACGTATCTTTCATTCGAGACGACGGAAGTAGTACGGGAGCCGTGTTGTAATTACCCATCAGTTTACCTTTTGTTCCTATGAAGAGATAGCCACCGTCGGTATCGCCAAGCATTTCATCGGAAAGTAATTCTTCGGGACGCTCCGGCAACAACCCGCCGTCCATCCAGGTAACTTTAATGTTGCCTTTGCCGTCTTTTCGAGGAAACTTCAAGTGAGTGATTGAAGATGCCGGACAGCTGTCCTTGTAGTCAGCTTCTTCAAAGAAGCCCGACCATGCTGTTGTGGCGCTGCACTCCACTTCTGTGGGATAATCGATTGGCAGTATCCTGAAGGCAGCGTCCATGATGTGACACGCCATATCTCCAAGCGCACCCGTTCCGAAACTCCACCATCCACGCCAGTTGAACGGAAGATATATTGGATTGAAATCGATAAATTTTGCCGGGCCCAGCCAAAGATCCCAATCGAGTTCTTTTGGAATATCAAATTTTCCAGTAGGGGTAGGGATACCTTGTGGCCATACAGGTCGGTTCGTCCACGCCTTTACTTCAGTGACATCGCCAATCAGACCGGCATCAACCAGCTCTTTCGCGCGACGTACATGATCCGCCGATGCAAACTGATTACCCATTTGCGTCACGACTTTGTACTTCCTTGCCGCTTCAGCCAACATACGGGCTTCGTAAATGGAATGCGTGAGTGGCTTCTGAACGTAAACATGCTTGCTGCGTTGGATTGCAGCCATTGCCGCTACAGCATGTGTATGATCCGGCGTAGTAACAGAGACAGCGTCGATGTTCTTATTCTCTTTATCGAGCATGATCCTGAAATCCTTATAGTACTTGGCTGCAGGGAAGTTTTTGCGGGAATCCTTTGCCATACGATCGTCGACATCGCACAAGAAACTGATCTTTGCATTAGGGTGTTTTGAAATGCCAAGCATATCGACAGTTCCTTTTCCTCCAACACCAATGCCCGCGACGTACAATGTGTCACTGGGGGCAATAAAACCCTTTCCCCCTAATGTAAACCTGGGAACAATAGTAAAGGCAGCCGCTGCCAGCCCTGCGTTCTTTAAGAATTCTCTTCGAGAATAGTTCACCTTCAATACATTCTTTTTTGGTGCCATGATGCATTGTAATTAATCCAGCGTAACAATAAAGTAATTAACGAGCCACGGAGGCATTTCATCTCGTTAGAGAGTCAATTGTTTCCAACCCTGACGATATTCCCGACGTACGTACTGGTTTGCATCATCAAAGTTTGTGACTTTCATATTCGGTCCATCCCACACAAGCTTGATGTTCCGACCTGGGTAGTCGAATTGATCAGGTTTGCCTTCGCGCGGTTTCCGCACATCGTAACTCCGGATAGCAAGATTACCCATGAGAAGAGTTTCTGTCAGCGGCCCGGCAATTTCAAATGGTGAGCTAACTTCCATTTTACCATATCCGGCAATACTTGCTTCAACCCACTGCGCATAGTGTCCGTCTGCTCCGTTCGGTACGCGCTTTATAGTTTGAGGAACTTTTGTTTCCTCATTCTTGGATGTGGGAAGCAGACTTGGATACATGCCATAGGTTCCGCACATCATTTTTCCTTTTGTGCCCACAAAGATGACTCCGTTGCCACCATCACCCATTCTTTCATTCGGGCCGAGTTCCTCTGGACGTTCAGGCTGAATGCCACCATCCATCCAGTGGAGTTTGACGGCAGGCTTGCCATTTGCTGCTGCGAATGTCAGTATACTGTAGGAAGAAGGAGGACAACTGTCAGGGAAATAACCGCGTTTGAATTCATCGACGTAAACACTACCAACGCTTGTTGTTACGTCGGTGGGGTATTGTAGTCCCAACACTCTGAACGGAGGTTCAACAAGATGACATCCCATGTCGCCTAGGGCACCCGTTCCATAGTCCCACCAGCCGCGCCAGTTAAATGGAACTAGCTTGTCTACGTAATCTTTATAGGGAGCTGTTCCCAGCCAAAGATCCCAGTCCAATTCTTTTGGTATTTCTGTTTTTTTATCGGACCACGGAATTCCCTGTGGCCAAACCGGTCTGTTTGTCCAGCAATAAACTGTATGCACGTCGCCTAACAAGCCGGCCTTGTACCATTCCGTTAATTGACGAACGCCGTCTCCCGAAGCGCCCTGATTACCCATCTGTGTTACGACTTTATACTTCTTCGCGGCATCGGTCAACACGCGAGCTTCATAGATATCGTGTGTCAAAGGCTTCTGAACGTACACATGTTTTCCGAGCTGCATAGCTGCGAGCGCCTGAACAGCATGATTATGATCAGGAGTCGATACAGAAACGGCATCTATGTGCTTATGTTCCTTGTCGAGCATTTGACGGAAGTCCTTATAGTATTTTGCCTTCGGAAATGCCGCTACAGACTTAGCGGCTCTACGGTCGTCAACATCGCACAAGTAAGCAATCTCTGCTTTTCCGCTTTTTGCAAAATTAGCGATGTCGCTTTCACCTTTGCCACCCGCACCAATACCAGCTACATAGAGCAAGTCACTTGGAGCTTTGAATCCGCTGCCACCCAGCACAAATCTTGGAACTATTGTAAACGCAGCGGCTGCAACACCTGCATTCTTCATAAACTTTCTACGCGATTGGTCCGTCGCAGGAGTAATTTTCTTTAAAGGCATAAACGTTTTGTTAAAATTTCAAATATATCCACACGATTTTTTGAGGTCTTTTCAAGCGTCAGAGACTTTGTTTCTTTAATTCATCAATTATGAATTCAGATGATCTCATGGAAAGAGCAAGGATTGTCCAGGTTGGGTTCTTGTCGGCCTGAGAAACAAACGGACCGCCATCGACGACAAAAAGATTTTTGCATTCGTGGGCTTGAGCGAATTTATTCAGAACGGATTTCTTTGGATCATTTCCCATTCTCGTGGTTCCAACCTCATGAATGATTCGGCCCGGAGCAAGCAGTCCGTAATCATTGTGAGGACCGTCGTCATCACCTGACGTTACAACTCCTCCCATTTTGTGGATGATTTCCCGGAACGTTTCTTTCATGTGCTTCGCCTGTTTGATCTCGTATTCACTCCATTTATAATGGAAACGCAAGACAGGTATTCCGTATTTATCGACTGTCGTTGGATCTATCTCACAGTAATTATCTTCTCTGGCAACCGCTTCACCACGTCCCGACATGCCGATCGTAGCACCATAAAAATAACGATAGTCATCTTTTAAAGCTGCGCCATATCCGCCGGCTTCTTTTTTCTTGCCATCACGGCCTGGGTATTTGCCATTTGTATTTTGCATCCCGAATCCAAACCCATAGCCTGGCATATTCATTCCTCCGCCGTATTCGATGTGATAACCGCGTGGAAAATCGAGCTTCTTGTTGTCAAGCCACCACGGGGTGTATACATGCATTCCGCCCACGCCGTCTTCATTGTAGCGCTTCCGTCCTACCAGATGCGGCAATATGCCACCCATAGATGCTCCGGTGGAATCATGCAGATATTTGCCAACCAGCCCACTGCCATTAGCCAGACCGTTAGAGAATAGAGAGGACTTCGAATTGAGTAAAATTCTCGCTGATTCGCAGGAGCTGGCCGCCAGCATAACTACTTTTGCAGAGACGGTATATTCCTGCTTATCGTCTTTGTTAACGAAAGAAACCCCTGTTGCTTTACCTTCGCTGTTGATAACAACCTCACGTGCCATCGCATTAGGAATTATATCAACGTTTCCTGTGGCGATTGCAGGTTTTACCAATACCGAAGACGAAGAGAAATCAGCATACACTGTACAGCCCCGATTACATTGTCTGCAATAAAAACAAGCACCCCTTTCGTTATTTATTGGTTTCGTAAGAATTGAAAGACGTGAAGGAATTACGGGAATGCTCAGTGCGTTGCCCGCATTCTGAATTATTAACTCGTGCAAACGCGGCTTGGGTGGAGGCAAAAAGATACTGTCTGGATCGTTTGGTAAATTTTCTTTCGATCCAAACACGCCGACCAATTGATCCACTTTGTCATAAAATGGTGCTACGTCTTCATATGAAATGGGCCAGTCGTCGCCAAGACCATCAACACTTTTGTGTTTGAAATCGTTTGGGCCGAAGCGAAGTGAAATTCTTCCCCAGTGATTGGTTCTTCCGCCAACCATTCGCGACCTGAACCAATCAAACTTTGTATCATTTTTATGTGTGTATGGCTCGCCATCAATTTCCCAACCCCCATATGCCGCATCGAAATCTCCGAAGTTTCTAAGAGGTGTGCTTGCCCCACGACGTGGGGATTCCCATGGCCATTTTAGTTGAGAAACATTTTTTGCAGGATCATAAAGTGGACCCGCTTCCAGTAAGACAACCTTAATTCCTGCTTTAGCAAGTACAAAGGCAGCCATACCGCCGCCTGCCCCGGATCCCACAATACAAACGTCGTAAGCCTTCTGAGTTTTTTTGATTTGAAAATTGGCCATGATAGGTTTAAAAGATTGCGCTAAATGTAAAACTATTCTCATTTACATTTTCAGGAAACGATTGCGAAGAGTTTTAAAAACTTTATGCCAACGATTGCGCGGGTGTTGATTGGTGCGCACACACGAGTTAGAACTGCTTCTTCTTAGGCACAGGGTCATATCCGTGCGTCCCCCATGGATGGCAACGGGAAATGCGTTTCATTCCAAGCCATATTCCTTTTAGAACACCCCACTCCATTATTGCTTCGATGGTGTATTGCGAGCAGGATGGAATATGACGACAACTCGCGCCAAGTAAGGGCGAAAGCGTAAGCTGATAGATCCTTATGGGCAGTATGAAAATCTTTTTTAACACCCGTTACTCATTATATATATAATTTCGATCACCCAAATCGAAACAATCCCCTGAGCTAATCAATAGTGAAGTTGATTTCGCCGTCCTTTTCATCCTTCAGTTGTATTCCCAGTACTTTCAGATCGTCGCGGATTTTATCAGAAAGTGCAAAGTTTCGATCCTGCCGCGCTTTTTTCCGAAGTTCAATCAAAACGCCGATGACGCCAGTCAACAGCCCATTATTCTGCTCCTCTTCTTCTTTCAGCCCCAGAACTTCCTCAAAGAATCCGATGTAAGTGGCTTTGAAGGTTTCGAAAACGTCGGTAGTGACTTTGTTCAATGGGACATTCCCTGATTTGAAGTCATTTATACGTGATGACATCTCAAAAAGCACGGCAAGCGTTTTTGCCGTGTTGAAATCGTCACTCATATTAATATAGAGTTGTCCAACAAGGCTCGTCAATGAATCATCCAGCTCCGCGTCAACGTCGCTTGCTCCCGGATGGCTGAGCTTTTTCACGATTCCCAAAGCATTCGCAATCTTCTTGAATCCCTTCTCCGCCGCGTTGAGCGCCTCGTTTGAAAAATCTAAGGTGCTTGAGTAATGGGATTGGAGCATAAAGAATCTTACGGCCATTGGACCATAACCCTTGTCAAGCAAAGCGTGATTTCCAGTGAAGAGCTCTCTGGGAAGAAATGAGTTGCCAAGAGACTTACTCATTTTTTGTCCATTAACGGTTAGCATATTGGAGTGGATCCAATAGTTCACAGGGTTTCTACCGGTTGCTCCCACAGCCTGAGCAATTTCGCATTCATGGTGTGGAAACTTGAGATCCATTCCACCACCGTGGATATCAAAGTTTTCGCCAAGATATTTTGTGCTCATCACGGTACACTCGATATGCCAGCCTGGAAACCCGTCACCCCACGGAGATGGCCATCGCATTATGTGATAAGGAGATGCTCTCTTCCAAAGGGCAAAGTCCACCTTGTTTCTTTTTTCATCCTGGCTGTCGAGCTTTCGTCCGCTTTCCATCAACTCCTCCAATACACGCCCGGACAGAATACCATAATTATGATTCTCATTGTATCGAGTCACGTCGAAGTATACCGATCCGTTCACTTCGTAAGCCAGTCCATTATCAATTAGCTTCTTTACTATTTCAATTTGCTCGACGATGTGACCGGTTGCTGACGGTTCAATACTGGGAGGCAGGATATTGAATTGACGCATAACGGTGTGAAAGCCTTCAGTGTAATGCTTAACCACCTCCATAGGTTCGAGTTGCTCAAGCCTTGCTTTCTTTGCAATCTTATCTTCCCCTTCATCGGCGTCATTCTCAAGGTGGCCCACATCAGTGATGTTACGCACGTATCGAACCTTATAGCCGAGATACCTTAAATAACGAGATACTATGTCAAAGCTCAGGAATGTTCTGACGTTCCCAAGGTGTACATCATTGTAGACCGTGGGGCCGCACACATACATTCCGATGCTGCCAGGATTGACAGGCTTCAGTTCTTCCTTTTTCCCGCTCAGGGAGTTCGTCAACTGGACTGGGTATTTCTCGAAATGCTTCATAAACAAAAATCGGCCGAAAATAACACTATTAAGGGACTTTGTGAGAACGGAACTCAACCAACTGTGATGCCATTTAGGGCAATTTTTGGTAAAAAGGTCTTAATGTAGTGTTATCGAAAACAATTGCTGCGGCTTCGAAACCGTAATCGGTTGCGAAGACGATTGCGTAAAAATTATGAACGCTTTTTCAGGGATCGACCCGCAAAATCTCTACATTCGAATAATGTGCTCTTCAGAATAATCTTAGGGCTATTGTGAAAGCGCAGAATATTATCAATCAAATCAATTTTAAACCCAAACGATGATTATGAAAAAACTCTACGAAAGCTTGAGTTTGACATTAGCTATGATGCTAATGCTAGCTTCAGTAGCGCTGGCACAAGAAAGAGTTGTGACTGGTACTGTAGCTGATGAAACCGGAACGGGGATGCCCGGCGTGAACGTTCTGGTAAAAGGAACACCTCAGGGTACCGTTACGGATGCCAATGGGGCATTTAGCATTTCTGCCGCACCGGAAGCCACACTGGTATTTACCTTCGTGGGTTACAAGACCACGGAAATGGCTGTCGGTGACCGCACTACAATCAATGTCGCTATGGACGTCGATCTGACTTCCCTGGACGAAGTTGTTGTAACTGGTTATGGCGTGGATAAGCGCCGTGAAATTGCCGGCGCGCTGTCAATCGTTAAGACAAAGGATCTTACAGTAACTCCAACGGGTAACGTTGAGCAGTTATTGCAAGGACGTGTGCCAGGTGTGACTGTAATCCAAAACGGCCAGGTAGGTTCAACCAGCCAGGTTCGCGTTAGAGGTTTCGGGTCACTTGGACCTGCAGGCTCAAACAACCCACTCTATATAGTGGATGGTGTGCCTACTCAGGATGTTAGCTTCCTGAACCCTGACGACATCGAAACAACGACGGTATTGAAAGATGCCTCTTCTGCTTCAATTTATGGAGCCAGAGCTGCTGCTGGTGTGATTGTTTACACCACTAAGAAGGCTAAAAAGGGAGCAAAGCTCGCCGTTACTTATGACGGTATGTTTGGATTCACGAAGCCAGGCGCAGGCCAGGATATGATGAATCCTCAGGATTTTATGGATTGGACATGGATTGCTCAGAGAAATACTGAAAACGCAAATGCCGCAGCTGCAGGAGTCGCTCCAGACTATGCTAAGGCACTAGCAGCTTTCAACCACCCTCAGTTTAAAGGTGGACTAACTCCTGTAATGCCTGACTACATTAGTGTAGGAGGTACATCCGGCGTGGTAGGTAGTGTCGACCTTGCTGCAGAACAACTTAAATACAACGTAGATCCTCGCAAAGGATCAGCTTATCAGGTAACTGAAGCAAATAAGTCTGGTACAGATTGGTACGATGAACTTACGTCTACTGCTCCGCTTCACAGACAAACACTGGGATTCAGTGGTGGTGGTGAAACACACCGTTTCTATATTGGGCTATCAGCGACAGACCAGGAGGGTACGATGATAAACCAATCGTTCCACCGCTATGCTGCGCGCGTAAATTCAGAGTTCGATATTTTGCCTAACCTGAGAATCGGCGAAAACCTTCAGTTCACTTATCGTTCAATCCTTGGACTTCAGGGAGATAATGGTGGATCTGGTGTATCGGACGACGAAAATGATTACTTGCAGGCGTTCCGTATGCCAAGCATTATACCAGTACACGATGTCTTCGGCGGCTATGCCGGAACAGCGTCCAAAGGATTTAACAACCCAAGGAACCCTGTCGCTAACAGAGAAGGACTTGACAACAACAAGGCCTTTGAAACTTTTGGATTTGGTAACTTATACCTTGAGTGGGACATAGTACCAGGTCTGACATTCCGTACTAGCATCGGAGGAAATTATTCAAGTGCATTTGGACTTGGATACACTCGTTGGCAATATGAAAACTCTGAAAACAACTCTGCGTTCGGATTCAACCAGTTCCAGCAGTATAACTTCTCCTGGGTGTTTACGAATACAGCGACCTATAAGAAGGTATTTGGAGATCACGGCGTAGAACTGTTGGTCGGCCAGGAAGCATTGAACACGGGCAAAGGTTGGGGCTATGGCCAGGGTGGTCAGAATCCGTTCTCATGGGATCCTAACTTCGTTAACATGACGCAAGTTACTACCACACCTCCTAACAGTAATCAGTTCCTTGGTGTAAACTTCTCTTCCTATTTCGGACAGGTTAAGTACGTATTCAAAGAGAAATATATTATATCAGGAGTTGTTCGTCGTGACGGTTCATCAGTATTTGGTGCAAACAACCGTTATGGCGTATTTCCTGCCGCTTCTGTTGCATGGAGAGTATCTTCTGAGAACTTTATGCAAGGTTTAAGCTGGGTGTCAGATTTGAAAATCCGCGGTGGTATCGGTGAGATGGGTAACTCCAACTCTGTACCAGGTGCTAACCAGTATACTCTATACGGTGGAAACGTAGGTGCTTCTTCATATGACATAAATGGTTCGAACACCAGTGCCACTGTTGGATACTATCGTACCAGGATTGGTAGCGCAGACACTAAGTGGGAAACCAGTGTGACATCTAACATCGGTATCGATGGTCTTTTCTTTGATGGCAAATTGGACGTAGTGGTTGACTTCTGGAGAAAAGATACTGAGGATCTATTGCTGCAGGTACCTATCACAGCCGTAGTTGGTCCTGGTGCAACACCTCCATTTGTTAACATCGGTAAGATGAGAAATCAAGGTATTGATATCGGAATTACTACAAAAGGAAACATCAACCCCGAATGGAGTTATGAAGTAAACCTTAATGGTAGTTTCCTCGAGAACGAAATCACAGAATTGCCACCGGGCCAGACTTATATTACTACAATCAACCCTGGCTATCGCGGTATCAACCCTATTCGTAATGGATTGGGCCAAGGCATCTCCAGCTTCTTTGGTTACAGAGTTGAAGGCCTTTTTGCCAATGCCGAAGAGGTTGCTGCTTCTCCAACACAGTCAGGCGCCGGAGCTGGAAGGTTTAGATATGCTGACATAAATGGCGATGGTAATATCAGCGACGCCGACAGAACCTTCATTGGCAGCCCGATCCCCACATTTACTGGAGGTTTGAACTTCACATTGAAGTATGCAAACTTTGACTTTGTGGCATATTTGTATACATCACTCGGCAACGAAATATTCAACGTGTCTAAGTGGTTTACAGATTTTTATCCATCATTCCAGGGTGCTGCTATCAGCGAGCGTGTTAAAGGTTCATGGTCGCCAGATAATCTTGGCGCTTCGATCCCTGTATTTGAAAGCGCATCTAACTTCAGCACTAACCAGCAATCAAGCTCTTTCTATGTTGAGGACGGATCATACCTGCGTTTGCAAAACATTACACTGGGCTATACTCTACCCAGCGCGTTGTTGAGCAAGCTGAAGATGACTAAGCTTCGTATTTTTGCTTCAACCAATAACGTGGCTACAATTACAGGTTATGATGGTCTTGATCCTTCTGTGGGTGGTGCAGTTGATACTCAGTTCGGTATTGATGTTGGAAACGCGCCGCTTGACAAAAGCTTTACGTTCGGTCTCAATCTTGGATTTTAATTCTGGACAATTAGTAACATGAAAAAATTAATAAGAAATAAATTTATGTGGAGCCTGATGGCGATACTTTCAATGGTATACGCCTGCTCCGACAGCTTTTTGGATGTGCCCCCGACGGGATCGCTCAACGAAAGCCTCCTGAGTGGAGCGCTTGGTTTGGAACGCTCAATCATCGCAGTATATTCTCAGGTGAATGGTCGTGGCCAGCGTATGGGTAGCCCTTCAAACTGGGTATGGGGAAGTATAAGGGGTGGTGAGGCCAATAAAGGCACAGACCCTGGAGATTTCTCGGATATCAACCCGATACAGCGCTACGAATATCAGAGCACTCAGGGTGTTATCAACGAAAAGTATACTGCAAACTATGAACTGGTAGCGCGTGCTAATGCTACACTGAAGCTAGTTGCTGCTGCTGCTGCCGACGTGACACCTGAGCAAAAGACGCTCTACACTGCGCAGGCTAGATTTTTGAGAGCTCATGGTTATTTTGAACTTGCACGTGGATTTGACAAAACTCCTTACGTTGACGAAACTGTTGACCTCAAGGATGGTGCAGGTGACGTGCCGAACGACCAAAGTTTGTGGCCAAAGATCGAGGAAGACTTGTCTTTTGCTTACGCCAATCTTCCAGACACCTGGCTGGCTCCGCTTTCTGGTATCGGAAAGGTTAACAAATGGGCTGCTGCAGCTTACCTTGCAAAGGTCTACATGTACCAAAACAAGTTTGCTGAAGCTAAGGCTCTTTTTGACGTTCTGATCCCTACTACATATGGTGGACCAGGTGCTGGTGGAAAAACTTCCAATGGCAAGACCTATGGACTAGTTCCCCTTTATGCTAGCATCTTTAAGGCTTCAAACGACAACCATGAAGAATCAGTGTGGGCATATCAGGCTGCTGCGAACACAGGTAGCGTTAACAACGCTAACCCAGAGTTCGACTTGAACTGGCCATACAACACTGGTGCTGATGGTCCTGGTAACTGCTGCTCATTCTTCCAGCCAACATTTGAAATGGGTAATTCCTTCCGTACCGCTGGTGGTCTGCCACTATTGGACGATGGAAGTGGTGCATATGATCCTGCTTACAACGTTGGAGCAAACCAGCTGAAGAACGATCAGGGATTGGAAAGTAAGGACGCTTTTACTCCTGATGCAGGTGAGCTTGATCCACGTCTTGATCACTCTATTGGTCGTCGTGGTATTCCTTATCTCGATTGGCAGGATTTCCCTGGAAAAGCTTGGATACGTAACCAGCCGAACGCTGGCCCTTATCAGACTAAGAAGTATGCTTACTACAAGTCTGACAAAGGAAGTCTGCAAGACAACACATCCTGGACGCCTGGATACACAGCGATCAACTATACGATCATCCGTTTCGCAGACATTCTATTAATGGCTGCTGAAGCTGAAATCGAAGTGGGAGATCCTGAAAAAGCTAGAACGTATGTAAACCACATTCGTACACGCGCTCTGAACCCTGCTGGATTTGTAATGAAAGGTGCAGTTCCTGCTGCGAACTACGTGATCACCACTTACCCTGCAGGTTGGGCCAAGGATAACGCGACTCGTGAGAAGGTTAGATTCGAGCGTAAGCTTGAGCTTTCTGGCGAAGGTCACCGTTTCTATGATCTGTGCCGCTGGAGCGGAGTTTACGGTGGTACCCCTTCTGACTATGTAGAGAGAGTGTTGGGTGCATACTTGGCTTATGAATCTCCTAAGCTTCCAATCGCATTAAGCGGTACTGCATATGGCGCGAACGACAAGTTCTTACCGCTTCCGCAATCGCAGATTGACTTGAAGCCTGGAGTGTTAACTCAAAACCCAGGATTCTAATTAATTCTGATTTAGTCTGATATTTAATAAGGCCAATGTAAATTGGCCTTATTTTTTTGGCATGCTTATGATACGTCTTTTGAAGTTTACGCTGCTAATTGGGTTACCCCTTTTGTTGTCTTGCTGCACCACTAAGCCGACCACTCTATTTGAGTTAAAAGCTCCAGAAGACACGGGCATCAACTTTTCCAATACAATCCAGGAAAACGACAGCTTTAACATTTTAACATACGATTACATTTATAATGGAGGTGGTGTCGGAATTGCGGACTTTAATAACGACGGGTTTCAGGATGTCTTCTTTACGGGAAACCAGGAACAGAATGCACTTTATTTAAATGAAGGGAAATTCAAATTCAGGGACATTACAGATAAAGCCAATATAAACGTCGCCGGCCGATGGAATCAGGGCGTTGCTGTCGTCGACATCAACAATGATGGTAAGATGGACCTTTATGTTTGTGCCACCACTCACCAGGACCCCGAGCGAAGGAGGAACATGTTATTTGTTAATCAGGGCAACGATGCCGACGGCGATCCAACGTTTAAGGAAATGGCCAGTGAATATAAAATCGATTTTAATGGTCACAGCGTCATGGCTGCATTCTTTGACTATGACCGTGATGGCGATCTGGACCTTTACATATTAGTCAATCAAAAGCTTACAAACGTCCCCACTAACTACCGGCTCAAAATAAACGATGGAACAGCGCTGAACAGTGATCGCTTTTTCCGCAATAAAGGGGATGGCACATTTGAAGATGTTTCGATTGAGGCAGGAATCACACACGAAGGTTATGGGTTAGGGTTATCGGTTACGGATGTCAACGTCGACGGATGGCCGGATATCTATGTTTCAAACGACTACCTCTCTAACGACATCTTGTACATAAATAACAAGAACGGAACATTCACAAATCGCATCGCGGAATTCATCGGACACCAGAGCCAGTTCTCCATGGGCAATGATGCGGCTGACATAAATAACGACGGCCTGCCAGACCTGATAACGCTTGATATGTTGCCAGAAACAAACTCGCGGAAGAAAACAACTATCGGAAACAAGACGTACCTGACTTACATCAATAATGAAAAGTTTGGATACGAATATCAGTACGTAAGAAACATGCTTCACCTGAACAATGGACTTGCACATGGTATCAAGTTCAGTGAAATGGGCCAGCTTGCCGGAGTGCATCAGACGGAATGGAGCTGGTCCCCTTTGTTTGCAGACTTTGACAATGATGGAAATAAAGATCTCTTAATCACAAACGGATTTCCCAAGGATATTACAGATAAGGACTTTGCCAACTATCGCGCCGACGTAGGTCTTGTTGCGTCAAATACATTGCTGATCGATTCGATCCCGGTTGTTAAGATCCCAAGTTATGCTTTCAGGAACAACGGCGACCTTACATTCAAGGATGTTACTGCCGATTGGGGCATGGGTACCCCTTCATTTTCAAACGGCGCTGCCTTCGCGGATCTTGACAATGACGGCGACCTGGATTATGTGGTAAACAATATTAATGATAAGGCTTTTGTGTATGAGAATACACTTTATCACCCCGGCATGCAGCCCGATAGTACTTCGGGCAACTACCTTCGGATCCATTTGATCGGCAGCGAAAATAACCGCCAGGCATTGGGAGCAAGGGTAACTCTTTATTATGACGGAGGACACCTACAATATTCCGAACAAAATGTTTTTCGTGGCTTCTTGTCGTCCGTCGAGGAAACCCAACACTTTGGGATTGGATCCAGCAGTACCGTTGATTCGGTCGTCGTTAATTGGCCGGATGGATCAATGACGTTAGTCAATGGAATCAAACCGAATCAGGTACTGACTATAGAGTACGACAACACAAAAATGAAGGCCAATGTGCCAATTGATGCCACCCCTAATTCATTATTCAAACGGGTACATTCTTTTAAGACTTCGTACAGACATGTTGAAGACGATGTCATAGATTTTAACCTCCAGCGTACAGTACCTCATAAGTTCTCACAATCGGGTCCTGGGTTGAGCGTTGGTGATGTTAATGGCGATGGTCTCGATGACCTGATAATTGGTGGCGCGAAGAAATACCACAGAGTGATATATAAGCAGCAAAAGGATGGCTCGTTTGTGTCTGATGGCAAGATGGTGATCGATGATAAGAAACTTGAAGAAGATGAAGGAATGCTTTTGTTTGACGCTGACAATGACGGCGACCTCGACCTCTACATAGTGAGCGGCAGCATCGAATCTCAGGAACAGTCTTCTTACCGTGACAGGCTCTACAGGAACAAGGGCAAGGGCGCGTTCGCACTGGACACAGCCGCATTGCCTGCAATAAAAGTCAGCGGTTCCTGCATTCGTGCCGGTGATTATGACAACGACGGTGATCTGGATCTGTTTGTTGGCGGCCGTGTTTCGCCGGGTAGTTACCCCGTTGCACCTCAAAGCGTTTTATTGAAAAACGAAAAGGGGAAATTTACGAATGTCACTGCGCAGGTCTGTCCGGCGCTGGAACGTGTTGGAATGGTGACAGATGCCCTTTGGACGGATTTTGACAATGATGGTAATCTTGACCTGATGGTCGCTGGAGAGTTTATGCCAATCACTGTATTTCAAAATAAAAGCTCAAACTTCACTCAACTCAAAGAGACCGGCATAGATTCGCTTTCCGGTTGGTGGAATAGTCTTGCTGGTGGCGATTTCGATAATGACGGCGATATTGATTATGTAGCAGGTAATCTGGGAAAAAATAACATCTTCCAGGTCACGCGTGAACTGCCCCTAAAAGTATTTGCCAAAGATTTTGATGGCAATGGCAGCGTCGATCCGTTGCTTGCGTGCTACATGAGGGAGTCGATGCAATCAGATGTTAAAAAGTTATATCCTGTACATTTCTGGGATGAGCTCAATACTCAGAGTCCAAAATTCAGGCAGAAGTATTTAAGTTATCGTCAGTATGGCGATGCTACCATCTTTGATGTGCTTACGCCTGAAGATCTAAAGGACGCCCTGGTGCTTGAGGCGAATTGTATGGAATCCAGTTATATCGAAAACCTTGGTGGTGGTAAATTTTCCATTAAACCATTACCCACCTTGGCACAAGTTGCTCCGGTCAATGGCATTGTTGTAAGTGATTTAAATAATGATAATAATCTTGATTTGTTGCTGGTGGGTAATGATTTCGGAAATGAAGTTTTCGCGGGCCGGTTTGATGCATCGGTTGGTTCAGTGCTGATAGGGGATGGCAAAGGCGGCTTTGAGGTTATTCCTCCATCAAAGAGCAACTTTTATGTTGCAGGAGATGCAAAGAGTCTTGTAAAGCTTTACGGATCTAACGGTGATGAAATATTTATTGCTTCGCAAAACAGAGACAGCCTGTGTGCATTTGTAAAAGTACCTGGTGTTCGGTCAACAGTTCATACACTTTCTCCTAGTGATCGCTGGGCAGAGGTTGAATATGCCGACGGAAAAAGACAACGGATTGAATTTTACTTCGGATCTGGCTATCTGTCTCAATCCACGCGGAAATTCACAGTGCCCGCAGGTGTCAAGGAATTCGTTGTGCATGACCACAAAGGCGGCGCGAGAAAGATTACAAGTGGAGGTATTTAGTCCATACCCTCAAGGCTGCTTTTTTGTTTTCCTCTTTGGAAGATTGTCAACATCCGTAGCGTCGACAAATTGAGGCTCGGGAATAGCTGTCCCACAGTGTTGGTTGAGTTGCTGGATTAGATACTTGCACAGTTCAGGCGAATTGACCTCTTCGTTCTGGTGCATGAAGAAATATACCTGATGAATGCCTTGTTGCATCCATGATTTAATGCGTTGTACCCAATCGTCAATGCGACGGTAATCCGTGAGATGCAGATCGTTTCCAACAAATCTGATAAAAGCTTGTGGTGTCGTTAGTCTCATGTGAACACAATCCCTTCTACCGGCAGCGTCGGTTATAGCAGCAGCACATTTATTTTTTTCAAACATTGAGAAGGCACGCTGGAATGTTTCGGCATCTGCAAACCATTCTGGATGACGTAGCTCAGTATAGACTTCGACATTTGATGGAAGTGACTGGATGAAAGTTTCTATTCTCTCGAGCGTTTGAGGTCCCATGCCAGGGTGAGGCATCAGAAAAAGTGGACCCAGTTTACCGTTGAATCCGGCTACACCTTTGAGGAATCGTTCCGTTGCTTCCTTTACCTCCTTAAGTCGATGGATATGTGTGATGGCATTGGTGAACTTAGGACAAAATTTAAAGTTATCACCAACTTTCGAAGCCCATCCCGAAGTCTGCCGCTGGGAGGGCATCCTGTAGAAAGTCGCATTCAGCTCAATGCAATTGAAATGCTTTGAATAAAGATCCAGGAAATCGGCTTCCTTTGTTTTTGGGGGATAGATCTTTCCTACCCAGTCCTTCCGTCCCCATTTTGCACAACCTACATATACTTCCGTTTTCTTCTCAGGCTGTTTATTTCTCTCCAACAGCTGTGTGGTTTCTTCTCTATCGGGAGGAAGTGTGAAGTCAATGTGATCAATCTCACCGGTCTCTATCTTTCCGAATTCCATATCGTTAAAGATACAAAATGAAGATTAATGACGCATATAGATCATTGGAGCGACTGACTGGTCTGTCGTTTCCTAAACCACTTTTTTATGAGATGACCTTTCCACATCCACAGTCCAGTCAATACAACGATTGGAACAAAAACAAAACGGACGGCAATAACTGTCCCGACGTGTCGGGACCGTTCAGCGACGGGCCCATAGATATAGCCAATAATCGGGATACTCAATATCAGGTGTATCCATCGCATTACTTTTCTTTCTGTCGCACTACTCATCTTTTCATTCAATAACAATTGGACAACTCCTCATTCATCACGGGCACTTACTGAAATGACTATTTATTAATGTATTGTTTCAGGTTGTTGACGTATTCTTCAAATGCTTTTATTCCTTTCCGTGTGATCTTGCAAGTGGTAACGGGCTTTTTGCCCCTGAAGGATTTTTCGACGGATATGTACCCCGCCTCCTGAAGTTTGTCAATTTGAACGCTCAGGTTTCCGGCCGTGCTGTTCGTTTTTTCTTTGATGAAGGTAAATTCGGCCGCATCAACGCTGAGTAACAACGACGTAACTGCTAATCTAAGCTGTGAATGCAGGAGAGGATCAAGATCCTTGAAGAACATCAATCAGTTTCATTTTTGTAGCGCAACATAAATCCGGGGACCAGGTAACCGATGATCACCGCCATTGCTCCTACGAGGAAATGCCATGGTTCAGGTACAATGAAACAAAGTATTCCAAACGCCCAAAAGCATATGCCACCAATAATCAAAGGCCTAAACTTTATTACTACACCGGAGATCACCGTCGGAATAGCACTCATCAGCATGATCACAGGATTTAATTGCCAATTGATAACCCTTCCAAACATCACCAAGGTGAAAATCACGATCCCAAAAGTGAACCACGACCACGCGCTGATTCGGTCAAGATGTGATGTCGTCCTTGCTCTCCTCCCTTGTTTGTATCCCGTTATGATGGTAACGATCCATGCCGGAATCGCGACAAGCCACACAATATATGGATGCGGATAATTCATCTTGATGAGAGTGAACATACCTATGTCCGCAATTGCGATCACAGTGCCCCATAATAGAAAATAGATACTGTTTTCTTTAACATTACCTTTCGCGCTGTTTATCATTTCGGTAATGATGGCAAGACTTTGCTGTGTGGTCAAAGATTCATCGTCTGTTTTCATACTTGGTTACTGTTAAATCTTTTTCAAATATACGTTAATACTATAAACTAGTTTACGTTATAAACCAAAAAAATATAAAAACTCCGAATTGGAGCTATTTTGGCACATTTTGACTTGGCGGATGACAGAAAAAATCTGATATGACTTCGTACTTTTAGGAGTCCATAGTAAATTAAGCTTATAAATGTTTACGGGAATAATTGAATCAGTAGGAACCGTTGCCTCAGTTAAGCAGCAAGGATCTAACACTCACTTCATGATCGAAAGTATGATCAGCGGCGAGCTGAAGATCGATCAAAGTGTATCACATAACGGCGTTTGTTTGACGGTCGTTAATGTGCAGGGCAAAATTCACGAAGTTGTGGCAGTGCGTGAAACCCTTCAGAAATCGAATCTGGGAGTTGTGCGGGCGGGGGATAAGGTTAATCTGGAACGTTGTATGCTCAATAACGGCCGCTTCGATGGCCACATTGTCCAGGGTCATGTTGACCAGACCGGATCTGTTAAATCCATTAAGGATGAGGATGGAAGCTGGTTGTTCGAATTCGAATATGATCCTGGAACTGGCAATGTTACGGTGGAAAAAGGTTCAATTGCGGTCAATGGCATCAGTCTGACGTGCTTCAACTGTTCTGAAAAAAACTTTACCATAGCTATTATTCCTTTTACTTACGAGCATACAAATTTTCACACGCTCAAAAAAGGAGATACCGTCAACCTCGAATTTGACATAATCGGAAAGTACGTGAAGAGATTATTAAAGTAGTTGTTTGGATTTCATTGAAGCTGATTTATTAACTTACTTGAAATAACCCTCAGCACCATGCTAGATCAACTAATCAAACTCGTACAGCAAAACGCAGACGAAGCGATTGTAAAGAACAACGCTCTACCAAATCAATTCAATAACGCTGCAATTGAGGAGGTAGCTACCCAGATTTTTAATGGACTGCAAACTCAAGTGAACAGTGGAAACATGCAGCAGGTTACTTCGATGTTTTCGGGAGGAAACATGAGCTCTTTGGTAAATCATCCTATGGTTGCACAAATGATCTCCAACATAGCTGGCAATTTCGCTTCCAAGTTTGGAGTATCTCAGCAAACAGCGCGGACCATTGCCATGAGCGTGATTCCACAGGTAATGAATCAATTTGTGAACAAGACTAATGATCCCGATGACCGCGACTTTGACTTGCAGGATATGCTACGAGGATTTACCGGTAACAATAGTCTCAATCTAAATGACGTCCTCGGCAATCTTGGAGGTACTTCGTCAAAAGGAGGACTTGGGGATCTGGGAAATGTCCTGGGAAACATTCTCGGAGGGCGATAAAACAAGAATCTTTTTTGTGGATGCTTACTGCGCAGAAGCGCCCCGCTTCTCTACCAATATTCTTGTGCGGGTGTACAGCTTGAATACGAGCCACCCGAACAAGACACCGATCAACCCGCCGACGATGATATCACCAGGATAGTGAACGCCAAGGTAGATCCTTGTATAACTAACAAACGCTGCCCACAGAAAGAGCCAGCTGATCCAGGGTTTTTCCCTCCTAAGAAGGCAAGTTAGGAACATAGCTAATCCAAATGTATTTGCCGAATGGCTTGACGCAAACCCATAGTTTCCACCGCTATAGCCGTTAACAATATGAACCAATCCTTGTAACGTTGGTTCGTGTGAGGGTCTCGGTCTTTCGAAAAATGGCTTCATCAAACCGCTCGTAAATTGATCGGTCATCAAGATCAATAGTCCAATTGACAGTATGATACCCCAGGTCCTTTGCTTATACGTTCTGAATATTTGATAAATCAGAAATCCATATAAAGGAACGGATGCTACAGTTTTTGAGAAGATCTCCATTACCGGATCCAGCCATGTGGTGTGCATCCCGTTAAAAATCAGGAATAGCTGCTTGTCAAGCTCAATTATGCTATCGATCATAGATGAACCTGTATTGTAGCATTTTCATTTTCGCTGCGGATCCACTCGGACGCATGGTCGAGCGATGTAAAAAAGCGCTGCTCGGCACCTAGCCTTTTTACATTTTCATTGATGCCATTAAGATAGTCGATTACAACCGGGTTTGTAATATCAGGTCGAACAACAGCGATCTTTTTCAAACCGTTCTCAATCGCATGAGGTAATATATCTTCAAACATCCATCGCTGGTCTTCGTGCGTGATAGGCCCTTGATTACACATATCAGAGATATAGTTCGGCGTGTTGTAAGAGTGCACAAACTCCAGGCATTTCTTAAACACCACCCTGTATTGTTCACTTGTAACATTGCGTTTCCAGATAACACCGGTGGCGTTGATCCTCGCATCGAAGAATATTTCCGCATGATCTTCTTCGTATAGAAGTTGACGATCGATATTTAGGGGTTTCCGAAGACGTACCGTGAACTTTGCATACCTGTTGATTTCACTTTCTACTTCGATGCTGCCACCAAGCGATTCACACTGAAGTTTTACCAGGTAGAGTCCCAGGCCCTTTCCATCCGTATGAAAGTGGAATCGTTTATACAACCTAAAAAGACTTTCCCGGTTTTGTTTAATATCTATACCGAGCCCGTTGTCTTTTACTTCAAGTATATAAAAGCGATCATCCTCGCTCGATATCATTTCTATCACCGGCTGCCGATCGCTCGACCGGTATTTAATTGCATTGCTGACCAGATTGTAAATAATACTATTGACCATCGGCTTGATCGAATAAACGTGCCGGCACGCAACTAGATTCTTCTTGAGCACTACATTATTCAGCTCGAATTCTCTTTTCATTACCATAGCAATCTCTTCAAGTTCGCTTTCCAGGTCTATCTTCTGCCTGATCTTGAAGATATCATGTCGGATATCGATGATCTTGTTTAAGTCTTTAATGATATGATCCAGCTTTTTGGTTGAAGTTTTGATGTGATCAATGATCAGGCTGTCGTTGTCCTGTGATTTTTTTGGATTTAACAGTTCGAGGAGGCCTAACAAGCTTGCTACTGGTCCACGAAGGTTGTGGGACACGGTATATGAAAACTGTCTTAACTCATTGTTGTGTTTGATTAGCTCTGTGTTGGCTTCAGTAAGGTGAGTGTTTTTCTCAACCAGTTCTGACTCGAGCGACTGGTTCTTATTGAAAAGGAGTTTTCGTTGTTCTTCTATGAGCCGGTTGGCTTCTATGAGCTGATTTTGATTGGAGTAAAGGATGTCACTCTGTGCCTGGATTTCTACGCTTTGAGCTTCGATTTCAGAACTGCGTTCATGAAGAGACTTGTTTGCTTTGTTGAGCTCATTGATTAACTCATTGTTGCGATCCTCATTTTGTTCAGACACCCACTTGAGGAATAGCAGGCTGCCAATCAATATCCAGTAGGTAATAAAAATAACAACGTTCGTGAAGTAGTAGTTGAGGACCTTGAGTTTGTCCTGTTGGTATGGGACGCCAAAAAGGTAGTGAAGTGGATCGTGGGCCAGCAGGATCGTAATACCAATACCTGCACAAAGGATCAGTGGACCTTTTTCCTTAAGAGAAAAAACTATCCAGGGAATAACACAACTCCCCAAGACTACGATTCGGAAGGTAAAATAATCGAGTTCTTGTTGATGATCGTAGTAGATCTGTTTTGAATAGATAGAAAGACTCGTGACAAGAAGAGGGGGACCAATGCTGATCCACGCCCTGCTCAAGTTGATGCGTCCGATGCTGTTGAGGAAGACCGTTAAAAGTGAGGCTATTCCGAGTAGTGGTATAGCAAAGGTTACAACGTTCCAGCTGTACCAAACAAAATAACACAACCCGGTGAATACGCTTACAGTAAAAAGGATGAGCCCGATGGCATTTGAAAGCTTGACGCCTCGTTTTGCGGCTGGTGTCAATGCAAGGCCTGCTCCTGCATTTAATAACGATGATACAACATTCATTGAGGGTCCAATAATCCGTTCAAAGTTAATGAATAAAGCACGAAGTTGGCCATTGAACGGTTGAACTGGACTTTCAACCGTTGGCCAATCAATATTTTGGCATAGCTGTATATGAGGGTATAATCGCAATCCGTCCGGCACAAACACTGTCGATTTTGTGTACATTGTAATGTAATCTGTTCGCTACGTTTTTATGGAAAAATTTGACCTCGTAGTCATCGGGGCGGGCCCGTCCGGGTATGCCGCCGCGATGCGAGCCCTGGATTTTAAGAAAAAAACATTGTTGATCGAAAAGGATATTGTAGGTGGTGCCGGTGTAACTAACGGAGCACTTTCGTCAAAGACATGGTGGGAGCTGTCGAGGGAAACGGCTTCCTTTAGGAAGAATCTGAAGCGCTTTAACATCAAGGTCCCAAGCATCAATTACAAAGAAATTCAGGAGGAGGTGAGGCACGCTGTTGAGGAGCGCAAGAGTATGCTTGAGGATCATCTTCATTTGATGAAGGACTCCCATTACACGGATCTCCTCAGCTACAAAAAAGGCGTCGCGAAGTTGATAAGCCAAAACGAAATTGAGATCAGTAGCGGACCATTTGAGAAAGAGGTGGTATGGGCAGACAATATTATCCTGGCAACCGGTAGCCGGCCGCGTTATCTGCCGGAACTTCCCATTGATGAAAAGACCGTAATGACCAGCGATGGAATTGAAAACCTCGACGACTTTCCTGAAAGTATGGTGATCGTCGGTGCCGGGGTTATCGGATGTGAATACGCAACTATTTTTTCAGGATTCGGCAAAACAAAAGTTCACCTCATCGACAAAGGATCGAGGATCTTACCTTTTGAAGATGATGATGTAGTTAAGGTGATAGAGCGTAATATGGAAAACAACGGTGTTCTTATTCACCGGAACTCGAGACTTATCCGAATGGAAGTAAAACACGGCAGAGTAGAATACGAACTGGAATATGATGATGGAACCAAAGGCGTGTTCAATGTTGCCAAGGCGTTGGTTTCGGTCGGCCGTACACCAAACTACGAAGAGCTTTGGGACGACAGTGTCAACATCAGCATTTCTAAACGGGGTATCGAGGACAGTGATACACAGACCAACATTTCAAACATCTACGCGGTTGGCGACATCACTGCCGATATTTCATTAGTGAACGTTGGAGAGTTGGAAGGACGCTACGCGGTAGAGAAGATTTTTGGGAATCCGCAGCGGAAGTTGATCTATGAAAATATCAGCACCATCATGTTCCTTAATCCTGAAGTAGCCGGTGTGGGACTCAATGAAACTCACGCACGCGAAAAAGGTATTGACTATAAAGTGGTAACACTGGACTACAGTTGTATCCCCAGGGCTATCGCAAAGAGGAACACGCAGGGTTTTATAAAATTGTTGGTCACCAACGACGATACCATGAAGATGCTCGGCGTAAAAATCATTGGTAACCATGCTTCCAGTGCGATACAAGCCGTAGCATTGTTGATCTCCATGGACGAAGGAATCGAAGAGCTGGCGGAATGCGTTCACCCTCATCCTTCCATTACGGAAGGGATTCAGGAATGTGTAAGGATGCTGCTCGGAAAATCGCTTTTTAAACCAGGAGCATTAAAAGGAAAGTTGTCTTGCCGGACCAGCACCGGTGGTGTTTATGAAGACATTCGATTCTAACAGCTGACGTTATTTCTTGTGTCGTTTTTTCAACACTTCTAAAACGTCGTTCATGGAACAGTCCTTTGCACTCAGTAACACCAGGTAGTGATACATCAGGTCTGCGGCTTCATTCAGGAACAACGTTCTATTGGAATCTTTGGACTCAATAATCAACTCGACTGCTTCTTCACCGACCTTTTGCGCAACTTTATTTATTCCGGCCTCAAAAAGGGCCGTTGTGTATGAACCGTTTTGTGGATTGGTTTTTCTATTCCTGATAACGCTTTCAAGGGAAAGCAGATCCCATCTATCGTTCTCTTCGTTAAAACACGTATCGGCTCCTGTGTGGCATACAGGTCCAGCGGGTACAGCTTTTATTAAAAGCGTGTCGTTGTCACAGTCGACTTTAATGTCTGAGACCTGCAGAAAATTTCCCGATGTTTCCCCTTTGGTCCAAAGGCGTTGTTTCGTCCTGCTAAAAAATGTTACCCTATTTTCCTGGATAGTTTTTTGATATGCGTCTTCATTCATGAACCCAACCATGAGAACGCGAAGCGTTTTTACGTCTTGCACAACACAGGGGATAAGCCCGTTATGTTTTGAGAAGTCTATTTGTAGAGTTTTCATTCGTGGATTCTTTTAGCGAATAGCAATGAGCCTTTCTTTAAGATATGATTTCAGATCTGGTATTTTGATTTCACCGAAGTGAAAAATACTGGCAGCAAGTGCAGCGTCTGCTTTTCCTAGTATAAATGCATCCATAAAATGTCCCATGTTTCCAGCACCACCCGATGCAATCAAAGGAATTTGGAGCATTTCATGGAGCTTGTTCAATGAGTCAATAGCGAAGCCATTTTTTGTGCCGTCGTGGTCCATACTTGTGAACAGGATTTCGCCGGCGCCGCGTTCCTGCCCCTCCTTAGCCCAACTGAAAAGTTTTTTGTCGGTTGGGTGCTTTCCTCCGTGGGTATGAACAGTCCAGGTGTTTTCGATCCTTCGTGCGTCGATCGCCAGAACGATACACTGCGCGCCAAAAGCCCTCGATAACTCATCGATAAGCCCTGGATTACGTACAGCTGCAGAGTTGACGCTCACTTTGTCTGCGCCGGCCTCGAGCAAGGGACCTACGTCTGCAACGCTGCTTATTCCACCGCCCACAGTAAATGGAATATTTATGTGGCGCGCGATCTCTTTTACGAGAGAAGCAAACGTCTTACGGTTTTCATTTGTAGCAGAGATATCAAGGAAAACAAGTTCATCGGCTCCCTGTTTTGCGTAAAGCGAGCCCAACTCCACGGGGTCTCCCGCATCGCGTATA
>Ga0193738_1000105_pt1 | contig 52779 bp, 88 predicted proteins | sample L2a1metaG_FD_144927 | JGI IMG/M metagenome (GOLD analysis project Ga0193738, IMG submission 144927) | Soil microbial communities from a riparian zone of the East river system, Colorado, United States - L2a1 | ecosystem: Environmental > Terrestrial > Soil > Riparian zone | place: USA: East River... | reverse complement strand
CGGGACAAGAGAATCGAACTCTTTCCATACAAGGTTTTGGAGACCTGCCGCTTCCATAAGCTGCCCCGTAATTAGAGAAGTGGGGGAATTGCTTCCCACCGTTTCCGGCGTCCAAACCACTTCTCTTTAGCTCACGACGAACTATTAACGTAAAACAAAAAACCCCGCATTTAGCGGGGCATCGTTATGAAATATTTTTTATTCTATTACATACACAACACTCCGCTACCGATGGTAAACTGGAATTGCCATGTATGTTGACATAAATTCATAGATGCAAATTATGAAAAATATTCGTACCGCAATAAAAAAAATCCGGCTTTTGCGCATAAACATGCCTTGCCGGGATAAAACCAAAAAACCAAACCACTGCATGAGAAAAAACCAGAACCTAAACCTTCGTAATAATAAGTTTGCACAGAGCAATATCTTTTAAGTAAATCGTGTTAACCTTAACTCCCATATCATCAGCTTTTTTATTCAACTTATTTTTAATCTCTGTCTTTGTGGATTTATTGCGACACTCAGGCCAAACGATTCCAACTACTACCTCTGACGTTATACCCATTACGGTATCATGGAAGTTTGAACGAGCCTCGTTATTAAATATCATAAACTTCATTGCATCTGTTATCTCGTAATCAACTACCGGAGTTATTACAGCCGTCTTATCGTCAAGCGTTGTTATATGCGATGGCTTACAAACTAAAGTGTCTGGAGTTATAATGCAATCAAAAACGGTGTCGTAAAAAGGCCACTTCATATAAAATCCTGGCATCATCAATTTAGGCTCTTTACCGGGACGAAGAAACGCCCCTCTCTCATACCATAGTATAATTTTAAACGGCATGAGATCGGCCCAAAACTGCGTTATAAATGCCACTATTGCGTCCATTATTCAGCTTTCGGAAAGTTCTCCTCGTACATTTCTTTAATATGCTTGTGGATTATTCGAAGGGAATATTTCTTAATCTCCCGCACCCTTCTTTGGTCGGCTTCGCTGATTAACTCCATATCCACATCTTCGACGGAGCAAATAGCATTGTAGCAACATGCAACTTCCTCTGCCGGTGAAGCAGGGGTGATCTCGATCATATCCTCGCCATCTTCGAGGTCTTGTTCTGTTATTTCATCTTTTGCCATAGTTAAAAGTTTAAATACGCCGTCAAATAAACCGCTTGGTTATATTCGTCCGCTTTCTCAGGGTTAACCGATAACTCAAATAGCCACTTTCTTTTCCTCAAGTCAATATTTACATTCTTATAAACCCATGTCTGTTTTAAATCGTAAACGCCGAACCAGAGGAGAGCAGATACCGATACTGTTTTGCTGACTCTTTGCGACACGCTACCATTAACAAAATAATAGTTAGCTAGTGTGTACGGGTCTTTGTAATCTTCTATCCAAACACTAGCTTTCGGTATCGTGTCACAGCTGAGAAATAATATGAGTAGAGGTGTTATCATTCGATTAGCGCCCCCGTAGGGTCTTCATCCTTATCTAACATTACCTCGGCTATTAAATCAACATCTTTCTCTACTTGTATCGGTTTGCCGTTTACATAGTCTATTGATTCCCTCCTGAAGTAATCCGCTACTCTATCGACATACATTTTTCTTTCTGAAGGGGTCAATCCTTTGGTGGTACGCTTAATGTACTTTATCACTTTATTCATTGTGGTTTCAGTTTGCAACCTCTATTTTTTAATTCCTTTTTTGTTCTCTTCTTTATCACTCTTAGTATGAAACTTGTGACAGGTGTTACATTGATACTGGATTTTTAATTGCCCTGTTGCTGTGTATCTTTTCTTAGCTGACTTTAAATCATCGCTCCCGCACTCAGGGCAAGATCCTTTGTCTTGTAACAAAGCCTTACCAAAGTGAAACTTAGGATCAATATGATTCTTCATTTCAGCGTAAATCTTCTCTAACAGTACCACGTCTCCCTTACAGTACTTAACCATTTTATCCATTGACTTCTCGCTCCCCTTCATTATGTCCGTCCATAAGCTAAAAGAGGTGTGAATCTTTTTGCCGAGTCCTAGAAACTTGCCTATGTAGTCGAGTCTGTTTGAGTTGAACCTGAATTTAGACCGAGCAACCTTTAACGTGTCAACGGTAATGTAACTTGGAAACATTTCAATCTTATGGAATAAACACCTTGTTCTTATCCATGCCAGATCAAACTTATCTCCGTTGTGACCTATCATTTCCTGAGCTTCGTTAGCGACTTTAATAAAATCCTGAAGGAGCTTTTTATCGTTCTGTTTTTTATCCCACCTAACAAATTCTACTTTCTTATCTCCTTCCCATTTATAGCAGATACAGATTATAGCTCTCTCTTTAATTATATTCTCGTAACCGATGTTTAGTTTGTAGCCCGGATTCCAGAAGTAGCCGATATTGGGACTGACTTCTATGTCGAAAAACAATCTTCGTCTACCGTTCATGAGCTTGTTTTGATTTTATAAATAGCCGGTAATTAGGAAATGTATCTTTAGCGTCCTTCTCCCGGCATTGGAAAACCTTAAACTCTTTGTTTCTATAGGTAAAAGATCCGTAGTACTCGTAATAATGAACCCCTTTTATATTCCCCATACATCCCCGATAAACTAAATGACATCCTGTTAAGTAAATAACTACTGTGATGATTAGTATAAGGGTTAGGGTTTTCATGATGCGGTTTCCCAGTGCATGTAATCATTATCTCTTTCTCTACCATACCCAATAAAACCGTTCATGTAGAAAATTTCTGTCATCGCTGTATATTCCGGTTTGCTGAATTGGGCAATTGGTTTCTTTGTCTTTAACCCATTACGAGCAGGATCTAGGTCTAATGCAATTCCCCAGGAATGTCTTGACCATTTCGTTTTACTTCCCCTCATTAATCTAAAATTCACACAGCCTCCATACAGATCAATTCCCAACTCTTTTATTTTATCTAGCCCGTAGTGTTGTAATAAATGATCAAACACCTCTTCGAAACCAGGAGCTACCAGCTTGTGACATTGCATTCTGGTTACCGTCTTACCTAAATCCCAAGCTATTCGCATTGGGTACGGTAGTTGAATAAACGTTAGATTGTTTTCGTCCCCCGCCGCTCCGTACTTTGCAATTATTTGTTCATCTGTCATCATACTGCCTTAATTTGTATTTTGATTTCTTGCGGCGCTGGTTCATTACCGCCAAAATAAGTTCCTAGCCGATACTGGAATTTCTTGTTGTGAGTTTTCTTAATTGTCTCGCCTGAGAAAACATGCGCTTTATCGGATATTGAAAACTGGTATCTGTCGTAACTAATAAAAAGATTCAGAAAATATTCCTTACCTATCTCGCAATCATCTATTAATCTTGTTACTCTTTTACCTCCGATATAACAATAAGCAAACACTTCTATCCTGTCGTTCTTGCTATTATACCTCCATCCGAATCTTGCACTCTCTCTGTGGTGAGTTGGTAGATAGCCAACTCCAACAAGTTTGTTGATGTCTAATTGATCTATAGACTTTAAGTCATACCGACAAGAGGGAGTGAATAAAACGTTCCATCTAAAGGCATCACGTCCCCACCAGAAAGAAAACTTTCTTGGTTTGGATATATGCTTTCCTTTGTGGATGGTGAAAATCATCTTTTGCTTTTCCCGCCTCCGAGGAATTTAGAACCCCAAAAACCGAGGAACCCAAGTCCTAATACTGCTCCTATCACATACCATAAAACAGATGTGTTTGTGTAATCAGCGAGAATAAAACAGAAGACACTGCCAAAACTTCCGATGAGGTTTGCCAGTATAAATAAAATACCTGCGATACCATTGAATTTCTTTTCCATATTTATGTGTTTTAATGTTTCTGAACCTATGTATATTTTTTCGTCAACGCCGTCTTTTTCGACCATATAGGCCGATATAAAACCGGGGATTACTATTAATACCGGTATGATAATTAGCCAAATCATATTGGTAATTTGAATCTGATCTTTACAAAGACGTACCCTGCGATAAGAGCTATTAGTAACCAGAAGTACCAGACCCAACGTGCTTTTTGTTTGATAGTCTTTGCCTGATCGCTTATTGTTTGATCTCGCTTAGAAATCGTTTGATCTTTTGTCCCTAGCTCTAAGGTCAATTGCCGTACCCTCGCAGTATTCTCAACTACTTTAGTCACGTACTTAATTGAGTCAATACACGGCCTGATTGCTTTTTTAACCTGTGCTGTGACTGCTTTGCGTAAAGAGTCCATGTTGATTTCTCTAATCCTCCCTTCAGTAGTGATATAAACTAACCTCTCAGTTGGTTTACTTTCAACGACGCCAAGCAAACTATCTACGTACTTTAATAGTTCATTGTACGCTTCGTTATAAGCTGCTGAGTCTATTTTGTAAGTAGTATCAACGGATTCCTTTACGGGAAATTCATCGGCGCAATACTTCGCAGCCTCTACTTCGTTTTCGTCGAGCCACCTTGTTACCTTTTTCTGGTTGACGCAAGAGGCGAAGAGAATAATAATTAATAGATATCTCATTGGTTTTAGTTTTAACATTTATTACCGTTCAGTAGAATAATTATAATTATTACTATAAGAAAAATTGTACTGTCACGACGGAGCTTCATTTATTTAGGATCATTGTTGCCAAACTTCTTTTTTAATAAATCCGCTATGTTTTCGCCGAATATGGTAGCAAGAACATAGATTACTAAATAGTAGAGTTGGTCTTCGAGTGTCGCTTTTAGCGATTTACCGGTGGCTAGGTTAACGAAGACTACTATAATAAAGGTTATAACGAGCGAAAACATTACAAACCGTTTGCTGCTTATTGACCCGTCTTTATCACTGAATAATGACTTAATAAATTCTTTCATAAAAAATGTTTTTAATCCCGGTCTTGTTTATTATTTAATTGAATTTTTACCTCGAATATCTGCTCGCTAATATGATCCAGTTTCTTCATTACCTTCTCGTTCTGGTTATCGTCGTGCTTATCCTTCTGCTCCATTGCAGCCATTCTCATGTCTAACTCTTTGAGTTTAGTTTGTAGTCTTACCCATACCCCTATGAGCGCACCGGCAAAAACAACTATCTCTAATATGTCTGATGGATTCATTACTGTCTTATTATTGTATTAGTGTATATTGTTCGTCTTGTTGCTGATGAACTTTGTAAAACTATTCTGACATAAACAGGAGTTTCGCCTACGTCATCAAGATGAAGCACTCCCGCCGTTGGTGTCCCCGTTGTTCGCACTCCGTCTAAATCTCCTTTAGCCATGTTTATAACTTCACAAAAAGAAGTTTCACCAACGCTTAAATCATAATCAAACTCACTATCATCATGCGTTCCGGATTGTAATACAAAAACTATAGTATCATTTCCGCTTGTTTGATATTTGAAAATGTACAGATCAGTACTATCTCCGTTCTGAAGTATTGTTGGCAATTGAGAATCGTAGCCTGCAAAAACACTTTTCATTGTACTCATCCAAAAGTTAGCCGCCCATCTTGTGTAATCAGGGTAACCACTAGAATTTCCTGATGTAACAAAATCTCCCTGGTTTGCCAGTACTCCATCATCAATACTTTTATACTGATCCATTTCATCAATACCAACCGCTCTACCAATATGAAAAGCAAGGTGTATGTAGTTTGCGTGTACGTATTCGCTATCTAGCGAACCGTGAGCAAGTGCGCTGTAAGAAGTTGACCCGTTTTTATCCCATCCAAACTCCGTTATGTGAATTCTCTTACCGGGCATGTATCTGTTGCGTATGCTAACTATTGAACTAGCCCTTGTGAACCACCGAAATTGACCCGGTGAGATCCCGTTTGGAGATGGCACACTGAATGATTGCTCACCTGTATAAGTGAAGTATTGATTTATAGAATAGTAATCCCACGCTTGATTATCCAATCCCCGAATACGGTAATCAAACAGGGCATCTGTTTTCATGGTTACACTGTCAAATCCAACCAGTGCGCCAACTCCCGCAAGCATCGTGCTATCGGCTGTTTTTACACCTGCGTAACTTCCAAGAGCGCCCATGTGTCCATCGTAGAAAGCCGATTGCTTGGCCATCCGTACCCGGCTGTTTTGATACCGCTCAGTAGACCAGCTTGCATTGGATTCGTTTCCTTCTTCTATTCCGTATAACCAATCGTTGCCTTTTGTAACGTTCACGCCACCTCCTGTTTTTACGGTATGTGGACCCCAACTTACTGAAGTGTTACGCCCCCCCCATCCTGAAATAAAATAACCGTTTTGGGCTGAAGCTATCCACGCTGCCGGGTCTGTACTATCTGCTCCGATAGCCATATTCTTTTTATTGTCATTAAATGATCCGTATGATAATGGGCTACTGGGTACGGGATCTTGAAAGGCTCTTATAGCTCCGAAAGTTGCATAGCTTAACTTAACACCTCTTGCCCGGTAAGCTGCTACAACTGCGTTTGTATTATCACCTCCAAAGAAGTTAAAAATTATATTTCTTGCTGCTGAATTGAAAGTTGCTGAGCTATCGAAATACCAATGCCCTGCGAATATTCTGGATTTCCCGATAGCGGTATATAAACTGTCCGGATCAGTACCGCCCGAGGCAGTACCTAAGAAGTCAGTGAATGAGCCAACTGGCATAGATACGGAGCTTGGGAATATCTGTTGACCTTCCGCTACCGCAGTGCCGTATATCCGCATTTCGCTTATATAAGAAAAGCATGTTGTAGTAGTCCACTCAATCCACCTTACCGGGAAGTGAACGCCTTTCGATCTGTTGCTATCTACATAGTTCCATGAATCAATTGCTGTACTTACTGATACCGCCAAACTATCATCACGGTCGTCATTATACAACCAAAAATTTATTACCGTACTTCCGCCGCCGCCAAGATTCTTTAAAGCAAAGGCGAAGTTGGTATAAGTGCTATCCAGCATTATAATACCAGTGTTAGGCAGATCAATTCCGGATGTTCCAAATGTTAGTGGGCATGTATTGTTAGTAGTATCGCCATCTAACCAATTCGTATAGGGTATTACTCCGTCACGCCCTCCGTTTCTGAATACATTGGCCGCGGGAACAGTTATTCGGTAACGTGGATTTGCGACAACTACACTCACTGTATCATCATCTGTTGCGCCATCATCATCGGTAACCACCAATCTGTATCTATAAATTCCCGGCGCTAATCCTGTTATTCCGGTACTTGCAGAAGATGCTGATGTGATCGTACTAGCCGCCCCGCTTATTTGCGTCCATGCGTAGGTAGTTATTAAGGCATCCGGATCGTAGCTTGCAGATCCATTGAGTGTTGCTGTCGTTGCTGCAATAGCTAGTGTTTGCGTTACTCCTGCATCGGCTACCGGTGGGTAATTTGAAAGATTGTAAGACGGAGATAATATCCACATCGTTACGTTACTATTAGCATCTGCTCCCGCCTGACTTGTTGTGCTATCCCATGCCGCTGAACCGTGATCAGTCCCCGCTAATTCTATTTTTCTTGTAAGTGGGTTTACATAACCGTAAGTGTCATAAAACAAGTCATACAGATGATCGTTATAATAAGAACCTACAACCGCATCAAGCGTATTAAAACTGACATGAGTATAACGAACTCTAAAACCTACAAAATCTGGATCATTAAAAGCGCCGCCAGACATTACCACTTGCGTTTTAAATCTCGTTCTATGCTCTCCGCCTGTTCCGCTCCAGTTGCTTAAATACCTGTACATTTCCTGAGCGCCCTGTGAAAGACCGCTAAAGAAGTTTCTATTTGTTGTAGCTGACGTATCAATCCAATCGCAGTATTTATAAACAGTATCTAAAACCCTGTCAATATTAAGAAGGTCGCTTACCCCTGCATTTTCTCCAACTGTCCTAATAAAAGTAATGTGCATCATACTGTCACGATGCAAACCGGTTGTGGTAACCCGTACTCTTTTAGCCCATCCCTGATTCACTGCCGCTGCACTATCATTACAACTGTTGCCGGTAGCGTGTAAGCCGAGCACGAATTTTTTAGGGAGAGTTGTGTCAGGAGTCCATACTAAACAGGATCTTCCGGCAATAGTGTACAGTTTCTGAACTCCAGGAACGAAATTCGGATTCTGCCCATAACCAAATGAACCAATCAGAGCCAAAACCAATAATGCTGCTAACCTCATTTTTTATTATTAATAAAGAGCTATCCACGTTGGAATTACCGACGCAGTGATAGCACTCATATTTATTGGTGTAGTTAAATCTGCACCGTTTGCTGTTCCGTATAATTTCGCTGAATTAGAAAACCCTAGTGTTGCCATTGCGACGTTGTTAAGAGCTACTCCAGAAGCTAAAGCAGGGGCGGTTGTTTGCGCCGATTGATTATAAAGGACGCCCACATAATAAATTCCCGCTGCTGCCGCATAAGGAGAACTAAATGCTATTGTTTGAAATGCGTTGGCCGCTCCCGTCCATTGCGTTGCATTATTTGCACTGCTTGCTACCAGCGTCAACACTCCAGCACTATATGAATACAATCCAACTCTATTATTATTATCGCCTGTATAAGCCCCTAATACACGCACGTACACACGTATTCCTGTAATCGTTGTTGCTTTCGGTAAATAAACTGCTGTAAATTTTATTTGGCCGTCAACCAATGCGGTTGAGGTATTAGCTGTTTGTACTGGTGCGCCTACTGTTTGAGCGAGGAAAGGAGAACCGAGAGCCGTATAAGCAAGCATATCTGTATTGTCGCCTATCTTACCGTTTAATACGGTTTGTAAGTCCGATTGATTGCTTAAAGTTCCTGTCACGCTTCCCCATGCCGCTGTTCCGCTTATTGATATATCTCCACTACCTAATAATGAGCTACCGTTAACTGTTTTAATGTTAGTGGCACTTACCAGAGTGTTTTGCTTGCCCGCAATATCCGCAGCAACTAAAAATCCAGACCCATTTGTTAACTGGTTTGTATTAGTTGTAATCGTTGGTTTATTAGATAAGTCAGCGTATGAACCTGAAGTAGCTACAGTAGCAAATGAAGGTTTACCTGTAATACTCCCCCAAGTTTGCGGAGCAAATGAGGACTTGGGAACTTTAACCGACACGCTTCCGAACTTTGTCCATACCGAATCCGGCATTTCAGACAATGATTTTATAACAAGTTTTGAACGTGTTACAGAACCACCAACAGTATCATAAATATGTGTAGTCGTTTGCGCTCCCGCACAAAAAGAAATCAGTAAAAATATTAACGTTAAATATCTCATAGTCCTATGCTTGTGCGGGTAATGTCAACGTATAACGTTCCGTGTATATCCGTTGCGCTTTCCCCGGTGAATTGAACAATTATATCATCCCCTGAATTTGTTATTGTAATATCGCAGGTGCTGAGTCCTGAGAAGAACTGCTCTGCTACCATATCAGCAAGAGTTCCATTTGTTAATGTTGTAATACCATCCCACTGGAAGGACATTTTTTTAATAGCTACATAACCTCCGGTGGCGCTTTGTTTCTTAGCGTTGAAAGTGATTACTATTGTAATGATTTCCTCAACTCCGACATCGGGAGTTAATGTGAAGACCGTAGTAGGTGTATTTCCTGAAGTATTTATTTCTACTTCTTCTCTTGTCTGAATTGTGTAACCAACAACCGAACTATCGGCAGCCATACCAAGACCACGAACAGGATCGTCGGATTTTATTCCGTTAAGTTTGAATCGTCCTGTAGAGCTATTGCTTATAGTGAAGTTGAAAGTTGAATTGGATAAAGTACTGTTAGCTGTTAACGTACTGTTTCCGTTGGTTGCAATAGCATTACCTCCCGTAGGTGCAGCCCATGAAGGAACACCACTTGCAAGAGTTAAAACATGCCCATCTGACCCCGCAGCAAGTAAACTAAAATCAGTTCCGTTACCGTATAATATAGAACCCGTTGCTGCTGTTGCACTGGTAAATAATGGAATCTTTTTACGTGTAGTCGAAGGAGATAAATAAAAATGAGATCCATCGTATTCAAACGCTCCCGCTTCCGCAGTTGTCATTAAAGTACCAGTAGAAAATTTTATTGGGGCTGTACTTGCCGACGTAGTACTTGCTGCAAAGTGCATTTGAGCAGTAGGAACAGAAACACCACCCACTCCAATCCTTCCAACTGGTAAAACTCTGAATGAATAATTTGCTGCATTATCAAGTATTGCTAATGTACTTCCCGTTGTTCCTGTTCTGTAAAATTGTGCAGCATCAACCGGGCCGGTAGCATCCCCATCTTGACGCATAGACTTTATGTTTAAATCTCTCGAAGCATCAAAAGTTCCGTTTGCTCCTGTTATTGGCTGATAAAATCTGTGCTCTGCCACCCCTGCCATTGTTCCGCTTACCAAATCGCCACCATAAGCAACAACTCCGTTTAAATATGCGTTAACTGTTCCGCCTTTATTCGAGGTTGATGCAAGATTTTTATATCTCATTCCATCGGCGCTAAACCATGCTATGTTCCCGGTAGACGTTGAATATCTCCAGCCTGTTTCTGATGCGACGCCTCCCGATAGTCGGGTGTAAGCCATATTGAAACTAGAACCGGTTATTATTATACTATCTGATTCAATAGTGCCACCACGCATATTAATATTAACACTGTTTTCAATTCTGACCTGGCTTGACCATATCTGATTCCCTTCCATGTCCTCGCCTAGTGTAATTCCTGTAGCGTGATAGCCCCATGTTCCGCAGTGATTCATTGTATTGTTCGCATTAATACCATGCGCATTATTGGAACCGCCTTCGCTTAAATACCCAATAGAGTTAGATGATAAGTTGTTCCCTATAATCTGGTTATTGCCTCCTTTACGTTGTATTCCGTAAGTGCCATCAACGAAGGTGTTATTTGTAACCCTGTTATATTCTGCCCGAACGTCAAGGAATAGACCTATGTAGCACGTTTCTGTATAACAGTTAGTAATAAGATTTCCAAAAGTGTATTTATTACCGCTGGCGATTGATCCGTTACCTGCTATGGAAAACACTGCACCGGCCATAAAATAACCGCCGACATTATCTATAATACAACCATAAGCACTATCTATAACGATTCCTTTTTGAGAAGTAGAACCACCGCTTCCGTTCGTTCCACGGATAGTAAAATCTCTGAATTGTGCCTTATTGCCTCCGAGCGCATACGATAATTTAATTGCGGTGATATTCGAGGTCATTTTTATATAAGTCTTACCCCTTCCCGCTCCTACCAGCGAAACACTATCTGCCCAATTAATCTGAGTAGTAATTAAGAATTGCCCCTCTGGTAAATAAATAGTTTTATACCCCGCTGCTATCGCTGCGTTGATCTGAGTATGAATAGAAGTTGAGCCTGTATTGTCGGCTCCGTACCTCATTAAGTTCACAGATCCCGGAATGCTCTGCCAGTCTGTGTTTACGACTAATCCTCTTGTTGCCGCTAAAGAAGCGTTCGGAATATTAATAGTAATCTTTGATGACGTTGTTGCAAGCGCTAAATCTGTTCCACTCGTACCAACTCCTAATCTTTTTATTGAGGAGCCGACGATTAATGTATCTCCCGTTGTAGATGCGTTGGTAAGCGAAGACCCACCACCGCTGCCGCCAAGCACACTCAACGTATCACCTGAAGCAAATACTAATCTTATCGAATCACCGTCTTTGTAGAAATTAACCACGGTATTCTGTGTAGTGGAATCAATGTGATCAATAATCCCCCTTAGTAACGTCTGCCCTCTCAGGTTAGAGAACCACGTAATTGCGCTGTTTGTCGTGTACCTCGTGTTATAGTTTCTAACACTGTCCAGAGATTGAGCACCAAGTTGCGCTTTTACACCCATACCCATTATAACCAATAGCCCCACAAATGCAATCTTCCTCATGTTATCGTATATTTTCCTTTACCAATAAATTCAATACTCGTACTTACAAAAGCGTTCGATGTTGCGCCGAATGTTGAACTCTTTACTATAGCTGTCCCCTCAATTGTTTTAGCGTTACTCTCCGCATCAACGAAATACATTGTAAACGGAACCTCGTAAAACATTCTTTGCGCAGTATTTAATTCCCATGCTGTATCATCTGTACTATCCGTATTCTTTAAAATCCCTTCCAGTGTTATCGTATAACCCAAAGAATGATAATCAAAGTCTCTCCAGAATCCTTCCTCCGGGTCGCTTCCGTCTGATATTGTTGTTACTTCCACTTCCTCGGTTACTGTAGACAGTGTAAAAGACTTACTACATAGGACTAGCTTTAGCCCACCTGTAATATTTATCTTGAAATAACAATCCTTGCCTTTTACAACACTAGCCATATCACTTAAATTCGTAATTGAAAACGTGCGTATCTCCGTCCTCTACGGTGTCTCCTGTCTCATATCCTGACATTAATGTCCCTCTCCAAAACCCTTGCACATAATCAATCTGTAATGGAGGCACTAAAACAAAATTTAAATCCTGGTTCTCCATTTGAAATTGCCTGTGAAATCCTAATGGCAATTGAATTGTAGGATTACCCGCAGGCATACACATAACGCCTTTAAATTGCCCCTCTATTCTTTTTCTCCTTGTTCTCTGATGCCGGAACCTTACCAAGTTTACTATCTCTTTAAAATGCCTGTTCTCTGTTACGAACTGTTGATACCAGTCGGGATCAGTTAAAGCCGTTCCAGCTTCGTTCCATATTGCGCCTGTAATTATTCTTTTAGGGGCATCACTTATAAAAATCTCTTCGTCTATTTTATCTTTTATGTTAGCGTCTTGTTCTGTTTTCCAGTAATCACCATCAACATCGAGCCTTGAACCTCTCACGTAAAGAGTAACATCAACAAGTATATCTTTGAAATGAGTCTCTTGTGGATCGCTAATATCTCCAGCGCCGAGGAATAGGTATAAAACACCATTCTCTGGAATTCTTGCCCTGTCTACTGTTGTTGTTTTCCATTCAGTAGCGTCTTCGCCTGCGTCGTGTCTTGCGAATGTTGCATAAGGCCCGCTGTGCCAAACTCCGTCTTCATCAAGACTTCTCCAATCTCCTGCACTGTTGCCGCTGAAGCCATCACGTAATAATGCTACACATCCTACAGTAGCGTTATGATCCAGAGTAGACCGGTAAGTAAGTCCGATTGTTAACTCATCTCCTTCATCTAAAAAACAATCATCGTTATCATTGCGGATATAGTTCTCTAGCGTTGTACTCGGAGCAGTTGCATCGTGTTCGATAACATAATATCTGTCAGTTTGAGTTCCGTATGTATCAACTTCTACTTTTATGTATGCGTTGGAAGCTGCCGGAACCTGATCGGCTAAAGGTTGAGGTTGTCCCTGATAATGAGTCCATCCTACTAGCTCATAAGCTGAGTAACCTACTCCCGAAAGGGGCGCTATCAAATCACCTAAGTTTTGGAGTCTTTGATTGTTTACTAAGTTTGGAGGAATACGATATTTAAATCTTGTGGTTACTCCTTTTAAAGCGCCTGCATAACTAACATTCTGATCAAGATTGGTAGCGTGAATATTCTGGTTCTTACCAATTACCTGCATACCGTTTACGTCAAATACAGTCCCCTGATCAGCTCCGTCTGAATCGTACTCAGAATGATAGTTAGTACTTAAATACTGAAGATCGGAGCGGGAACCAATAACCCACAACCCCATATATTGATAAAGAATACACCAACCTCCGAGAATTCTTTCTAATGACTCATAACAGTCATAAAATACATTCACATCTTTCTCGAAAGTCTTATGATGAAGACAATTCTGAGTAAACATATCAGGACTACCGCTATCTAACCTGTCATCATTGGCAACATTGTAAATATTTACACAAACTCTCAGATTCAGATCGAGATTTGTTTTCTTTAGCGCTCCGAGGATATATTCTAAAAAGGTATTTCGCCCTTCAAATTGATCCCCGTTGATATCGGTTAGTTCCTCATTCTTTAGTAACCCTAATCCATCAGTACAACTAACAACAACATCATAAGGTTTATCTTTAAGGATATAAGGCTCTACATCCATAGATACAAAGCCGGTGAAAACAACTACCGTGTCAATCTTGCATATTACTTTCCACTCGTCGTATGCGTTAGCATAGAACATTTCATTGTGAACATGGGACGGAGATGTAGGCCAAGCTCTTACTTTTATTATCGCTCTTGAGCCTATAATACATGGATCAAACTTATCATTCTCGCCGTTTATATACTCATGATGAAAAGAAACAAGAGGTAATTGATAAATAGTATCGGAGAACGTAGTAGACCAAAATTCTATATCAATAAGCTGACCGAGCCTATTAAACGCCTTACAATTATATGTTTGATAGTATGGCATTAGAATCCTCTGGCTATCTGCCCGTTTACTTTGTTAGTCACAAATAATAATTCCGTTCCGCTCATCCTTCCCGTTACCTCTACATTGAATCCTCTGCTTGCTGATCCTGTTATTGTGCCGGTGTTAATGCCTCCGTTAGCAACTCCACCAATCAAATTCCCTAAACCTCCAAGCCCTGCCTTAAACAATGAGCCAAACGAACCGGAACCAGGAGCAATCACATTCATGATAGCGGCGAATATTGCAGCCTTAGCAACTGCCGCCGCCAATTGTGCTATCATTCTTTTGATAGCTTCGCCAAATGCTTTAAATGGATTACCCGAACCGGTTAGAAGTGTATTAAAGAATCCCTCAAATGCGGGAGTAAGTAAATCTGAAACCGTAGTAGCTGTTTGCTCTGCCTGAAGTCTTAAATTCTCCATCAGCTTTGCGCCCGCTACTCTTTTTGTTTCTTCCTCTATAGCATCACCGAGATTTCTTATTGGTAGAATGATTCGATCCGTGTCAATATCCGGCCCGAAATCTTCACCGAATAAAAAAGGTGCTATTATACTATTTTGTAATTGCTGAGTTGTCTTAGGTAGTGAAGATTGCAAGTCTTTAAGATCGTCTACAAGTTTTCCAACTTTTGTTTTCTTTGTTTTCTTAGTATCATCAAATAAAGTACCTCCGACGGCTTCATCTTTTAATAAAGAGTTTAATACCTGCTCGAATGCTGATGCTTTTACTTTAGAATCAGAAAGCTCTTCGTTAATTCCCTTTAACCCACTAAGTAAACCTACTCCGACATTACCCGCACCTCTTACTGAGTTAAATAATACTCCGATAGCAGAACTAGCGCCCTTAACTGTTTCCTGAAGTTCTAAAGCGAGTAACGCCTGTTTTTTAAACTCATCGCTAATTAAATCCTGAACACCTTTTATTTTTGCCTGACGAAGTAATGATTGATTGAGAGCGTCCGTCGCCTTTAATACTTCTTGTGTGGTAACATTCTCTAAAGTGAGCTTTGGTAAATACTGATCGTACTCAGAATTGAGTTTCTTTATTGCCTCGTTCCTTGCGTTGTCGGATAATTGTTTATCCCTTGCGATTGATACCAACGCCCGAACAGTAGCAATCTCACCACCTGCTTTACCTGCCGCCTCTGCGAATGATTTACCAAGCTCTGTGTTTGCTCTTGAAAGTGCTGATGTATCACCAAACGCAGCATTAAGTGCCGCTGATAAGCTACCGTACTTTTGTATTGCAGAAACAACGAGAGAAGAAACGATAGAAAGCCCAACGGCGATACCAGCCGGACCAGCTAAACTACTGGCTAATGCTTTTAAAGCGTTCTTTGTGCTACCTGATTCTTTACTTAAAGATTGGAATGATGCGAGTAATGGGTCTAAGTTGTTAGCGATACCTATGAATCCAAAAGGAGCATCCTGCGCCACCCTTGACAAGTTGGTGAGCGCCTGGTTAGCCCGCTGCGTAGTAGCAGGGGTTTTACCGAGTGCAGTGTTAAATTTATTGATGCCAGCTATTGCACCATTAACATCCGCACCAATGACGACCTTTAACGATTCTTCTGCCATAACTCACTTTCCATTTACACATTGAATCCCTGCTCCCTGTAATAATCAAAAATCTTTTTATAATGCTCTGCGTCCTGTCTATTCTTCTCTTCTACCATTTCCTTTCTCTCTTCCTCTGTTGGATCTGTAGGAAGACCTATTATATCGTACACTTCCATTCTGTTTTCCTTGCTTTGGTAAGGGAGTGACCCGAACCACGCTAAAAATCTTACCCTTTCCCATTCTTTAGATTCCCTGACGTTATACATACGCCACATTCGTAACAGCTCACCAATTGTTAAATCATGATCTGGTAATAATCCCAATTCCGCCTCTATGTCAAGAACTAACTGCCAGCTAACTTCTTTTTTTTTGGCGCTGTACCATTTTGCTGCGCTCCTTCGTCTGTAAGCGCCTGAGTTATCACTGGTATGATTTCAAGAAACTTCTTTCCCGAGATTCCGCCGAGTGTATCAGCCCATTCGCAGGCATCGAAGTCTGTATATTTAAATTCCCTGTTCTCTTTTTTACATCCGTATTCGGCAGCGCAAAGAATAAGCTGAATAAGTTTATCAAAACTTATGTCATCCCTTAAAATCTCCAGCATAGCGGAAAAACTAAGGTCATTATTCAGATCGCAGAACCTTTTAAAAGTCCATGTCCTGAAATACAGAGTGATTGTTTGGCCTTCATGCTCAAAAGAAAATATTCCTCTTGTTGTCATATTAGTTGGTTATATCAAGTGTTCCCTCTCCTGTTAATGTGAATGCGAATTTGATGTAAGTAGTAGCGTCCATCTGTAAATCGAGTGAACTACATTTACAATCTCCGCTCAGGTAAAAACTTTGACCAGTAGAACCGCTTGACGGGTATCTAACACGGAATTTAAATGTCTCGCCGTTAGTTTGCGCTGTTAAAAGCCTATTGTAAGTAACCTGGCTGCCCGCTGTTGGGTTTACTTCACAGATCGCTGTTCCAGATGGGTTAAATGTTTGAGCGCCGAGAGCCGTAGCAATACCACAGAAAGTATCTTCTTGCGTTGCCTGTCTTTCGGTAGGAACATTGTACTGTTGTAAACATACCAACGCCTGCCAGCTTACCGCACTGTCAAAAGATAACTCCAGAGGCACTAACGTCGACGAAATTGTTGTCATGATTGAGATATTTTAGCTGTTAATCGAATTAATTTTCTTATTATACTTTTTGCATTTGCTAACCTTAGAGGCACATAGTTTACACTCTCTACTGTCAAGCAGTTTATTTGAAACCCTGATTGTATTGTTAACCCGTTTGTAGTAACACTCGGGAATAATATTGTTAATATCTGGTTGCTTACATCGTCTACCGCTTCTTTATTCATCATATCGTATTGTTTGCAGACGATATCAAGTAATAAAGAACACTGATGCCCGAAACCACTGAAATTTGGTTCCTGTGCTGATGTTTGGGTGCTTAGTATCACGTAAGTCATGTTATTACCCTCTTCCGCTTTCTCATCATACACTTGAACCTGCGATAATTCAAAGAATAAAACACCATCCAAAGAACTCTTAACCGCATCCCGAAATATCTTGTTAGGATCTCTCATAGGGTTTTGAGAGCCTCCTGTAATCTCTTTTTAAGTTCCGGCGCTTCTGTTCTCACCGCAGGGAAAAGAAAAGGTCTTGCTGGTAAATTCACTTCTCTTATTCCCTTTCCTTTAAACTGGATCGCATACGCTTCGAGTCCTTGCGGAACAGCTACAAGCGCTCCCGTTCCGAATTCTACATAAGGAGCATAGTGAACGTTAACCGCAACCTGATAACTTAGCGGTGCGTTTTTAGTTGCTGATATTCCCTGACGTAATCCACCTAAATCAGCAGGGGCATTGCTTTTCGCCTTTGCTTCTACGTTAAAAGATGAATCCAATAGCTCCGCATCAGCAACCTTTTGCACACCCGAAGGCATCCCCTGAACCTTTTTTAGAAGCTCTGGCAGTCCACTGATTTCTATTGATACTTTAGCCATTTACGATTCTGTCTCTGTTAACCTTAGTTGGTAATACTGTTTCTTTAAGTCAATTATTTTATAGGACTGGATAACAAAAAATCTATTCTCTGCTACAAACCTCATTGATGGCTTAATCTCATCCTCGATATCAGTCTGAAACCTGATTACCATTGTCCAGCCGCTATCTAAAACCACTTCACTATCTTCAAGCGTTCTGCTTCCGGCATTGTTGACTAAATAACATCTTGTTGTTAGTAGCTCAACGTAATTATCTCTACCATTAGAGCCTTGATTAACCTCGACTCTTACAACAGTTTTCATCTGACCAACTCTTACCGCCATGCGTACCTCCTGAATGGTTCAGCTAGCGATCTTGACGCTTCACATATCTGAACGCCTAAGTTTTCGTCACCCTTATGAGCGAAACGGTAAGCGATCTCGTTTAGGATTGCTAGTTTTAACTCTGCCGGTATAACTGTGTAACCAACGGTGTAAACAAGTTTCAAATAACTGGTACATGGAGCTTCGATCCACTTAAATGTTAGCCCACGAATAGTGTAATCAGTAGAAGTAATTTCAGTACCTTCTATATCGTGCATAGTTGTGATAGTAAGTACAGGAGCAAAAGGAATTTCAATATTACCCTTCTCGTTTTTCAGCAATGCAGTAACTGTACGACCCGAACAAAGAGTTAATGATGTGAAACTCTCCAGCGCCTTGCGACACTGCGTTAACAGCGCAGTTAGCTCTGTATCATTATCTGTACTGGTTTCAAAGAGGTGCGTTTTCACTTCTGTTAAAGTGATTAGCTCCGCCTCTGTCCCTGAGAACGTATAATCCAGCACGCCATTAGTAGGCTGACTGCGCTGCGTGATATAAGAATTTCTCAAACTCATTTAAATCATTTTTAGGATCTAGTTCCTCACTTCTTTCCCTGCACCTGTTACTAACCTGATGGTAATACCGTGAATCATCCAATCTTTTTATCTCTTTCACCCATTTATCAATATCATTTCTGTCATGAAATATTCCAGCTGCTCCACAGTTCTCTTTTAACCCCGGTGTAGGGCTAGCGATCACCGGAATACCACTACACATCGCCTCTGTTGCTGTCCTTCCCCATGATTCGTACTCTGAAGGCATTAACAGTATTCTCGTTTGCCGGTAAACAGGACGGATATCAACGGTGTTGGGAATAATCCTGACGTTCGGCAAATCCTTTTCAATCTGAGGATCATAACTGCCCATTACGCCAAGAAACTTTTTCCCAGGAAGGCGCTTAGCTATTTCATAGAACTGTTCTCCACCTTTATTCTCTGATAGATTTATGAGTGTTATGTAAGTATTTTTTATAGGCTCTTCGGATAGATCATAATAGTCACGGTCGCACGGAGGACGCAGTACTATTGACGGCCATTTATAATTAAGTTTATCTTTTAGCCATTTACTGTTATAGACTACATAATTGTCCCTCTGCGCATTCATGACGCAGTTGTAAGGAGTATCATTGTGAATGATATTAACAACAGGCTTTCTTAATATCTGCCCCATTTGAATAGTCCACTGTGAATAGTCGAGGTGAGTGATCAGGACATTAGCCCAATCGTATGCGTAGGTAGATGCTGATGGTTCGAAGACCTCAACACCTTCGAAGTTGTACGGGGTTTTAACACCGTGCATCCCTGCCTGATGAAGTATAACTCTAACATGATGACCACGGCTGATAAGAAACTTATTCATGTGGTGAATCATCCACTCTCCTCCGCAATTGTGTTTTGGCGGGTAGAGGTGGATCGAATATAATATACGTAACCCCATATTTCACTCCTCACTTTTCTTTAAATCACCATCCAATCGTCTTGATAAATCGCATCGCCGGTAATGCCAGCTACACGACCAAACCACATCTTAGGCGCAACAACAATCTTTCCAGGCTGATCAGCTAAAGTCGCTGCCATTGCGCTGTAAGAACTGTTTGATATAATAAAATACTTGCACGATTTCATTTTCTTAAAACTATCTATATAATCAGCGTTGTAATACTCAACATCGCCAAACATTTCTCTTGCCTTATCGAGATCATCACTAAATACCAAATACTTTGTTCCTGATGGCATGTGAGACATTGCTTTGTTGTAATACTCCATCGTTTGACGAGGGTGGTAAACATTATCCCCACCTTCTAAATAATCACCGGCTCTCCAATGGATGGCACAGTAGTTATTCAAAGGGTACTCGTCTTTCATAGTCATATAATGCCTTACAGCATCCATGCAATGATTAAAGTATTTAGGGCTTTGCAAGTGTCCTGTTATATCCCAATTGCCAACAGGTAAAAAGGTATCGTGATAACCCCAATGGACGAACCTAGACTCATAACTCAAAGAGCGATCAACGCTAGGTAAAGGATTAACAAAGTATTTCTGAACGTCAATATCTTCACTACTGCCAAATCTTTCCAAATGATCGTAGTTCTTCCACTCAGGGAAACCGAATGATTGACCGGAACGGATAGCGATACCGATAGTACTAGCTATTTGGTAAAGACCGTTTGCGAATCTTCCGTACCTACCGAGCATACCGAACGTTATAGCCATGACCTGTTAAAATATAATTCGTGATTGTATAATGGATCTCCTGTTATTTCAGGGAATAAACTTTTATATTCATTGAGTACAAAAACTAAATTTCCAGTATGAGCCAAAAGAAAATACCCTTTACTTAGGCCTAGCTCCACCATTGACTTATAACTTGCCCCCTGATCATCACTAACATGAAGCTGATGAGGAGGAATTGAACTGTTTATTTCTATGATAACTATTGCGGGCTTCTGTTTTATCTCTTTGAAACACTCGTAATCATTCCCGCTGTCCGTATCAATGCTTAATAAGTCGCATACTGGCAGTTCATTTATATTGGCTGGAGTTATTGCTTTCTTCTTTACATACGGCTCACAGGCTTGTAAATCATACATATGAACAGCCCAACCTTTGTCTCTTAATGCCGCTGTGTTACTACAGAAAAAACCATCAGCGCCGCCGAATTCAACCGCTGTTCCTCGTGTAATATCTAACCGTGACAAGATTTGATCAATAAGACCGTCCTCATTATTCTGGCTATAGATATTACACCCGTATTTCTTTACAAACTCAAGCATCAATACTTATTTATGTCTGTTACTATTATTTTCCCACCCGGTTCAGTTCTAACCTCGCAATCGTAAAAAGGAATAGGGCTATTATCTGGTACTTCGCTAAATAATTCACTCTCGCAAAGCATATAATAAATGCCTGTATGCACATCTAAATCAAACTTTAGTGGAGTAAAGTGTTCAAAGAAAGCCGCCATGATTGACGGGTTTTTGGTTACGCAAGTGCTTAACTTGAATAGCCCCTTATTCTTTTCTTTAATTACTATCATTTCTCTTCCAGTTTTCCCACACGAACGCAGTTCTCCACGTTAACGAATGAGTTTTACTTAATTTAGTTGCTAATTCTTCATACATCTTTTCACAATCAAGCCCATCTACATAATGAAACTGTACCTGAATGTTATTTATATGCTTTATTAGCTCTTTACCAATGATGTAATCGAGTAGTTCATATTCAGCCCCTTCGATATTTATCTTGCAAAGAGCAATCTCTTTATCTATGTAAGGAGCGATATCAACACAGCGGTAAATCGCTTGTGGTGTATCTTTCTCAAATGCGCTAGAGTAATAATACTGACCACCAAAGGACAATTGTCCATCAAATAACCATGCTGCTTTATTATCCAGTGCGTCAAAACATTCTACTGTGCACCCGTATTTCTTAATAACCTCATCAGCGAATTCCATTCTATAACTACCAATGTCTAACACATGATCGGTAGGCTTCAGGTCGTATTCATACCTCTTGCCCTCAAGATTATTCTCTTGCCACGTCTTTAGATTATTTTGATCGAGGGTTACCATTCGTTATTCCTTTTCCTGTGATGGTTGAAAATAACAGGGTAATTATCCCCCGGTATTCTTATATGTTCTGAGTATTGAGTAGGCCACCAATGAACCTTGTACCCATACTTTATTTGTAATGCACATAAAATGCTTTGATCGTGCCTCGCCTCAGCAAACGTTTTACAATTCTCTACTTTACTCGGACTATCATCTATAAATCCTGGCATCTGACACCACAAGAGCCACTCCTTAACGAAGTCCCTTGTTTTCTGATTGACCTTAAAGAATATTACTGATGCCTGCACCTGTTTTTTATCCCTGAACGATTCGTATTGATGCCAGCCGTTGATTGCTCTCATTATATCACCCTTGCACCATTCTATCTGAGGAAACCCGTTAGTGAAAAAGAAAATATCCTCATCCATTCGGTTGATTATCTCTTGTACGGGGGCGATGAATTCGACACCGGCATCTGAGTAAATGAGAATGTCGCCGTCATTACAGTGCTTCATTATATCATTAATAACATACGGCTTCCACAACCAATAACCAGAACCACGAGCGGAATCTAACACCTCTTTATTATTAGTCCTAAACTCACGTGATACAGAACCAGGACTATATGAATGTGTTTGATCAACTCCATTCTTTAGCCCGCTAACCTTACACTTCTCCATTGCAATAGTCATATTCTCGTCTGAGTATGTTACTAGGTGGGTCATACTTCTGATGGTATAAAAGGATTCTCTGTAAATAATGATACAGGCGGCTGCGATGATCCTGTAACCGATAACCAAACACGCCCTGTCTTTTGTATCTCATCTAAATCCTCTTTAGAGAATTGCCAGCAAGAAATAATAACAGGCGCTGTGTTGCCTGCTTCATCAATAGGAGCAGCCCCTTGCCATACTGGCAAATCAGAACACTGTTCGTCCGTCCAGCCTTCTGGCTTTAGGTAAACTTTGTTTTGTTCTGGAAAACTAACTGGTAACATGGTCTTTGGTTTTTATTTTAATAATTCATTCCCTGCATCAAACAAGTGAGTGAAATTTGCTTCTACACTCCATATATCACTATAACTTTTTCTCTGTAGTGTAACTTGCGGAGCTACGATAAAACAATTAAACCTGTGCAATACTTCCTGTCTCAAGAATTCATCATAGATCCATCCGCAATCCACCTTAAAGTTCTCCACTAACCACTCCACCATCTTCCTGCTATACCCTACACTCTGTGTTTGCCAACAATCAAGAACTTTAAATAAATGCGCTGAATGTCTTACCGGCTTTCTGAATGGAATAACATCTATACCTATTATATTCCCTCCGAGGTATATAATATCCCAATCTGAAGGCAGTTCATTCATTGCGTAATGCAGGTGCATTGATCCCCTTATCTCTACATCGTCCTCTAGTATCAGTGGATTGTTAGCACCATCGGCTAAACTCTTTTTTAGTACCTCTAACTGCGATGTATTAAACGCAATAGTTCTATTCTCACCGCTCACGGCGGGGAATCTTTCTACTTCAATCCCTTCTTTATAGAACTCTCTTATACTTTCGTTCCATCTGTCTGTTCTATGGTCGAGATTGATACAATAAATCTTATCAAAATATTTAAAGGCGCTATCCATACAATTAAAAATTGGGCAGGGATGACCATTATCGGGTTCCCTGCCCGTTATTTACATAAACACCCATAATTCAAAGATCAATTACCCTGTCCCTTATGGGATAGCAGTAATAAACGCATCAGGACGGAAGATTGCCAAACCTTCTGTTCTCTCAAGCAAGAACGTTGTTTCGTTCGTGATGAAAGTAGTAGAGTGGCTATCTGTTTGACGCATTGTCAAACCTTCGCTCTGTACAATCTTCGCTTTTGTCCAATCACCTACAATCACACGTCCACCGGTTAACCAGTTAACGGGATATACAGGGCGGCCAACGATGCGGATATTACCAGAAGCGTCAACACCGATAACACCGGGAGCGCTGTAAGGATTATCCGTACCGGGGCGAAGAATCAGAAGCTGTGCCCATACTGTAGGATCTACAGCAAGGCCGCTCGGATTGTACTTCGAAGCAATAAGGTTCTTGATATAATAAATCAACTTCTCGGCAAAGTTTGGCGAACCACTTGTGGTAGTTGAACCAGTAGCGCCCGCAACAAGAGTGTTTGCAAAGTCGCTATCTTCTGCATCAAGCAATTGCTCAAGCATAGAAGTAGGTAACCAGCTTTGCAGGAACACGATATTTCTCAAAGCCTGACGGGAAACAACTGCGTAACCAGCCATTGGCTTTAAGGTCAGGTTCACCATTGTGTAATCACGATCAATCTGCTGTTTGCTTGCGCCATCAGTCTGACGGTTGAACGAACCTTCACCGATAGGAGTGTTAGCTCTTGGAAACTGAACGTTATCAGTAGCCGAGTTAATAACACCTGCCAGGTCACGGAAACGGATTTGGCCTGTAGGCTCCATTCCTGTGCGGTTGTCCACATAAGATTGAAAAGTATCGGTTGCCATGTTTGCACCAAGAATAGAACCAACGGTTTTAATCTTTAAGTGCGGCATAGAACCACCCATTTCAAGAGCTTCAAACATCTCTTTCTTTTCTCCGATGAGTTCATGCAACTGAGCAAAAAGGCTTATCGGTGTCTTTGCTTTGTCTGCCTGAATCCTTCCGGCTTTTGCTTTCAGTTCAACTACTTCGTCCTGAATCTGCTTGATAGTGGCATCCTTGCCAGCAAGCGTAGTGTTAAGTGCTTCCACCTTACCATCGAATTCTTTCTTCCCATCCTCGAACGCTTTCTGAACGGTGCTAACCGCCTCCTGCGTTTTCTGGTCAGCTACATCAATCTTTTTTTCGATGAGCTTGACCGCCTCTTTAATGTCCATTTTTGTTTAAATTTTTAGCGTTAACAATGTGAGTGCATCTGCGAACTCTTTTTCATCGTTTCCGCTGGCATCCGGCTCATTCTGATCGTCATCGTTCTGAGTGGGTGCGGTATCGTACTTTGATAGATACGCTTTCGCTGCTTCTATTTCAATTAATAATTCCTCTATTGATTCATCAGACGCTTTGCTGTTGCGTGCGAGTGATTCCATCTTAATAATCCTTTCGGCGAGTTCTTTTAGCTCCTTCATCTCGAATTGTTGTTGTATAGCTGTCTTTACAACTTCTCTTACCCCGCTTTCAGGATGAGCGCCCCAATGTGTTAGTGCGCTGATCTCCCATAGTTTTACCTCTGAGAACTTTCTTCCCTTATTCTGAATAGGAGTGGATTTTATCGGCTCGAAACCATACGACGCATCTTTTAGAATACCCTCGTCCATTTGGATAAGTGCATCCTCTCCGTCACGGCTCTTACTCATTTTTACCATTGCATAAGCATGATTGTCATCTTCCCAGAATCTTTCAATACTCCCTAAGAGAATATCTTTATTATGATTCTTAAAGAACCGGATATCCTCATGCGATTCATTCCAGCTTTTAGAGAACATCCCTTTGCTTGCTATGTCTCCGTCCCTATCAAGGGAGTTGTAAGTAGCATAGGCAATTACAGCCGTTCTCTTACCTAAGTCGATATCCTTATTCAGGAATCTTGTTCCTTTATATAACATTGTCTTCTATTTGAGTGAATAATTGACTTGCCAAGAGACTAATAAAAATCTCTATCTGTAAAGGCTTTAACGCCTCAATAATGCTCATTCCTCCGCTTTGGTTTACAGATTGTTTTGGTATCAATCGCCCACGTTGATCTCTTTTTAATTTAAATCCTTGTGTACATCTACAGTTGCATACTTCCTTAGCGCTTCCTTGCGGATCACCGGGGAACATTAACCCGTTTGAGTATTTACTCAACAGGTCTACTTTCTCTCCGCCTACTCCGGTGCTATGCCTATGTGTTAACCTCGTCCGATTGTCTTTTACTTCTATCCAGAATTTTTCACATTCGAAATCACTCTCCCATGCAGCCATCATACCACCGAAATTGGTTGCTCTTGCTGATTCGGTTCTTACTATCAGCCTTGCACGTTGTCTTGTTATCGGGCTTTCTTTTAATTGTCGTGCGATCTCTTCATATCCTAATCCTTCCTCGATTCCTTTGTTAAGAATCTGGAGGATGAACTTCTTTGTTGTCTCAGTGATGGGGAGAACCGCTTTATCGAGTAAGAACTTATTGAAATAGGCTTCTACTATCTGTGTCCACCTTTCGTTAAATCCAAATCGTTTATAGATAAATACAGGGGTAAACTGTTTCTCTTTTGGTATCTGTTTTTGAATTATTCCGTAGATAAACCTTGCGTTGATCGTTCCGGCTGATCTGTACAGGTTAAGAATAACAGTACTTAACTCGTCATTGATTGCAACACGATCAATTCTGCCGGCAGCATCTTCGCCCCATTGTTTAATTAGTTCAATAGCGTCGTTAATCTGCCCCATCAGCGCACGGTAAATCTTAGCCTCGTACATCTTGTGCATCCGGTTCATCACCGCTAGCTGATTCTGTATGTAGTTTTCCTGCGTCAATTCTCTGTTCTTCTTTATACTGTTCGTACAATCTCTTTCTCATGTTCTGCCGTAGCATGTTCATTGTCTCCCTCTCAACCCGACACTTTTTTTCCCCCGGACTTAGCGGGTACTTTTCCATTACCATTACTTCCACCTGATCCAGAATAATCATTGAATCCTGATGTATTTAAATCATTAACTAATTCATCCATATTCACCGCCGCATCATCAATCCTTACAAGGTTATTAGGAATCCAAACCTCATCCATGTGAGGGTTAAGGCTCTCTTCCTCGTTCATCATTTTTAACCTCTGGTTAGGAGTAAACCACCACGCTTTCATTAAAGCATCGACCATCTTACCAATCTCCTGTTGTAATTCAGGTAAATCGGTATAGTCAATATCAATAGTTGATTGAGTAGTTATCTTAAATGCGGGGAGTAGTTGCCTGTTTAATTCGTCTCGTAGTGAACACCAATCAGGAACGATTAGGTTAGTAACTAACTGCTTCATCTGCCATTGTTGGTTCTCGTATGTCTCACCGGGAAGAAATAAACCAGGAGGAACACCAAATAAATTACACAAACGTGTAAACGCTATCTTACTGCCCTCTAATAACTCCATGTCAGTAGAAGAGAGTCCGAGATCGAGCATTCCCCAATCACCTTGTAATGCTGCTACACTTGCTTTAACAGCTTTGTTATTTATCTTACCGTCAACAACTGTTTTTAAAGTAGCCGCCTGCTCTGGAGTCAACGAAGTTTTATTCCTTTCGAATATTACAGCTTTAGCTCCCCCGTTCTGGTACTGCGCTACCGCTGCATCCGTAGAATCATCGTCTTGTATTAATACTTTTAACCCCGGTTCGAGTGGACTCATGCCCCTTAAATGGGTCCTGTTGTCCTTACCCTGAAACTGTAGGTTAACGCTCTTCCAATGGATGATATCGTTCTTTCTGATAGGGATTAAATCGCCTACCTCTAGCACGTAGTGATGAACACCCCATAAATCGTCAGGGTCCGGAATGATCTGTACTTTGTTAGCTGGCAATACATACATCTCAAGGATGGGCATTGCATCAATAGTCAGATCGTCTTTGCCTGTAGTATCGCCACGGTTAAGCCAGATAAAAGCCTCACCACATATCTTTTTATAACTGTAAATCTTTTCCCAAAATGAATCAGCGCCCTCTGTAGGATTGGGGCGCTTTAATAATTTACCGAGGTCGGAAATAGTTTCCATTTCCTGGTAAGCCTTAGTATGTAGAACTTTTGCTCTTTGAATTGCACCGGGAGATGTTAATGAACTACCGTAGTGCTTGTATTTCTTACTGCTCTTTTCGTCCTTTACTTTAAACTCGTAAACGGGAACACTTGCGAACTTCCGAGCTATAAATGAAACTATTGAAAAGACCGAAGCGTTACCTGCATACCCATCGTCAATAAACGAGTCAAGGTCGCTATCCGGATAAACCGGTGGGATGTTATTAACAACAGTGAAGTCCCCCTTAACCCCTACCGGTGAACGGCGGAACAAAAGAGAATTCACCCTGCTCATTAACCAACTCGCTACACTCATACTCACTTTTTCTTACTCACATTGCAACCCAACTTAATGATGGTTGATTCAACTTAGTATAAATCCCGTACCGCATTGCGTCCATCGCATGATCCATAAACTTTACCGGAACCTCATCCGGATGGATCTTACCGTCTTTGCCTAATTTCCATTTATAACCTTTCGCCTCTTTGATTATGTTAACACTCCTGTGAGTGAAATAAAGAGGCATACTTTTAACCTTTTGAATTCCCGCATAAACATCTTTCTCTGCTGGTTTAGCGTTATAGCCAGCCCTGTAAATCTCTTCTATCGTTTTCGGTTCTGCGTTGTCGCAAAACAGTTCATCGCTTTTCCTTATGTCTAAATCTTTTATCCGTTCGATCAAATCACCTGTCGTTAGTCTTGTCTCGTAAAGAGCCTCATCCACATAACAAGCTCCGTCTTTAAACCCTATCTTGATAATCGAGGATGGAACGTTATAGCCAAAGTCAACACCGTAACACACCTCGCAATCTTCGGGAAACTCTTTTATCTTCCAATGGGTGTAGATAATTTCCGTACTCGATCCTCTTAATCCTAGTCCAAATACCTTCCATAAATTCTCATCCGCATACTGAAGGTTCTCGATCTCCTCTATCTGTTCTTTGGGAAGGAAAGGATTGTCTTTGTAGGTCGAGTGAATTAATATGTTCCCTTCCTTATCTGCTACATCGTAAACCCAACTCAGTTCATCAACAGGGTTAAAGTCCAGTATAACCAGTTCCTTTGTTCTAAGAGCTAACTGTGTGTAAGTAGTGAACGGAAGCAGGTTAGCCTCATTGATATAAAGTATGTCCCTTCCCGGTCCTCTTACTTTTCCAGGTTCTTCAGCTCCGAAGAATTCCACATAAGATCCGTTCTTGTAGTGATACACGTTATCGGTCTTATTGAAATCATCATCGCTGTAAACGCCTGCATTATCAAGTATCTCTAAAAAGTCCCGCCTTGCGCCTCGTTTTAAGTGAGGTAACGAAGGAGAGACTATTGAGATTGACTTCTTTGATCTGAACGGTATATAAAGAGCTAATAACTGACTTAAAGAATACGTCTTGCCTGATCTTGTTGAACCCTGATTGCAAATTGCCCGGTATTTACCAGAGTCAATTGCTTTCCTGTTTCTCTCAAAGACGTTTGTATAAAGAACCTCACTTTGTTTCATAGTTCTCAGCGGGTTTGAATACTACCTGTATTCCTGTTCCGCTGTGGTTAATGTCTTGCCTGTTCATTGTCAGCGCATCTATCTCTGTCTTGTCTGCCATCAGCTTGTACGCTGCTAACTGAAGAACCGGAGCAGCATCGTCTTTAACCCAATTGCGCCTTAATTTTCTCTTGGCCTTTACCCTATTCTTTTCGATAGCGTTTTTAAGAGACTCCGATTTTTCTAACTCCCATTCGTAGAGAGTTGACATTGCGGGTGCTACAAATTCAGCGAGTTCGTTAAAAAACACCACTCCTTCTTTCTCTATTGCTTCGAGACATTGCGCCTCAACTTTCTCTCTGTCGTACATAAAAACAAAAAGGCCAACTCAAGTAAATGAGTTAGCCATTAAAAGATATTTCTTTCTCCACTATTCATTTTCACAAGCCTTAACCTTTCGACGATAAAGTTAATTCATACTTGCGTTATACAGCGGTCTGATTCCGTACTACCATATACACACATTCGCCTTTAACAAATCTTAACACAAGTTCAATTGTTGAATTGCAGTTGTGCAAATACTTCATTCGCTTAATTCTTTTCTCTGTTGCTCCTACTGTGAGATCCACGTCAGCCGCAATCTCCTTTGCTACCCTACCTTCCGCCAGGAGTTCCAGTATCCTTTTGTTTTGCTCATTCATAATTCAGATTTATGTTTACTAATCAGAGTGTTGCCTACTAATATTTCGAAAATGACAAATGATTAAGGGGTGTTTTATCACCAGACTTTAATATGTCTTGATAAATTTCGATCATGTTATCAAAGCGTTTCTTCTCGTCACGATATTCAAGGTGAAGTAAGATAAGATGCAGCGTGTCACCTATGTTCCTCTCGGGTTTTTGCTGAAGCGTTTCTATCTTGCCGATATAAAAAATACAAACATTGCCCTGTTGGTCTATCCTATGCTCAAAAGTTGTTCCCCAGTATTCATTGCAGCCAACCATATAAGTGTATGGAGAGCAGCTAATACACCCCGCACATACAAGCAATAGAATTAAGAGTTGTTTCATTTGGTTTGATTTACTTTAAAAAATAGATACATGGGTATTAAATAGCAAATGCCTATTATTAACGTCAGGGAGATAATAAGTCCAAGCGGAATGAACCCGACAGGTGTGATTATTATTCCCATCCATAAATTTATTATTATACTATCTTCCTTTTCTTTGCTCCTAATATGCAAGATTAGCGCTCGCACACAAATGAATAACCATACGGCATCCATTGAAAGCAGAATTATTACAGATGTTTTTTCGCTCATCCCTTCCCTTTTAATTCGTTACTAATTTGGTTTAGGCGTTGTTCTACACGGCGGTTGATTACATATAATAAGCCATATACCCTTCTTTTTTATCAACAATGGCTTGCATTAAATCGCCCCACCCTCTCCATGAAAATCCCCAATGTGTTCCATCGCTGAATTTAAAAGAAATGTTATCCTGAGCTTCGCCGGTCATGCCAATCATCCCGCTACTTTGGATTTTTTCTTTTAATAGAATAACATGAGGCTTAAATTCATCCATGAATTGACTTAGATATTCTTCCCATGAAGGATTACTACTGTCCCCTCCCATGATGGGCTGGTAGTCGCTTTGGTTATACATTACCTCAACTGATAGCTTATTTTCCATACTCATTCCATTATTTTATTTATAATATCAGCAATAGCATCTCCTAATTTAAACATCCACCACGGCCATGTAATCAAAGCGATAAGTATAATCAGTACTACAAAGCATCCGTTTCCTTGCTTTGGTGGGAGGGTTGGGAATTTCAATCGAAATCTTTTGTAATATCTTTTTCAATCAAGTGTTCTAACCCCGCTTCAATTGCACAACCAAAGTCCTCACAGGCATCGTGTCCATCGCATCCAGAACAACGGGTAAATTCTATTTCTTCACTATCGAAATCTGGCTCTACCGGAAACGCCGGTGCTTTTGGGTCTGTCATTTTGTAGATGTGTTAGTGGTTAATGCTTTTGAGTTTCGTAATTTTCCAATAGAGCTTTTACAATATCCAATGCCCGTCCTATATCTCCTTTTACAAATATTCTTTCGTGCTGAAATCTTTCAGCGTTTGATTCATGGCATCTGTCGTTAGCTGAAATTAATTCGCATCTCAACTTTTCAAGAGCAAGTTTTTCTAATCCATTCATTTTACTTTTCTTTACTGGTTAATGATTGAAGGAAGAGGGTGTAGAGTTCGGTGGTGGTTGCTGTTTTTTCTTCATCGTCTTGCTTTTCCCACAAATCAATATATATTGGTCGCCACCCCTGCTCCCTCATCCACTCCGCAAACGCTATTGCTTGAGCCTTTGCGTATTCGCCTGCAATATCAGCGCACTTCCCGCCGCCGCCACAATGCCCGTTAGATTCATACAAAACATCGAATAGCTTCTCTTTCATTTCTTCCTTTGTCATATCTTATCTATTTAACTTTATTGTGTAGGAAGGTTACCTAGCCATTCCGCTAGCACTTGGTTTTATTTCAGCCCATATTTTTAGTATGTGCGGTGGTATAGTATAATTCATTTTACTGGGTAGTTTAAAATGTGATAGGCTATCCAACAGGCAAGGGCGATTACTGCAATAAGAATTAATATGCCTCTTACAGACCATACTGGAACTTGCCAATTTAGAAACTTAAAGAACCATCCGGGTTTATTACTCATACATCAATCTTTAATTGGTTTATCGTTTACGGGTGGGGTGGGTAGTGGCATCCAATGGGTGACGTCTATAACGTACATACAATCAACAAATGAATTATTCCCTTCTTTATAAATACACACAATAGGATATGATAGATCGTCATAATCTTGCTTTTTTCTCATGCACAATACAGCCTGATTATGTTTAGGGTAATCATCCCCTACCCTCACCCACTCCTGTTTAACTAATCCTGCTGCCTGTAATATTTCAGCAGATTGGAGGGCTGCGAGTGCGCCTCTGCCAAAATCGTATCTAGTTATATTTGGGGTATCGTGAGTGCCAGCTTCTTTTAAATAGCTATCTGCCATCTCCTCTATCAACCTGTTTAATTCGGTGTTATTCATTGTTGGGGGTTTGAGAGTTATAGTATTGGATGAATTGAACGACTGCTTTATATACTGATTCTATTGCGGATGCCTCAAGTTCTCCATCCCATATTACAGTAGGCGAATTTGCGTTATCATCAATAATAGTTTCAGTAAAGCAAAGTTTTATTTGCGGTGGCTGCATTCTGATATAAACATTATACCCTAGTTTCTGTATCTTCTCCACTACCGGCATTAACCATGACCATGATTCGTGATACTGTAAATCGGTTTCGTTAAACGGCCTAAATTCCTCATTACCCCATCTATCATTCCGTACAAAGATTTTGTCTTGATCTTTAAACTTCAATTCCATAAACTCCGCAATTATTTTATTCCCCTCTACCGTTTCCATACATTATTTATTTAGTGGTTAAGAGATGTTTGAGTTCGTCTACGAACGTGTTAGTCAGGAACTCGTTTACTATATTGCTCCGTTCATCTGTGTAATCGTCAAGTACTTTTTTAAGCCTCTCCCTCATACCTGCGGTAGCTTTTTCTACTTCCTCTTGGGCTGCAAATTCGTGGGCGATAAGTACGGCCACATCTTTGTAGCTTTGGGTATTTATTGGCTCAAGCCAAAAATCCGGTTGCGCTCCTTCAATTCCATTTTCCATTTCATCAAACTCTTTTTTCTCTGAATTATACATGGAGGCTCCCATAATTTGGATATACTCACCGTCTTGAAATTGATCTACCCATCCCACATAATAGGTTGAATCTTTCTCCGGCAATCGCTCACTCGCTTTCACCGCTCTAAATAGCGCTGGCTTTGGCTCCCCTCCGCTTCCACTGGTTTCTATGTCGTAGTATTTTATTGGTTGGATGTTCATAGATTAGTTATTTGAAGTTTAAAGCGGTCTTAAATGTTTGGTTATCTTCTCCAATTCCGCAACCCTTAATTGTAAGTTCTGAATGATTTCTACTAAGGCTGCAATCTGCTCATTGGCTGGCTGTATCATATCCTTTGATTTAGTGGGGTGAGTTAAGCAACTACCTCTAATTGAAGTAGCCGGTTGCATAAATCAATTACATTTCCAAATACTCCATCATAAATTTTATACATTAATTCGGGTTCCTGCTTAATTGGCGACAATACAAAAACCAATTTCCCGTGACCCTTCATCCATCCGGCTTCAGTGTTTGCTGATCTTCCGCATGGCAAAACCATTACACAAGCATCCGCCCACTTCATGCCATCAAAATCAGAATTAAAGCCATCAATAGCAATCGGGTGCTTTAATGCTTCATTATACTGCTCTGTTGTCCAACTCTCCCAATTGGGGTCAATATCACTCCATGCAAAACCTCCTGACCCGTTGGGGGGATTTCTGAAGTCATATACTTCATGCCCTTGCGATCTTAATTCCTCAACCACTTCGGGCTGATATGGATTTCTCCAACTACTTGCAACATAAATTTTCATATACCGTTCATTTTTTATTTTGACTAATTAAAACGTATCTCTTACTATAATGCCATGCCGTTGATCGGGGGTTTACTATCAGCTAAAAAACATCCTTCCTTTTTAAACCATCCTACTTGACAAACAGCATGAGTGCCACCTGACCAATCGCCTTTCAGTTCTAATTCATTTTCTCTTATACCAACAACTTCAAACACTTCGTTACCTAAATAAATTTCCGGGTGCGACACCTTGTCCCCTATTTTAAAATTGTTGGTGTTTATTAAGTATGGTATTTTCAAATCCTCTACTAATAGTATTTTTTGAGATCGCAGAATGTAAAAGTTATCCTTAATCCAGCTATCGGTAAACTGACAGTCTTTAGACAGATAGGTATAGACTTCTTCATTTGAGTTAAAGGATATTTTCTCGCCGTCATCTTTTAGGATGTCATCTTTTTCTCTGTCAAAAATGTATAGTTTCATACTTTACTTTTTCCTTGTTGTAAAATGATATATCTCTTACTAGTATCTAATCCTATTGAGCGAAGGAAGGAGTGGAAGGAGTTTATGGCAGCAACCCACTTATGATAGTTTTCGTCTCCCGGTTTTTCTCTGCACTCATAATTTCTATACCCCATAAACCATCGTTCAACGACTTTTTCATAATCTTTTACTTGCGCTTCTTTTGTATCGAGAATTACTTCAATGTCTTTTGCTGGCAGAGAGGCAAGCCATAAAAGATTGCCGTCTTTCTTGCCTACTAAATCCCAATCGCCATGTACGTTTGTTACAAATAGCGTATCGGCGTTAACCTCCTCCGGCACTTCAACCAGCATTACTTCTCTTCCGTTTAATGTGTGAGTGGTCATTTAGAAAAAGTTTTACCAAGTTCAGTTAATGAATAATGCCTGAATCTAAAATCAGTTCTTTCTTCTTGCCAATCTATAAGTCTCCTAAATATGAGCGCATGAATGGTATTTGGCTTAATAGTAGATGCAAATCCATTAGATGCTAATATGTACCGCTGCGTTATTGTGCTGTATCTAAGAGTTTTGCCATTTGCCATACCATTAATAACTTCTTTTTGTTTTGCTGATAGTTTCATCTTCTTTCTTTTTAATCTCTATCCTCTCTTGTGAGGGGGAAGGGGGTTAATTTAAAAATCTTCCGTCACTCCATTGTAAGCCAAATGAGAATAGTCTGTATATGTTGGCTTATGGTATGCTAAGATTAATTTCGTTCCTTTGTTTTCTTTTACCCACTTCTTAAAATCTTCTAATAATCCCATGTCCATTATATGCCCATCCTGAAATTCTATATTCCTTTCTTTCATTATGTCGCCACAGCTAATTTTGGCGTACCTGTTGCCGTCCCAATGATCTTGCCACTCTTTACAGTAGATATGCTCAATAAAGCGACAGCAAGCAGCATATACATCTATGTGTAATGATTTACCATAGTTCCAAAGTGGCTCGCATTTCTTTTTGTTTTCCTTCTCTCTTTGCGGCCTCAATACATAATATTCGCTCCATTGTTCTTCATAAATATCATAGATAGCTTGGGATTGCTCAACCGAAACAGGAGTATTTGGATGACGTTTTGCAAACTCTCTATTTGCCGTTGATAGATAACTCTTGCAGAAATACCTTCTCATTTCAGGATATTTGGCAATCGAATTATCTAACACTTCTTTATATTTTAACTTTCCCATCTTCAAACCGTTTTATTAAAAAAAGTATTCAGGAATGGCTTCTACAATTCATCGTTCATAGCAGCACATAGAAGCAGGATGGTTTGGCGAAGGGGTGTAAATGGAACGTCTTTATATAGTTCGTCCCAACTTAATCCGCTTGCCCAAAACCAGCCAGATAACCCCTCTGATCTTAAATTATCCATATCATGCTCAGTTGGCTTTACCAAATCAAACGCTACCAGTACTCGTAGTTCTTCTGGCAAAGAATTACATAAGCCTCTCTTTGGCATCTCACCCTTCTCCATCCACTCTTTATAACATTCAAGATATTTCTTACTCATACATTTATTTTTAATCGGTGGTTAAGGGTACGGATTAGCCTACTCAAAGCAGTTCTCAACCGCCTGGATAAAATCTTCGTGGGTCTTTACTCCCGGTATCGAATCAGGAAGGATTAAGTAGTTAACGTTTCCTCCTGCCGTGTCTGTCATTATCACATTTAATGTATCTCTTCCAAGACACAGCTTGTAAGTTGAATCAAAATTTACCGGCAAGTGCAGCGCACCCTGCCCAACGGCATCGGGATCTTCGGTGTTGTTGGTGCAGGAAAAAATTGCTACGGTCATCAGGAATAGAAAAAACCTTTTCATTTTTTGTTTTTTATGGTGAATAATTAATCCTCGTAATGTTTTAGAATGTATTTGTTGACAATGAATACTACCGACCCGAGTAAAATAAATAACGCTAACACCTCTATTGATGTAATCGGGGTTACTTCGCTGCCCTCTGTTAATGTCTGAGCTGTTCCGTATGGGTAAAAGAAAAGTGCCATTTATTTCTTTTTTGTTTTAACAACCACATCTCTTACATTCAGATCAATAGTAGTTTCAGGAAGGGTTTCTTTGTAAACACCATGAAGTGCTTTCAGAACCGCCAGAATCGCTTTTACCGCTGATCCCTTTCTTGTGTATGTTTCACTGGTGCAAAGAACCTGGTTATTGTTTGCGTTTACAGTGAACCAGTAATGAGCTGTACCGTTGGTATACTTTTTTGTGAATAGCTTGATTGGTTTTTTCATTTCACTTTATTTATTAAAAACTTTATTTTGTAATCACACCATTGGTCGAGGTGGTAGCCTTTTTTATAGTAGGCGACCATACATATTGCCCCGCATTTCTCCGCATCGTTTAGCCTTTCTATTTGCTCTTTGCTTAACTTATCGTTCTCTGTTTTGCATTCGCATAGTAAAGCAAGACCTGCATTAGAATAACCTTCGATATCTGGCCAACCTCGCTGCACGTTATTCGCTTTCCTTCTGAACGGGATATTGTGAACCTGTCTCACCCTAGATCCCCTCCATGTTAGTTCTTCTATTGCGGCTTTAGTTAGTTCGCTTCTTGTCATTTAGGTCTTAACTGATTTAATTCTGAAATTGGCGGTATACATTTATTCAACTTTGCAACCTTCGCTAACCAATCGGCTTTATTAACATCTGGCTCATTAGCATAAATCCATTGGGTTATTGTTTCTCTTGCTGATCTGAGAAGTTCAATCGCCTCCGTTAATTCTTTCCTGTAAGAACGGGTTGCTGGCTTACCCATAGGAGGAGAGACTTTTAAATAATCCTCTTCGTTAGCCCTTCGCTCGGCCTCATCAAATACAGCATAGGCGAAATCCTTCCCCAAAGACTCAACAAGAATGCCCTTAATAAAATGCCTATCGTCTGGCTTTTTAGCCCTTGTAATGTTTTTGATTTCGAGTAGCCTCTTTTCTATTTCGGTATACCTCTTCACATAGGCCGATCTTAAATCAAGAGACTCCTGATCTATTGTATGCGGCGCAAACTTTAGCCTATTTACAGAAAGCCCAATGCCCGAAATCGCTCCGGCCAGTTCATTTTTCTCTTTCGATAACTTCGCTTTTTCGTCGATCAATGCAGACATTGCCGATTTGCTTACTAGTTCTATTGCTTGTTCCATAATTTATTTTACTTTAATCGTTTACTATCCCCTCTCCCTCCACATACTCCAAACTTTTTCTTTTGCCGATTGTAATAACTTTTTATCGTCCTCGGTCCCTTCGCCGTCATAGATTTTTCTCTGGTAGTATAATACCTCGAATGCGGCGTGGGAGATGTCGGTGAGGGTCATAGGGGTTTATTAAAATGGTAAATCATCAATATCTGTTACTGGCACTTGCTTCTTTTCTTCCTCTTTTCTTTCGGGTCTTACTCCGCAGTGTATTACAATTAGATCATCAATATGCTTCTGAACTCCTTTGCCGGCGTACTCGATCTTTTTAACAAGTATGTCTTTAAGAAGCGATACCCGATACTCAAAACCTTCGTGAGTTATTTTTACAAACTCTGATTTTGGTTTTAGATTAACATCAACTTTGAAATACCAATTACTTCCCATCGGCTCGTATCTAAAAGCATACTCAAAATCTTCCGCATTACTACTTTCGGTCAGGTCTTCAATTCCTATTGGCTCGGCAAACGATAGAGGAATTTGCACCGTCAAATCAATGTCTGATTTATCTAAACTTCTTTTAAGGTCAACCCCATGAAGTAGCAAACCGATACTACCGCCTAAATGACTATCTAGGTATTTGTTTTGGAAATCCTGAATAAATTTTAACTGTTTCATTTTTCAATATGATTTTTCAACGCAATGTTTTTTGAGAGGCGTTTAATCTTCTTTATATGGTTTCCATCCTTGAAACATTTCCTGTTGTTCCATTTTAAATGTTAGTCCTTTTTCTTTTAGAGCGAAATCCATGTAGTCCCTTCCATCGAAAAAGAATCTTCTTGCTTTACGATCCATTTCGAAAGATGCAAACCCTCTCTTGCCTACAATCTTTTGCCTTCTTATTTTCTTACTGTTTAAATCGCAGGCTCTGTTCTCTGGATCTGTTTGCGCTGTTGGTCTGTGGTAAATCAAAATGTTATCCATCTTATTATTCCACATTGCGCCATCAGCAAGATCAAACACGTCAGGACAAGGGTAATTACCATCGGGAGCTTTCTGCATTTTGTGCGGGTGAGCTACAATAATTCCATACTGATTATTCTCTTGATTGAACCTTGAATAATCGGCTAAGAAAGTTTCCAGGTACTTGTCAGAACGCCCACCGGCTTTTCCGTACTCGTTATGCAATTGATTAAAAGGATCTATTACGTTACCTGCTATCCCTTCCGTAATAATCAACTCCAAAAACTTCTCTTTGATGTATTCGGGAGTAGGCGAAATATTTTTAGGATACACATAAAAAATATGCTTGCTTATCCAATCATAGGCTGCGTTATAACTTTCCTCCGATGGTCGGGTTGGATTGGTAGGCGTGCAGTTTGTTCCTAGCAACATCTCAACTAAATCATGATAAAATTCGTGAGGTGGGTTATCTTCAGGACTGAACAGCGCAAACTTTTCACCGTAACGAATTACTCTCATTAACAGCAGATACTTCAGCAGTGAGCTTTTGCCGTAGTTTCCTATCCCCGATATCAAAGTAATTTCACCTTTCTTGAACTTGAATAGCTCGTCAATCATCGGGACTCCAATACCTAATACTTTCTCATACCCGTTCCTGAATATTTCCAGTGCCTTTCCCTTGACATTCTCCCCGTAGATAACATCCTTCACCCGACCTTCATCATCAATCCACTCAGCTAGTTTTACCTCGGATCTTGTGACAGTTTCAACTAAAACATCCTTATCAAACGAAGCAGAAGCAAATTGATTCTTATTCGATCTATAAGCACTCTTTACCGTTCTCTCTGTTTCAGATTGAGTGAAACTATTATCGGTCGAGTACTTACTTAAAATGTTCACAGCCGCCTCTGATTCATTCAGTCCGAACCGGCAACAACTTGACGCAAGTTTGAATATGAAAGAATTTCTTTGACCCGTTACAAAAGCATCTCCTTTGTTTACCAGCCATGATACCAACTTTTCAAAGACCTGATCACTGCCTTGTGATTCTTTAACCTGGATTATTTCAACCTTTTTAATTTTCGTGAAAGGCTTGGCTTGTTTGTTTACGTAGATATCCGGATCGTAACTTTCATAACAAACCCTTGCCTCGTTCACTCCCGACTTATCAGCATCCTCGAATATTTCTCTTAGCGCCTCAAAGTGCTGCCGGTGTTTTTTACCGTCTGCAATTTTAACAAGAGCCTTTAATCCGTTTCCTCTAGGAGAAACCCAACAAGCATAAACAAACTCATGCGAAATAATTTCCAGTTGCCTTTCTCGCAAATCATACACCTCGTCAAAATCCAGTACTAAAAAACCTGAGTGATTGAGAATTGATTCGTCTTTACGATTCTTGAATTCTCCAGAGAACAGGAAGCAAGGAAGGTTTTGTTTCAATTTATCGGCTCTCTCTTTGTTGATCTGCTGCCGGATCTCCAAAACCTTTTCTTTACTCTTGCCCTCTTGAATCCTGGTTATAGCATTCTCGACGGTTGCGTAGAAAGGAAGATTGTCAAATATGTTTTTAAATGCTGTTACCATCCTTGATGCTCCTTTTTTACTACCGCCTTCTTGATTATTATTTCGCCCTTTCTTACTTTTAAATCAAACCAGTTGGTAAAATGTTTTTTCAATTCTTTCCGGTTCTTAAAATCTTCTTGCAAATCCAGCGTAGAAATAAAGTTATTTGCATACAATCTGTAATCTTCCCTGCTGACCTGTTTTTCTGTTACGAACTTGTACTCCCATTTTTCATCGTTCAAAAAATTTTGTTTTTCTTTTTCCCAATCAGTATCAGGTACACTACCATATACAGGTTCAGTTGCAGGAGCAGGTACACTCTCAGGTACAGGAACACTAACATATACAGATAGGCTTTCGTTAGGTTCTGTTAGGTTATCTCCAGAAAGCGTTAGGTTATTTAGGTTATCGCTAGGTTTTTCTAGGTTATTTAGGTTTTTATTAATGCTCGGACGTCCCCCCTTTTTCCCATTCTCGGAAGAAGTATCCTTCCTCCTGTCGTAGTTTTCGATATTTCTGACAAGGTTCGGCTCAAGCATACTCCACAATAATTCCAGCCCTGCTGTGTTATTATCTACAGCATCACTCCCCTTAATATGGTATCCGAATAAATTATCTAACATCTTTGCTTTCTCTTTAACTGAAAGTTTTGATATAGCACCGTACCACTCCGAACGGAGGATAAAAGTTTCTTTATTCATTGGATACGATTTTTTTATAGTGACCGAGATACGTTCTTTTCTGGTGGGTGTCCTTGTGGCAATAAGTACAGAGGATTAAAATATTTGCGAGATCATCAGTGCCACCTTCAGCGTATTCTAAAATGTGGTGGGCTTCAAGAGTACCAGGAGCGGGGATATCTTCTTTCTTTCTCAGGCAGCACTCACAATAGTCGAGTCCTTTTTTCTTTACCAGATCCTTGTGCTTGCTTTCCCTGTTCTTTGTTCCCTCTTTGGGTTGCCATGTAACGGCCTTGCACGCATTACACCGGGTCAAATATTGTTGCATTGCCTCACGGTACTCCAACTCAATGTCAGGAGAATCACATTTCCTACAAACCATATACTAATCAGTTAACCAATAAAAATCCCCTGATGTAGGTTGCTGCGCAGCGGGTTAAGTCTCGCTACTTGGGTAATTAAACCCACCTACATCAGGGGATGAATACTTTTTACTAATCATAACTTAACCTATTAATTGCAGCGATACAAATTTAACGCATAACCATAGCTTTTAGAACATTTCAGGGGGTCTTGTTGATAAGTTTGCATAACTACCGGAAAAGAATAACCTAAGAAAATGTTAACACCTGTTGATATCTTATTCAGCATAATTATACACAGGGATATTATTGTAAACAGTCTGTGGTTTTATGTGAATCACAACAGCTTCTCTTTCTTCTTCAACGGGAGCCGCCCAATCAAAATACTTTGTAAACTCAGGGTTGCCGTGTTTAATCCACTTACTCCAGTTTATTAAAGCAGGTCTGTTATTGGTAGATAGCAGGTCTTTGAACGTTGAGTAACCGTGCATGGCTGTCGTATGATCCCGCCCCCCTAAGATTTGTCCAATGTCTTTCCAGGTTGTTATGTCAAGCATTCGAGCTATAAATGAAATCATGTGACGTACCAGAACAAGTTCCCTGTTTCGATTCTGTACTAGCAGGTGGGATCTTTTGATATCATAAACTTTGCAGACATCATCAATCAACCGGCTCATAGCCTCTGCATGAGTTCCCTGTATTTCAATCTGACTAAAATAATTCCTTGTCTTAATCGTGTCGTACACATAATCCTGAATCAACGGTTTGTACTTTGAAACGATCTCCTGCGGGGAGAGAATATTGCAGTCTTTTACTATCCGCATTATTATTACGCTTTCGTTCATAACTAATCAGAGTTTTAATTTAATTATCCTACCATTGTATCATTATTCATAACAGATACCGGTAATTTTGATTTTGAATTACTTTTTCTCTTAACCGTTGTTTTGGGTTTAATACCGTTATTCAATAGGTATCTTTTATATGCGGCACCCGCTTCATCTTCTCCATTTCTTGTAAACGGGAATCTTCCAATAAACACGGATTTCCCCCTATTATACGAAGCAAGCCAAGTCAGGCGCTTGCCATAAATATTAATGCTAACCCCAATATGCCTAGATTGTATCTTTATTCCTTTTGCTTTTGCTGCCTCGTAAAATGATAGGTAATTAACCCCGTCAGGAACTTTCATATTTTCAGTTTTTAATTTTCCTCCAAACACTTGCATTTGCCGCATGAGCAGCCTTGTTCGAAACCTTCCCGTAGCCCCACCTTTCTATCAATCCTTCTCTTAATGCCTTTAAAGGAATGAAGCCGTAAGCGGTCTTAGAATTAGGTGTTTCTATCTTTGCGTTACGTTCGAGATGGTTTCTAAAATCCTCGGTCATGAACTCAAAGTAGGCTGGCTTTAAATTGATCCACTCTTTGAATAGAGAATAACACCTTTCTTTCCAACCGGGGGAATCTTTATCAGCTTTATCGGTAGCTCTTTGTAACCCCTGCATTGCAAGAGCTTCTCCTTCCTCCGCTAATTCCATGACAGGGAATATAAATTCGGGTTGTTTCATAAAATATTATTTAGCTGCTCTTAATTTCTTTGGTTCCTCATCTTCAAGAAAATTGGGAGGGTTGTTATGATCGAGCCGCCCCATTAACTTTAAATGAAAGATTTCTGTTTTAGCCGACTCAACAATGACCTTGCCTAGCTCGGAGATTGCTTTGCCTCTTTCGATTTCTTTTTTCAAATCTTCCTCGTTAATATCTTCAACCCCTAATCTTTCCAGTTGGGCAAACATGTGATTTCGCAGATCGGCAATTTTATTTTTCATTTTAATCGTTTACTGTGTTTATTAATTTGTCTGTTGAGGGCGCCTCGTAGTTGAATTAAATTTGCAATTGGTTTCGGGTAGTTGTGGTACGTATTTCTTTTCATGTTTTCTACCCTTGTAATACATTCCAGGTTTCCCAGTTTGCAGTTCATCGTGTTCTTGTCTTTGAATACAACTATCTTCCCTTTTGGTACTCGTCTCTTTGATTTCTTCCAGATATAAACATGAAGGGCTTGCCAAACTCCTTTGGATGTTCTTATAAATTTGTAGTTTCTTTTTGTTTTGTCAGTCCTGATTGAAATAGCGCCGTCAAATTTTTCGTTGTGGATTCGTTGACCTTTTTTAAACATCGTGGCCTTAACCTTCTTATAAGTGCTGGCGGGCATCTTTTTGCCTTTATTGGGTGGGACAGTACCGGGCTTTATCTGGCTATCTTTTCTGAATCTCTCAACCGCCTCGGGTGTAGGTATTGCGCCAATGAGTTTCATTCTTTGCCTAGCAGAAGACTCTGAACGGTTAAGCATTTTAGACATTCGCTTTGCCGGAATCAGATCCTTGTTAACCAGTAAAAATTTATCTTCACGTTTCGTGAAATGTCTCATTACCTTAACCTTTTAACCGTGTGAAAAAATCTATTTCGAATAAACCAATGATTCCAACTTTGAATAAAATTTACTAGAGCGTTCAGCATCTGTTAGCAATGGCGCTAGTATGTAAAACCTTTCTTTAATATCTTCGAAGTCTGCAAACTGCGGCCACAAATCCATTCCCTTATTATCCATATTACCGTGGCATCCTGAAAAGAACCCTCGCTCTACACTATTAAGCGGATGTAACGCGATTGATAAGAACTTTGCTTTCGGGAAGATGTGAGCGATTGAATGCCTGAAATAAGTATCATCGTTCTTTGAACTTTTAGCGGCGCAACCACATTGACAAATTCCCGTCATTTCTCTCCTTCTGGCTTTGAACCATTTTTCTTTTTCCGTTTCATCTTCACCGAGTGCCGCTTTCTGTTCCTTCTCTTTCTCCATTCTCTTTTTACTCTTAGCCGGTATCTTGCTTATTTTCTTTTCGGGTAAGGGACGATCAGATAAAATGTGTAACATTCTCTTTTGTAAATAAGTCAGTTCTTCACTCATACATTGCTATTTGTTCTGAAGGGTACGGAATTTGGATGCCTAAATACTCCGCTCCGAATCTTATTACATCTTCTATTAGTTCGTTGAATTGAACAGTTGTTAACTTTGCTGTAGAACCTGGAATTTCTTTTACTTCGCCTGTTTCCTTGTTAACGATCTTCTTTCGCAGGAACTTTTCTTTAATAAATTCGTGCGCTTCATCCTCGTCTCTTATATCCCACCCCATATCAATTAAACCTTGTTTAACTAAAGGAACCATACAGCCATGATAATATTTGTTCTGGTTATTGCTACGCTTTTTGAAACTCTTTGCGCTTACCAACCATTTACCCGGTTTCAACTGCTGCTGGAACCTCTCCCATGCTGCGGTGTTAGAAATACCAGATTCCGATATGTGAAGGACGATTTGCATTAGATTGATTGCAATAATTCCTCTTTTGTTTTGTAAGCGTCTTCCTCCTCGATTTTTATATGAACACGAGCGTCGGAATCTTCGTTACACAAGTATGTAATTTTTATGTTGGTTTCTATAGGGCAAAAGGCAACGTCAACTTTAATCCCCCGAATTATAGAAGAATGTGATTTCTTATTGCTTATGAAAAATATTTTATCGGAGATATCAAACTTTGTTTCTATTGTCATTTCATCATTTTTTTATCGCTCCACTAGATTAGTCCCTCATTGGTGAGGGTGGTGGTGTTTCTAATTCTCTTTCTTCGAGGAAGAGTTGACTACTGCTGATCATACGACTTCCGTTTTTTTTCCGTTAATCGCTGCGTATCTTTTTGTACCAGCTTTGATAAACGCATCGCTGGTAATTACATAGGCGGGTAAAGTTTCTTTGAATAGTTTGAGATCCTCGACGGTTTCGCAGTTGGTGAGTTTTACTACAGCCTCATTGATCTCAATATTGGGGTCAATACCAGACTCGCACCAATCCATTATCGTTTGTCCTACTTCAGGAGTAATTACAAACTCAGGCTTATTCATAAACAGACCTGTACGATCTTTTGCAGCTTGCGCCATGTGGCCATCGTTAATAATCTCAAACGCTATTGTCATTTCGTAATCGTAACCGTCACGAATCTGATCTTCCATGCCTTTCTTTTCTACCTTGTTTTTCCCGTTCTCTTGTACAAGTGCATAGGCTTGTTTCTTTCGGTTGGTAGTAATGATGTGGCATTTGCTGAATAAAATACTGTTCAGCCATTTTTGATACCTGGGAGTTGTCTTAGCCCAATTCTGGAAGGTGTTGGAACCAAGAGAACTATTGTATTCAAGTAGTCCACCCTCTCCCTGCCATACGTGAGTAACAGAATCGAGAATAATAACTTCCATCCCTGCATTCTCGCACTCTTTTATTCCCTCGCTGTACTTCTCAGGAGTGTAAGGAGGTGATAGTTGGATGGTGTTAAACTCTCCTACTTTGAATCCGTTAGGAAAGACATGATTTGAATAGTAAGATGCTGTGCCGTTCTCTGTGTCAATAACAGCGATCTTATCCCAATCGTTTGTCATTCCGTAAGCGATCATTAACGCTGATGTTGTTTTACCAAAACCTGAAGGGGCTGCAAGTGATAGCCGCATTTTGGTTTTCTTTCTGCTTGCTTTAATTAGTGGCATTGTTATTATTGGTTTCGTTTTTATTCTCTGTTATAACTAGCCTCCGCTACACTGTGCATATCCTTCAAAATCTCATCGTGAAATCCATTCTCAAAATCTTCCGTTTCATCAGGTGGGTAAGGCTTTAACCCTAGCACTCTACTCGCCGCATACTCCTCGACTTCTTTTGCAAATGCTTTATGGTTGCTCATCTTTGCAAGTATCTGGCTTGGTAGTCCTATGTCCACCTGTTCAACTTCATAGTTGTTATAATGAACCATGATTATTGCCACTGGCGAGGATGTTACTTTATAACCTGGAAAGTATTTATTACTGATCGGGTAGTTGTACTGTATGTTTGCCATAAATGTTTTTTAAAAGTGCCCCGCCGTAACGGGGCTGAGTTTACCATCATCGCTGGAGTTGTTGCTAATCAGAAATATCTGTAGCTCTCACAGGAAGCTGTTTACCGTTCGGTTGGTGCTGAGTCGCAGCCGTTCTTGTCGGCTCTTACATCTGCTGGCTGAATAGCCTTCTCTGAGAGCAATTCAATCCTACCTTCATCGAACCATTTAGCATCTGGCACACTTCCCTTTTCGTCAACTACCGGCTGTAATAAATAATTATTGCACCCATACAGCCAGAATGAATAAGCTGTGATTACGCCCTCAAGCCCCGTTACTTTATCTTTGCCTTTTCTACCTAAGTTTTCTACGCCCATGATTTATATTTTTTAATTGATTCCAAAAAGAAACAGCCGACACGTAAAAGCTCAAAACCCCATCGGCTGTCTTGCCCCGCATTTATAACGCCCGGTAGCTTAGCGAAGAAATTGCCTACCGATACATCCTCCCTGCTTTCTGCATGATTCAATATGGGTAGGTAATGAGATTGGCGGGTTTGCGGTATAAGTTGACACTATCAACCGCACCTTGAAGTCCGTAGGCGTTACGCTGTAGTCAACATTTCGCGTAAACGGGTATAGACTTTGCACCGCCAAATATTTTTAATCAAAGAACTTTTAAAAAGTGGGGGCAGGAACCTTCAACCCACCCCCTTATATAAACCCCTCCAATACAAAACCGTCCTTAATTCAGTCTATCAGTAACAGTAGGATTCTCGCAATCCAAATATGATTCGTCTTTGAATTTTATGCTTTCCCAAAAGTTTTTAGTGATTATCTCTCTTTCTTCTTTTCCTGGTTCTCTAAGTTTTTTATCCGCTTTCTCTGCTTTGAAGTAGCATCTCATTATAAATAGTATGAAGATGCCGTAGAAGATTAGTATAGCCATAATGATGGGATGCATTTTCTGAGGATTTATTGTTAGTTATTTAGATGCTTTGTTGATTATGGAAACGATACTTCGTGACTGCATTCGTTACATTCATAATTTACCCGTCCACTCGGTTGGACATGCCCTACCTGTTTATATTCTCCCGTTACACAACTTTCACAAGGGAACTCGTGATCTGCCCTTATACTTTGCTCAAGCACCTGAATCTTTGCCTTCAACTCCTTCTCGCTTTCCTGCAATCTTTTGTACTCTTCTTTGATAGCGTCGTATTGGTTAGCCTTTGTCATTGTTGCTAGTTCTTCAAATAATGTGTCTGACATGGGAAGGGGGTTTAGAGGGTTAGGGTTTTTGTTTCGCCTTTCAGGTATTTGATTATGTTTTGGTTCTTTGCTCCTTTAAGCATGATATACGACTCGATGGAAGAAATGTGGTGGCAACTGTCAATATTTGATAGCGACGGTGCGCCGTTAATAAATGGTTTGATAGATTGGCTGAAGGGTTCGCCTGGAATATCCCCATCAAAAGCAACAACACGCTTACAGCATTTAAGAATTAAATCTTGCGCCCTATTCGATCTGCAATGGCCGGTAGCTTGTCCGTAGATACAACACATACCATCGGCGGGGTCTAGGTTGACAAAATCCAATCTATTCAACTCCTCTTTAGTCGCATGTTTCTTCAGCATCTCAACTTCATGCTCAACATCTTTTAAAAATTCGGCTTTGGTCATAACTTTGGTTTGTAGGTTATTTATAAAAGTTTTTTCTGTTTACATAAGTCATGATCAGTCCTATACAGGAGAGCATGAAAAAGACAATGGCGATTTTAGTAGTCATAGGTTTATGATATTTGCATTTTTGAATATTCGAGTTGTTCTTCTTCGATTTCGGAACAGGGGATGAAGCGCTTATCCCAATAAGCCCACGGATAGTTTACGTTAAGACGGTAGTAGTTATATCCGGTAGTTGGACCTTTAGCATAGCCTACCACCTCGTACACTTCACCCTCTTCTAATTGCGGGCAATCATCATTGCCTAAGTTTTTAGAGTCGATACATAAAACTTTCATACGCTAGTTTTTAATCAATTCTTTAATAGAGGTGTTAGGCGGTTTGTTTGATCGTCTTCTTTGCAATGAATGATTCTATCTCGCTCTGGTTAAACCTTATTCCTATTCCCGGAATCTTTGAATATGGCAACTTCCTTTCCCGGCACATCTTTCTTACGTTGCCGTCAGTTGTTTTTAGTTTAACCGCCAATTCTTTTACCGTTATGAGTTCCATAAAAACTACCAGTTAGTTGTATTGACTTTTGTTTTCTGTGATAGTATCTTGCACGTCCCGTTTTTAATCTGCGATGGGCAACTTTGCGCGTACCTTCTCTATTGTTTCAGGCGATGCCGAACCAGTGTAGCCGAGTCTTATCAATATCTCTCTTCTAATTCCTATTGATTCCGCAAATTCAACATCAGTATTAAAAGTCTTTCTGTATTGCTTGAATGCCTTGAATTCGTCAGGAGTGAGTTTTACGCTTTTTCTCTTTGTCGGTTTCGTCATTGCTTCCATTTTATTTACATTTGTTTTACAGAAAGTAAAGTAAGACGAAATTTTCGACATTGCCAAACTTTTCGTCAAATATTTTTTCAATTTGACGAAATTTTTTACAACCCAAACCATGCAGATTCACGAAAAGATAAGACAGGCAAGGCTTTCAGCCGGTTTAAGCCCGGAAGAATTAGCCAATAAAATAGGGGTTGCTAGGACAACTTACCTCTATTGGGAGGACAAAACGCCCTCTGTTAAGCGTATAAAGCAGATAGAAAAGGCACTGAATTTAAAAGAAGGGTATTTTTTTAATGGTAGTGACGAAAAAACCGACAAGGAGGAAACGCCTTCTGAACCTTCCCAAGAAACTCACCAATCTCTTTTAGATAAGATGATGAAGTTTATTGTACTTCTTATGGAAAAACAAAACGGTTTGGTAGAGACCCAAACCGTTGTCATGAACAGGCAAAATACAATCTTGGAAAAGAATCAGGAATTTGTTATTGAAAAAATAGAGACCATTAGCCTGACAGTTGAGGCTATCCGACAGAACCAGGAAAAGATGATAATAGAAATAAAGACGAGTTCAAATGGGATCGAAGGAAAATTTCAAGTTTTCGAGAAAACGATTGTCGAGAAGTTTTCGACTCTTTCGCAGCTTGTAAAGGATGAGAGCAGAATGGGATTTCATCAACAATACGAAGGAAAGGACAAACGCAACCAGACCGGAAATGCGGGCAAGCGCAGCAAACGGGGTTCATGACCATTAGAATATGTATTAAGGGTGAGGTAAGTGAAAATACCAGTAACAAGATTTTACCCTTCGCTCTAAAGTAAAGCTATATAAAGAAATAATATCATCCTCAAATTGTGCAAAAAATTACCCTTAAATAAATGCAAATACCCGCTAGTGGGTAGAACAATAATCAAAAAATATATGTCAACGCAACCAATTATTTTTTTTCTCGTCTTAGTGTTTTCCACGCAAGCGATTGCGCAAACGAGAGGTGACAATATAATAATAGCTAAAAATGTTTCTTTCAAGACGGCCTGTGAAGTTTTGATGAATGAAGGATTTGTAATTGATAAGAAGGACAATGATCTGTTAACTGTAAAGACGGAACCCAAGATGACAAAGGGGGTTTGGCTGACCACTATTATTGTTTACGTTCGGATAGTTGACTCGTCAGCCCGTATTAATACCACGTTTACACTGGAGAATACCATATTAAAAGATGAGCCTTTAGGCTACCCCGCTACAAAGAAGGGACGGTTTCAATCATCAACCGCTACCGGGCAGGCGTGGACTGTTGTTCACGGATTAGCAAGTAAAATGAGTTCGGATCTTATTTACGAAAGAAGTAATTAGTAATGTACAAAACCCTTTTTTACTCGCTACTGGCACTGTCAACCGCTGGCTTCGCTTTTATCGTTGCCAGAAGGCTTGCTCCTAAACCACAAACTATAAACACCAGCGATACCTACAATCAAACCAAGAATGATGTTTTTAAACTTATGCCAATAGATAGCGGGGATGTAGTTTTTTTAGGCAATAGCATTACAGAAGCGTTCCCCGTTGAGTTATACGGGAGTAAATTTAAGAACAGGGGGATTAGCGGAAACACAACGGAGCATTTAAAAAACAGGATAGGGGCAATCTATCAAAGCTGTCCTTCGAAAGTGTTTATCCTGATAGGGGAGAATGATATTAAAAACGGGGTGAGTAAAGAGACGTTACTTAACAACTACGACACTATATTAATGAGAGCGAAATATGAGGCGATAGTTATCTCTTTACTGCCAATGAGCGGAGATTACAATAAATGGAACGCAGATATTAAGACCGTTAATACTGAACTTCAGAAACTGTGCGAAAAGTATAAAGTAAAATACCTTGACTTACATAGCAAGATGGTAAACTTTGATTCCTTATCATTCGATGGGCTTCATATTAATAGTAAGGGGTACAAGATATGGATGAAAGAGATGGAGCCTTTTCTAAATTAATCCCCATACAACTTCCCCATTTCTTTATCTAATCTTTCGTCCCCTAATCCTTTTAAATACTGCTCAGTTGTTTTTATTGAGCTATGACCAAGACTTTCCTGAATGACAAATATATTCGCCTCGTTTAATTTTAGGTGGTAAGCAAATGCGTGGCGGCTGAGATGAAAGGTAAGTGTTGTTTTGATCTTAGCGATTGCCGCCACCATTTTTAGATTTCTATTTACTATCGTGTTCCAAGTTCCTGAGATAGACACTCGTTCTGTTATTGATGCGGGCTTAGTAGCAAGAGGAAATAAATATCCTTTAGCGCTGGCGTACTTATCTATTAACGCCTGAAGTTTTGCGTGGATCTTAATACTCATGTGCTTTCCGGTTTTCCCTGCGGTGATAAATACCCTACCTTCTTTAATAGATTTATTCTCTAGGAAAAGAACATCTGAAAATCTAGCTCCCTTGCAGTAGTAGGAAAACAAAAACATATCCCTTGCTATTTCGTTATCTCCGAACACCTCACAATTTTCTATCTTCTTTATTTCGTCAACCGTTAACTTTTCCTTTTTAACGGGAGTAGTTTTTATACTGTACTCTTTAAACGGGTTGAGTCCGTCCGCTTTTCCTTCAGCGATCCCCTGCCCGTATATCTCCCCGATCATCTTAAACTTTTTATTCCTGGTGTTTGGTGCGTTCCCGTTTTTTATCATGTGCTGCTCCAGTGTTCTTAATTTATCTCCCTTCATTTCTGAGAAACTAATATCCCCGAAACAATCTCTTATTTCTTTTGCCAGCCGGTTAAACTTCTTATACATAATAACCATTTCACGTTCCTTTAACTGTTGCGCCCGGTGTTCGATGTACTGCGGGAAAGAGTAAGAAGTACGCCCGGTTCCGATCAAATCAATTCTCGCTGGTTTGTTATTTAACAGGCAATCCGCAAAATGCCTATTGGCCTCGTTAATGATATCAGAAACCCTAGCGTTAATAAATGTAGCGTCGGGATGCTTCACAACCCTATTTTTAGCCCACTGGCTGACCTGTATTTTAAACCCTGTCTTTATGAATCTTTGCCGACCTTCGTGCTGCACGATAAGGAAAAGGGGGTAGAGGTTAGATTTTCGTGGTGTTCTTTGATCGAGGTATGGTTTTATGGTTGACATCTGTCACGGTTTTTTGCATGGTTATGTCATGGAAGGTAGTAACTTTTAACCACATCCAAATATGTTCTACCCTATGAAAACTAAAAAACCAGCCGTAATAGACTGGTTATCAGTGGAGGTGACCGGGCTCGAACTTATGTTTAAAAATGCAATCTGTCACGGATTTCACATGGAACGTCCAATAAATGAATTTTAGTACCTTCGCCCTACCCATCAATCCTGAAGTGGAGAGGGTGGTTCGCCGGTCTATCCGGCCTTTTTATTTCGTAGATAACTTTCCAACTCCCTTATAATATACCCCAAAGAAAGTTTTCCAGGTTCTGTCTTCGGAACTCTCCCTGATTCCTGTTTCCACTGTCCGTTGAATTTTGTTATTGTTATTTGCCCGTTCTTTCCTTTTATTAAAAATCGGTGGAACTTCTGCCAGTTTACTAGGTGCTCAACCAAGAAGGTTAAACTCTTATCGTTTCCTTTAATTGTTATTGTGAATTGGGACACGTTACAAAGATAAAAAAGGCCCCACTTCGCTGAAGAAGTAAGGCCAATCAATTGCGAACAACTGATGTCAATAGGAGTTGACAGTACAAATGTAAGTATTATTTTGAGTAACGAGCATAGCAGGGGTTTTATATCCCTTAAATCTTTAGGAACAACTCAATAATCAATGTAGCCGCTGATGATTATTGCTATGATAATAGTCCAATCTGTATCCCTCAACCAGCAAAAAGAAGCGAAAAAAGAGTAGAAATTGCTCGACGAAAAAATTTTCCATCGAACTTTTAAGGTCATGCGTTGTCAACCCCTAAGACATTGCGCACACTGGTGCTTCTTTATGTTCACCGCCTCATCAAAGTCCATTTCTGGCAAAACAAAGTCGGCTAAGAACTAATACCCGAAACCTCTTATTTGGTAGCTATTCAGCCTCGCTACTAATCAGGAAAAGACCGTTTGAAACCTTAGGTAAAACTAAGCATTTTAGCTAATTTTTAGCTAAATATTTTGTCATAATGAAATCATAAAAAGTTTTCCCTCGTGGACTCGAACCACGATTTCCAGATCCAAATTCTAGCGTCCTGCCATTAGACGAAAGGAAAGTGGTAAGGATCAGTAACGATCTGATCTCTGGAGATTTTCAGTCTCCCGCTAATCCATCTCAGCTACCTTACCAATTGAGAACGGAATCGGAATCGAACCGATGTTTATGGTTTTGCAGACCACACCCATCACCAACATTGGGAACCCGTTCATAGCACGGGACAAGAGAATCGAACTCTTTCCATACAAGGTTTTGGAGACCTGCCGCTTCCATAAGCTGCCCCGTAATTAGAGAAGTGGGGGAATTGCTTCCCACCGTTTCCGGCGTCCAAACCACTTCTCTAATTAC
>Ga0193738_1000104_pt1 | contig 53131 bp, 41 predicted proteins | sample L2a1metaG_FD_144927 | JGI IMG/M metagenome (GOLD analysis project Ga0193738, IMG submission 144927) | Soil microbial communities from a riparian zone of the East river system, Colorado, United States - L2a1 | ecosystem: Environmental > Terrestrial > Soil > Riparian zone | place: USA: East River... | reverse complement strand
GCCGTATGAAGCGAGAGTTTCACGTACGGTTCTGTGAGAGGCTTGAGGGTGAAACTCCCTCTTGCCTACTCAGCGGGCAAAAAAGTCAGGGCACGTCTTTTAAAGTTACGCACCCATTAACATCATGCTTCTCTCTCAACGGTTCAATGCGATCTTTTTTGATCTCAGATTTCCTTTCATCTACACTTCTACTCCTTATTTCCGCATTTCCTTATACCTTATACCTAATACCTTATACTCCTACCACAATGATCCGTGCAATATTCCATTTCATTCTAATGACATTGGTAACAAACACATTCTCCCAACCAGCACCCACCCACAAAGACATCGTTTACGCGGTTGTCGAGGGGAAGGAACTAAAGCTTGATCTTTACCTTCCCTCTAATCCCGCTACCGGCGGTCTGCTCGTGTTCGTGCACGGCGGGGCGTGGAGAGGTGGATCGAAGGACGGCCTACCAAAGGTTTTTCCTGACAACGGTATACCTACTGCTAGCATCGAGTTCAGACAATCCACAGAAGCAAAATTTCCAGCACAGATCCATGATATCAAAGCTGCTATTCGGTTCCTTCGTGCTAAGGCCGGTTCTTACGGCTACAATGCGCAAAAAATAGTTATCATGGGCAGCTCTTCGGGTGGACATCTTGCTGCACTTACAGGGGTGACCACTGGTAATGCTGAACTTGAGGGAAAAATTGGTGAGTTTCCCCAACAGTCATCCAACGTTCAGGCCATCGTCGATTATTACGGCGCCACAAACCTGACAACGATCCTCGCGCAGTCAACACCATTCGGACTTAACGTGAGAAAACCTGCACTTGAATTATTGTTAGGCTCGGAACCCGATAAGAGTATTGACCTGGCCAAACTTGCAAGCCCTGTCTTTCATATTGATGCCAACGATCCGCCCTTACTCATCTTTCACGGTGAACAGGATCCACAAATGCCGATTAGTCAATCACATGAATTGGCAGGCGCCTACAAAAAGTCAAACCTCGACGTCCAATTCGATGTGGTCTATGGTGCAGCCCATGGAGGTGACATGTTTTATACTCCGGAAAGGTTGAAGCTCGCCATTGATTTTATCAAGAAGCATCTGGCTAAGTAGTCCGGATACATCAGGGCTATTACAGAAACAAATTGTTATAGCTCGACAAGGCCATTTAAAAGTTCTTCTATCTCCGTCTGATAGGTGGGTAGTAAATTCTGAGCGCTATAGGTGACAAACTGTACTGTGCCGCTCGGGTTAGAAAAATAATATCCGTAATAGAAAAACCTTATACCCTGCATAGTGCCGGCCATTTGAAGATGCAACACCTTCAATCCATTTACGGTCCTGTATTCTTCGTTTTGTATGGAGAGATCCGGGGCAGCAATCCGACCATTGTCAATCGCGATGTTCTTTAGGGTCTCCAACGGGATCTGCATTTTTTCCGCAATGATCATTCCGTACAGGTCACCATCCTTCAGATGCAGCTCAAATTCAGCAGCGTCGTTCTTTGAAGCTTTTTCGAATTTCCATTTCTTGGGATCGATCCAAAAACCGACATTGAATTTGCTGCTCTTAAGTAAGAAGCTTGAACGCTTACCCTTTGTAAACGTCGCGGGATTGGTCTTAATGAACTCCTCCGATGTCGAACTATCGATGGATTTCCAGGTACCGTCATCGTACAGCACTACTTCGTCTCCGTTTTCGGTGACCGCTTTTGTTTGGGCGAAGCACAGCACGACAACCCACAATAAAAGAGAGGTCAATACGATCCTTAAAAGCATTTGTGAGTTCTGTTTGGACCCAAAATATTCAAATTCTCGATAACGTTTCAGTGAATAAAATGAAAATTCAAAAAAACTACAGGCCTCGGCTAGTCATTCAAAATATTTCTCAACGATTCTTTTATTGCCTGAAACGAAACCCCTTTAATAACACAATCTGCAGCGCCCAGTAAGACCAGATTCTTAAATTCTTCTTTGTTGGAGGTGGTAGTGTACATGATAATCGGTACGGACTTGAGCCTTTCCATCCGCTTAAGTTGTTTCAGGCATTCCTTGCCCGACATTACAGGCATGTTGATGTCCAGGAAAATGAAGTCCGGAGTGTCGTGATTTTCTAAAAGTTGAATGATTTCATGACCGTTGCTGGCAAGAATGAGCTTAATTTGCGGATTCACTTCTTCAAGTGCGTCCGCGAAAAGCTCTCGGTCGTCGAGATCATCGTCTGCATAAAATACTACCATCTTGTCTGGGCCCTAAGAATTTGACACAATTTACTATTTCACGCCGAAAAAAACAGGGTGAAAGTAGCCCCTTCATTGGGTTTGCCTTCCGCCATGATTAGTCCGTTGTGATTCTCCATGATGCGTTTCACTATCGCAAGACCAACTCCGGATCCGGCAAAAGCCCTTTTGTCATGAAGTTTTTGAAATACGTCAAATATCTTTTGAGAATGTTCTTCGAGGAAACCTATGCCATTGTCTGCGACGGTGATTTTGTAATACTTTTTCAAATCATTCGATAGCCCAAGGGGTATTTCCTTTCCCTGGAGTGTCGAACATTTAATGGTGATCACAGGTGGCACATCGACCTTGCTAAACTTGAGCGCATTAGATATCAAATTTAGAAACAACTGCTCAAGTTGGAAAGCAATGCCGTTAATTGCCGGGAGAACGTCGATCTTCAATTGCGCGTGCTTGTCGACAATGCTAAGCTCAAGATCTTTTAAAACGGCTTCTATTACGATATTAAGGTCTATCTTTTGAAGAAGGCCATTGGTTGCAGAAAGCTGCGAATAAGTCAACAGATCCTCCATGAGTTTTTGCATTCGGGAGGCGCTTCCGGAGATCTTGTTGAGCAAGTCCATTACGGCCTCAGGATTGTCAATATTTTCAGGTATCCTTGAGGCAAAAGTCTGGATCTTACGAAGAGGTTCTTTGAGGTCATGGCTTGCCACATATGCAAAGGACGAGATCTCGGCATTAACTCGCTCAAGTGCGCGGTTCTTACGTTCGAGCTCGACAGCATCCTCCCTTGATTGATCTTCTGATTTCTTCCGCTCGGTAAGGTCGCGCGTCACTTTTGAAAATCCAATAATGTTGTTTTCAGAATCGTGCAGCGCCGTGATCACTATAGAGCCCCAAAATTTGGTTCCGTCTTTTCTTACTCGCCAGCCCTCGCTGGTAACGCGGCCCATACGCGCGGCTTCTTCAAGGAGTTTGTTGGGGACTTTGTTCTTTTGGTCGTCCTGCGAGTAGAACATTTCGAAACTTTTGCCAACGGCTTCTTCAGTCGTATAACCCTTTATAAACTCTGCGCCGACATTCCAGTTTTGAATTATGCCTTTTTTGTCCAAAAGAATTATGGCGTAGTCTTTTACTTCTGCTATCATCCTGTGATAACGTTCCTCGCTTCTTTTAAGCTCGTTATTGCTGAACATGAGCTCGTCTGCGAAGTTGACCAGTTTGTCGTCGGCAGTTTTCTTTTCCGTGAGGTCTTTAGTCACCTTTGAAAATCCGAAAATTTCGCCACGGTCGTTGTGAAGCGCGGTGATGGCGACGCTACCCCAATAGCGGGTACCTCCCTTTTTTATTCTCCACCCTTCGTGCGTAACGGAACCTTTCTCACTCGCCTCCTTAAGAAGAAATTCTGGTAACTTTTTATCCTTGTCCTCTTTCGTGTAGAAGAGCCGGAAATTCTTTCCGACTATTTCTTCCGGTTTATAACCTTTTATTCGCTCTGCTCCTTTATTCCAGTCAAGGACCCGCCCGGCCAGGTCAAGTGAGATCACCACATAGTCAGTAACCTCGCTTACCATTTTATGATATTTCTCCTCGCTCTCCCGCAATTCTTCATTCTTCTGTCTAAGCTCTTCCACAAAATTGCTATAGCTGTCGTCCGTTTTTTTCCTTTCCGTCAAATCTGTTGTCACCTTAAGAAAGCCTGTGACTTCTCCCTGTTGATTGTGCACAGCTGTTATAGTAATATCGCCCCAGAACTTGGTGCCGTCTTTGCGGACACGCCAGCCTTCGTGTATAGCCCTTCCGTTCTCAGCAGAGGTTGCGAGCAGATGTTCAGGCAACTTCGCTGCGCGGTCCTCCTTCGAATAAAAGATCCTGAAATTTCGCCCGATGATCTCTTCAGTCTGATAGCCCTTGATTTTTTCGGCGCCTTTGTTCCATGAAATGATGGTTCCGTTGGTATCCAAAAGAACGATGGCATGGTCCTGCACCTCGAAGATCACACTTTTGAAATCATAGCCCTCTACCCGGGGCGGAATGCCTGAGGAACTCGTGGTTGTATTTAATTCAAATTGAGCCATGTCATTCTTTGGGATAAGTCGAATTTACGCATAATAAGGTTCTTTAGAAAGCTGACTTCCAGGGATGTTGAAGACCGCTATACGCACGGTAATAAAAATCGTCACCAATGGAAGTGTTGATTGCCCGAGGACGTATAGAGCAGCCGCGTTATTCACTCAGTGCTTTTTTGATGGCTGCAAGTGCCTGTGTAGACGAAATCCATTTTATCGTTTTAAAAAGAATGCCGCGATAATTTTCGTAAGAGACAAAAAAGTTTTCCATTTGGGACCGAACTCGTCTGTCTATGTCGCGGATGTTTTTTATTGAATCGTAAATTTTTACTCCTGCAGGCACAGCAATAATCCTATCGTTGCGCACTGTCTTCCCATTTTTTCGTTGCTTCGCTAATAAAGCTCCGGCAACCCGGCATTCTATCAACGCGCCACTAATGCATGGTTCGTTGGAATAAACGACCACGTCGAGAGGATCACCATCCTCGGCCTGAGTGTTTGGAATAAATCCAAAATTGAACGCAAAAAAATATCCGTAGGGCAACTGGTGTTTCATCCTCATGACGTCCATTTCGGGGTCATACACATACTTAACACGGCTTCCCAATGGTGTCTCCACAATTACATTAATGTGGTCACCTTCGAATGCGGAGATGTTGGCAAACTTCACGATCTGCTGCGTGATTTTCTTGCAGTTTTTCTTGCAGTTTTTCTTGCTGTTTTTCTTCCCATTTTTCTACCAGTTTTCCTACTGGTCTTTTTGGCTGGCACCTTTGCACCGCTTTTGCGTGCCTCAGAGATACCAATTGCGATCGCCTGTTTGCGGCTCGTCACCTTTTTTCCGCTACGGCCACTCTTGAGTGTGCCCTTCTTGCGCTCGCGCATCACCTTTGCTATTTTACGCTCCGCCGCTTTCCCATATTTTGCCATAGGTTCAAATATTATGATAAGCACACTCGTAAAAAGAGTGCCAACAACGGGACCGACGGTGAATAGAAGGTCCCGACTCCTTCCTTCATGTATGCAAGCGAGGGTTGCGCTCGTGGTGATATGAGGAACTATAGGCGCGCGTGGAATAAACTCCCCGAAAACGAAGAATTGTCTACATATCTTTGAGCGAATACATGATGTTCTTAGGCAGCGCGGAACTTTTCGGGCTGCTTTATTCTAATACATCGTCCTAATACATCGTCAAAAAAGATCGATATATTCACTTTATGAACACATTATCTCGGAGGTATTTCCTGCAAAGAATGGCCTCGGCTGTTGCTACAGGCGCAATTGTTTTGCCAAACACGTCAGAGGCATTCACCGGCAAAAAGGGGCCGAAGAAAATTGGCGTGCAGCTTTTTTCCATTCCGAAGATCACGGAAAAAGATTTTGCGGGTACGATGCAAAAGCTGGCTGCTATTGGTTTTAAGGAAATTGAATTCTATGGACCTTATTCTTTTAGCGCGCCGGAGGATCAGCAACGGTGGGATACCGTTACACCGTCGTTAGGTTTCAGTGGCAGTGGTTTTTATGGACTTACCACCAGGCAGGCAAAAAAGATCCTGGACGACAATGGTCTGTCGGCTCCGTCGATGCATACAGGATTGGCGTCCTTGAAAGGAGCGATCGGTCAGCTTGCGGAAGCTGCCAACGAATTGGGTAGCCAATACGTTGTACTGCCCTCTGCTGCTACTCAGCCTGATCTTGACGGATATAAGACGCAGGCGGAAGAGTTTAACGCGATCGGGAAAGAAGCAAGTAAGCGAGGGATCCGGTTTGCATATCACAATCACGGTAACGGACTGAAACCTATCGATGGAAAAATTCCATTCGAGCTGATACTGGAGAACACCGATCCCCAACATGTGTATTTTCAGATGGACATTTACTGGATGACAGCGGGCGGCGTCGACGTGATTAAGTATCTTGACAAGTACGCGGGCCGCTTCCGCTTAATGCATGTAAAGGATATGTCAAAGGAAGTGAGATTTTCGGGAGATGGGGGAGACCCTCAGCAATGGATGGACCTGTTTCCCTATCTGGCCGATGCCGGCAGCGGAGTTATTGACATCAAAAACGTTGTGTCGCACGCAATGAAGTCGGGTGTCGAACATTTCATAGTTGAGCGAGACCTTGCCCCAAATGGCCTTGATGACCTTCGAAAAAGTTATGATTACTTATCCAAGTTGTAATGATCTGTAGCTGGATATCGCGCGGACAACAATGTAATACTAGCTGGGGTACTTTGCTTTCTAAAAGTTGATTTCCGCCTGACGTATAAATAGTCGTTCCCCCTGGAAGACAGCATTAAGGGGTTGATTTCGATTTAAATAAGAGTTATTTTGGTCTGTGGGTATATTCAGAGGAAATTTTACGCGATACATTGTTATACTCTTAACGGGTCTGACTTTCCTGAACGTCAGCTTTCTGCAGATGGAGATTAAGTTCCTGAAGCAGCTTACGGGAAATAGCGCGTCGTTGTCGATACTCGCAGAAGTATTGGAAGAAAAAGGAGCCGCTGGTGAAGAAGATGACCAGAACGATAAAGAGACCGACCTTATTTTTCACCCTTCAACAGAACACAGCTTTTATAGTATTTTGCATTCCCGAAACGCAAAATGGCTTATACTCGAAGCCTCCCTTCATCGCGGTTATCTTAAGAAATTTAGTCCGCCCCCGGAAGGTTAACCCTTCAAAATCAATTTTTTCACTATCGATTTGTAGCATGTAGCCGTACGGTTGCTGCCATTTACATCTAAAGCCGACTTTTCTGTCGTTTTGGACGTACGTCGTCGCAAGCCAGGTCACACGTTCGACTAATTGACACTTTAATAAAACGAGGAATCTAAAGAGCATCGAAATGAATTCTACTAAAGATACGTTTGCCAGTCGGCTAAAATTTTACATGACCCCATTTGACGGGAGATATGAAGATCTCGTCCGGGGAAACACGAGATTGAATGTGATGCGCGATCTCACGGCGGGACTGATCGTCGCCATGGTAGCCATCCCGTTGGCAATGGGATTCGCTATGGCTTCAGGGCTAGAACCTGAACAGGGTATCGTCGGTGGAGCAGTTGCCGGTCTGCTGGGGGCATTATTCGGCGGATCGAAATACCAGGTATACGGACCTACGGCTGCTTTCATTCCTGTCATCGCGGCAGTGATGGCAAAGTACGATCATGGATTCCTTGCGTTGGTTTCTATTCTTGCGGGCAGCCTGCTAATGATTATGGGTTTGTTCAAGTTTGGAAAAATCGTTGCCCTTGTTCCGCATTCTATTGTGGTGGGATTCACAATAGGCATTGCTATTGTTATCGCCTTCTCACAGATAGGCGAAGTATTGGGCCTTCAACATGACCTTGGGTATAACATTACCGAACAAATTCCTTTAATAATACTTCATTTCGAGGATTCTAACTGGTACGCAGTTATCATTGCCGTCATTACCTTCGTTCTTTGTAAATTTTTGCTCCGCATATCCATATTTATCCCGGCACCGCTCATTGCTTTTGCTGTTGCACTGCTGCTCGCCGAAACACTGTTTGCAGGCAAAGGACTGATCCTGATCAAGGACGAATACGGAAGTATTCCAACAGATTTCTTTGTCTTCACCACTCCCTCATTAGTGGAAATGAATTGGAGCGTAGCACTTGATATTCTTTATTTCACGTTTGCAATATTTTTTGTTGCAGCCATCGAGAGCCTTCTCTGCTCGCGTATGGCCGACCGTTTAGCTAACAACCAGGGTTTACCTTACAATCCGAACAAGGAACTATGGGGACAAGGGATCGTCAATATCGTCACACCTCTTCTTAATGGGTTTCCTCACACCGGGGCATTGGCGCGGACTGCCGTGAACATCAAGGTCGGGGCCATATCGCCGCTTTCCGGCATAGCAAAGTTCACTTTCAAGCTTCTGCTGGCCGCGTTCCTGGCGAGCTACCTGGAGCACGTCCCTATGGCATGTATCGGGGGCATACTATTGTATGTCGCACACGGAATGGTTAAAAAAGTTGAATTGCGCGAAGTATTGTCGAAGAATTGGTTTCACCGTGCGCTCATGTACTTTACGGCAGCGATGGTTCCGTTATTTGGATTTCTTATTGGCGTACTCTCTGCGATAATTTTATACGTTGCGTTGTTCAAGTATTTAGACAAACCAGTGGTATCTCCTAAGCCTGTTTTGTCAAATGATAAGGGAGAGAGAGAGAATAGGTGATGGACTATTGATTTCGCAGTATTGAGGCTTGCGACGGCATTGTTCCTGTGCCGATAGTTTCAAGTATGCCTGAAAGTCAAGAGCGATTACTAAATCCATCAGCGAACGAAATCTCCTGTAGACAGACCGTGGTGAAATAAAATACACTGGTAAAAAAATGGCAGTTGTGTATTAAATCCCTTTAGGGATGACACGACGGCGATATATGAGCTCTCGTGGAAACAAACAAACCCCGGCGAACCGGCGATGGTTGTGTACAATTTTCTATCCGTTCCTCATTTCTGCAACTTTCATTTGTGTCATCCCTACGGGATTTGATTTCGACGATTGATTTTGGCTACCAGTGTAGCGTCCCTATCGGGACTCGTTTTTTGTGCGTCGGTCTTTTGTATTATTTCACGTCAGTGGATATTTTTCCTCATCACGCAAAAGCTTCCACATGCCTTATAGATCATGGACTCGATGCGGTCTATCGGTGCGCCTTTCATTTTGGTATGTTTTTTCCTTTTGGATATTCAGGTCAAAAGAAATAGTTATGAAAGCCAAGACAAAAAACAAAACTAAAAGATTGCATTCCAAACAGAATTCGACCCGGACCCTGAAGTCCAACGGACCGCGAAAGACTGTTGAAGACCGCGGTCTCAATGAAGACGAGCAAGATCAGGTAACGAACGTTGAAAAGGAGGAGGAACAGGTCGCAGCTCCGGAAAATAGTTCAAGAGACACCGGCTTCACTGTAGAAGAGGAGGAAGAAAGGGAAAAAAGAAGAAAGGCTGAGGACGTCAATGCAGAAGAGCCCATGAAATAATGTTGTGCCCATGAAATCGTCTCGGAAGCACAAGGCCAGAAAACGGCAGTCAATTGAGAGAAGTGCACAGGGAAAGGAACGCAAGCTTAAACCTGTGCCTGTTGTTGAAAATTTGAAAAAGACTCATCGGCTTGCTGGTAAAGTCGCAATCATTACCGGTGCTGATAGTGGTATTGGTAAAGCGATTGCGCTCATGTATGCAAAGGAAGGCGCGGATCTGGTTCTTACCTATTATAAAGATCGGAAGGACGCACGGCAAACTTCGCAGCGCGTGAAAGAGCTTGGTGCGCGCCATATCCTTTTACAGGGCGACGTCAGCGACGAAAATCACTGCAAACGTATTGTTAAGGCTGCCATTGACGCCTACAAGAAGTTGGACATTGTAATTAACAATGCCGCGGTGCAATACCCACAGGATAAGCTATCGAAAATAACCAAACGCCAGATCCAGCGAACCTTTGAAGTCAATATATTCTCCCATCTGTATTTGGTGAAGGCTGCGGAAAAGTTTCTTAAAAAGGGAGCTTCATTAATCCACACTACTTCTGTGACGGCCTACCGCGGCAGCAGTCATCTTATTGACTATGCGGCAACAAAAGGTGCGATTGTCTCATTGTTGCGTTCCCTGTCTTCCTACTTTGCCGACAAAGGAATCCGAGTTAATGGAGTGGCTCCCGGACCTGTTTGGACACCGCTGATCGCCACAACGTTCAAGCCCAAAGAAGTGGCGACATTTGGCACCAATACTCCTCTTGGCAGAGCCGGCCAACCCGTGGAAATTGCCCATGCGTATGTGTTCCTCGGGAGCGATGAATCCTCATACATCACCGGACAAGTCATACACCCCAACGGAGGAGAGATAATCAACACCTGAGCCGACATCCCCACTCATTAGTAAGGGAAAGAAAATTTTACCCTGCGATTTTTTTCCATGCAACCAGTACCGGAATAACTGCGTCTAATACCTAACTGACTTAGGTATCGCCCTCTGCCTTATGGTTCGACTAAACAGCGAGCATATTGATTTTATTGTGAAAGATCTCAATTACCGGGGAATTGTAATTGAAGGCTTTCAGGATGAGATTATTGATCATTTTTGCTCTGCTGTGGAAGCAGAAATGGAGAAAGGAACACGATTCCTGGATGCATACCACGATGTATTACGATCGTTTGGTAACACGGCCGGATTGAGAAAGACACAAACGCAGTCGCTATTATTTGAAAATAAAAAAGCTTCAATCATGTTCAAGAATTACCTAACCATCGCATGGCGAAACCTCCGGAAGCACAGCTTCTATTCTCTCATCAATGTTGTTGGTCTGGCTATCGGCGTTGCTGCCAGCCTGATCATAATTCTCTTTGTCATCGATGAGTTAAACTATGACACCTTTAACGATAAGGCTGATCGTATTTATCGCGTAGAAGCGGACGTGAAATTTGGGGGAAATCATTTCCAGATGACTTACCGTAGCGCGCCGGAAGCCTCTACTTTAATACAAGATTTTCCGGAAGTTGAATCGGCCGTGCGTTTCCGGAGTGTGGGCTCGTACCTCGTAAGGGCAGCCGATGCCAAAGACAACCTTAAGGAAAAGTATGTTGTGTGGGCCGACAGTACATTCTTCAATATCTTTTCAGTGAATGTCATTGAAGGAGATCCACGAACCTCATTAAACCAACCTGCAAGCATCGCCATCAGCAAGACTATAGCTGAAAAATACTTTCCGGGAAAAAGTGCGCTGGGTCAGTCTTTGATACTTGACAATAACTACAACGCAAAGATTACTGCTGTTTACGAAGACATTCCCGCCGCTTCGCATTTTCACTTTGATATAATTTTTTCCATGCTGGGCAGTTGGCCAATTGCAAAAGAGGCGAGTTCCACGTCATTCATGAGCGAGAATTTTAACACATATATATTATTAAGAAAGGGTGCGGATCCCAAAGCGTTAGAACAAAAGTTTCCTGCCTACCTGGATAAATACATGGGCCCGGAAATAACGCAGTTGTTTGGTGAAAATTTTACCATGGAAAAATTCCGCGCTTCCGGTAATAAATATGACATGTCATTGAGGTCCTTAAGGGACATTCACCTTAATTCCAATATCAAGGGCGAATTTGAGCCTAACGGTAATATCACATACGTTTATCTTTTCGCGATGGTAGCCTTGTTTATCCTTACAATCGCGTGTATAAATTTCATGAATCTCAGCACTGCCCGATCAAGCAACCGCGCTAAAGAGGTCGGAGTGAGAAAAGTGATGGGATCGATCCGCGCACACCTTGTCCGTCAATTCCTTACAGAATCCATTCTTATCACGTTCGTTTCATTCGTGTTTTCCTTAGGACTGGCTTATCTTTCACTGCCTGCCTTCAACACACTTTCATCCAAGCAACTGATACTACCAATAAACGATCCCTCATTTTATTTGCTATTCTTCGGTGGCTCTATTGTCATTGGATTAATTGCCGGTTTGTACCCTTCGTTCTTCCTTTCAGCTTTCAAGCCGGTTAACGTTCTGAAAGGCAACGTGTCGCTGGGAATGAAAAGTGGGTTCATCCGGAGCACCCTTGTGGTGTTCCAGTTTGTGGTGTCCGTTTTCCTTATAATCGGCACCATCAGCATTTACAGGCAGCTTCACTTCATACAAACAAAAAAACTTGGTTTTGAAAAGGACCAGGTGATCATCGTGCACGACGCGTATGCGTTGAGACCGAACAACGTTATTCCATTCAAGAATGAGGTGTCGAAATTAAGTTCTATCGAAAGTGGAACAGTTACAGGCTTTGTGCCTGTGGAAAGTGATTGGTCGTGGAGGAGTAACAGTTCGTGCTGGCGCGATGGACAACAAGCGACCACAGAGAACATGGTGGCCTTCCAGCAATGGCGCGTAGATCACGATTATATTAAAACCCTTCGCCTTATTGTTAACAAAGGCAGGGAATTTTCAACTGAATTCCCATCAGATAGCTCTGCCGTTATACTCAACCAGACCGCCGTCGATCGACTGGGTCTTGGCAAGGACCCTATTGGTGAACGTATCGAAACTTTCGGTGAAGACGGCACGCTCAGCCCTGAGAACAGGTTGACCTGGACTATAATTGGAGTTGTGGATGATTTTCACTTTTCATCGATGAGAGAAGGCATATCGGCGCTTGGATTATTTCTCGGCCCCAGCGATGGCAGCGTATGTTTCCGTTTCAAACCGGAGAACACAACCGACGTAATCCAGTCTATCGAACAAGTATGGAAACAAATGGCTCCAAGTCAGCCTTTCCAGTATTCGTTTCTCGATGAGGATTTTGAAAGTATGTACCAATCAGAAGAAAAGCTTGGAAATATTTTTGGCATCTTTTCATGTCTCGCAATTATAATCGCCTGTCTTGGATTGTTCGCCCTCACGGCCTTCACCGCCGAGCAGCGCACAAAAGAGATTGGCATTCGCAAGGTTCTTGGAGCTTCCGTGCGCAGTGTTGTGCTCATGTTGTCGAAAGATTTCAGCCGCCTGGTGCTCATCGCTTTTGTGATTTCATCGCCGCTTGCGTGGTTCGCTGTGAACTGGTGGCTGGAAGGATATATGTACAAGGTGGACCTAAACGTATTTGTCTTCCTGTTGGCAGGAGTTCTCGCATTCTTCATTGCAATTACGACGATGGGATACCATGCGTTTAGAGCTGCGAGTATTGATCCTGTCAAGTCGTTGAAGAATGAATAGTGAAGAATGAAGAATGAAGAATGAGGAATGAAGAGGGACCAGACCGCGCGCCTCTCTATTACGTTTGTCGTGCAGAGCGCTTTCTCTTTCATGGCTGTCATCCAGAGCGCATTCTCATTGTATTAAAGCTTGCTCACAAGGAATGGAGGCACGCGTTTCTTTTCAAAGTGCCGCCTCTCCCGCGAAGGACCTGTCTAACGTAGTAACGGTTTACTTTGTAAGAATTATTGCACAAGGTTCTGACGGATCCCTCGCGTCCGAATTCACCGGGGTGTTAATTTGCTTTGTAAAACCCATTCCGCTAGCGCAGTTGTATGATAAGGACGCAACCGCTCTGGAAGACAGTATTAAAGGAGGATGAAACCAACTTACTTTGATTTATCAATATCTGTGCTCAGCACTCTATCAAAAAGATTTTTCGTAATCCTTTCAATCCTCGAATCCCCTTTGGAGAAATCCAACACACGGTACCCATCGCTGCCAAGATTATATACAGGATTCTTGAATCCCGGCGGCGCGGCTAGTGGCATACTCCACCAGCATGTTCCCGCGTTAAAAACAAAGTTACCTTTAGGCGCAGTGTAGATGGTTGATGTGTGGTCTGGTGGATCGCTGTTGGTGAATTTGTTGACTGGCGGTTTGTTTTGAGCCAGGATAACGAGGTCCTTGTGGTTTCCGGTAGGCAGGCCGTGATATTCCCATCCGATCAGGTCAGGTATAGAATCGTTAAGCTTCATTCCCGTTCCTTCATACACCCAATGATCCGGTTGTTTGCAGACCAAGGCGCAGTAGCCAACACCATATGAAGAGCATCCCATAAGATCCTGTTCATTGTCAAATTCGCGTTGAGGCAGCCTCCCGGTAACTCTATTGGGTGTTCCACTCGTGGAAGGTTCGAGATAGACGGTTCCATCCACGGAATTGCCGGAAAAGAACATAAGATTCACTCCCTGGTCGCGCGCGGATGTAACATTGCTGAACATTTCAGGCGTCCAATATTCATCATGACCTACTGATAAAAATGCTTTTGACCTTAAAAGGAGCGAAGGGTTGGCATGAGTATCTGTGTTTGAAATATAAGAAACGTCGTATCCTTGCTTTTCCATCCAGAAGGCCAGGGGAAATTCCCAAAGCAAAAATTCTCCCGCGCCGTTGCTTAACGGGTTAAAATCAGAAGGAAGGTTATTTACATAGAGACTGTATGGACGATCAAAGCTGATCCGCGCTCCGTTTGTATTCACCCATGGCTTCTGACCTTCGTCATACATGCTATGCCATCGAGGCCAGCGATTATACGCCTGCCACGTCATGTCTGAACATTGGAAGGCGAAGTCAACAGGTCGATCATCTTTTACAATGAATATGATATAGGCCTGACTTGAATCCTCCAACGTAGTTAGCTTCCCTAGATAAACACCACTAAGCCAGTCATGGGGGATCTCAAGTGATACTGCCGTATCCCACTTACACTCTAAGAAATTTGTTTTTGCATCGGCTACAGGAGTCGCCTGCTTTTTTCCCTTGAGATGTTGGAAGGACCGCATGAGCCGGCCACCCTTTCCGCCATAGTAGCCCATGCGGTAAATATTGAGATCGTACGCCATACCGGGATTTGTACTAACAAAAATGTTGAGTGTGTCGCCAGCCTTAATGCTGGCATGGGAGCAAAATCCTTCGATATTTTCGCGACGGCAGTTCTGGTGATCCGGGTACTCGCACTTTTTGTAAAGAACATTAATTAGCCAGTCGGAGGTACCTTCAAGCTCATTTTCCTGGACGATCGCATTTTTAACTTCCTGGCTGTCGGTCGTCTTGGGAGAACTACACCCTTGCATAATCAAGATCCAACAAATAAGTACGATCGAATTTCTGAGTTCATTCATTGTTGCGTCTTTAAGTGATGAATAAAAAATATCACGCAATCTTCGGAAACTTCCATGGCTGGCGATATACAGGTTCGATCAGCGCATTGGCTTTCGCATCATTGGTAAAATTATTCTTAGTTGCATCCCAATACAACTTGTTTCCGGTGCGGTAGGCAACGTTCCCCATATGTGCCAGCGTGGCCGAAGCCTTTCCTATCTCTACATCACAAATCGGCTTTTCCCTGCTTTTGATACTACTGATGAAATTGTTGACATGCTTCTCATGATCTTTTTTGTCAGCGAGCTGGAGAGGAACGGCTTCGATCTTCGGTGTCCCGCTTTCAACTTCCGGGATAACCTCCCAACCTTCACGATTGATAACCAGCGTACCACTGTTCCCGATGAAGGCAACACCATAATGGCGTCCGTAAAATCCTTTGCTAAGGCCGCCCACATGTTCCCATTCCATCAGAAGGTCGGGATACTCATATATCACTGTTTGTGTGTCGGCGGTTTCTATTGCATTGTCTTTGTACGCATAAATTCCGCCTGCTGATAAAATGGATGTTGGCATCTTACCGTCAACAGCCCATAATGCAATGTCAAGAAGGTGCACGCCCCAATCTGTAAGCAAACCTCCACCATAATCCCACGCAAAACGCCAGTTGCCATGGAATCTCCCTGTGTTAAATGTCCTTGTTGGCGCAGGGCCCAACCACATATCAAAGTCGACACCAGCAGGAACGGATGAATCGGGTACTTTCGGACTTGTTCTCCCATAGTCGAAAAATCCCCAGGCCTTTATCTTTCTTAGTTTACCTAACTTTTGAGATTTTACGAAGGCGATACCGTCTTGCCAATGTTGACCGCTTCGCTGCTGTTGCCCGACCTGAACTATTCGATTATACTTTCGTGCTGCCTTCATCATCACCTGACACTCAGCTATAGAGTTAGCCAACGGCTTCTCAACGTATACATCTTTTCCAGCTTCACATGCATGAACCGTGGGCAGGCAATGCCAATGATCAGGTGTACCGATGATAACAGCATCGATGGATTTGTCGTCGATTATCCTTCTATAATCCTTAAATAGTTTAGGTGCCTTGCCTGTCAGCTCCTTTATTTCTGCTGCTTTTTCATTTAATACATTTTCGTCAACGTCACACATGGCAATACATTCCACTCCTGGTACCTTAAGGTGATCCTTCAAGTTGTAAAGCCCCATGCCCCTGCACCCGATAAGGGCAATTCGTACCGTGTCACTTGGCGGTGTGGCAGCAACCAACTCACGGGAAATTAACGGGGTAAGCGCTGCGCCAGCCATTAGCGAACCTGTGTGTTTAATAAAGTCTCTCCTGGAAGAATTCATAGTCGAAGGATTGGGATTATTTAAAGTTAATGATAAACTCTATTTTGTCTAATTCCGTCCCTTCAACACGTCATCCTGAGCTGTGGTTGCGATAAAGAAAAAGTTATGAAGTATTTTCCTTAGTAATCCGATTTAAAAGCCTCCGCTTGGCGAAGGATCTCATTCAGGTTAGCTGTGCTACCGATGAATCTGCATCGGCCTCTACCGAGTCAGATCCTTCGCGGGATGGTCAGCACGTTGCAAAGAAATGCGTGCCTCCATTTCTCGTGAGCAAGTTTTAATGTGATGAGAATGCGCTCTGGACGACAGTGCTAAAGGGAGAGCGAACCCACCGATGGAAGATGAATGAACCTCTGGATGATATCCTTCTGGATGATATCCTTCAAAGAAGGCGTTAGCTCGTGAGAGAGCTCGCTGTTATTTGAATGGCGAACGGAAGTACACTTCAAAGGAGAATACAATTCCCGATGTTCTTACCCCTGTGCATTCGCCAGGTAAGCGAGTGTTGATGTTGGTTCGATAACCACCGAATACTTCAGCCCCAAAAAATTTCGTGATTTGTTTGTTGTAAGTGACGCCCATATCCAGCTCTGTTCTTCTAAATGCGTAATCGGCGTTGGTCCCGTTGATCCAATAAGCTCTCGACATGATTTCAGACTTAATGTAAAGAATATCAGTCGGCGACAAATTATGTCGCCATGCAATTTTATGCGGCAGGCTGATTTCGATACCCGTTTTTTGTGAAAAATTGTAATTCAACATAAAGACCGGTAAAACGGTCACGCGGCCAAAGCTTCGATTAGCCATAAATCCAAAACCAATCTCCTTGTTAAGCGATTTCTTACGAAGGAATACACTGGAAAAAGTAAAGTTAATAGGAACGTTCTCGTGATGATTGTAGAGGTTACCGCTTTGATTGAGATTGAAGTTCACACAAAGAAAAGCGGCACTGTCAACCTTCACGTATGAGCGAATATCCATTCCAAAAGACCGAAGGTTCCAATTGTTCAAAGCTTCAAGTGGATTCTCTCCAGTGTCCCTGAACTCAAGCTGCTCAGTCCGGTATTGAGGACCCAGCATGACCGCAAAGTTATCTTTATAGATAACCGGTATCCAGGCTTTGAAGAAAACGTCTTCTTGTTTATATCTTTTCGATGGGTTGCCGAAGGATTGGTAAATCCTCCCGGGAGCTTGTGTGTTTTTCACAGTGATCCATTTGGAAGGAGCCATGCCAGGAAGACCCGGCTTCACCTTTTGACAAAACGCAATGTTGCCGCATGATAAGAACACCAAGAGCAATGCTCCGGTTAATACTAATTGCCTTCTGAGGTATACAACCATTTTTAGCGGACAAGTCTAAGGTAACGATGCCTGAAAAAAAGAATAGACTTATTTAGTAAAGTGTTCTAATAGAGTAGGATTTATAAACATTGCAAGATAATATACGTAAGCCGTCTTCCCTATAAGTCCGTGACTATAAATTGTTTGAGTTATAACTCATTGTCCAAATTAAGGACGGACAACCCAATTTGGTGAGGTTTCAGATGGTCCAATATACATACGAGTTGCGAAGCATTAATCGATTGGATATATTCTCAAATATTTTGCCTTTGGGCGAAAATGGGAAAAGGAGCCTCCGCACTTATGAAAAGAATCCGGTTCATTCTATTCTTCACCGTCATCTTCGTCCTGGCCTTTGCCTGTGCGACTTACAAAAAGCAATACTCCAGGAGCAGCCGTCATTGGGAAGGTGAGGCCCCGATGCCTTCAAACGGACTTAGCCACACCATGTACCTGGTAGGCGACGCCGGAAACTCAGGGCCAGGCGGAAGCACTGCCGTCCTGAACTACCTGAAATCCAAACTACCTTCAGAATCCAAGAGCAGTTCCGTCCTGTTTCTGGGTGATAACATATACGAAGCTGGAATGCCTCCTTCGGAGGATGTTTCGAAGCGCGAGATCGCCGAACATCGGATCACTGAGCAACTGGAGATACTGGATGACTATAAAGGAAGGCCCATTTTTTTACCGGGCAATCACGATTGGCGTGGATGGGGCCAAAAGGGACTGAAGCGACAGGAAAACTTTATTGAGTCGTACCTGAACAAAAAGCGTGGTGTTGAAGACAAAGACGACTGGGAAAACTATTTTCTTCCTGATGACGGATGCTCGGGTCCAGAAGTAGTTGAGCTAAACGATGAGGTGGTGGTGCTTGTGGTGGACTCCCAATGGTGGCTGGGAGATTCTGACGAAGAACCCAAACTAAACGAGGGATGTGAAGCGAGGAACAGGGCGAGTTTCAGATTCATTTTTGAAAATGTTGTGAGGAAGTACAAGAATCAGAACGTCGTCATTGCCATGCACCATCCGCTTTACACCTATGGACCACACGGTGGAAGGTTTACGGTTAAGCAGCACCTCTTTCCTTTGACAGATATCGATTCAAGCCTTTGGTTACCCCTTCCGGGAATTGGAACGGCAGCAGCTTTTTTTCGTGGAAGTATTGGTTCCAGGCAGGACGTTGCACACCAGGAGTATAAGGCTTTTAGAAGCGCTGTGCTCGCTGGTGCAAAAAAGAACGGCAGCTTCATTTTCGCAAGTGGTCATGAACATGCTCTGGAGTACATCGAGAACGAGGGGCAACGTTTTATAGTGAGTGGAAGTGGTTCGAAGAATAGTCCGGTGCTGCTGGGAAAGGGAGGTGTTTTCGGGTCTGGGGCCGCGGGCTACAGCACTATAAGTTTTTTTAAGGGAGGTGAAGCATGGGCGCAATTCTGGGAAGTAAACAAGGAAGGCACCAAGGCAACGCTGGCGTTTCAAAGAAAAATAAAAGACAAACTTCCTTTAGCAACAGAAACGGTAGCGACAGAATTTCCGGAATATGATCTGCATAAGGATACCGTTGTACGACGCGTGACAAAATCGAACGTGGAACCTGTCGGTAAAGCGCATAAGGTTTTATTTGGAGCCCATCACCGGGACATTTACCTGGAAAAGTATTCATTTCCCACACTTGACCTTTCAACTTTTAATGGAGGTGTAACTCCGATCAAGCAGGGTGGAGGCAATCAAACGAACTCCTTGCGCGTTCGCGACGCCAAAGGCAGGGATTATTCTTTGAGGGGAATGACTAAAGATGCGTCGAGGTTTCTTCCTTATCCATTTAATAAGATGGTGGCGGCAAAATTTCTTGTTGAAGACAATTTTCTGGCCACTCTGCCATTTGCACCTCTTACTGTGCCTCACCTTGCTGACGCTATCAACGTATACCATACAAATCCAAAGATCTACTACATCCCGCCCCAACCAGGCCTCGGCATTTACAACAGGATATTCGGAGGCAGTGTGCACCTCGTTGAGGAAAGACCAGCAGGTAAAAAATGGAAGGATGCGCCTTTCTTTGGATCACCGGATGAAATCGTAAGTACCCCGGATGTAACAGAGGCTATATTAAAAGACAATAAAAATAAAGTCGATGAGGAATGGGCTGTTCGAACCCGGATGCTTGACTTTATTATTGGCGATTGGGACCGTCACGATGATCAATGGACCTGGGCGATCATCAAACAGGAAGATGATGTCAAACTGTACCGGCCTATTCCCCGCGACCGTGATCAGGCATTTTCTAAGTACGATGGCCTGACCTCAACGTTGGCGAGACAAACAGTTCCATTTCTTCGTCAGCTGCAGGTGTATGGTCCTGAAGTTTACAGTATGAAGTGGACTACCTGGAGTGCGCGACTTTTTGATCGAACGTTCCTTAATGAGTTAAGTTGGGCCCAATGGGAAGCTCAGGTAAAATTTATCCAGGAACATTTGACAGATGAGGTGATTGAAAATGCTTTTGTCGACTGGCCGCAGTCAGCACGCGAAAGGGCAGCCGCGGAATTAATTGCAAGCATCAAAGCGCGGCGCAATGATCTCATGAACATGGCGCGGGCTCACTATGAATTTGTCGGAAAATCTGTCGAGGTCATCGGCACCGAGGAGCAGGAGCGTTTCGAAGTTGAACGACTTGATGACGAACATACGAAGGTCACCGTTTACGAGATATCAAAGAAAGGAAGAGTAAAACACCAGACGTATCAAAGGACTTTTGAAAATGACGTTACGAAATCACTCGAGCTCTATGGAAACGGCGATGGCGATGAGTTTGTAGTGAAAGGAAATGTCAGGAAAGGAATAACGGTAAGGCTAATCGGCGGGCTGGGCAATGATGAGTTCACCGATAGCTCATTTGTAAGAGGAATTAAGCACAAGACGATCATTCATGATGATCTAAGAAGAAACACTGTTGTCGCTGGAAGGGAAACGGCAGACAAGAGAAGCTCTATTTCCCGCTTTAATATTTATGACCGACGGGGTTATGATAGCGAGTATGATATGATGGTTCCACTTCCCGTCATCGGTTATAACCCCGATGATCTGTTCTTGCTGGGTGGAAGTGTGAATATCATACGCCACGGATTCAAAAAGATCCCCTATAGCTCTTTCCAGCGCGTAGGTGCAAGTTATGCATTTGGTACCAGGGCCTTCAGGCTTGCTTATGAAGCCGACTTCCTTAATGTCACGAGGAACTGGGATCTTTATCTCGACGCGCGCTATCATGGACCTTCATACTCATTCAATTTTGCGGGCCTTGGTAACAATTCAACGCGGCCTGAAGACGATCCTAACTTTTACAGGGTAAGACAAGGGATGATATACCTCTATCCCGCGTTAAAGAAGAGATTTGCCGGTATAGCAGGATACTTCACAGTTGGGCCGCAACTTCAAATTACAAACATCGAGAATACACCTGACCGTTACATTAGTGGAGCAGACGAGGCCGTATTTGAACAAAAGACCTTCGTGGGAGCACAAGTTGGATTCCATTATAACAATGTTGACAACTTCTTTCAGCCCCATTCAGGTATAAGGTTCAATTTAAATCTGCATTGGGCGGAGAATTTCAACATCGATGAGAGCTTTACGGGTATTCGCTCGCAGCTTTCGTTCTACAAACATTTAGATCCCAGGGAAAACATTGTCATAGCTTCTCAGATTGGTTACGGTCAGAATTTTGGCGATGGATATGAATTCTTCCAAATGCCAACTATCGGCGGATCTCTTGGATTAAGGGGTTATCGCACCGAGCGATTTTACGGAGATATTGCATTCTGGCAAAGCACCGACCTTCGTATAAGATTCAGCAGTAGTGCAAACCGGATACTGCCTTTTACTTTAGGTATGTTCGGAAGCTTTGATTACGGCCGCGTGTGGCTCAAGGGTGAGGACTCTGAAACATGGCACAACGCTGTGGGTGGAGGGATCTGGCTGGCGCCAGTAGATGCACTTGTCTTCTCAATTGGCGGTTACTTTCCAAAAGAAGAAATTGAGGAGTCTCCCCGGATTGTTTTTAAGGTTGGGTTCGGCTTCTGATCTATTTTGCAGGGCGATGTTTCCTGTATGACACAATCACAGGTATCGCGGTCACGACTATCAATGTAACAATGATGATCTCTACGTTGTCGATCAACGCCGGGAACATATTACCTAACCAATAGCCAGCCATCACCAGGGTGACAATCCACGAAATTGCGCCCAGCATGTTGTAAAAAAGAAATTTCTTTACTTCGATCTTAACAATTCCGGCGAGGATTGGAACGAACGTCCGCACAATCGGCAGGAATCTTCCCACGATGAATGCCATCATACCATAACGCCTGTAAAAGCTTCTGGCCATATCGATATATCTGGGCTTGTAAAAGAGATTATCCTCCTTGGGCTTGAAGTATTTTTTTGCCCATGCTCCAAAATAATAACCTACACATGTTCCGGAAAACGCTGCAATGACGAGTAATATGATCACCACCCACACCGGTTGATCGATGTACTTCGAATTACTTAATAGGCCAGCCATAAAAAGCAACGAATCACCCGGAAGAAAAAAGCCAAAGAAAAGGCCAGTCTCTGCAAAAATTATAAATAGGAGCAGTGCGAGTCCCCCGTACTGAATTATGTTTTGTGGATTAAAGAAGTCAAGAATTGATATGTCCATGATGTAAGTGCGCCCCTTTGAAAAATAAGATACTATGGCCGATGCCACAAGGTGTTTGTGTTAGCAGTCGCTATTCAGGGCGCGTTTATTGTAATGGTCCGATTAAATGCAAAACTGGGTCGGACTATAGTGTATAACGTTTTTGGTCTGAATGACTTTGGACCTAAAAGATTTACAATCGATGAAATCTTTAGGGCTGCCGGTACGCAGAATACACTTACCTGATGAAAGAACAGGCGGCTTGGTAATGCCTGATGAAATTCTATCTCCTCCAAGCCTCCATATTTGTAGGCCATAGATTTATGACAGGTCGAATTGGATCCGCAAAAGATGATGCCGCCAAAAACGATCGTCACTATAACCATTGCGGCCTTTTGGTACAGCGCTGCCTTGTTTCTGGTTCTTGGCGAAATCATATTGCCGGCAAAGCTAATTTAAAATTACGATCCTTGGATGCAGGATATGGAAATACCCTGAACAAGTCAACCCCATTCCCGGTTTTACCATGAGAACGGGTGGCTAAAAGTGAATCAAATTCCGTCGAATGAAGTTTTTTACATGAGTGGATATGGAATAGGCTGCCTGCGGGCATGTTTCGGCCCGGGAAGCCCAAAAAAAACCTAAATTGCGCTCTGAATTTTCAATTCGTCAATACATGATAAGGTTTACAATATTCTTCTTACTTGCCAGTATCACACACGCATTGGGCCAAAACGGTGGCTCACTTTCGGGAAAGATTACGGACGCTCAGTCACAACCTGTGGCGAGTGTTACGGTGCGGTTAATCAATTCATCTTACGGAGCAGCCACTGACGAGAGCGGAAGTTATACCATCTCCGAAATACCGTCTGGGAATTATACCCTTCAGGTTACCGCATTGGGCTACGCAAGCCAACGGCGCGACATAACAATCGGGTCGGAGGCCATTACTCTTGATATCCAGATCGAGGAATCCAGCACGCAGTTGGATGCAGTGATCGTGACTGCACAAAAACAGGAAGAGGATGTACAAAAGGTCCCGTTCACGGTCAATACAATAAGTTCCAGGCAAGTTGAGCAGTACCGTCTTTGGAACAGCAGGGACATTACAGCTATTGTTCCTAATCTCTACTCGGCCGATCCCGGAGACAACAGGAATGTTACGTCGATCCGGGGAATTACGACAACATCATACGATCCCGCGGTTGCCACATATATAGATGGTGTGAATCAGTTTGGTCTTGACACATATATCGCGCAGCTGTTTGATGTCGAACGCATAGAAGTATTAAGTGGCCCTCAGGGAACATTATATGGACGAAATGCCATGGCTGGTGTAATCAACATAATCACTAAGCAACCAGGAAATACGACCACTGGATTCGGGGAGATCAGTATTGGAAACTACGGTCAGCAACGTTATGCTGCTGGATTCCGTACCCCGCTGGTAAAGAACAAACTCTATTTTGGTATTGCCGGTGTTTATGATCGTTCCGATGGATTTTACGACAACCGTTTCAACAATAGCGACTTCGATAAAAAACACAGTATCATCGGAAACTATTACCTCAAATTTCTTCCCAGTAGCAAATGGGCGCTCACGTTAAACGTTAAGCACAACGAAAACAGGAACAACGGCGCATTTACACTTGCAGGAAGCAAGCAGGAAGCATTTGAGTATCCGTTCACCGTAAATCAGAATGCGCTTACCGAACTGATCGATAACATCTTTAATTCTTCGTTTGTGGCTAGTTATGCCGGAAGCAAAATCAACTTCAGTTCACAGACTTCATACCAATCCAATCATCGTTACTACGTGAATCCCATCGATGGCGACTTTTCACCCGCTGATATCGTTACGATCATAAATAATTATGGAAAGGAATGGAATAACGTGAAGGTCTGGACGCAGGAGTTTAAGATATCTTCGCCTGCCTCCTCAACATCCCGTCTAAAATGGACTGCGGGATCATACCTTTTCCAACAGGACAATCCTGTAAAGCAAGCCACGAGGTTTGGTGAGGATGCGTATCTGTATGGAATTCCCGAAGGAAACTTTTCAACCATTAATTCAACCAAAGCAAATAGCAGCGGCATAGCATTTTTTGGGCAGGCAACCTTTACAGTTGCTAAAAAACTTGATATCACGGGAGGGCTGAGGTATGACTACGAACACAAGGAGCAGAGTGTGCGTGGTGAATACCAACAGGATCCGGACCCTAATCCGATGTTTCAAACAAGGCCGGATACTTCTGCCACTGTTTCTTTCAGCGCGATTTCGCCTAAGGCAACCCTGGCTTACCACCTCACCGACGCAAACACGTTGTTTGCATCATATGGTCGGGGATTTCGCGCCGGTGGCATGACGCCATTATCGTCAGATCCTTCGCAACCTCCGTTATATCCTTATGATCCGGAATTCAGCAGCAACATCGAAGTTGGATCCAAGAATGTTTTCTTTGCCAATCGTCTTAGTGTAAACCTCTCGCTATTTTATGTGAAGGTAAATGATGCACAGGTGCCTACGCTGGTGCTGCCTGATGCCCTTACGATTACAAAGAACGCGGGCAAACTAACCAGCACGGGTGTTGACCTTCATATCTCGGCAACCCCACTGAAAGATTTTCAGGTTGAATATAATTTTGGCATGAACGACGCCACCTATGACGAGCTGAAGGTCCCGCAAAATGGCGAGGAGGTAGATTTGGGAGGAAAGCGTCAGATATTCACTCCCAATGTGACGTCCATGGCAGCATTGCAATATGGCTACCAGATCGGCAAAGCCCGCCTCGTGGTGCGGGGAGAATGGATGCTGCTAGGTAAGCAATACTTTGATCTCGCTAACACCATATCACAATCGCAGTATAACGTGTTTAATACACGTTTTGGAGTTGTCGTGAAGAAATTTGAAGTGATGTTTTGGGGAAGAAACCTTAGCGATGAAAAGTATATCGCCTATGCCTATGATTTTGGCGCCACTCACCTGGGCAACCCGAAAAACTATGGCGTGAGCGTGAGGGTGAACTTTTGATTGTTGTTTGGATCGTCATGTAAGGTAATTCGCGAGGTAGCAGAATTCAGAAAGTTACTTACTCACATCTTTGTGTATTCAGTTGTTGAGGAAAATCGTTAAATTTATTTGCCCCCATGTCGACGAAAATACCAAATCTTTGGATCATTGATGACGACCCGATGTCTTCATTCTATATCAAACGTCTCGCTGAGCTTGGTGAACTGGCCAATATTATTACGATTTACAATACTGCGCAGGGGGCCATTAATTACCTTCTTCATCACCGCAAGAGTGTCGAACATCTTCCCGACATAATACTGCTCGACATTTACATGCCGGAGGTCGATGGGTGGGAATTCCTCAATCAACTAAAGAAGATCGAAGATCAACTGATAAAAAAGACAGCTATCTACATCATCAGCTCGTCAAATCATCCAAGGGACCTTAGCCGTGCGCAAGCATTTCCTGTTGTGCGCTCTTATTTTCAAAAGCCCGTTACCTTGGAAGTCCTTAAGGAGATGGTTGCGGAGTTTATAGCCCAGCGGTAGCTATCTGGAAATTACTTAATAATCTCAATCTCGGTTCTTCTGTTGATCGCCCTTCCGCCTTCTTCATCGTCATTTGATACGATGGGACGTTCTGAACCGTATCCCTTAGCAGAAAGACGGCTCGCAACAATTCCCTTTTGGGTCAGGTAAGTTACGACTGCCGTAGCCCGCTTAAGAGAAAGCGCTTTATTGGATGTAGCATTGCCGCTGTTATCCGTGTGTCCGTTTATCTGAACTTTTACCGTATTGTTCGCCAGGAGCAGTTCCCGGATATTTTCTACTTCGGCAACGGATTCAGGTTTTAGATCAGACTTGCCAACGTCGAAGAAAATGTTCTTCAACACCACCTTTGAACCAATTTCCGCTTTCACCATGATGATGTGGGTATCGATTTCCTGGTACTCTGCAAACTGGGGAAGATTGAAGTTTATTGAGTTGAACAGGTAGCCAGCTCTTTCAGTAGCCACCCCGTAGTTACCGCCGTGTGGAATTGTGATCTCAAACTCACCAGTAGTCGGGTTTGCGTTGATCTTGGTGATCACCTGGTTAGTTTCGTTGTTAACCAGGGAAATCACTGCGCCTAATGGAGCGGCCGTGGTCTCGTCGATAACCTTTCCCCTTAACAGCGTCACTACCTTCATATCCTTGTGAACCTGTATCATAGGATCAACAAACTCTTCACTTTTTGGCAACTCTGGTTTTACTTTTTCCTCAGCTGGCTTTGTTACAACAGGTTTTGGTTTTGGTTTGTACTTAGGTTCGAGGAACGCAATTGAGTAAATATCAGCGTCGCCCAGACCTCCCTCTTTAACCGTTGAAAAGTATCCTTTCTTTTTGTCGGGCGACAAAGTAAAGAATCCATCGTATTCCCATGAGTTGAGTGGCCATCCCATATTCTCCGGTTTGCTCCATTTGTTGTTCTTGAATTCGCTTATGAAAATATCGCTGTTACCAAGACTTGGGTGTCCGTCTGATGAGAAATAGAGTGTAACCCCGTCGTGATGAATGAACGGTGAATCTTCATTCTCCGGTGTATTGACCACTTTCCCAAGATTTACGGCTTTGCCCCACTGCCCTTTGGCGTCAAGCTGACTCACATATAGGTCCAGCTCGCCGATACCACCTGGCCGGTTACTTGCGAAGTAAAGTTGTTTACCATCTGCAGAAACGCTGGCACACGTTTCCCAAAACATCGATGTATTGACGTTTTTATTCAAAGGTTCCGGTTTGGACCATTGATCGCCGCTTAATGTCGAAATGTAAATGTCACCTTCACCTTCCTCATAGTAGAGGAACAACGTCTTACCATCGGGAGACAGTGACGCGGCAGCATCGTTGTATTTTATGTTTACGTTGGAGCTTATGAGCTTTGGCGCAGTCCAGCCGCTGCCATTTTTATTGGATACGAATATGTCCTCGTAGTTGGCGTTGGCTTTTGCTCTTGCGGGATCATCAGTTCTGTTCGAGGTAAAGATCAGCGTGTTGCCGTCAGCAGATATGATCGGCGAGTAATCGTTGTATGGAGTGTTGACAGCGTTGCCCAGGTTTTCAATTATAACATTCAATTCGTTTTGAGATAATGAATCGGCAATGTGGCATTCAGCTATCTTTTCATCAGCAATACTTCCCAACTCTTTTTTCTTTTTCTTGAACCGTTCGAAATGTTCGATTGCTTTTTTGAACTCGTTGGTGTTTTGAAATGCTATTCCAAGGTGATAGTCGATGTCCGGATTGACCGCCGGGTTAAGGCGATAGGCTTTGTCGATGTAGGATGCCGCTTTCGATTTTGTTTCGGAATAGAGATAGGTCAATCCGATCTTGAAATTCACCAGTGCGTCATCGGGGTTCATTTCAAAGGCTGCCATGTAGGATGACATCGCGTTTTTATAATCCTTCTTGCCATAGTACTTATCTCCGGCGGTAATAAGGCTCTTCACATCCTGTGCATATCCGAAGTGTGCGAACAGAAGTAAAAACGCAGCTGCAAAAAAATGTTTATCCATGATAATGGATAGTTGGGGTTAACAGGTGAAAAAGTCTGACAAATATCGAAAAGTTAGACTGAAATTTAATCATCAGAAGAATGCATTAACCGCTATTATGGTACATCAGAAATTACTGATTAACCTATGGTTTTACCCAACCGGGTCCACGAACTGCCCGCCCTGGGGTTGCTCCCGTGTGCTCGCCTTTCGACAAGACCATTACTCCATTGACAAAAACATACACCATGCCCGTAGCGTACTGCATGGGCTTTTCGAATGTTGCATGATCCTGAATTTTATCGGCATCAAACATTACTATGTCGGCGTAATTGCCCGACGTGAGCATGCCGCGCTTCTTTATCTTAAGGTTTCCAGCTGGTAGTGATGTAAGTCTGCGAATGGCTTCCTGGAGAGTGATTACTTTTTCTTCCCTGACATATTTTGACAATAGTCTTGCGAAATTTCCATAAGCGCGTGGATGAGTGCTCGACTTGAGAAAAACTCCTTCGGGTGCCGATGACTCCGCATCCGATCCGAAACTCACATACGGAAGTTTGAGCTGCCTTTTGATATTTTCTTCGGACATCATAAAATAAACTGTACTGATACGGGTGCTATCGGCGATGACCAGGTCCATCGCTGTTTCCTCAGGCGATTTTCCGTGTAACGCTGCGACCTCTGCTAAGGTCTTTCCAGTTAGTTTTTTCAGGGAGTCATTTGCAAACCCTACAAGAAGGACCTTCTCCGCACTGCCACTCATTTGCAGGAGATTCTCCCACTTATTCGACGGACTGCGCATTTCACTGATAACTCTTTTTCGAATCGAAGGATCTTTCAATTTCTTGATCCATTCATTGATCCCGCCTTCCTGTACCCAGGGTGGCATAGAAGCGTCCAGGCCCGTAGCCCCTGCGGTGTACGTGTACATATCCGCCGTTATTTTCAAACCCTCCTGGTGAGCTTTCTCAATCTTGCTGAGCACTGAATCGATCTTCATCCAATTGTCTTTTCCTGCCATCTTGAGGTGATAGATCTCAGCCGGGACCTTTGCTTCACGGGCGATGCGGATTGTCTCATCAACAGCTGCGAAGATGCTATTTCCTTCACTGCGCATGTGGGTGATGTACATCCCGCCGTAAGCACTTGCTTCCTTGCACAGTTCGATCAGCTCTTCCGTTGTAGAGTAGCTGGCCGGTGCATAGATGAGCGAAGCCCCGATACCTAGCGCCCCTTCCTGCATAGCTTCACGTGTCAACTTTTTCATTTGATCCAACTCGTCCGGAGTAGGGGCACGGTTCGCCATCCCCATTTCGTGAATCCGCAGTGAAGTTGCTCCAACAAAAGATGATACGTTACAAGAGATGCCCTTCATTTCCATGTGGTCCAGGTATTCGCCCAATGTGGTCCATGGTATGTCGAACGAGTAGTCATGCATTTGTGACCTCATTCCTTTTTTCATCTCTTCGTTGAGAGGACCCATCGACATCCCTTCACCAAACACTTCCAGCGTTACGCCCTGGCGGATATCTCCCTGAGATTTTCCGTCGACGATCAGGCTTTCAGTAGCCCAGCTCAGCATGTTGATAAAACCGGGAGCAACAGATAGTCCTTTTGCATCGACCTCTGTTTTACCCACAGCGTTAGACAAATCGCCAAATGCAGCGATGGTATCCGAATTAATGCCGATGTCCGCGACGACAGGATCACCGCCGCTACCGTCGTAGATCGTTCCCCCGCGGATAACAACATCAAATGATTTTTTCTCGGTGCATGAGATTATAAGCGTCAGCACTAACGGGACAAGTCCAAACCGGATCATGGAAGTGTTTACTTGAAAGTTATTCTTGAATGTAACGTATTAGCAGAACATTAAAAAAGATGTGTGCCAGGTACCTAGCTACCTAGGTGCCTGGGCGCTACCGTTCCTTATAACCCGGACCGCGTACGATCCGCCCAGGAGTCGCCCCCGTGTGTTCTCCATTCATCAATACCGCCACACCATTTACGAATACGTGAATCATTCCGTCAGCGTACTGTTTAGGATCTTCAAACGTAGCGTGGTCTTTTATTGTGGAAGGATTAAAAATCGCGAGGTCCGCATAATAGCCGACGTCGAGCTTTCCTCTCTTTTTGATCTTGAGATTGGTTGCGGGCAAAGACGTCAGTCTTCGGATCGCTTCTTCCATCGTTATAAGTTTTTCATCACGGACATATTTGCCGAGGAAGCGGGCAAACGTTCCATAAGCGCGGGGATGCGTTCCCCAATCTTTAAAGATCTCTGCATCGGACATCGAAGCGCCATCAGATCCAAGGCTTACATATGGCTGTGTAATTACCTTTCTGATGTTGTCCTCAGACTGTTGATAGTACAATGACGCGATGGTTGATCTATCACGCATCACTAGATCGATGACGGTTTCATCCGGGTCTTTTCCGTGGATGGAGGCTACTTCATCAAGTCTCTTACCGCGGTAAAGCAGGTTAAGGGAATCCAGTCGAAATCCAAGGAGCACAACGTCGTGTGCGTCCGAATTTTTATACGGTATGCCCACACGCATTTCGTGAAGTACTTTGGCGCGTACTGAAGGGTTCTTCATGCGTTTGCGCATCGCAGCTGCTCCACCTTCCTGTACCCAGTTCGGTAATCGGGCAGTCAGCCCCGTTGCACTGGCGACATAGGGATAACTATTTGCAGTGATCTTAAGTCCAGCTTTTCGCGCACTGTCGATCTTCGTCAGGATCGTATCCATCTTATTCCAGTTACGTGCGATATTGATCTTCAGGTGATAGATCTCAGTGTGAATGTTGGCATCCCGGGCAATCTTGAATGTTTCGTTAAGAGCAGTAAATATAAAGTCGCCTTCGCTTCTCATGTGGGTGGTGTACATGCCTCCGTAACCGGAAGCTACTTTTGCCAGTTGAATGAGCTCGTCGGTCGATGCATAATCAGCGGGAGCGTATATAAGCGAAGAACCCAATCCCATCGCACCGTCTTCCATCGCCTGCTTGACCAGGTCCTTCATTCTTTTCAATTCTTCGGAATTAGGTGGTCGCTTTTCATATCCCAGTTCGTGAATACGTACCGACGTAGCACCAACGAATGACGCAGCGTTTGGACTGATGCCTTTCTTGGAAAGATAGTCGAAGTAACCTCCGAGTGTGGTCCAAAGACTGTCAACAGGTTTGGTAGTACTCTTACGTTTGACAGGTGCCGGGCTCCAACCTTCACCAAAAATTTCAAGCGTCACACCCTGTTTGATATCACTTACGGACCGGCCGTCCAGCAAGAGGCTTCTGTCTGCCCAGCTTAGCATATTAATGAATCCAGGCGCAATAGCCAGACCGGTAGCATCTATTTCCTTCCGTCCTTTAGCATTCGTCAGATTGCCAATTGCCGCGATTGTATCAGACAGGATAGCCACATCACCGACGAATGAGGGTTTGCCGCTGCCATCATAGATCGTTCCGTGCCTTAGAATATAATCAAACTCTTGCTGAGGTTGTTGAGTACAGGCGATGATCAACGAAAGGCCAAAGCCGAAAACGATACCGTAGTACATAGCAGGGAATATGGCGCCATGTTAGGCAGCTTTCGCGACAAATGAAAGGAGATGTAAGTTTCTGGATTCAATAATCCGTTTTCATCTACCTACATCCTGAATAGTTTCAGGAAGACGGGGAAGCGTACAGGTTTGATGTCGCCGTCCCGATAATTATGGGGATTCCACACCTTTTTCAGCTGCGCTAACACATCTGGTACCGGATTGTGACCAGTTGATTTAATGTACTTCTGCGTTGCGGACCAGCTTTCAAAATATCCTGCGAGATGATCCAACGTCCACGTCGCAGTAATGTCGAATTTTGGGGATTCTATTTCTTTGAAGGGAAACGACAGAGAACGATACTCTTCTTCAACGAGACGCCTCGCCTCGTCCCAATAAGGACCAACGACATTGTTGTAGAAGTTCATGATGATCTCATCGACATCGGGCTGGATGTATAATAGTGCATAACCCCAGATCGCCAGTAAAGATCCTGGTTTGCCGACACGTTTTGCTTCCTTATAAAATTTTTCGCACTCGAACCAATGCAACGCTTGCGCTACTGTAATCAAGTCGAACTGTTGATCTTCGAAGGCGGTTTTTTCTGCCGGGTTTACCGAATAGAATATGTTATTCTTTTTTATCGCATTGTTGAGCTGTTGTTGACTTATGTCTGTCGCGTACACCTCATCAAAGTGGCTTGCGAGATATCCAGCCACCTGGCCATTCCCTGTGGCGTAGTCCCAAGCTTTTTGCTTCGTTTCTAAATTGCTGAAGATAAAATCGTATAGCTCCTTTGGATATGTAGGCCTGAAAGCTGCATATAAGTTTGCCTGTGTTGAAAAAAGGTCCTTGTGCTCCGATGGAGTCATGATTGAAATTATTTTATTCTGTTCCAACCTTTCTACGAATAGTCGGGTCTAATGGCTGACGATGCACGGTAATTTTATTATTCGTGCGCAAGGTAGGGGGTACGTAAAATGCGTAAGAAGTTGAAAGGTGGGAGGTTAGCTGTTAGCAGTTAAACGTGAATAAGAATCAACTTCGAAACGCATAAAAGGTCATACGAGCAATCGTATGACCTTTTTTATAACATTTTTACCAGTATCTCCTTGAAGAGTTTCGCTGCAACCATTGCTGTAACGCTGTTTACATCGCGCGAAGGATTCAACTCTACAATGTCGGCGCCAACGATTTCGGCCTTCAGGTTTTGAATGACAGACAACAACTGCCGTGTGGAAAACCCTCCAGGTTCATAATGCGATACTCCTGGAACAAATGCCGGATCCAGTGCGTCGAGGTCCAACGAAATATAGACAGGTCCTTTAAATTCTATGGGTGTTCCATCCCTCCAATCTTTCATTTCAATAGCCTCTACGTTGAACCGCTTCACCTGCTCGCGCTGATGAGCGTTATACGTGCGAATGCCGATCTGTAACAATCTCTTTGCAAGCCGTTCCTCCATGATCCTTGCAAAGGGACAGGCATGCGAAAGTTTGTTTCCTTCGAAATCATCATACAGATCGCCATGTGCATCGATATGTAGAATGTTCAGGTCGGAATATTTTTTGGCAAACGCTTTTATTACAGGATAAGTAACGGAATGATCTCCACCAAAACTTAAGACCCGATTACCCTGATTCAATTGCTTTTCAACCTCGTTCGTTATTTCTGAAAACGCGCCTGGCATTGAAGATAATTTCAGATCCCCGATGTCTTTCCAATTCTTATTGTCTTTAAGGTTAATTCCGTCTTCGGTCCAATAGTTGGATGAATCAGAATTATACGCATCGCGGATATGCTTCGGCGCATCCGACGCTCCCCGCAGGAACGAAGAGTTTTCATCTAAGGGTATGCCGAGGCAAGTTACCATGTGTTGGAGGTATAAGGGTATAAGGTATAGGGTATAAGGTATAAGGTATAAGGGTAATTTTTTAATTTGGAGAGCGACTCACTTTAGTTTGAGACCTATCCATTTAATCATTCGGTCCCACATGTCGGGGGTGTAAACGTGACCTGTTTGCGGATATATAATACTTTGGAATTCGCCGTCGGCTTTGTTGAGCTTGTACACCTGCTGAACAACGCTTTCGATTTTTTTGATACCGCTGACAGGAGATCCGATGTCTTCATCGCCGGTGAGGAACAGAATCGGCCTTGGAGCGATCAGGCTGATTACCGCTTCTGTGTCAAAGTGTTTGAGGAACCCAGGAACGAAATAGTAAATGCCATGCGCTTTCAATTTCTGTTCTGAAGTGAGTTCCTGGTAACGTGTGAGGCATCCGACAGCGACGCCGGCCTTTATTCTCTCGTCGAGGGCCATTAGCCACCACGTTCTTGTGGCTCCCATGCTGATGCCCGTTGCAGCGACCCGGGAAGCATCAACTTCCGGTCGTGACAATAGATATTCAAATGCCATAAGATCATCACGAACCATCATTGCCCACAGTGACCTTCCTAACCACAGCTCGTACTTCGACGTGGACATCTCTTCACCTCCACCAATTTCCTGAGGGCCACCGGGGCCTTTTCCACTGCGTTCTCCAAAACAGTACGCATCGATAGCGATCACTACATATCCGAGTCCGGTGAGCACATCGGCCGGTACCTGTGGCGTGTGATGCGTTGTAAAGATCTCTCGTTTACCCAGATCATAGTTTCCGCCATGCCAATGGGAGTAATAGATGGCCGGATGTTTAGACTTACCGTCATTGGGAATGAGAAGGTAACCCGGCACAATAGCACCAGCGCCATTATCGAATTCGAACTTCTCAAGTGTATAAGCACCCTTGTCTTCCCGTAAAAGTGTTTTTACCGGAGTTACCTTAGGCCGCGGCGGCAGATCGCCCATTACTCGTACAAGTGTCTGGCGTATATCCTTGCGTTGTTTTTTCCACTGATCCAACGTGGCAGGTATTGGTAATTCTGGAACATTAAGATTCACGGTCTGTGCAAGGGTTGTCAGTGGCAAAAGCAAGAACAACAGAAAAATATTCTTCATGTCCGTTATGTATTGATGTCATTGCACCGAGATTGGTACCTGGGTTCCTAGGTACCTAGCCACCCAGGTACCCAGGTAGCTTATACCTTCTTAGTCACCAACGCCAGTTCCTTCAACTGCTCATCCGAGATAGTTGACGGGGTGTCTATCATCACATCACGTCCCGCATTGTTCTTCGGGAATGCAATGAAGTCACGAATGGAATCAGCGCCTCCAAATAAAGAGCACAACCGGTCAAATCCGAATGCAATTCCGCCGTGTGGAGGTGCACCATATTCGAACGCTTCCATAAGAAATCCAAATTGCTTTTTGGCTTCCTCTTCCGAAAATCCAAGGTGAGTGAACATCATTTGTTGTGTAGGCCTATCGTGAATACGGATGGATCCGCCACCCACTTCCGTGCCATTGATCACCATGTCATACGCATTAGCACGGACGTTAGCCGGATCACTATCGAGTAACTTTATATCCTCGTGTTTTGGAGACGTGAACGGGTGGTGCATGGCGTGATATCGTTTCGTTTCTTCGCTCCATTCCAGCAGCGGGAAGTCAAGAACCCACAGCGCTGAAAATTTTTGCTTGTCTCGAAATCCCAGGCGCTCACCCATAAGTAAACGAAGTTCGTTGAGTTGCTTACGTGTAGCATCTTTTTCACCGGCGAGCAGCAGGATAAGATCTCCAGGTTTGGCATTAAATCGTTCTGCCCATACCTTGAGCTCTTCAGGCGAATAAAATTTATCGACAGATGATTTTAGAGAACCATCCGTTCTGTATTGCACATACACAAGTCCTTTTGCTCCAATCTGCGGCCGTTTGACGAAGTCCGTCAATTCGTCAATCTGCTTACGTGAATATTCGGAACAACCGCTAGCATTGATACCGACCACCAGTTGAGCACTTTCAAATACGGGAAAGTTCTTTCCCTTAGTTAGGTCGGTGATCTCCACAAACTTCATCTCGAAACGAGTATCCGGTTTGTCGGAGCCGTATTGTTTCATCGCGTCGTCATACTTCATCCGGGGTACCGCAGGTATATCGATGCCTTTCACATTTTTGAAAAGGTGACGGATCAGTCCTTCGAACGTATTCAAAATGTCTTCCTGTGTAATGAATGACATCTCACAGTCGATCTGCGTAAACTCAGGTTGCCGGTCAGCTCTCAGGTCTTCATCACGGAAACATTTCACGATTTGATAATAACGGTCAAATCCGGATACCATCAGGAGTTGTTTGAACGTCTGGGGAGACTGAGGCAATGCGTAGAATTCCCCATGATGAATACGCGATGGTACAACAAAATCACGCGCGCCTTCAGGTGTTGACTTTATCAACACAGGAGTTTCTACTTCTATAAAATTCTGGCCATCGAGGTACGCTCTCGTTTGCTGGGCCATTTTATGACGGAGCTGCAGACTTTCCCGAACAGGGTTTCTGCGCAGGTCCAGATACCTGTATCTCATTCTCAACTCATCGCCACCATCGGTATCATCCTCAATACTGAACGGAGGAAGCTTAGCGGCATTAAGGACGCTCAACTTCGATACTTTTATTTCGATATCACCAGTGGCTATTTTATCATTCTTTGAAAGACGTTCCACTACCGTACCTTCGACCTGGATAACAAACTCCCGTCCAAGATCACGGCAGGCCTTTAGAAGTTCAGCATCCGTTTTCCCTTCTTCAAACATTAATTGAGTAATACCATAACGATCGCGCATATCAATCCAGAGCACGCTCCCCTTATCGCGCAGCCGTTGTACCCAGCCCGCCAGGGTAACCTGCTTGTTTGCATCCGCTAATCTCAATTCGCCGCAAGTGTGAGTTCGTAACATCTGAGTTTTAGTTAATTTTGCCCCGCCAACCGGTACTTCGCTCACGGAAAACAGCGTTACGAAGGGTGTGGAGACTGGCGCGAATTTAAGAATACTTTGTATTTGAGTACATATATGGGAAAGATTAAAAGTAATCCGTTAATGTGGCTTTTTTCAGCTGCTTTGCTCTTCATCGCGGCAGACAAGCCGAAGCTGATGAAAGTGAAAGTCAATGATGCGATCACGGTGTCCGTACCTAAAGACTGGCTTCCGATGCAGGAGGAGGATATAGGTCAGCGCTATCCATCTGTTCGTGCACCTCTTATGGCATACACGAATCAGGAACGCGTGGCAGATTTTAGCGTGAATATATCTGCAACCCAGTGGCCGGATGACGATATCGAGCTTGCTAAGAAGTTTTTTAAGGCAGGACTGGTGAATGTCTTTGACCGCGTTGACATGATCGAAGAGGGAATTCACGAGGTGCGTGGTAATAAGCTTATCTTCTTTGAGTTTGAATCGCGAATAAATGGCGTCCGGCAGCTGGAAGGTCAGAACGATCCTGTGTTGCGCTATACCTATATTCAATACTTCCTCGAGCCAGGCCGGGCCGTCGTATTTTCATTTAATTGTCCTCGTCGCGACCGTGAACTATGGCAGGAGACCGCGAGGGCGATGATGCGTGAGGTCAGAATAAAATAAAACAAGACAGTTTAGGGTCTGTGCGTTGTCATTCCGCATGAGGCTTTTAGCTTTGTGCCTCAATGGAGCTTTATACGGATGAATATTTCATGCGCGAAGCCTTAAAGGAGGCTACTAAAGCATTGGAGATCAGTGAAGTACCTGTTGGGGCCATCGTCGTTTGCCAGAACAGGATAATAGCGCGCGGTCATAATCAAACAGAAAAGCTCACAGACGCCACAGCTCACGCAGAAATGTTGTCTGTAACGGCTGCAGAAAATTATTTGGGTTCGAAATATTTGAATGAATGTACTATGTACGTTACTCTCGAACCTTGTGTGATGTGTGCGGGAGCGCTGAACTGGACACAGCTTCAGAAATTGGTCTATGGCGCTTCAGATATTCAGAGAGGATTTAGTCTTGTGAGTAGTCCTCTGTTACACCCCAGGACGGAAGTTGTAAAGGGAATCAAGGCGGATGAGTGTAAGAAACTGATCGACAAATTCTTTAAAACAATAAGAAAGTAATTGACAACAATAAAACAGATAAGTTAAGATGGAAGTAAAAGGAAGAGTTACACAACTGCTTGCTCCGCAGTCTGGGATGGGAAAGAAAGGTCCCTGGAAAAAACAGGAGTTTATAATTGAAACACAAAGCCAGTATCCTAAGAAAATATGTTTTTCTATGTGGGGTGATAAGATCGAGCAATTCAATCTGACGGCTGGCGACATGGTAAATGTTTTTGTAGACCTCGAGAGCCGCGAATACAATGGTCGCTGGTACACCGAAGCCAGGGCATGGAAGCTTGAAAAGGTTGGAGCTGGAACTGGAACTACACCACCACCATCGTCCGATCAGGAGCCGTTCTTTACTGAGAACGCTTCCAGTGATGATCTTCCTTTCTAGGCCACAAGCTCCAAGAACCACAACTTAAGGACTTGAAGCTTGCAGCTTTTTTGAAAGAATGAAATTTTCTGGGCTCTGTATTGGTTGTATATTTGACGTCCTCAAGAAAAATGTTTAACCTTTAAAAATTAAAAAATATTATGGCATTTACACTCCCCGCACTTCCCTATGCCTTTAATGCATTGGAACCTCATATTGATGCACGCACCATGGAAATACATCATGGCAAACACCATAACGCTTACGTTACTAACCTCAACAACGCTATCGCTGGTAAACCTGAGGAAAATTTGAGCATCGAAGAGATCTGTAAATCTGTATCAAAATATCCTGCTGCGGTGCGCAACAACGGCGGCGGCCACTATAACCACAGCTTGTTCTGGACGCTTCTAAGTCCTAAGGGCGAAGGTGCTCCATCTGGTGCGCTTGCTGATGCAATTAAATCTGCGTTTGGAACTTTTGATGAGTTTAAGACCAAGTTTGCAGCAGCAGCGACTGGTAGATTTGGTTCGGGCTGGGCATGGTTAATTGTGGATGCAGGCGGCAAACTTCAGATCACCTCCACACCAAATCAGGACAACCCGCTTATGGATGTTGCTGAAGGACGTGGTACTCCTGTGTTAGGATTGGATGTATGGGAGCACGCCTATTACCTCAATTATCAAAATCGCCGTCCTGATTATATCACTGCGTTCTGGAATGTCGTGAACTGGAGTGAAGCGGCTAAGAGATTTGGTTCAGCGAAATAATTGGCGCAGTAACAAATAATTCATTGGAGGCCCCGATACATCGGGGCCTTTTTTTTTGAAGTCATCTTCGTATCAGATACATGAGCCCTACTCGTATCGCAAACTCACCTTCGAAATAAAAATCGCCTATGGCTTCAAATTGAAAATTCGAACCGAGTGGTTTGTTCCAACCGGCGCCCAATGAGATGTCATTCTTTCCGATTAAACCCCGCCCCCTGGCAAAGAAGTGATCGGCGGGATACCAACGCGCTCCAATCACCGCGCTCATGACATTGTCGGCCCAAATGTCCAGGCCTCCCGTTGCAGTGACTTTTCGCGTGATAAAATAATTAAACTCTCCACCAACCTGTGCTTTCTGAACAAACCCTTCATTGTCAGTCTTGATAAGATCAAATGCACCACCTACAAGAAAATCGTTGGCTTTCTGTGAAAACAAATCAATAGATGTCAGAGTCAGGACACAACTGAACAGCAGAATTTTAATCATACCTATAATATGCCGTTAAAGATTAAGCTTGTTGTCCTTTGCCATTCCCATGCCAGCGCTTTCTTCCGCGTTGGAATGAGTTCTTTTGGCGATTGTCCGACACGTTTTTTGTGGAAAGAGTTTGAAGTGGTTTCTTCTGTCCGACGTGCAGGAAAGGATAGGGGTGGTCTTCAATAACAGGAATGTTCTTCTTGATCAGCTTGTGTATGTCGGCAAGGAATTCCTGCTCTTCCTCATCGCAGAATGAAAGCGAGGTTCCTTTTGCTCCCGCGCGACCCGTTCTTCCGATACGGTGCACATAGGTCTCGGGTACATTAGGAAGTTCGTAGTTGATCACATGCGAAAGATCGTCTACATCTATGCCGCGTGCAGCAATATCCGTAGCAACCAAAACACGCGTAAGTTGTGACTTGAAATTAGCGAGAGCTCGTTGCCGCGCTCCCTGTGACTTGTTGCCGTGTATTGCCTCCGCCCGGATTCCTGATTTTTTTAAATCATTGGCGATGCGGTCGGCGCCGTGTTTGGTGCGGGCGAATACCAGTGCCGTTATTATCGTCTTATCCTTTAAGACGTGTAACAAAAGTTTCTTCTTGTCTTTCTTTTCAACAAAAAAGACAGACTGATGAATAGTATTTGCTGTAGAGGATACAGGCGTAACTTCGACTCTTTCAGGATTAATGAGAATTGTCTGTGAGAGCTTTGCAATTTCGGAGGGCATTGTTGCTGAAAAAAGAATCGTTTGCCGCTTCACAGGGACACGCGAAATAATCTTTTTCACATCGTGGATGAAACCCATGTCGAGCATACGGTCGGCTTCATCCAACACTAACACTTTCAGATTTTGCAGTTTTACAAAGCGCTGATCCATCAGATCGAGCAGTCGGCCTGGGGTCGCAATAAGTATATCGACGCCGGCACGAAGCTTGTCTGTCTGCGCACGTTGAGGCACGCCTCCAAAAATAACGGTGTGACTTAAGCGGAGATATTTACCGTAGGCCTTGAAGCTTTCATCAATCTGAATGGCAAGTTCCCGCGTTGGTGTCAGGATCAAAGCTTTTATTCCATCAGGTCCTTTTACAAAAAGTTCGTCCTGGTGGAGTAATTGCAAAATGGGCAGGGCAAAAGCTGCGGTCTTGCCTGTTCCTGTTTGGGCACAGCCTAACAGATCGCGTCGTTGCAACAAGATTGGAATTGCCTGTTGTTGAATCGGTGTGGGTGTTGTATAACCTTCAGACTTCAGAGCCCGCGTGAGCGGCTCAATTAGACTTAATTTTTCGAATGGCATGTTTTGATCTTAATAATTGGCGGAGGCAGCATTGTTAATTTTGTAGACGCCTCTCGATTAATCTTGCACAGAAAGTGCGTTTTTTGTACAAATTGGAGGGTTGCAATGGACAAAGGTACGAGAATATCGGTAATATCCGCTCTGAGTTTTTCAACTACAGTTTATCTGGCTTCACTGGGTACCTGGGTGCCTAGGTACCTAGCTACCCAGGTACCTGGCTTCGGTGACTATCTAAGACTTTCGTTAATCGGCTCTTGTTTCATAAGGGCCTTACGTTTAGTCTCGTCTGGCTGCCACCGATATATCCATGAGAATCCAAGACGACCTGTATAGTAGTCCTTTGATTGATAGACCTTGTCCTTGAGCGCTTCATCCAAACTGATAAAGGAGTAACCGTTGTGTTTCAAACGTTTGATCAATTCACCCAAATAGTCTGTGTTCAACGGGCTGTCGTGACACAAGTAAATGTGTTTGATGTTTCTGCCGTATAACTCTTTGCAAATCCTTTCAAAATAATCAAATAGCTGCAGCGTATACGTTAAGTAAGATTCACCAATTTGTTTGGCCTTTTCAGCATCATTATTCCGTAACGCAACTTCGTAGCTGCTGTTAAATGCCCAATCTTCGCTTTCAATAGTAAAAGGCGCATTGACGTATCCCATTTCCTTTATATACGCTTTTACCTGATGGTGTGCGGCACTGTCATTGCCCATACTGTTATAGGGAAAACGAAAATATTTAGGATTCTTTTTGATCGTTTCCTTCGTGATGATTGCTCCCTTTTCAACATCCTCCTTAAATGCAGCGAGGTTGGTGTCAGAATAATTGAGGTGACTGTAGGAGTGATTGCCTGGCGTAATGTTTTTGTTTGTTAACCACTTGACAAGTCCCTGCCGGTTTTCCTTTTCAAACTCATTTAAATGGACATTTCTTTCATTGATAAAAATAGCGACGGGAAGTTTCAACTCGTTTATCTGATCCAGGAGGGGAGATGAAAAGGCGTGTTGTTTATAAACGTGTACATTGGGGATGTCATCAATCGTTATTGAAACTTCCTTATGTTGGGCGATTGCCGCTTGGGCAATAAAGCTCACTAATAACAAAATGATAAATCTGCTCACGGTTTTCCAGGTTCAAGTATGTAAAGATGAAAAAAAATATTTTGATCAGCTACTACGGTTCGCAACCGCGCTTACCAGAGAAATATGGTTTCAAGGAATGTTTTGATATAATAAGTGACTAGTGTAACAACAAATTAATTCTGCGTCAATCTTGATCGTGACCTTTCATCCATTTGATGATTAATGCAGGTCACAAAGGCCACGAAGAACCACGAAGTCCACCCCGATAATTATCGGGGCATTTCTCTGTGTGATGCGCCACCGCTATAGCTTTAGCGCACGCGGTCGTTGTGTAAACTTAGTGTCCATCGTGGCCCTTGCATTTTATTTCGCGGTCCACTCCAAATGCATCTCCCGCAGATCGTCGCGGACTTAAATACAGCAGAAAAAGTTTTCAGCGTAAATCTGCGCCTGCCCCGAGCTTACTCGGTGGTGCGTTCGATCAGCGAGTTCTGCGGGAAAGCAAGAAGCCCACAACGCATTTCTCTTTGCGATCTCCCGATAGCTATCGGGAGTGCAAAATTTAGTGTCCATGGTGACCCTGCATTTTATTTCGAGGTGTTACTCCAAATGCATGTTGCCAAATTTCCTTGTTTGAATACTAGGATTGATTCAATGCTTTAGCTAATGACTCAAGAGTTGTCGATTCCAATTCAACACGTTCGACCCTTCCCTCAGTAGTTTCCCATTTTATCAGCTTGATGCATCCTTCGGCGATTTCGATTCCTGTTATGTCGCCGTCATCAAAGCAACAACAGCCTGAGTTAAAGTATGATGGCTTTACGTCTTTGTAGAGGCTAGTGTCTTGTTGTCGCTGTGAACGCTCAAAGTGGGTGAATGATTCAAACACCGGCTGATGTGTATGACCCGTGATGAGCAACATTCCTTTTTGTTCTGAAGACCACTCATACATTACTTTATTGTGCTCCGTTTTTAGCGCGACGTTGTACGCTGGCGTATTTGGATTTAGGTGCAGATAGGCTTGCAACGGAGCCCATATCTTGGATATAAAGAATTTACTGAAAAGATTACCATCGCTCTGTTCATCGCCCTGGTGACCGTGAGTGCAGAATATAGAAAGTGTTTTGCCTGAAATTGATCCTTCAAGAATAATACCCTCGAGAGCGACTATATCGTCATTGTAAATTTCGTTAAGTTCTTTCGTTGCAAGCGGATTTATTTCCCATTCCAGGTCATGGTTGCCGAATATTTTAGTAAAGGCGTGACGGTTCACAAATTCTTTTTCTGCGAGAAAAGAATCCATGTTGTACTTCTTGACCTGCGAAAGTGTATTTTCCCAAAGTTCCTCGGAATCACCCAGGCAAATGAGATGGAATTTATTGGCGCTGTAATACTTGAGGGCAGCGATGTAGTTCGGTTCGGCCAGCTGGAAGTCATCAGCACCATTTTTTGCTCCCTTATGCTGATCTGAGAAAATGATAAACCGGCTATTTTGGTGGTCGAGGGGGATAACCATTCCTTTCTTTCCCTGCGTAGTTTTGATTTTTAACTTTAGTTTGCTTAATGCCTCAAACACCCTGTTACGGTCAGGGTTTGAGCCGAGTCGCCATGCCAGCCACCGGATTGGTTTCAGGAATAAGTAACGGATCAGTCTTCGCATCTGTATGTGTAAGCAAAACGATGGCCACTGTAACAAAACACACAGGTAGTTGTTGCACAACCTTTTCGCTTAAACTTTTTTTTGACCACCAATAAAATAACGCAAAAGCTCTCCATAAAATCCATGTTTGAATGAAATCGGGATTACTTGAATTCTATACCTTGAAGCCCTAAAGTTAAGTACGATCACTATGAAATATCTATTGATGACACTTTGCTTTCTGGCCGCGGCAAACGGACTCGCGCAGGAAAACGCCGTTGGGGTATTCCAGGATCATGTCGATGTAGGGAATCCCAAAAACGCGGGCACAACTCAGTATGACTCGAAAACACAGACCTACAATCTCAAGGGAAGTGGATATAATATCTGGTTTAACAGGGATGAGTTCCAATTTGCTTACAAGAAGCTCAAGGGAAATTTTATCGTAACGGCCGACTTTGAATTTGTTGGAAATGGAACAGACGGTCACCGGAAGATTGGATGGATGGTGCGGGGTTCAAAGGATGATAATGCCATGCATGTGAGTGCGGTGGCGCACGGCGACGGACTTACCGTTTTGCAATGGAGAAGATTGCGTGGAGCGTTCATGAGGGATCCTGAAGATGAGGCCTTTTCTCCGAAAAAGAATTATCGGACGATTCAGCTGGAACGGGCAGGAAAAGAGATCATCATGCGTGCCGCTCACCCCGGTGAGCCCCTTCAGACAATTGGGTCAGTTACACTTGAGGATATGCCCGACGAGGTATTAGCAGGTTTATTCATCAGTTCTCACAATCCGGAATTGGTCGAGGAAGCCAATGTTTGGAACGTGCGTATAGATCAGCCGGTACCCGACAGCTACAACCCCGGCCGGGAAGGTTATCTGGGCTGTAGGCTGGAGCTCATGAATGTTTTCGATGGAAAACGAAAAGTTATCCACGAGGAATCGGGACGTTTTGAAGCACCTAATTGGATGCCGGACGGAAAGAAATTGATTATCAACAAGGATGGCTCATTGTATAAAATACCGGTGGAAGGAGGGGAACTCGAAAAGATAAATACGGGAACGGCCAATAGAAATAATAATGATCATGGGATCTCATTTGATGGTAAGATGCTGGCACTTAGCCATCATCGAGATGGACTTCCGGGAGGTGGATCAACCGTTTATGTGGTGCCGATCGAAGGTGGCACACCTAAGCAAATTACTGAGCATACACCATCCTATTGGCACGGATGGTCTCCGAACAACAAGGAAGTGCTGTTTGTTGGTCAACGCGATGGAAAAAATTATGACATCTATAAAATTACCTTGAATGACAGCAAGGAAATCAAGCTTACAAGTAACAATGGAACACACGCCGATGGTCCTGAATATTCTCCTGATGGGAAATACATTTATTACAACGGCAACCAGTCGGGCACTATGCAGATCTGGCGAATGAAACCAGACGGATCGGTCAAAGAACAATTAACCTTCGACGATAACAACAATTGGTTTCCCCATATATCGCCTGACGGTAAATGGATAGTTTACATTTCATTTCCTTCCACTATTCCTGTCAGTGCTCATCCTTCCTACAAACGCGTAACCTTAAAACTGATGCCCGTATCCGGTGGGGCACCAAAGGTTATCGCCTACCTGTACGGCGGCCAGGGAACGATCAATGTTCCTTCTTGGTCGCCGGACAGTAAATCCATTGCTTTTGTGAGCAATTCCGGGAAATAGCTATCCTCGAATACAAAATGCATTTTTCACGCAAAGGAAAAATGCATCGGCATGACTCATTCTTGGGAAGCAGAGGAGATCACTTGCTTTAACTTGAAAGTGTATCTCAAACACGAAGGCCGCCAAGCGCAGTTCTGATCTGACGCAGTCGCGCAAGCATGAATCTGGTTTGTCCGAAACGCCCTGGAAAGGAAAGAAAGTTCTTGACATGCTAAACCCAAGCGAAGCTTGAGCACGCACTATGAAACCTGCTCTCAGCGCCCTTTGCGCATCGAGGTACGCTATCAAGTTAAAGATGAAAGGACCGCACGGTGCCTGACACGAAGAAGCCGCAGTGATGCATTTAAAATTCCTTTGCGTTTAAAAAGGTATTTTTTTCTAATTCAAAAACTCATACAGTTATTGAGGAACCCCTAAATCCCCTCAAGGGGACTTGAAATGCAATTACTAAATTATATTTGGTTACTGAGTGGTACGGGGCAAAGTTTGAATTTTATGAATCAATAGACGTCTTTTGAACGAGGATGTATTTGTATTCCTGTCGCAATGATTGAAATAAGAAACGCAGTTGTTATTAAAAGCGGAAACAAACTGTTTGACCACTTTAGCTGGAAGATCAAAGACGGCGAGCATTGGGTAATAAGCGGACCAAATGGAAGTGGTAAAACAACACTGCTTGAGATAATTTCGGGAGCTGTACACCTTCCGCAAGGGGAGCTGACTTTTAGTTTTATCGACGGCGACACGTGGGACGAACGCTATGCTCAACGTAGAAGGAAGATACATTACATCCCGGCGCACGCTATCCACACATTGTTAAGCGACGTCCAGGGACTTTATTATCAACAACGATACTATGGTATTGGTGATGAGCGAATCCCATTGGTAAAAGAAGTTCTGGGAACATCAGGAGAAGAAATTAAAAACCTTCCCATTCCAGAAAGCCTTTCTATAAATCATCTCCTCAACCTGGAAGTAACGCGTTTGTCAAACGGGCAGCTGAAGAAAGTATTGCTTTTGAAAGCAGTTGTCGCGGAAATCCCGAAGTTGCTCTTACTGGACTATCCGTTCGAGGGATTGGATTTCGACAGCCGTGAAGATCTTTGCCGATTTATTGATTTCCTGGTATTGACTTATGGGGTTCAGATAATTCTCGTTGACCACCATCACCATTTGCCGCGTGTGATTAACCGAAAGCTTACCCTCAACGAGTTTGCTATTGAAGCGGAAGAAGTTTATTCACTAGGACCGTCCGTTGTATCTTCACCTAAAGGGACTCCATCCGACAATTCCCACCCGAAGGTTCCGGTTATCGAAATAAAGGATCTGAAAATTAAATATCAGGATCATATTGTGTTGGAGGAGTTCAATTGGACCGTTCATCAGGGTGAGCGTTGGGCATTAATAGGGAGGAACGGGTCGGGAAAAACGACGTTGTTCAGTATGATCTTCGCGGATCATCCTATGGCCTACAGTCAGCAGATATGGTTGTTTGGTCGACGTCGGGGCACCGGTGAGTCGATATGGCAGATTAAAAATAGGATCGCATATGTTGGACCCGAACTGGTTAGCTATCTCGCTCCCAGATCCATAAGCCTGTCGGCGCGGGAGCATATCCGTAGCATAAATAAAAAATTAAACGAGAGTAGCCTGAATGTGCTTATCGATCATTTCGGCGCCCAAAATTTTATGGACAAGCCAGTGAGATCTTTATCTTCAGGTGAGTTGCAACTGATGCTGATCATGAACTGTTTTCTCACTGACAAGGAGCTTCTGCTGCTGGACGAGCCTTTTCAGTTTCTCGATGGTAGACAAAGGCGCAATCTAAGTCGTTATCTTCAAACACATCTGCGTTCAGATACCACGTTGATTTTGATCACGCACTATGTAGATGATCTTGCCGAGTGGACGAGTCATACGAAGACGGTTGGGATGCAAGGATCAGTGAGCAATGAAGAATGATGAATGAGCAATGATGGTGGTTGAGCTTGGATGGTGTCTGCCATCATGCACTGACCCGAAGGAGTGCGTAAGTTGCGCGCCGGATCGAGATCCGTTATCTAAGATTATTTGTTCTGGCGCGCTTCCGATTGCAATAACCGGGATCCCGGGTTGAAACCCGGGGCAACTGATGATGAATGTTAGAAAGAAGTGAGGTTCAATTGCTTCCGAAATGTTCGAACCCAAAAGTGATTACAGCGAATAGCGCGCTTGGGATGCAATAACCTGTATCCTCGGGTTGAAACCCGGGCAACAGATATTTCACCCCCCGATGGGGTTTATGAATATTAGATCGGAGCGAGGTTTATTTGCTTTCGAAGATGATCAAACCCGGATGGCGCAGTTCGTAAATTGATTCGGCATCTGTACTGAATGTTTGTGGGGTTAATGGAGGGTGCATGGCAAACTGCAGGGTTAACCTTCTCCGAATGGTCAAACCCCAAGGGGTTGATGATCAATTGCCCCGGGCTTCAGCCTGGCTTCAGCCCGGGGTACAAATGAGGCGCTATTCGGGCGCGTCATGAGGAATGAATTTTAGAAGAGTAAATTATCTTATGACGCGCAATCGTGCCGCACGATTGCGGGTGAGTTGAATGGATGTGAGTTATAGAATCTTTTTACACGAACTTCAACGGATGTGTATCGACACCAGCACTATCCTTCGTCAGATGTCGCTGGTTTCTTGGCTTGTTTGATTTGATTGATGCGATACGAGAACGTCAGGTTAATTTGACGACGCCTTCCCTGAAAATCTCCGGCAGTATAAAAATCAGGCCCTTCTGTAATCGTCCTCATCCGCCGGGTGTTAAAGACGTCGAGTATATTGAAATTTATTGTGCCACGACCATTAAGAACATCTTTGCTGAGGGAGAGGTCAATATAATATAACGCCTTCCGTTCGCCTTGCGCCGTTTTCTGTGGTGCTTCATAGTTCACTCGTATCTGACCATCAAAATTTTTGGCAAATGTAAAACGTGATGTTAATCGCGTGAACCAACTGTACGTCGTTGTCTTGTAGGTGTCTACAATATTGCTTCCATCGATTTCTGAATGAAAGAAGTTAAAGTTGAAATCAAGCTTCCACCATTTGTATGGAGTTAAACCACTGGTAAGCTCGACACCGACGGCACGTTCAGAATTTAGGTTCTCGGGCTGAGTCACCGCCCATCCTGTCTCCGGATCAACACGTCGAATTCGTTCAATCTTTCCGTCAGTGTCCCTGAAATAAATGGATGAGGTTACGGTACCATTTCCAAAATCCTTGATGTGACCAATCTCATAAACATTGCTGAACTCAGGATTGAGATCAGGATTACCGCTAAAAAAATTGCGACTATCGGAAAACGTAACAAACGGACTCAGGTCGTTATAAAAAGGACGCCTGACTCTTCGTCCGTAACTCACCTGAAGTGCGTTTTCTTTCGGGAGATGGACCGTGAAGTGAGCGCTTGGAAATAAGTTGGCATACTTACGCGGATTGGTTTCATTTGTTTCTTCCAACGTTGTTTTTACATCTGTCCATTCAGCGCGAAGACCTGCCTGGTAAGAGATCTTATTAGTCTTGTTTCCGAGAATTCCATAGACCGCGTGGATATTTTCATCGTATAGGAAAACATTATCCAGTCCGGGGATTGGATCAAAACTTCCATCAGCATTTTCAGCGGACACCAGGTAGTCATTTGCCATGTTCCGAAAACTGGTCCTTACACCGGCTTCAAACTTTCCTTCTTTGCCGATGGGTTTCACGTAATCCAACTGTACCAGGAATTGTTTTTCAGACTCATCGTTAAGTGACGTTTCCACTCTTGAACTATCCAATGTGTTATCGGGAGTGTATCTGTATTGCGTAAATAGCTGGTTTGAACTTTCCCAGTTGTCCAGGTATTTTACTTCTCCGGTAAGTTCATGGCCTTTTTGTTCAAACGATCTTTTATAGATGAGCGAATACTCCGAGTTTGGTTCCACTTCTTCTTCATCCTGTCGGCGTGTGGTATAGCTTTGAAGATTTTCCGTTGAATTGAGGTAGTCTTCATAGAGGATATTTGTAAATCTGCTTGCATCGCTGCGACGGAAAAGATAAGATCCGGTCAGAATACTTTTCTCGCTAAAGAAATAGTCAATGCCGCCGCGGATGTTATTGTTAAATCCCATTACATACCCTTCGCTATTTTGTTTGGTTATCCTCGTCGTTCCTTCATCATAAACTTCCTGGTATTGTTTGCCAACGCCAGGCTGTTCCCTATAAGCTATAGAATAATTGATGAAGAAATTGACCTTCCTGTGACGGTAGTTAACGTTTGCAGCTCCACCATAGTTAATAGGGTGCCCTGAAATCACTTCAAAGGAGCCGTTGAAACCCTCGTTCCGTTCCTTCTTTAAGACGATGTTGATGATTCCCGCCATTCCTTCAGCTTCATAACGTGCGGATGGGTTGGTGATCACTTCAACTCGTTCAATCATGCTTGCCTGAAGTTGAGACAATCCGCTGCCTCCTTTGAAGCTTACCAATCCCGATGGTTTTCCATCGATGAGTATGCGTACGTTGTCGCTTCCGCGAAGCTTGACCGTGCCTTCGGGATCTACGGAGACAGATGGAATGTTCATCAAAATATCGTTAGCGGATCCTCCGGCATTTGCCAGATCCTTTCCTACGTTGAAGATCTTTTTGTCCAACGATAATTCCATAGATGTTTTTTCTGCCTGCACGACCACTTCGTCAAGTGTTTTGACAGAGGGACTTAGTTTGATTTGTCCGAGATCGTGAGCGTGTTGTTCTTTTGATAGTTTAAAGGCGTGAACATTGTAGGTGTTGTATCCCATAAAATCCACCACAGCGTAATAATCGCCGGGAGTTAGTTCAAGAGAAAAGTCGCCAGTCTCATTTGAAATATTGCCATTGATTAATTTTTTATCGGCGTTGTCGAATACCCTGATCGTAGCAAAACCGAGTGGCAGGGAGGTAAGCGAGTCAAGTACTCGGCCCTTTACGATTATCTTTCCTTGTGATTGCCCTGACAATTCGAAACAAACCAGGTTGATCAGTACTAACGCTATAAAACTGAATCGGTACATCTTAGCTATTTGCAATTTTTTTGAACCAATGTTGTTTGTAAACCAACAAAAACAACATAGGCGGTCTTTTGGAACGTCAAAAATCGCGTGATTAAACGACGCTTATTTTGTTTTTAGTAACGTAGGGTGGATAAAATGATAGCCGGTAATTAGGCGGGAGCAATTTATCGCCTTTTCATAACAAGGCTGTCAGGAGGATATTGTGACTTAAGTGTATCCATTTGTGTCCTTGCCCAGTGAATCAACGTACTCTTTTGTTCGTTTGTGAGATTGGCCTGAGAATGGAGACCAAACCAGGTGTAGGAAGCCAACGGCATTTCACCTTCTTCGAGTACTTCAATTACTTCTTCGAACTTATGATTCTGTCGGGCAATTGGACTAGTAGTAAAATCAGAAAAGTTAAGGTGGCGTTTTCCATCCTCAATATGATGGTTTAACCACCACGCTACTGGCTGAACATTGGAATACCATGGATATTCCGTGCGATTGCTGTGGCAGTCGTTGCAGGCAAAAGCAAGTACCGTCTTAACGGAGTCAGACATGGCATAACGTGTGGCTACGTCGTGTTGGTTTTCACCGGAAACATTCTTTCCAGGTCTGAACAATTGAATGATTACGAGAATAGCTACGACTGCGATAAGAATTTTACGTTTCATAAGACTAAATATTCTGCCAAGAAAAGAAATATTCACGGTATTTAAAATAACAGTTAGTCATGGCGAGACTGGGCACATGCTTTGAGTGTGGAAACTTTTTGGGAGATTTTTGCGTACCTATGCTGATCGATATATTTATATCCATCAATATTTCATGATTTTAAGTCTTAAACAGGTCGAAAAGATATCCAAGGCTCTGGGCGATGCTAATCGTCTTAAGATATTACAGCATATCTCTAAAAAAGGCGGATGTGGCCAGTGTGCTGAGATTCAGGGCATCGTTGACCTCACCCAGCCTTCTATAAGCCATCACATCAAGATTTTGATGGAAGCAGGCCTTATTGAGGCTGAAAAGGAGGGGAGGAACCACAAATACAACCTTAACGAGCAGCTAATCAAGGATTATACGGCTACAGTCAACATGATAAAGTCTTAGAAAAAAATTTTGAAAAATATATCGAAGAATTTAAATGTATCAATGAACTATTTGAACCCGAAATGGATTTAGGATAAAAAGCGAGGACCTCAAGTCCTTTTTTTTGAATTGATACATCGAAACATTTAAATATATAACTACATCAATTTATGAGCTCCAAAACAACACTATTACCCTACAACCTCGGCAGCCTGTCGCTGAAGAACAGGATCGTAATGGCCCCAATGACCCGAAGCCGCGCCATCGGCAACATTCCAAATAACCTGATGGCCGAATACTATCAGCAACGAGCATCAGCCGGGCTGATCATTACCGAAGGCGTTTCTCCTTCACCTAACGGTCTGGGCTATGCGAGAATACCCGGATTGTTTTCAGACGAACAGGTAGAAGCCTGGAAAGGCGTCACAGATGCCGTTCACCGTCGCGACGGAAAGATCTTCGCCCAACTCATGCATACCGGAAGAATTGCCCATTCAAACAACCTGCCGGCCGGAGCAAAGGTCCTCGCACCTTCATCCGTACATGCCTCTGGTAAGATGTGGACCGACCAGGATGGAATGCTGGAGCACTCCATACCAAAAGAGATGAGCCGCGAAGAAATAGAATCCACAAAAGCGGAATACGTGAGGGCTGCACGCAACGCGGTGGCCGCGGGATTTGACGGAATTGAATTGCACTCCGCGAATGGATACCTGCTGGAACAATTTTTATCCCCTTACTCGAACAAAAGGACCGACGAGTATGGCGGCACGCTTGAAAACAGGGCAAGATTTGTCCTTCAAGTCGCCCAGGAAATAAGCGATGTAATTGGCAAAAGCAAAACCGCTATCCGGCTATCGCCATACGGAGTCTTTAATGAAATGCCACATTATGCCGAGATCGACGCCACGTATGTGCACCTGGCTCGTGAGCTTGACAAAATCGGAATTGCGTATATCCACCTCGTAGATCACAGCTCGGCTGGAGCACCTGAAGTGCCACTGTCCATAAAAAAAGCAATCCGCGATGCGTTCAAAAATACACTCATCCTTTCTGGCGGCTACACTATAGGTGATGCAGAGCGCGATCTTAATTCAGGCTTCGCTGATTTGGTAGCCTTCGGCAAACCATTTATTTCCAACCCTGACCTTATTGAAAGATTCAGAAAGAATTTCCCGCTCAACATCAAAATGGACGCAAGTACATTTTATACGCCCGGTTCCAAAGGTTATACCGATTACCCAGTGTTTGAAGAAGAGACCGTCAGCGCGTAACGAAATTTCTATTCACCTAAACATTCAAAATGTATGTCAACTAAAATCAAATCAGTAGCTGTCGTGACAGCACGCATCATTCTGGGATTAATATATTTCGTGTTCGGACTAAATTTTTTCCTCCACTTCCTTCCGACACCTCCGTCGGCGGGAGGGCCAGCGGAAAATTTCACTACTGGATTGTTTCAGTCGGGGTACTTCTTTCCTTTCTTGAAAGGTGCGGAGGTTATCCTTGGGGGACTGCTCCTGACTGGAACCTTTGTTCCTCTTGCATTGGTGATCCTGATGCCGATCACGCTGAACATATTGTTGTTCCATGTCTTTCTAACCGACAATGCGATCATGAGTGTTGTGATCATTGCCCTTCAACTTTACCTTGCATGGGCCTACCGGGATTATTATAAACCGTTGTTCAATCGAAAATCCATTGCTACACTCTAAGTAAGTATTCCAGGCCCTGAAAATTACAGGGCCTTTTTTACTACTTCTCATCTAGTGTTGAGTTAAGTTTATTTTGACGGATAAGATTGAATGTTTTCACCCACGCTGGACGTCGGTTTCTTATAGTCCAATACAAATACATTTTAACGCAGAGAGAATGCAAATGCATCAGCAGGGCTCATTCGTGAGAAGCACAGGGAGACTCGTTTGCTTTGACTTGATAGTGCATCTGATGCGCGGAGGGCGCAGACAGCAGTTCTGATCGATTGCAGTCGCGCAAGCTTGGTCATTGGTAGTCAGCCCGATAAATCGGGCCGGAAAAAAGAAAGTTCTGATACCCTAAATCCAAGCAAGGCGCGACTACGCCCCATGGGACCTGCGCTTTGCGGCCTTTGCTTGTGCCATGATAAGTTCTTTTACAGATGATGGATAATGACCCATCGGCAACGCTATATCAGGTAGAGTTGTCAAATCGCCCTGCGCTGCTGGACTTGTAAAGGTTTGGTGGTGAACGGAGGGGGAA
>Ga0193738_1000103_pt1 | contig 53351 bp, 44 predicted proteins | sample L2a1metaG_FD_144927 | JGI IMG/M metagenome (GOLD analysis project Ga0193738, IMG submission 144927) | Soil microbial communities from a riparian zone of the East river system, Colorado, United States - L2a1 | ecosystem: Environmental > Terrestrial > Soil > Riparian zone | place: USA: East River... | reverse complement strand
ATAAGCGAACAGAGAATCCTTCCATTGTTTGAAATAATGCCGTGATCATAAGACCAACAGGTCCTGCGCCGATGACATGAACCTTGCCTCCCGAAAGAAAGTTTTTCTGGTTTGCCAAGTCTGAATCTGTAATTGATTTCATATCGACTCGTTTATGATCTGTGCACTATAAGCGCCCCATCTAGAAGTGAATGATGCGGCTCTCTTTCTTATCACAATATAACATTTAAATCCACGGTTTCTTCGATTGGAACTCCCTGCTCGTTTACTATAAATCGTAATTCTATGTTTGCAACTTATGACTGAAGAGACTGCCAGTAAGATATCATTAATAAATTTCAGGTATACCAGTAACATTTTTTGACAAGAAAAAATATGGTCGGGCGACGAATACATTCTCAACTTTTTGTTCGCTATCAGCAGCAGTCCGGGCTGGACTTTTATATTGAGGTTTAGTTGTTACCTTCATCACAGTTGAACGCAATTCATCTTTCGCTCAATGAAGCATTAAAGGATGAGATAAGATACACTAAAACTAAAATAAGAACGACATGAATACAGAAACTCCATTGGCAGCCGTACATCAATACATTGACGCTTTTAATCGAGGTGACGCCACTGCTATGGCAGCAACATTTGATGTTCGTGGTCAGATCCTTGATGGCATGGCGCCGCATGTTTGGCAAGGCCCGACTGCGGCTTCGGATTGGTATAGGGATGTTTTGATAGAAGGCGAGGCACACGGCGCTTCCGGCTATTTTGTAACTCTTGGAGATCCCTTGCATAACAATGTGACTAAAGACAGCGCCTATGTTGTAATACCGGCTACAATGAAGTTCGAAGTCAACGGCACGAAGGTGGTTCAGTCTGGAGCAGTTTTTACGGTCGCGTTGCGGAAAACAGTGGATGGTTGGCGTGTAGTTGCATGGGCGTGGGCAAAAGGAGCGAATAAAAATGAGTGATCGGTTAAAATCAAATATCATGTCTGAAACTTTAGAAAACAGTTGGTCTATACCTGCTGCACTTGCAATTCCAAAAGAAGGATATTTTAAAAAAGAAGATGGCCGTTACGGTCCCGTCTTTCCTAAGACTCCAGCGAACTACGGCTTTACTATTATCGCAAAAGTCAAACCTGGTAGAGAAGATGCGATTCGTGCATATGGTAAAACAATTGAAGATCTTGTCAAAGACAATCCCGATATTCTTGCACCACTAGAGCTACATTATCTGCGTTGGGTTTTGTTTGATGTAGGTTCCGGTTTACATTTTATGTACCAGGGCATCTTCGATACTGATTTCGATAAATATGTTGATGATGCTATTGAATTGTTTAATACTACTGGCATTACGACCGTTTTTGTAAATCTTGAAGGGTTTCCCGAAGACTGGAAAACAAATGTAAATGCAGTGATCAAATTCTTTCGCGAACATCAGCGTCCAAGCTTTCTTGAATACGGTGAATATCCTTATGCTTCTTATAAGGATGTAAAAAAAGCCTTGAAACTAAAATCCGCATTTTCCGAAATGCTGGACCAAATGCAATGATCATTTGTTAATAGAATGTTTTTTTTAAAAAAGAAACAAGGCTGTATCAATGCAAAAGAACCTCATCAATTAATTTTCTTTGTTTAACCCGAATCCGCTATTTTTAGATTGGTTATCTAAAGGGTTTGTATGATTGTGTTACACGGTTAACAAATTCTCCCAAAACAACTACACGAGACAAATCACAGCTTATTGGCTTTTGCCATTTTATGTGAATGCTATTAGTAGCGGCGAATTTTAATATTAAATTTTTATTTACGAATTAATCTAAACCTGAATTATGTCAAACAATTCAAAAAACGACTGGTCAACACCAGCAGCAGTTGCAATTCCAAAAGAAGGATATTTTAAAAAAGAAGATGGTCGCTATGGGCCTCTCTTTCCTAAAACTCCTGCCAATTATGGTTTCACAATAATTTGTAAAGTAAAACCTGGAAGAGCTGAGATTATCAGAAACCATGGCAATACTATACAGAAGGCGATAACAGAGAGTCCCTTTTTCCTTGCTCCCCTTAAGTTACATTATCTCCGTTGGGTATTATTTGATGGCGATACACGATTCATGTACCAAGGTATCTTTGACACCGATTTCGATAAGTACACGGAAGATGCAGTTGATCTCTTTAGTTTATCCGGACTCACTACTGTATTTGAAAATCTTGAAGGATTCCCCGAAGACTGGAAAACAAATAAAGAAGCTTTCGTTAAGTTCGTTCGTGATCATCAATGTCCAAGTTTCCTCGAATATGGAGAATATCCTTATGTATCTGCTGATGAAATAAAAAAGGCGCTGAAATTAAAAGATGCATTTTCTGAAATGCTGGATCAAATGCAATAACTGCCAAAATAAAAACATATGCTAGAATTAGAAGATATTCAACATTATCTTTTAACCCGTCCGCATGCAACTATTGCGCAATACAATTTTATAACATTTCGTTCAGCGGAAGCTGGGCGTAATTGGGTAAATGCAATGTCTGACTTAGTCGGAACCGTCAAAACTGTAATGGCAGCGAGTGAGTCAGACATGCGATGGGTTAGTTTAGCTTTTACTTTTAATGGTCTTCGTAAATTGGGACTTGATGAGGGTTCTCTTGCTACTTTTCCTGAACCATTCAGACAAGGCATGGCGGCAAGAGCACAGATGCTTGGCGATACAGGTGCAAATCATCCCGACAATTGGGAAGATAAAATAACAAGTGAGGATCTTCATGCAGTTGTTATTCTTTTTTCCCGCGACAAAGAAGAAAGAGAAAGATGTATAAAAAAACATGATGAATATTTGAAGGATAATCCGGGAGTTGAAATACTCTCGACATTACTTATTGAAGCAGTTCCTCCTTTAGATTATGTTCATGAACATTTTGGTTACCGGGATAGAATAACCACACCCGTCATTGAAGGAATGGGAATTGAAGCAACACCCGGCTCACATGCTCCAAGCAAGCCAGGTGAGTTTTTTTTGGGATACCCTGATGACGAAGGAGTGATCCCAATTCAACCGCAACCGGAAATTCTTTCAAAGAACGGAAGCTTTCTTGGGTATCGAAAGATCCGCGAACATGTTGGCGCCTTTCGTGATTTTTTGAAAGCAAATGGAAAAACGCCTGAAGAACAGGAATTGGTTGCAGCTAAAATTATGGGGCGTTGGAGAAAAACTGGAGCACCACTTGTGTTATGCCCTGAAAAAGATGATCGGGATCTTGGGTTTGATAATATGAGAAATAACAATTTCGATTATGAAAAAATGGACCCTCATGGGTATGCATGTCCTGTAACTTCTCATATCAGAAGAATGAACGTAAGAGATACTAAGGTTTCGCGGATCATGAACAGGAGATTGATCATTCGCAGAGGTGGAACTTATGGTCCCTATCTTCCGGAAGATGCACCTGATGATGGAGCTAACCGGGGTATTGCAGTGTTTGGAGGTTGTACGAACCTGGCAAGACAATTTGAATTTTTAATATCGGTTTGGGCCAATGATCCTGAATTCCAGGAGCTGAATGAAAAGGATCCATTTGCCGGAAGCATTGATGGTCCTTTTGAAATGACCATACCAAAGCGGCCGATAAAAAAGAAATTGAAAGGCTTAAATGCATTTACCACCGTAACAGGAGGTGCTTATTTCTTTTTGCCCGGAATTAAGGGTTTAAAATACCTGTCCTCATTAAAATAATTTTTGTCTCACTTCTTAATACCTTATTCATGAGTTATCCATCTCCAAGATTTTATAATCAAATTAGTACGCCACGTAAATTCATTCCTGGTAAAAGAAGGTTCAGTGTTTACTGGACATGGAGCTATCCATGGGAAGCAAACAGGGATATAACAGAAATGGACAATCGTTTTTCAACGATGACAGAAGTACGCCGTGTTCTCTGGCCTTTCTATGAATCAATTGAGTATTCTGAAAAAATGTTTTTGCAAGGTATCTCAGGAACACTTGAACTTTTTCATCTCAGCATAGTAAGGTTTCAGCAAGTTGTAGAAAGTGTAACTGGATTTCACGTTCCGGATTACCAGCGCATTGATCAGGCGGGTCAACGATTGCCAATAGACGAAAGAATACTTAACGATACAGATACACTTATGGTATTCGGTCTTGATCATATGATCACGGAACAGGAAGCGTCACCAGAGGAAATTGAAGCCATAAAAAAATTCTTAAAAAGAGAAGGCACCTGTTTAGTTCTTAGTCCGCATCATGATGTGGGTTTTTCTCAAGATCTGAATCAGCGGCAACAGGAATATAAACATCATGGTGATCCGCTTGTGCCAAGACAACAACGTTTTGGAACATATACAAGATCATTGATGAAAGGTTTAGGTGTTCCTGTTGAAAACAGGTTCGGTTTACGGCCTGCAACTGTTGCAGGAACAAAAAATCAATTAGTACCGCTGAACAAACAAATGGATTTTGATAAACGTGGTTGGCTAAATGGTGTAAACACTTTTAACTTTCACATGCATCTTCCCCATTATGCTGTTACCACTGATGATCCAAAACTGATTCACGTACTGGCACGTCAGCCGATCGACATGGCGCATCCGCATCCATTCATTGAAGCTGGCAACACAGAATTTAATATGTTTCTCTGGATGCCGCCAAATGAAGAAAGAGCTGGTGATATTTTATTAGCTGATTCTACCATCTTCACAACGCTTTTCGGAGGTGATGAAAGCCTGGAACGTTTCTGGAAAAATCTTGCTACACTTTAATGAATCAATTAAAAGGAATGATCCGTGGAAAAAAGTACAGAAGACTTTTCATTCAATCTTTGATCATACTGCTTCCTGTGTTTTCTTTTGCACAGATCAATAAAAATAGTTTTGAAGTCTATGGGTTCATTCTAACAGATGGAGGTTATAATTTTAATTCAATTGATCCCGATTGGTTTGATGTAATGAGACCAACCAAACTACCAAAGTATAAGAATCAATTTGGAACAGAAGGAAATTATTTTATCAGTGTAAGACAAACAAGGTTGGGAGTGAGAAGCAGCACAGCCACCAAATTTGGCGAACTAAAAACACAGTTTGATTTTGATCTTTTTGGATTTGGAAAAGATGTGGGACAAACCACTATTCATTTAGTAAATGGATTTGGACAATTAGGAAAGTTTATTGCCGGCCAAACTCCATCAACATTTATGGATACTGAAGTATTTCCTGTTACACTCGATTACTGGGGGCCAAGCTCCCGGGTTTTCTTTTTAAACATACAGTTACGTTACACTCCTGTCTACACTGAAAAAGAAAGATTCGCTATTGCATTCGAAAGACCAGGAGCTACTGCTGATGGAACTGATTATTCGAATAGTGTTGACATTCAAAATGTGAAACCCCACTTACCCTTACCAAACCTGGTGACACATTACAGGCACAATTGGAAATGGGGTCACACACAAATAGGCGCCATTTTAAAATATCTTGAATGGAATGACATATCTCCTACCCCGGCCCAGGACTTAAGTGGAAGCGATATTGGCTGGGGTTTTAATGCCAGCACCGTGATTAATGCAGGAAAGCGTTTGAAGTTTAAGTTACAGGGAGAATATGGCGAGGGTTTTCAAAATTATATGGCCGATCCCTCACCGGATGTTGCATTAGGATCAAATCCTGGAAATTCGATATCCCCAGTAAAAGGAAAAGCTTTACCAGCCTGGGGATTTTTAAGCTTCGTTGAAGTTGAATGGACGAAGAAACTGAAAAGCTCGATTGGCTATTCAATGATAAACATTAAGAATGCGGATCTGCAATCGCCTGATGCATTCAGAAGAGGACAATATGGATTGATCAACCTGCGCTGTTACCCGGTAGACAATGCAATGTTTGGAATTGAATACCAGTATGGGAAGCGGGACAATTTTAACGACGGCTTTTATTCAAATGGCAATAAAATTCAATTCTCATTTAAATTTAATTTTTCACAGAAGGTCGAAATGAATTGATTACAATTCATCTTATTAGATTGTTGTTTCGTAAATCCCGCCTCTAAATCATAATTTCAGTTTTAAATACAGATCGAATAAATATTTATAAACCACTAAACAAATTACAGGTATGAAAACAATGACTTGTAAACAATTGGGCGGTGCATGTAACACAAAGTTTCATGCAAATAGTTTTGAAGAGATGGCTGAATTAAGCAAAAAACATGGAATGGAAATGTTTCAAAAAGGCGACAAAGATCATCTTGAAACAATGAATGAAATGAAAAAGATGATGCAAACAACAGATTCAATGAAGACATGGTTTGAAACAAAAAAAAAGAATTTGATGCCCTGCCCGAAAATGTATAAGTTATTTTTAAAAAATCAGAATGAAAATATTTAGTCTCTGCTTAACATTTATTTTTGGGAGTCATGCCATATTTGCTCAAACAGATTTACACAAGAGCGCATTAAGCTACTATATAAAAATAACAAACAACACTAAAGACTCCTATTACAGTATGTCCAATAGTGCACAAATTCTAACAAATTATACTTCGCTGGCCAGTCAAACTGATAGCTTTAAACTTGATTCACTAAGGGTTGATACATTAAAAAATTCGTTTTCGCAATTGACATCAACATTGCAATCAAACATTCATAAACTGGATTCAATTATAGAAATAGATCCAGTTATAAGCCTTAAAGACTCAGTAAAAAGTATTTACAAAGAGGCGATACTAGCATTCAATAAAATATTCCCAAAATTTATAAACTTATTTGAACTTGGTTATAAGTCTACATCAAAAGAGGAAATTAGCAACTATTGGGACGAGTATCAAAACGACATGAAAGCAATTTCAGACAAACTCAACACCTTAGGGAAAAATACTTCCGTATTCTTAACTAAATATGGCATTACAGATTCAGAACTTAAGCAAAACGGTTTATAGCATTTACGCCTTTGTTGTTTAAAGAGCAGCGATGATTGACATGAAAGAATGAATTAACTAATAAAAAACGGCATACAACATGCGGTTTTCTGCATGCTGGCTTGACGAAAACTATATAGCTTTTAGTTGCTAACTTCAGTTTTTCAATCGGCTTAGTTCCCCAACGCTAAAACAAAAAAATACGTGAAGAAGATAATCCTAATTGTTTTTCTTTCCGTGTTGACAACTGGCTTCAAAACAGACAAGAAGAACTATGAACTACACAATAAGGATTTTTCAAAAGAACTAATTGAGCTTAAGGAGTTCTTTCATATTCCTGGTCTTTCAGTCATTATTAAACATCGCGACCAAACAGTATATGAATCCTACTTAGGTTTTGCTGATGTAAATAAAGGGATACCTATGGATTCATCAACGACGATCCCTATGGCCTCACTGACAAAAATATTTACCGGCATCTTAATAATGCAGTTAGTTGAAAATAAAAAGCTGTCATTAGATGAGCCAATTAATAAATATGTCAGCAATGTGAACATTGGCGACTCTATAAAGATCAAACATGTTTTATCCCACACTTCCCAGGGAAATGTTGGCAAACATTTTTACTATAGCAGTCGTTTTAGCTGGCTAACAGCTGTAATTGAGAAAGTAACCGGGCATGATTTTGAAAAAAATGTGAAAGAGAGAATAATTAAACCGCTTGGACTTAAAAATACCTATCTGCTAAAAGATTCTTTTCAGGTTCGAAATGAAAATAGAAAAATTGCAATGCCTTATTTCTATGAAGGACAGATAAAGGATGGATTCATTGATTACGGCTATTCTGCAGCCTCGGGTATAACTTCTACTGTTCGGGATCTGGCAATATTCGGCACAGCTATGGATAACAATTCTCTGATAACAGAGGAGTCCATGAGGAATATGTTTAACCCATTCAACGGAAATCTGCCTTACGGCCTGGGCATCTTCACTCAAAAATTTAAAGATCAGGATCTGATCTGGGGATATGGACAATACGATTGCTATTCGAGTTTGTTTCTGAAAGTTACTTCTAAGGATCTAACATACATTATAGCAGCAAATAATAGTCTAATGAGTGACCCGGCACGGTTAATTTATGGAGATGTCACTTATTCATTATTCGCATTAAGTTTTCTAAAAAATTATGTGCTTGATCTGCCGAAAGAGCCACTTTTTGAAAATACAAACTCATTAAAAAGCCTGGAAGAAAGAATCACACCAAATAATTCAGCATTCTATCTCAAAAAATTATTAGCTCAATCTGTTGCAGAAAGTTTTATGGCAATGCATGAAACTGGTAAAAGTGAAGTAAGTAAAAATATTTTAGAGAAGGTATTCAAGCTAACACCCGATTATGATATGTATGCGGATCTGACAGTGCTACATAATTTGAGTTTCCTGAAAACTATAGCGATGCACAAAGAGAAAAGGAAATTCACAAAATTTGACGCAGAACTCGAAATGATAGGGACAAAATTATTGGCAATAGATAATAATAATCCATATGCTAACTATTACATGGCTGATCATTACAGCAAGAATGGTTCTAATGAACTTGCAGTAAAATATTTTAGCAAGATCGTTGACGCCAAAAATTTTTCAAGAAACTGGTACACAACAGAAGCAGAAATCTGGCTGAAGAATCAAAAAAAGAAAAGCGATTGAAATGACTGACAGCAAAACGGGCTTACATAAACTCCCCAATATCCTGCATGATCCGTGTGGCGATATGATTCGCCTTTGTTTCAAAATCACTCTCTGCATAAATGCGGATGATAGGTTCCGTATTTGAAGTACGAAGATGAACCCAATCATTATCAAATTCTATTTTTAATCCATCTTCTGTATTGATAGGATGTTTTTTATACTTCTTCTTTATTTTTTCAAAAATTGATTTCACATCAACGCCATTATTCAATTCAATTTTATTTTTTGAAATAAAATAATCAGGATATAAACTACGCAATGATTTTGCGCCAAACATATGATTGGCAAGATGGCTTAAGAATAAACCGATCCCGATCAATGCATCACGTCCATAATGAAAATCAGGAACAATGATGCCGCCATTTCCTTCACCACCTATCACTGCATTTGCTTCCTTCATTTTCTTTACCACATTCACCTCTCCTACTGCTGATGGGAAATATTCACCGTCGTGTTTTTCTGTTATATCTTTTAATGCACGGGTACTGCTCATATTGCTTACCGTATTGCCTTTTCTTTTGCTCAATACATAATCGGCAATGGCTACCAGCGTATATTCTTCCCCGAACAAAGAACCATCTTCACAAACAAAACATAAACGATCAACATCTGGATCAACAGCAATTCCTAAATGAGCTCTTTGTTTTATCACTTCACGGCTTAATTCAGCTAAATGCTGTGGCAAAGGTTCCGGATTGTGTGCAAATTTTCCATTTACTTCTTCATTAAGCACTATCACATTTTCTACTCCCAATGCTTTAAGCAATGCGGGAACAAATGTGGCACCGGTTGAATTGATACCATCGACAACTATTTTAAATTGCTGACTGGCAATTGCACCTTTGTTTACAAGCGGATAGTTTAAAACAGCATCAATATGTTTTTGAAGATAGCCATCATCAATGGTTACTGTTCCCAAATGATCGACAGTAGTAAAAACAAAATCTTCTTTTGCTGCTTTCTCTAAAACTTTTTCTCCCAATTCAGCAGAAATAAATTCTCCGTCACTATTCAAAAGTTTCAATGCATTCCATTCTTTTGGATTATGACTTGCAGTAATAATAATTCCTCCATCAGCCTTTTCTTCTTTCACGGCTATCTCCACTGTTGGAGTTGTCGAAAGACCAAGATCGATCACATCAATTCCCAATGCAGTTAAAGTGCTTACTACAATATCTCTCACCATTTGTCCGCTGATACGGCCATCACGACCTATTACAATTTTTGCTTTCTTGTTACTGCCAACGATCACGTTTGCAAATGCTGCTGTAAATTTTACAATATCAATTGGAGTTAAATTGTTCCCGGGGCTTCCGCCGATCGTTCCTCTTATACCTGATATGCTTTTAATAAGTGCCACGCTGTGTTGTTTTCTGTTTAATGGTTTAATTCGATAGGGATGCAAAAATAAGCTTTTAAGCCCCAATAGGTTTATTAGTTCATGATTACTTTTGCTCAATGTCAGAACAGGCCTGGTACAAAGAATGGTTCAATTCTCCTTTTTATCACAAATTATATTTTGAACGGGATGAGAAAGAAGCAGCTGCATTTATTTCCAAACTTATTGATCACCTGGAACCTGCTGCCGGCAGCTATATGCTGGATATTGCCTGTGGTCGTGGGCGGCACAGTCGCTTCCTTGCTGAAAAAGGTTTTAACGTAACTGGTATTGATATTTCTTTTGCCAGCATTGCGTTTGCAAAAAAATTCGAGAATGAAAACCTTGAGTTTTATCAGCATGATATGCGTTTGACATTTCGGGTAAACTATTTTGACTATGCCTTCAATTTCTTTACCAGCTTTGGATACTTTAAAACAAGAAGAGAACATGATGATGCAATAAGAACGATCGCCAATGGATTAAAGCCAAATGGAGTTTTTGTCATCGATTACCTGAATGTTCATTTTTCCGAAGATCATTTAGTTTATAATGAAGAAAAAAAACTTAATGGCACCAAATATGAAATTCACCGTTGGCACGATGAAACACATTTCTACAAAAAAATAATTATTAACGACCCGGGATTAATGCATGATATTGACTTCACTGAAAAAGTTTCCAAATTTTCTTTCGGTGATCTTAATGACATGCTTAGTTACCATGGCTTACAAGTGCAGGAAGTTTTTGGTGACTATCAGTTGGGGAATTATGACGTAAGAACAAAACCAAGACTGATCATTATTGCAAAAAAGGTTGTTAGAGCCTAATGAACTTATTTATTATTCATCAGCATCCATCTCCCTGTTTCATAAATAGCAGTTGTTACACCGGTTAATTTCTTTTTAATGGAATCTTGTTGAGCAATTGTATAAGGCAATTCTTCACCGGCTACAGGGTATAAATGTTCTTCAAGAAAATTCAGGTTCTTGGTAAAATAGTAACTGTCGGTTACTACACCAATTTTCCCTTCGTCATGATAAATGATAAAAGCATAATTATTTTGTTTGCCAGGTTGCAACAGGTCTCTACCAAGTGTTGTATTCACATAAGGCTGTTGCACCATTCCTGCGATTGTTGGCAGCACATCGATCTGCGAAACCGTTTCTGTTCTTCTTTGCGGCGTTAATAAATAAGGCGCATAAAATAACAAAGGCACATGTTCGTCACTAAGCCGCTGCTCAGTCCATACAGAGGGATACGTTGCTGATGCATTGCCGGATATGCCATGATCGCCAATAAAAACAAAAATTGTATTGTGAAAATATGATTCTGCTTTTGCTGACTCTATGAATTTTTTAAAGCAATAATCAGAATAACGGAAACTATTAAACTCATTTACCGATTCAAAACCATACTTCTTCAATGTATCAATTGGTAAAACTATTTTTTCAAAATCATTGTCTTCCTCTGGTATCATAAACGGCCTGTGATTATCCGCAGTCTGTATGATCGCAAAAAAAGGTTTTTGTTGTTGTTTAAAAGTTTTATTCGCTTCGAGGAAAAGATTTTTATCACTGATGCCCCAAACATTCATTTTGGGAGAACTAAAAGTTCCTTCCGCATGCATTTGCAGGCCATCGATATTTTTTAAAAGACCATGGAAATTATTGAATTCAGGACTGCCCCCAAGGAAATACATCTTGTCATACCCTTCAAAATTATTGATAATGGTATGCTGATCAAGCGCCGCTTCATTGCGTGTTGAAAATTTTGAAAGCTGCACATCGGGTATACCGGTAAGCAACGCAAACAATCCTCGTGCAGTAGAAAAATGAGGTGAAAAACACTTATCAAAAAAGATACCGCTATCCGCCATCTGGTTAAAGTAAGGTGTTGTATTAAGCGGGTTACCACTCATGTTGCTTTTATACATGCTAAAGGACTCGCACATTACCAAAACAATATTCGGCTTACTTTCTAAAGCCTTAGTTTCAGGAAATATCTCACGACGATAGGAAAAGCTTTCTTTAACAGGTAAACCCATCCAATCTGCCATCACAGAAAAATTATCTCTTGCCGTATTCTCATTGAACTGCGGTTGACGAAATCTAAGCGTTGTAAAAAAATTCTGAAGTGGATTTAATGAAAGATAACTTTTGAAATTATCATTTAGCTCAAATGCCTTTTTCCATTTGAGGGATGAAGTGGTGAGACTACCATAAATAAAAATGAGAAGCAATAGCCCTGCAATTAAAAACCATTTTCTTTTATACGGTATTCCATGCCCATCTGTTTTTACGATCACTGTCCAATGCATGCGACGAAACATCCAACGGAAAAAAAGTACAGCAATTATCAATCCGAGCATCATCCAGAAAAGCGGGTATGATTGCCATAGCATTGCCATGGAAATTTTTGCATCCTCCCAAAAATTAAGTGCACTTGCATTTAGTCTTGTCCTGTTGTATGCAAAATTTCCAAAGTCGGCTGCGAAAAAGAAAAAAATAATGAAAGTAATAATGGCGAGATACCAGGTCCACCATTTTTTATTTCTTGCAGAATAAAATGGTGACAAGTTTGGAATTAAACTTACAAATACAATTGGTAAAATAATGATAGCGATCCAACGTAGATCATAACGAATGCCCAACAAAAAAGAAGGTACCAATTCTTTAAAACTCAGATCTTTTGGCCTGAATGAAAAATAAGTAGCAAATCTGAACAAAGTGAAGATCAGCAAAAAGATCACCAGCAGGTTTATCACCCACATTATTGTCTTTGGAATTTTAAGCCTGATAAGCATAGAAACCTGCAAAAGAAAAGAATTTCTGCGTTAATGCCGGTGAGATACTGTTATATTTTGACCGTTCCTCTATTTTTGTCAAATGTTTTTGATTCAAGGCAGCCTCCTCCACAAATTAGAACAATGGGATCAATGGCTTTTTATACAAATAAACAATTATCAAAGCAATTCATTTTTTGACAATGTATTGCCCTATTTGCGCATTGCATACTTCTGGACACCGCTTTATCTGTTCCTGCTGGTTTTTATACCCGCAAATTTCAAAAGCCGTGGATGGTGGTGGTGTGTATTTTTTCTTTGTACGGTTTCTCTTTGCGATATGACAAGCAGTAAACTTGTAAAAGAGGCATTTGAACGCTGGCGACCCTGCGCTGACCCGAGTTTCTTTCAATACGTACGACTGCTTGTAGATCGTTGCTCAGGTACTTATAGTTTTACCTCCTCACATGCGGCCAATCACTTTGGAATGGCAACATTTATTTTCCTGACGTTACGACCGGTCCTTGGAAAATGGGTTTGGCTGGCTTTTTTATGGGCAGCGGTTATTGGGTATGCACAAGTATATGTTGGCGTTCATTATCCCTTTGATATTTTAGGCGGTGCTGCTATCGGTTTCTTGTTCGGATGGCTATTGGGTACATTCTTCAACAAGCGATTCGGATTCGTTAACTTCGAATAAGAAACCAACTTCAGTTTAGATGGAAATATTCATATTGCTGGGACTTATTTTAATTAACGGATTATTTGTGATGAGTGAGATCGCCCTGGTATCGGCCCGAAAAGCCAGGCTCGAAAATATGGCTGCCAAAGGTGACGAGCTTGCACGAAGAGCTTTGGAGCTTTCGAACAAACCAGAAGTGTTTTTATCTGCGGCACAAATAGCTATTACTTTAATTGCAATTTTAACGGGTGTTTATTCCGGCGAAAGATTCAGCGTATATCTTGTTCCCTTTTTTAAAAAAATTGGTTTTTTAAGTGACTATGCAGAAGGTATTTCACTTACTATTGTTGTTATCCTTGTTACATTTCTTTCTATACTTTTTGGTGAATTGATCCCGAAAAGGTTCGGACTATTAAGAGCAGAAAAAATTTCAAAGCTGGTAGCCGGCCCGATCTTGGTTTTTGCAAAAATTACCCATCCTTTTGTGTGGTTGCTTAATAAAATAAGCAATGCATTCTTTTTCATTTTCAATATAAAAAAATCAACAGACGATGCGGTAACTGAGGAAGAAATTAAAACAATGATCTCTGAAGGAACAGAAGCAGGGACAATTGAAGAAGAAGAAAGAGAGATCATTGAAAGAGTGTTTCACCTCGGCGATAGAAATATCACTTCATTAATGACCCATCGCAGTGATATAATCTGGTTCGATCTTGAAGACAATGAAGAAAAGATAAAAGAAAAGATCGTTAGTGAACCACATTCTGTTTATCCTATTTGTGATGGGGAAATTGATAACATAAAAGGTATTGTCTCTATTAAAGATCTGTATGTAACAGATGATATGACAAAGTTCAAAGAGATAATGAAACCTGCTATGTTTGTTCCTGAGAATAACACACCATACCAGTTACTCGAAAAATTTAAACGAACCCAACAGCATTCATGTTTTATTGTGGATGAATATGGAACTATGCAGGGTCTTGTCACTTTAAATGATATATTGGAAGCTATTGTTGGTGACATTCCCCAACCTGATATGGCGGATTATGAAGTAACAGAAAGAGAAGATGGAAGTTTTTTGGTCGATGCACAAATTCCATTTTATGATTTTCTTACCCGCTTCGATAAAGAGCAATGGATGAATGAAGGCGAGCATGAGTTCGACACATTGGCCGGTTTTATTTTACATGAACTTGAACGTATTCCTCATACCGGCGATAAATTTGATTGGAAGGGATTTAAGTTTGAAATAATAGATATGGACGGGCATCGCATTGATAAAGTACTCGTGGATATCAGTAAAGAATTGAGACAGGAGATGGATTGATTTGATATTTCATCATGATGGGTTGATGCTGTCATCAGTCCCTATTTTTATAAATTTCTGCAACTTCCTAAGATGTCTAATCACTTAACAAAGTCAATTTTACTTTTCCTTGCTTTATTATTAGAAGGCTGCTTGTTTGATAGTGGCGTTGACACTGTTGTGGAGGATTACAAAGTGATGTGGATAGACGTAATTGAGAGTCGACGCTTGAATAAAGGGGAAGAATTAGTTCCTGCTTACGTTTTTGCAGTCGGTCATGATTCGAAATTCATTTTTGCAAAGCAGCATCCAGTTAAATCCAACTCTAACGAAAAGATCGACAAAACTATTACAAACTATTATATCATTGAACGGACAAAAAATCAATTTCAAGACAAGCCAAAATATGGTCCTATGACTAAGACTGGTTTTGACAGTTTGTGTTTTCGATTGGGCATTGTACATGCGAAATTTAACATGACATACCCAACAAACTCTTGAGAAGTGCTGCAGATAATGTTGCATTTGTTGATAGTCTCGAACTATTAAATATCTATGAACGACAATTTGGAATTTATTTCCTACTGTTAGTAAAAGACACACTTATGAATTTTGAAAGATTAAAGAAGAAAGCTTATTCCACCTCATAATCCTCCGGCAACATATTTGCCAAACATTCATAACCCCAGAGGCCATCATAAAAAAGTCGTATTGGTGTAAGGATTATACCTCTTGCATTTATTAAAACAGGTTCTTCACGCAATCGCAACCCGGAAACAGTACCGGTAGGTGGTTGTCCGCTTACGATCATCTTTTTCATTATTTCACGTTTCAGGTTGGTATTTTCTTCATAGAAGATGCGCCATCCATCATTTACCCGTAATTCATAGATCTTATAAACCGAATCGGGATATAAACGGATCATGCTATCTTCAATAGCTGTCCTCGCCATTTGCATACCCTGGCTACCTTTTGGTGCAGTAATGGTAAAACCAACGCTATCAATTTTCTCTTTTTTCATATTAATAAGCTGGTAAACCGTAAATCCTTCTTTTGCCAATTGCTTATTTACTAAACTTCGAAAAAAATGTACGGTGCTGCCTTCATAGGCCTCTCGCCGTTTGCGGATCCATTTCTTTTTTGTTTTTTCATCTTTCCCCCAGTCAACAAAACGGGTATACCCATAAAAATAAGCGCCGGAAGTAACTTTATTATAATAAAAAGTAAGCAAGTCAAAATGAATTGTGTAACCAAGCTCAGGGCTTTCAATTACCAATGCCTTTTCTGTATAAGCCACTATTTCATCCTTAGTTTCCCCTGAAGCAAATTGAACTTCCTCAATATTTTTTATTTGACAATGGTCAGCTGCTACACTTTGACCGATAACAAATTTTTTAAAAATATCCAGGTAACGTTTTCTCAATTCACTGCTAAGAACAAGTACTTCACGCAATATTTCTTCTTTCTTTTCAACCTTGAAACTGATGCGTAAATTTGAAGATTTGATCTCGGCAGAGTAAAGCAAAGGATCATACCCGACAAAAGAGGCTACTATTTCGTAGCGTCCCGGTTGTAAGGGGCCCAATTCAAAATCACCATTATCATTCGTAACAGATCCTTTCGTGGTGTTATTAATATAAACACTGGCACCTTTTAATGGAAGTTGCGTTTCAATATCTGTTACACGACCCCTGATAAAAAATTGCTGTGAGAACCCGTTTTGTATAAAAGAAAAAAATAAGAGAACTAAAACTGATCTGCTCATCATGGGTAAATCTAAAAAGAAAATTCAGCACTTTTTGCAGGATAATCAAGCTTGGTGCTCTTACGGTTGCCATTTACGATCATGTGGATGATCTCGACCTGGTCATCAAACATATCATGCATCATTGTATTGACGATAGCAACTTTTTTTACAGAACTAATATTATCGACCTGCAAAAAAGAATAAACCACCACGTCTTCCTTTTCATAACCTAGCAAACTCATTTGAACAGGTTTGCCGTCTATCGCTATTTGTAAATGCGACTTAATATATTCAAATATTTTTTTATTGTTCCCAACAGTATCCTTTCCGCCAACCAGGTCCACTTTGGATCCATTCACTTTACTTAATATGCTTTCAAAATCGTCCCAAAAGGTTTTGCAGGTGATTTCAAGGGTTTTATCTGTGGCATTATGGTTAATTTCTACGGTTGTGAGGTGCAATGGGTGTAGGGGAATATTTCGGCTTATGTCGGCTTTTTGTTCGTTGGTAAACAAGGAGAAAGAAAATACTGGTATTAGCAGCCATTTATAGAGTTCTATTGCCATTAACCAAATTAATTTTTATTACCACAAAAGTCTGCTTTATTTTGATGCCCTGTTAAGGATTGTTGTTAATTTTTATGGATGGCATTTTGGAAGGCAGGTTTCAACTATGAGTGATTTTTCGTTTTATTTCAGAATTGGCTGGCAGCATATTATAGGCCGTGATGCATTGGATCACCAGCTTTTTATTTTGGCACTGGCTGCTATTTATGTGATCAAAGAATGGAAGCAGGTGCTTATTCTTGTCACTGCTTTTACCATTGGTCATTCGATAACATTGTTTCTTAGTGTAAAAGAAATAGTAAAGATCGACAGCAACTGGGTGGAATTTTTAATACCGTGTACCATCATTTTTACAGCCATCACCAATTTGTTTTTAAAAAAGTTTACCACGAAAACGATTCGTATCAATTATTTCTTAGCGCTGTTCTTTGGATTGATACATGGATTAGGATTTGCAAACACCATTCGTGTGGCTTTGGCAAGCGATCAAAGTCTGGGCTGGGGCTTGTTTGGGTTTAATGTGGGATTAGAAGCAGGACAGATCGTTGTTGTAATGATCATACTGCTCATATCAATTTTGGTGTTGAATGTTTTTAAAGCAAATCGCAGAGATTGGGTGATTTTTGCGTCTGGTTGCGCATTTAGTGTTGCATTACATACAGCCATTGAAAGATGGCCTTTATAAATAAATCTTTATTCAATAAAACCTGTAACAATAATGAAACGTATCATTTTATTTTTTGCTTTCTGTTTCGCAGCTTGCGGTATTGCATTTTCACAGGACATTAAAAACAATGCAAACAGTAATCATGCAAACAAGTTTGAGCAATTAGGAACGATTTTGCCAACGCCAAATGAACAACGAACCGCCAGCGGCGCCCCGGGTGCTAAGTATTGGCAAATGCGTGCCGACTACGATATCAAGTGTACCCTTGATGAAGTAAATAACAAACTCACCGGCTCAGAGATCATTACTTATTATAATAACTCTCCGGATGTGCTTAGTTATTTGTGGTTGCAGCTTGATGAAAATCAGCACAGCACAGCGAACAATGCTAATTATCAGTCTCAAAACACAATGCCTGCCAATAACCAATCAACTGACAAAGTATTGGATAGGTATGAGGAAAGAAGAACTGATAATGGTTATGGTTTCAATATCACGAAGCTGACTGACATAGCAGGTAAACCATTGAAATATTATGTCAACAAAACCATGATGAAAGTTGATCTGCCAGTTCCTTTGAAGCCAGGTCAAAAAATTTCTTTTAAACTTGACTGGAACTATAAACTTGCAAACCGCAGTGACTTTTTACGTTTTGGTGGTGCAAGAGGCGGTTATGAACCATTCGAAGATGGTAATAACAATTATACCATGACACAATGGTATCCCCGCATGTGTAAGTATGGTGATGAAATTGGTTGGCAAAACCACCAGTTCACAGGTACAGGTGAGTTTACCTTAAGCTTTGGAAATTTTAAAGTGGAAATGACTGTTCCTGCAGATCACATTGTTGGTTCTACTGGTGAGTGTCAGAATTATACAGCTGTTTTGAATCCAACACAAATGGCTCGTTGGACGAAAGCAACAAATGCAGATCAACCAGTACAAATTGTAACCCAGGACGAGGCATTAGCTGCATCAAAAGTTACAAAGAATACAAAAACAAAAACATGGATATATAAAGCTGACAACGTTCGTGACTTTGCATGGACAAGTTCAAGAAGATTTGTATGGGATGCAATGAAAACAATGGTGCAGGGAAAGAAAGTGATGAGCATGAGTTATTATGCAAAAGAAGCTTATCCTATTTACAGTAAGTTTTCAACTAAAGCAGTTGCACATACTATCAAAACTTATTCTGATTTTTCTATTCCATACCCCTACCCTGTTGCTATCAGCGTAGAAGGTAACCAGGGGATGGAATATCCAATGATCTCCTTCAATCCCGGTCGTGCTGAAAAAGACGGAACATACAATGAAGGAAATAAGAACGCTGCAATTTTTGTGATCATCCATGAAGTTGGTCATACATTCTTCCCGATGATCATTAACAGCGATGAAAGACAATGGACTTGGATGGATGAGGGTTTGAATTCTTATATGCAATATTTGACACAGGAATTGTGGGATAATAAATTTCCGTCAAATGGTGGACCAGCATGGTCGATCACTGATTATATGAAGTTGCCAAAAGACCAATTAGAGCCGATCATGACAAACAGTGAGAACATCAACAACTTTGGAGCAAATGCTTATTCAAAAGTTGCAACTGGTTTAAATATTTTAAGAGAAACAATTGTTGGTCGTGAATTATTTGACAATGCGTTTCGTGAATACTCAAAACGTTGGGCTTTCAAACATCCAACACCTGCTGACTTGTTTCGTACCCTTGAAGACGCAACAGGCGAAGATCTGGATTGGTTCTGGAGAGGTTGGTTCTATGGTACCGATGCCTGTGATATTGCTATCGATACTGTAAAACATTACAAGCCCGATGTAACTGCAATTCCTGCCCGTACAAAAGATACGGTTGTGATGCAAGCTTTGGCTAAACCACAGGTTACACGTGATGACATTTCAAAAATGAGAAACAGGGAAGATAAAAGCATCAAGTTTGAAACAGATAAAGACACATCACTTCGTGATTTTTATTGGGAGTATGATCGTGAAATAAAAAAATATGATTCCGCAAAATATGCGGTAACTATTAAGCCAAATACAGAAGCTCTTGATGCAGAAGGACAGGCTAAATATGCTAATAAAAATTTCTACGAGATCACATTCAGTAATAAAGGCGGGTTGGTAATGCCTATTATTCTTGAATGGACTTATAAGGATGGCACAAAAGAAGTTGAAAGAATTCCTGCCCAGGTATGGCGCAAGAACGAGAATAAAGTGATCAAATCATTTATGAAAGACAAAGAAGTGGCATCTGTAAAATTGGATCCGTATAATGAAACAGCGGATATCGATACAAACAACAATACTTATGGCGATATTAAAGAGCCAAGCAAGTTCAAATTGTTTAAACAAAAACAAAATCCTCCACCTGCGCAGCCTAACCCAATGCAAAAGGCAATGGAGAAAAAAGCATTCTGATAGCTGATATATTTTTAAAAAAAGCCACTGGTCATTCCGGTGGCTTTTTTATTTACTGATTGGGATGAATGGAATTGTGATTTTACTTTTTTCATTTAGCTTTGAAGCCATCACTATTTTCTGTTAAAAACATCACTCACATGAAAAATTTGTTTTCCACTCTCTTTTTGATTTTTATCGCCACTAGTTTGTTTGCACAAAATGTAAATAATAATGCCAACAGTAACCATGGCAATAAGTTTGAACAAATGGGAGCCAATTTCCCAACACCGAATGAATACCGTACCGCAAGTGGCTCGCCCGGACCTAAATATTGGCAGCAACGCTGCGACTATGATATCAAATGCGAGTTAGATGAAAAAAATCTGAAACTGACCGGAAGCGAGACAGTTACTTACTTTAATAACTCACCCGATGTTCTCACTTATTTATGGCTTCAGCTTGATGAGAACCAGCACAGCAGTGTCAACAATGCCGATTATCAAACGAGTAACCCAATGAACAGAAATGTTACTCCTCAGCAGCTGGATAGAGTTGCAGAAGCAACATCTGACAATGGCTATGGTTTTAATATTCTAAAGCTAACTGACGCGGCTGGTAAAAAATTATCATACGACATCAATAAAACAATGATGCGAATTGAATTGCCAGTACCATTAAAACCAGGTCAGCGTTTTACTTTCAAGCTGGATTGGGATTATAAAATATCTGATCGTTTGGGTCGTGGCGGTCGTGGTGGTTATGAATTTTTCCCTGAAGATGGCAATCATGTTTTTACAATGTCACAATGGTATCCCCGTCTTTGCGTTTATAGCGATTTCCAGGGTTGGCAAAATCACCAGTTCACTGGTCGTGGAGAGTTTGCACTTACATTCGGCAACTTTAAAGTGCAAATGACAGTGCCAGCAGATCATGTTATCCTTTCAACTGGTGAAGGACAAAACTTTGCAGCGGTATTAACTCCTGCACAGCTTGCAAGATGGAATAAAGCACAAGTTTCAAAAGAGCCAATTGAAGTAGTAACATTGGAGGAAGCTAAAGCTGCTGAAAAACAAAAAAGCGACAAGAAAAAGACCTGGATATTCAAGGCAGATAATGTTCGTGACTTTGCATGGGGAACATCACGCAAATTTATCTGGGATGCTTTGGCAACAAAGATCGAAGGGAAAAAGATCATGTGTATGAGCGGTTATCCAAAAGAAGCATATGGCTTGTATAGAAAGTTTTCAAGCAAAGTGGTTGAGCATACTATACAATCATATTCGAAATTCACGATCCCTTATCCCTACCCTGTCGCTCAAAGTATCGAAGCATCAAGTGGTATGGAATATCCAATGATCTGTTTTAACAATGGTCGAACTGAAAAAGATGGCACTTATTCTGAAAGAACTAAATATGGAATGATCGGTGTAGTAACACATGAAGTTGGTCATAACTTTTTCCCGATGATCATCAACAGTGATGAACGTCAATGGAGCTGGATGGATGAAGGACTGAATACATTTGTACAATATCTTACTCAGGAGTTATTTGATAATAAATATGCTAACACAAGAGGACCCGCAACATTTATTACTGAGTACATGAAGCTTCCAAAAGATCAGCTTGAGCCTATTATGACTAACAGTGAAAACATTGTTCAGTTTGGACCAAATGCTTATTCAAAACCCGCAACCGGCTTAAATATTTTAAGAGAAACCGTAATGGGTCGTAAAAATTTTGATTATGCATTTCGTGAGTATTCCAGGAGATGGGCATTCAAACATCCTGAGCCTGCTGATTTCTTTCGTACTATGGAAGATGCAAGTGGGGAAGATCTTGATTGGTTCTGGCGTGGCTGGTTTTATAGCACTGATGCCTGTGATCTTTCACTGGATAGTGTGAGATATGCTAAAGCTGATGTGAACACTGTTGCTGAACCGACAAAAGAATCAGTGACGAAACGCAACATTGACAAGCCTGTTCTTGTACCTGATAATGATATTTCAAAGGTGAGGAACAGGGAAGACAAGAGTATCAAATTTCAAACTGATCTTGATACGTCGCTTCGTGATTTTTACTGGCGTTATGCAAGAGGAATTGAATCGTATGATACTGCACAATTCAGCGTTGCTATTCCTGCCAACACTCCTGAAGGACTTTCAGATGCAGAAAAACAAAAGTATGCGAATACAAATATGTATGAACTGACATTAAGCAACAAAGGTGGTCTTGTAATGCCAATCATCATTGAATGGAAATACAAAGACGGAACAAGTGAAATTGAAAGAATACCTGCACAAGTTTGGCGGTTGAATGAGAACAAGGTTGTAAAAACATTTATCAAGAATAAGGAAGTGGCATCTATAAAATTAGATCCATACAAAGAGACAGCAGATATAAATGATAGCAACAATTCATGGAATGTAATACCGGAGCCTTCTAAATTCACAGTCTTCAAAGGAAGAGTTGGTGGAGCAAGAGGCGGTGCTGGACAAGCTAATAACCCGATGCAAAAAGCAGCGGAGAAAAAGAAAGCGTTTTAAAAATTTATTCTTTACTAAAAAGCCACTTCAATGAAGTGGCTTTTTTATTTTATAAAGACTCTTATAATTAGTATCCAGTCTGCCCATCTCTCGTCTTCACCTTCTTTTTACCAGCATTCTTTTTTTCGTAATCAAGAACTGCCTGTGGCTTTGCAGATGTTTTTTTACCAGTAGTATCTGTTTTTGCTTTTGTAGTAGAGCCAGTGCTTATATCAATTGGAGCTAATTCATCTTCCACTGCACCTGCAACAATTAGCTTGTCAAGCTTATATTGTTCTGTCTTAAGAACAGTTCCAAGATCTTGATCAAAAAACTTCCAGGTGCCATGACGAAGGGTATGACCATTTAATTTCATTAACTCTCTCCTGACAACTTTAGTTGGATCATTCAGGCTATATATATCAACAGTGTCATAAGGATTATCGGGATTTACTGCTTTCCAACTTTCTTCACGCATTGGCTGGCCAAATGAATTATAGTACATACAGCGTCCATTCTTATTTCCCCACCGATAATTTTCTATTGCCAGCAGATCTCCATCCAATGTAAACTGCTGCCACTGTCCTTCTTTTTTATCATTGATATAAACGCCTTGCTCTTCATAACCTTTTTCACCACGAAGCGGGGGCAATTCATTTACCCAACGGCCCTGTTTTATTCCTTTCATATCTACACAATTCAGTGTATCGCCTTTTACACCGATCATAAAAGTTCTGCACTGCGAATAGCCATTGATAGAAATCAAGAGAATAATAAATAGAATGTAACGCATTGTTTAGTAAGTTTGGAAAGTCCTTAATGGATCATTCACTACCAAAATTAATAACGAAAAACGACTGTATTTATGTTTCACCTGTTAAAATTTAACCACATTGGGCATTATGCTAAACCGTTGCTTTTCACTATCCTGGCAATAAGTTTACACATTATCACATTCGCACAAGTAGCCCCATCCTCTGCAGAAGACAGAATGAAGGCGGTGCAACAGCGAAAAGAGCTGGAAAAAAGATCAGTAATAAATGATATAAGTTTTCGCAATATTGGACCTGTGACAATGAGCGGAAGAGTTGATGATATAGAAGCAAACCCTGATGATCCTACTGAGTTTTATGTTGCGTATGCGTCCGGAGGGTTATGGTACACAAAAAATAATGGTCTTTCCTTCAAATCAATTTTTGATTCTGAAGATATACTTACAATTGGTGATATCGCTGTTGACTGGAAAACAAAAACGATCTGGATAGGAACAGGCGAAGTGAACAGCAGCCGTTCATCTTATGCAGGGATCGGTGTTTACAAAAGCAGTGATGGCGGTAAAACATGGGAATATATTGGCTTACCCGATTCACATCATATTGGGAAAATTCAATTGCACCCAACAGATAATAATATAGCATGGGTAGCAGCGCTTGGACATTTATATTCTCCGAATAAAGAAAGAGGTGTTTATAAAACTACCGATGGTGGCAAAACATGGAAACAAACTTTATATATAGATGATAACACTGGTGCAGTTGAGATGGATATTAATCCCCAAAATCCAAATGAACTTTACGCTGCTGCATGGTATAAAACAAGAAGTGCATGGAATTTTGTAGAAGCCGGGAAAACAAGCGGCATCTATAAAAGCACAGATGCAGGTGATACCTGGAAATTAATTAGCGGGACAGGTTCTGGTTTTCCTACAACCGATAAATTAGGAAGGATCGGTCTTTGCGTTTATCCAAAAAATCCACAGATAGTTTACGCTGTTCTTGATAACCAGGGTAACAAACCTGATACGGCAAAGAGAGATAACACAACTTTTCGTGTTGACGATTTTAAGAATTTGACAAAAGAACAATTTGCACAACTCGACAATAAAAAACTTGATTCATTTTTAACCAGGAGCAGGATGACTCCGCGATATAACGCAGCAATGCTGAAAGAAGGAGTGGCAAATGATAAATATAAACCTACAGTTCTTTATGATTATTTAAATGTCAATACTGGTTTTGAATCAAATCCTATTGGCTGTGAAGTTTATCGAAGCGATAATGGCGGACAAACCTGGAAAAAAATAAACGAGAAAGAAATAGGAATGTTCTTTTCTTACGGATATTATTTTGCTAAAATTTACGTGTCGCCTTACAATGAAAACAAAGTGTATATTCTTGGTTTGAATGCCATGGTATCAACAGATGGTGGAAAGACATGGAAAAATATTGACAGAAATAATGTGCATGCTGATCATCATGCATTGTGGGTAAATCCAAAAAAAGATTCTCATCTCATCAATGGTAACGATGGTGGCATAAACATTACTTATGATGATGGCGAGGTTTGGTTCAAAGCAAATACACCGGCAGTTGGACAATTTTATGCGATCGCTACTGATAATGCAAGACCTTATAATGTGTATGGCGGTCTTCAGGATAATGGAGTTTGGTACGTTACATCACAGACTGGCAGAAATCAATTTGGAGGCTCCGGTCTTGGACTATCAGGCGCCGGCGGCGAAGTAAATGTTGGTGGTGGGGATGGTATGCAGGTACAAATAGATACCAGGGATAATGCTACATTTTATTATGGTTCACAATTTGGAAATTATCAAAGAACAAACAGGATAACAAGAGATAACAACCGCAGGATCACACCAAGACATGAATTAGGTGAATTCCCTTATCGTTTTAACTGGCAATCGCCAATATTATTAAGCAGTCATAATCCTGATATAGTTTATTTTGGCAGCAATCATTTTCATCGCAGCATGAACCAGGGTGATACGATGATAACAATGACCCCGGATCTTAGCAACGGGAAAAAAGAAGGAGATGTTCCTTATGGTACTTTAACTACTATTTCTGAATCGCCAAAAAGATTCGGTTTGATCTATACCGGAACTGATGATGGAAATATACATTTGACAAAAGATGGCGGGTATACATGGGAACAGTTGAATCAAACAACACCAGCAACTCCTGCAAAAAAAGGGAGCAAATCTCAAACCTCAAACACAAAACTTCAAACTAATAGTCTTTGGGTAAGCCGTGTTCTTGCCTCGCAACATAAAGAAGGAAGAGTGTATGCAACTTTAAATGGTTATCGCATTGACAATTTTGCCCCTTACGTATATACTAGTGATGATTATGGAAAAACGTGGGTGCAAATTGGAAAAGATCTTCCGAATGAACCGGTAAATGTTATTCGTGAGGACCCAAAGAATGATAGCATTCTTTATGTAGGAACGGATGGAGGTCTTTATGTAAGCTTTGATAAAGGAAATAGTTTTATGATGTGGAATAAAGGCTTACCAAGATCTGTTCCCATTCATGATATTGCTATTCAACAAAGAGAAAATGAAATAGTACTTGGAACACATGGCCGCAGTATTTATATAGCCAAGTTGGAAGATGTACAAAAGAAGGCAAAAAAATAAAATTTATTCCTCCTGCATTTGAAAATAAAAAATGCCCCGTATGTACGGGGCGTTTTTTATTTTGCTCAATAATTTTTTATTGAATTTTGTTTACAGCCATTTCTCTTGAAATACTTTCAGTAGTACCAGCAACGTAAACTTCTGTTTTATTACTGCTACCGACTCTTATTTCGAAACGAAGACCGTTAGCAGGAATTACCTCTTCCGTATCGATACGATACTTACGGGAAATGTTTTTACCTGATATTTTCTCTGAATACAGGGCAGTTCCTGATTCACCCCTGACAGTGATATAATAATTATCAGCCTGAACACCGCTGATGATGATCTCAAATACAGGGTTCTTATCATTGAAGCCAAGATATTTGATCTCAACAACAGGAGGATCGATCTTTTTATCCATTGCTGATAACGGGGTACTAAATGATGTGCTGATAATAGCCATCATTGCAATAATAATTGCTTTGCTTTTGTTCATTACTTTTTTCATAGTTCTAAAATTTAATAGTTATAAAAAATTGTTTTTTAAATTTTTTATGGGTCAATCGTGTTAGTGCAAACAAAAAGGCAAGTCGTAATTGAAAAACATTTTATCGGGGCAAGAAACCTGGCAGGAACCGAAGAGTTTTATTGCATGCGATCATGATGTAAAAGTATACTCGTAGTTTAATGAAAGGAAATCAACTTCACTGGCTTATCAGGATAACCAAATGCCGCATCAGCAATTCAAATAATTCAAAATAAGGAACTTATAAAAAAAAGAATGATGATAGCCAACATAGAAATTAATCATTTGTTAAGGGCTATCATCTTCAAAAAATCAATCATTATTAATAGCAATAATAATTAATGGCATTCTGAGCATCGTAGTAAGTCAACCAATATTCTATTACTTCGGAAGTATAGATTACTCCGCTTGATCTATCATAGTAATCTCTTGTACCATAATTACTGAAGTTACCATACACGATCGAGCCTTCATACGGTTTGTACCCATTATATGAACGAAGAATAGAATAACCGTAATTTGTCTCTACTACAAAATACTGGCAATAAGGATCACTAAGTACCACCTCCCCTCTTTCCTTAGTGAGCCAATAGCTTTCATCTACATAATCACGATTTTTTACACAGCCCGTAAAAAATAGTACCAGTCCAATAGTGATAATTGATAGCGTAAATATCTTTTTCATGCTTTTTAGAATTTATGTCTTACAATCCTTTTTTGATCATCTATATCACAGATTGCAAACAGCAGGCAACAGTTTTAATAAAGTATGTTAAAAAATGGTTGGGAAGGATGATGATTCTTAAAATGCGTGGTTAAATTAAATTCTTCGTATTTCTTTGAAAAAAGCAAAAAGTATTAGGCTTTAAAGTTTTTGCTTTTTAATTCAGTCTTTTGATTTTCAAAGAAAACCACAGCAGGACTGCCTTTTGCGTCTTTTTGCTGCTTGCAAATATTCCTTTTTGATAAAAAATTAATTCTGGCTAAGAATTAAAAAAAAGCACAACGTTTTGTTAATGCAAATCCAAGTTTCCTTAACTTGGCCACTTTTAAAACTAAAATTAGCCAGCACATGAGAAAGCTTGTACTACTCGTACCGAGCCTGTTATTTTTTTTAACAGGTTTGATCGCACAAAAAACTACCATCGTTGGTAGGGTCACAGATGAAAAAGGAATAACAATTCCTAACGCCTCGATTAAAATAAAAGATTCAAAGGCCGGCGCTATCGCAGACAATGACGGTAGCTTTACGCTGAGTGTAGCTCCCGGCACCAAACTAATTGTATCTGCTGCCGGTTACAAAGAAAAAGAAGTAGACGCAGCAGACAATTTAACTGTAACACTGGTAGAAGAAAACAAAACTTTAAGTGAGGTAGTTGTTACGGCACAGGGCATTCGCCGCAGACCAAAAGAAATTGGTTATTCGATTGCAAAAGTTTCCAACACTGAACTTACTGTAGGCCGTGCTCCCCAAGTTGCCGCAGGTCTTTCGGGTAAAGTTTCTGGATTAGTGATCATCAATGCAAATGCCTCCGTTGATCCTGCTGTTAAATTCAATCTTCGCGGTTACCGTTCTATGTCTGGTAACAATGATGCATTGATCGTTATCGATGGATTGCCTCAACCTCCGGGTTCCTCTACAATGTTCAATCTTTTGAATCCAAATGATGTTGAAAGCATTACCGTTTTGAAAGGCGGACAGGCGGCAACATTATATGGCTCCCAGGGTATCAATGGTGCCATTGTAGTAACAATGAAAAAAGGACAAAAAGGCAAAATGAAAGTTTCTTTCAGTAGTTCATATAATACTGAGAAAATAAATATCATGGCCAAGTTCCAGGATACTTATGGAAGCGGTTCACACTATGCCACCAGTTATACACCTGCAAATGTTACAAACGGAACATACAAGTCAAACTATTTAGATCGGATGAAAGATAACTGGCGTGGTTATGAGAACCAACAGTTTGGAGATGCTTTTGATGGTTCACTTCGCCCGGCTGGAAGAACTTTACAGGATGGAAGTGTTAATATGCTTCCTTACGCGGCAATACCTGGTATCAGGGAAGATATATGGAACACAGGTTATACATTAAATAACCAGGTTTCATTTTCTGGCGGTAGTGAGAACTCTGTCTTTTTCTTTTCTGGTGAAAACAATACAACAGAAGGCATCGTACCGGGTGATAAAGCAGTAAGAACAGGTGCTCGTTTCTCTGCTGCACAGGAATACGGTAAATTCAAAGTAGGATTTAGCGCTAATTACGTCCAGGTAAGATATGACCGTACAAGTTTCAATTTCTATAATGAAAGTATTAACCAGGCTGCTCATATCCCATTAAATGAATACAGGGATTGGAAGACTAATAAATTTGCTCATCCTAATGCTTATTATAACGACTATTTCACTAATCCTTATTTCAGATTGGATAATGACAGAAGAAAATACCAGGATGCAAACTTTAATGGTACTCTTGAATTAACCTATAAACTTGCTCCGTGGTTAACTGTTTACAACAAGCTTTCAGCTATGAATAATGTCCGTACTGAAAAAGCTACAGTATCCCAATTTTTCCACAGCACATGGGCAAAAACTCAGGCAAAAGTTCCGACTCCATGGGATCAGGGAGATGGATCAGGCATTACAAGAGCTTTAACTGACCTCCAGGGAAGTGTTTCAGATTTTTCAAATACTGAAAACCTTCTTAACAATGAGTTTCAATTCCTGATAAATAAGGAATTTAAAGATTTCACGCTGAAAAGCATTCTAGGAGTTAATGGCTATATGCGTAAAACAAAAAATGTAAACGTAAACTCAAACTCCATCGTGGTTCCCGATGTATATAACGTAAGCAACCGCCGTGGTGAATTGGGTGGTAGCGAAGCAAATACTGAAGAAAGAAAATTCGGGTACTATGCTGATGCACAAGTTGGATGGAGAGACATGATATTTCTTCATGGTACTGTAAGACATGACGCAACTTCAAGATTTTATAAACCATATAGAGACTATTCACAGTATGCATACACCTATGCCGGTGTGGACGCTTCTGCAGTTATAACTGAATTGCTACCCGTTTTAAAAACTGATATCCTGTCTTATATAAAAGTTAGAGCAGGTTATAATAAAAATGGTAATGATAACATTGGTCTTTATGGACTTGATCCTACTTTCGGCAATGCCGGCGGTTTCCCTTATGGGAACGTGGTTGGTATCAGCGTAGGAAATACCTTACCTGATAGTGATCTGACTCCTGAATTTGTTAGAACACTTGAGTTTGGTGGTGAACTTCAGTTTTTCAATAATAAACTAAATGTTGATGTCGCCTACTACACGCAGAAAAGTGAAGGACAAGTGTTGACAGTAGCTATTCCAACTTCTACTGGCTACAGCAATCTTGTATTAAATGTGGGTCAAACAAAGAACTGGGGTTATGAAGCTGACGTAAAAATTCAGTTATTGAGAACATCCAAAGTGCAGTGGGACCTGAATCTCCGTGGCTCGATCAATGAAAATAAAGTTATCAAGTTATACCCTGGTGTATCTGAGTTCCAGGTAAGTGGTTATACTTATGCAGGTACTTATGTTATGCAAGATGAGGTTTATCCAGTGCTTAAATCAACTTCCTATGTTCGTGATGATGCGGGTCGTGTTGTTATTACTACCGCAAATAACGCATCACAGGGCCATCCTTTATCAACTGGACCACTTAAGAATTTTGGTCGTGTTACGCCTAAATATATGTTAGGTGCAGGTACGACTGTTAGCTTTGCCAATTTTACTTTGACAACTAACTGGGAATACAGAGGTGGTAATGTAATGTTCAGTGATCTTGGAAGACAAATGACATTCACCGGCTCTGGTGCATGGACATCGAACAGGGCTCCTCATATCTTCCCTAATTCTGCTTACTTAGATGCTGGTTCTGGAAAATATGTACCAAACACTACGATCATGACAAGAGAAGCTGAATATGGCTTGTGGGCGGATACTTACCGTCTCATATCTGAAAACTTTACTTGTCCTGCTTGGTTCATCAAAATGAGAGATATCAATCTTTCTTACCAGTTTTCTAATAATCTGATTGCAAAAACAAAGGTATTTGCGGGAGCATCCATAGCTATCTATGGTCGTAACCTAATTGCAATTGTAGATAAAGCAAACCAGTTTGCAGATCCTGAATTTAGCTTTACAACAGGTAATGGTATCGGTATCAACAACACTGATCAAACACCTACTACAAGACAACTGGGTATTAACCTGAACCTGAATTTTAAATAATAAACAAAAAAATTACAGATATGAAACTTAGAAATTTTTTAATTGTGCCGGCGTGTTTATTATTTGCGCTGTTCAGCTGTCAGAAAGACTGGCTGGATATAAACACGAACCCAAATGCACTACCAAGCTCCACGCCTGACTATACGTTTGCAGCTGGTGCTAATCGTATCGCGGCCACTTTAGGGCCTAATGAACTAGGTGAATATTACTCTGGCCATTGGACACAATCCAGCACCTATATTATCAGCAATACCATTTTTGGTTACCAGTTCACCAATTCAACCTTTGATTATTACAGTGGTTATTATGATATCCTGAAGGATCTGGACTATGCAACTCAGGGTGCTGCAACCAATCCTACTTTGGCATATTTCGGCGGTGCAGCGAGAGTATTAAAAGCTTATGTGTACCAAATGCTGGTTGATATTCATGGAAATGTTCCCTATTCAGATGCCTTAAAAGGAACAGGTTCACTGGCACCAAAATTTGATGATCAAAAAGCTATTTATGAAGATCTCATAAAAGTTCTTGATACTGCTATTACCGTTTTGAAAGCAAATCCACTTTCATCAGCCTATACAGGATCTGATATCGTGTTTGGTTCTGGCGGAGCAGCTACAGCAGCTACTAAATGGATCCAGTTTGCAAATAGTTTGAAATTGAGAATTCTAATGCGCCAAAGCAGGATGCCAGGCCGCGATGCCTATATCATTGCTGAGATCAACAAGGCTGCTGCAACAACAGAAGGCTTTTTGCCCGCTGGTTTGGATGTAGCAAGTAACCCCGGTTATGTTGCAAGTGCTGGAAAATTAAATCCATTCTATGAGACTTGGGGATACAATGCTGCAGGCGGCGCACAAGCTTTGGCACGTTACCCACGACCAACAGAATATTTATTTAATACGTTGAAAGCAGCGAATGATACTTTCAGAATGAAACGCCTTGCTTACCCTAATGGTGGGGAAGGTGTTATGCCTGAAATAATCGCAAACTATCTTGGTGTGCCATTTGGTATTTCTTCAGGTTATTTATCGCAAAACACATCTTATGTAGGCCCTTCTCAAATTAAAAAAGGAGAATTCGCAAGACCAATGATCCTGATGACAAATGCTGAATCACAATTCTTACTTGCAGAGGCTAAGCAGCGTTATGCGGGAGTTACTCTGGCATCGACAGCGCAAGCATATTATGAGCAAGGCGTAAAAGAAGCATTCCGCATTACAGGTACAGCGGCTTCTGCAGCAACAACTCTTCTTACAAGTGGATTTGATCTTTCTGACTGGTCAGCTTCACCTGATAAATTAAAAGCTATCTGGATGCAAAAGTGGTTAGCGCTTACAAATTATAGTGGTTTGGAGTCTTGGAGTGAATACAGGAAAAATAATTTCCCGGTTACTCCGCCTTCAGCAATTACAGCAGCTAATGCACCTCGTCCTGTGAGATTGTTCTATCCTCAGGGAGAGCTTGCAGCAAATGGAGAAAATGTAAAAGCACAAGGCAATATTGACGTCTTTACTTCACGCCTTTTCTGGGATGTAGATTGATCTAAGAATAATAGAATTGTTCAATAGTAAAAAGCCCCGATCTATCGGGGCTTTTTTATGCACTTATTTTTTATAAAAACTTCGGCATGCTTATAACTATATCTCGTTATTCACGTCCGCCGCGGTGTTGTCAATTAACAAATAACAAAACAAGACAAACGATTTTGACAGACGCTATGAATTATTCAAACTAATCAATCTTGCTATTTGGGCTGGACGAATAAAGGCGGGCAATAGAACATAATATCAAGTGCATTAATTTTACTCAGAGGCTGTAATGATGTCTGCTATGCTATTGAACACTCGGCTGAAAATCGCCGGTAAATAAATCATTAAAAATGAACACGAGGCTATTCAAAATACTTTTTGGCGCATCTATTGGTCTCTATATGGCCATTGTCTGTTTCAATAATATAACAGACTATGATTCAAACTTTCAATTTGTGCGCATGGTTTCAAACATGAGTGATGTATTCTCGAAAGAAAAAACCGGCTGGCGTTCTGTCACTAGCGAAGTCTTTCATCACATTATGTACTTATTCATTATTGTATGGGAGTTAGCCATCGCCATTTTGACAATATCCGGAACAATTAAAATGACAAGGAACTTAAAGTCGGGAGCATCTGAATTTAATCGATCAAAGAAGCTACTTGCTACGGGCTTATCATTTGGAGTGTTACTTTGGTTTGGTATGTTTATTACCGTTGGTGGTGAATGGTTCTTAATGTGGCAATCAAAGAATTGGAATGGCCAAAATACAGCGTTTTTATTATGTATTTGCTTTTTGCTTTTCATGATATACCTGGACAAGCATGATGATTAGTATGGTTGTTCAAGTCCGCCCGAGTCAAAACAGTTTAGTAAAATCCCTGTTATGATCAGGAAGCATTATTTCGCATCATTTGCAACGAACCATTCTAAGGCGAGCTCATATCCTTTTAGTCCTAAACCAAAAATGCTTCCTGTAGATTTTCCTGAAACATAAGAAAGCTTTCTGAAGTCTTCCCTGGCATGTACATTAGAAATGTGCACTTCAATAACCGGAGTTTTAATTGCAGCAATTGCATCGCCAATAGCAACAGAAGTATGCGTGTACCCCCCGGGGTTAAAAATAATTCCGTCAAATTCAAAACCGATCCCTTGTAATTCATTGATCAGTTCACCTTCAACATTACTTTGAAAATAGTGTAAATGAATATGCGGGTACTTATGTTGTAGTTCACTGAAAAAAACATCGAATGGTTTATTACCATAAATATCTGTTTCTCTTTTACCGAGCAGGTTAAGATTCGGACCATTGATGATTGCTATCTTCATTTGACGAATGTAAACAAATATTTAAAAAATATCTGAATGCATAGAAATGCAAAACTGCTGATACCCTTTATAATTGCTGGAGTAGTTGTTTTCGGATCAGCGATTTCAACCTTGATCAACTCTTCTTTATCATATCAATAAACTGATCGAAAAGATAACGGCTATCATGCGGACCGGGAGTGCTTTCAGGATGATACTGTACCGAAAATGCCGGTTTACCTTTTATCCGGATACCTTCGATCGATTGATCATTCAGGTTAACATGTGTGACCTCGATATCCTTTGCCTTCTTTATTGATTCGGGATCTACGCCAAACCCGTGATTCTGCGTGGTAATCTCAGATCTTCCAGTTACTAAATTTTTTACAGGATGATTCAATCCACGATGACCATGATGAAGCTTGTACGTTTTTACGCCATTGGCTAAAGCAAGCAATTGGTGACCCAGGCAAATTCCAAATGTTGGCTTATTTTCTTTCAATATCTCTTTCAGATTTTCAACTGCATAACCCATGGCTGCAGGATCCCCGGGACCATTGGAAATAAAATAACCACTTGGGTTAAACTCTTTCAATTTTGCAGGAGAAGTTTTGGCAGGAAATACTTTTACAAATGCTCCACGTTCTGTCATACATTCCAGGATATGTTTCTTGCATCCATAATCCATCACTGCAATTCTAACAGGAGATGAAGCATCACCCAATTCATACTCTTTCTCAGTGCTGACATGCGATGCCAATTCTAATCCATCCATTGAGGGGACTTTAGCCAGCATTTTTTTCAATTCTTCCACATCAAGCACTTCTGAGGAAATGATGCAATTCATTGCACCCTTCTGACGAACATGACTTACCAATGCACGTGTATCAACACCTTCAATACAAACAATTTTATTTTTTTTCAGATATTCATCCAAATTACCTTTTGCCTGTTTTCTCGAATATGTTTCTTCAAGATTTCTCCCGATCAATCCGCGGATCTTTACCGAATTGGATTCAACATCTTCATCTTTTACACCATAATTACCAATATGAACTGAGTTCATGATCAGTACCTGTCCATAATAACTCGGATCGGTAAACACTTCCTGGTAACCAGTCATGCCGGTATTAAAACAAATTTCTCCGGTAGCAGTACCAATTGCTCCGAAAGCTGATCCGTGACATAAAGTTCCATCTTCAAGTAGTAGAATTGCGGGTTGTTGTTTATCTGGCATAGTTTGAAAAAAATAAATTGCGCAAAAGTAAGAAGCCGTGAGGGATTTATAGGTAGAATTTTTAAAGAGTTACCAACATGACAACTCATGAATTGGGAATTAAGCTTCCTAACTTTTAATCCCCTTTTTGCCTAACAAATATTTTTCACGGATCACATCCTGCACATTCACACTATTGATCTTGCTTTCCAGCCAGGATATAATGTCGAGATAACTAAAGGCCCTTGTTTCAAGAGGATTACGTTCGTATCTTTTTAACGTCTCTAACAATTTCTCAAACTCCGGCTTCAACGCATGGGCGCCTACGCGGAATGACCGGCGAAGGAATGCAAATATTTCTTCTTCCACTTTGCTCAGGTTTTGCATTTTCGCCATGTACCTGTAAACAGATTTAATTAAATATTCCAGGAGTTCGAAATTTCCCAGTTCATAATGTGCGATCAGGTGTAATAATCTTGCATAGCATTGCAGGTCTGTTCGCAGATCAGCTTTTTCGTTAATGATCCTATTGAGGTAATCGATCGCTTTTTCACTATCCCCACTTCCAAAATAAAGACTGGCGATCTTATAATAAAAAACCAGGACACGATGCTTATCAAGATATAGTCCGTATTCCTTTAGCATTTTTTCTAGAAAGGGAACCAGTTTCAACCCTTTTGTAAAATTGCCCTGCAGAAAACAAAGATTTAATTTAGCTGTATATAAATAAACATATGTAAGAATCCGGTTGTTTTCATTGCCAGTAATAATTGGGTGTTTTGTAAAATCTTCAAATTTCCGAATAGACTCTTTCAATTTTTCATGATTCAACAAATTGAAATGTGCACCCATCAGGTTATGCATGCCCTTAATATACATTGCTGTTTCGGCATTGAGCATAAAGGGATATTCATCAAAAAGATCGACCCATTTCTGTGTATATCGATAGTATTGTAAAAAATCCTGGCGAATAAATGCATACCATGTATAGCTTTGATATAAATAAAGCTTTTCGTAAAAAGAATCTTTCTTAATGCCCTCTGGTAAATATTTTTCAAAATATTCCTTCAGTTCTTCAAAATCTTTTTCATTCCGTGCATGACCATGTTGAATATACCAGCTATATAATTGTAATGAAAGATTGGAAAGTTTATTTACGACAGAAAGTTTTTCATTTACATCTTCGCTTTCGTTTGTCAATTGATCGGCCCTGTTACGCATGCTCCGGGTGATGAACAATGTTTCGATCTTCTTTTCAAAAAATAAAACTTGTTGCAAATATGTAAGCTGGTGATGTGTCTTTGCCATCTCTTTCATTTTATCAAGCAACTTCAGGCTTTGCAGGTAAAGACCTTTGTTGTATAAAATTCGGGCATGGTCCATTTGCTCGTGCAATTGAATGTCGATATTATTCTCATCACGTATAATTCGAAGACTTGCAAGTATCTGTTTATATAAATGCGCCTTAATATTTGAAAGCTGTTGCTTCTTGATCGATTTATTTTTTTTAAGCAACGCTGCTTCATCATATTCTTTCATGCCATCAAGTGCATCAAAGAGTTGAATGAATTTTAAGTCACCACCAGGGGTGTTTCTTTTTACATAGAGCTTAAAATTTCTTTTTTCACTCTTCTCAAGCGATCTTATTAATTGAAAAAGTGTATCGGCCGAACGGTTGGGCATTGTAGTTTTAATTAGCTAGGATCCTTTACAGGCAAAGGTTTTGCCAGAATTTGGCCTCCCTGCCGGATGTAAAATACATTCAATTTTGACTTGACCGGGGAATAAAATAGAAATAATTTCGGACAAACAGGCTGTAAGTTTATTGGTTACCGGCAAGCAACACAAAAATAAGCAGCCTGTTTATTTTATCACCTGATAAACGTTTGTATGCCAAATAACAGGGTTTACATATTTGATACTACTCTTAGAGATGGCGAACAAGTTCCGGGCTGTAAACTAAATACCAAAGAAAAGATCGAATTAGCACTTCAACTGGAAGAGTTGGGTGTCGATATTATTGAAGCCGGGTTTCCTATTTCAAGTCCCGGGGATTTTGAAAGTGTTAAACAAATTTCCGCAATAATTAAAGAAGCACAGGTATGTGGCCTTAGCCGTGCGGTGCAAAAAGATATCGAGGTTGCTGCTGAAGCATTAAAGCTTGCGAGAAACCCAAGGATTCATACAGGCATAGGCACTTCCGATCTTCACATCAAAGCAAAATTCAATTCAACAAGGGAAGAGATTTTGGAAAGAGCTATTCAATGTGTGAAATGGGCCAGAAATTTTGTTGACAACGTTGAGTTCTATGCAGAAGATGCCGGCCGTACTGACAACGATTATCTCGCAAGAGTGGTTGAAGCTGTTATTAAAGCTGGTGCTACAACTGTAAATATTCCTGACACCACCGGCTATTGTTTACCTCATCAGTATGGCGAAAAGATTGCTTACCTGAAAAATAATGTTCCCAATATTGATAAAGCGATACTTTCTTGTCATTGCCACAATGATCTTGGTTTGGCTACTGCCAATTCAATTTCTGGCGTATTAAATGGTGCAAGGCAAATTGAATGTACAATTAACGGCCTTGGTGAAAGAGCTGGTAATACTTCCTTAGAAGAAGTAGTCATGATTTTAAAACAACATTATACACTCGGTTATCATACAAATATCAAAACAGAATTATTGAACCCGGTTAGTCAATTAGTAGCTGACACAATGCGTATGCCGGTGCAGGCAAATAAGGCGATCGTTGGTAGCAATGCATTTTCACATTCATCAGGCATTCACCAGGATGGTTTTTTGAAAGATGCACTGTGTTATGAAATTATAAAACCAGAAGAAGTGGGTGCGGAAGGTTCTAAAATTGTTTTAACAGCAAGAAGTGGCAGAAGTGCATTAGCACATCGATTCAGAAAATTAGGCTACGAATTTACAAGAAATGATATCGATAAATTATACGAGCAATTTGTAAAAGTTGCTGATTCAAAAAAAGAAGTTGAAGACAATGACCTGCTTTCAATGGCAAAACAATATAAGCCTGAAGCAGTAGTTGCCTGATATTTTTCTCTTAAGCCCCGACCTGGTCGGGAAGCAGATAGTTTTGGTTTAAAGCGTGGCGTTTCTACGCCACGCAATTTTTTCAAAAGACGAAAATGAGCAAAACATTATTTGATAAGATCTGGGAAAAACATGTTGTCAAAATAATTGAGGACGGCCCATCTGTTTTATATATTGACAAACATTTTATTCATGAAGTAACCAGCCCACAGGCATTTAATGGTTTGAATAAAAGAGGCATCAAAGTTTTTCGTCCGCAACAAACCGTTGCAACTGCCGACCACAACGTTCCTACTCTTAACCAGCATTTACCGATCAAAGAAGAACTCAGCAGAAAACAGGTTGACGCTTTAATAAAAAATTGCGCCGAGCATGGTGTAGAATTATACGGACTTGGACATCCCTTCCAGGGTATTGTTCATGTTATAGGACCTGAGTTGGGAATCACACAACCCGGAATGACGATCGTATGTGGCGATAGTCACACGTCAACACATGGTGCTTTTGGAGCTATTGCTTTTGGAATTGGGACCAGTGAGGTTGAAATGGTTTTGGCAACACAATGTTTATTGCAAACCAAACCAAAACTGATGCGGATAAATGTGGATGGTGAATTGAATAAAGGCGTGGTGAGTAAAGACATTGTTCTGTATATACTTTCAAAAATTTCTGCCAGCGGCGCGACAGGTTATGCAGTTGAGTTTGCAGGCTCTGCTATCCGCAATTTATCGATGGAGGCAAGAATGACCATTTGCAATATGAGTATTGAAATGGGTGCAAGATGTGGGTTGATCGCTCCAGATGAAACAACTTTTAATTATATCAAAGGAAGAAAATTTGCGCCACAGGGCGAAGCATGGGATAAAGTAACTGCATATTGGAAAACTTTATTCAGTGATGGTGATGCAAGATTTGATAACGAGATATTTCTTGATGCAGAAGATATACAACCAATGATCACTTATGGCACTAACCCGGGAATGGGTATTGGTGTGAATGATAACATCCCAACAACAGAAACAGTAAATGAAACGGATAAGAGTGGTTTAACAAAATCACTTGCATATATGGGATTGACAGAAGGGACTCCGATTAAAGGTCAGAAAGTAGACTATGTGTTCATTGGTAGCTGTACCAATTCAAGAATTGAAGATCTGAGAATGGTGGCATCATTTGTAAAAGGAAAAAAGAAAGCTGATGATGTAGAAGTATGGGTTGTCCCGGGAAGTAAACAAGTGGAGAAGCAAGCGATCGAAGAAGGCATTGATAAAGTTTTTGAAGAAGCAGGATTTATATTGCGTCAGCCCGGTTGCAGTGCATGCCTTGGCATGAATGAAGATAAAATCCCTGCTGGTAAATATTGTATCAGTACCAGCAACCGGAATTTTGAAGGAAGACAAGGACCAGGCGCAAGAACAATGCTGGCAAGCCCGTTGACTGCTGCTGCCGCGGCTGTTACAGGAGTTGTAACAGATGTAAGAGAACTATTGGTAAATGAAATGGCTGAAGCAACAAATTAAAACATGGCGAAAAGTATAAACATAGTTAGTTCAACAGCAGTTCCACTTAATATAGAAAATGTGGATACTGACCAGATCATTCCTGCACGTTTTTTAAAAGCAACAAGCAGGGATGGATTTGGAAAAAATCTCTTCCGTGACTGGAGATATATAAATGATGATGAAAACCAACCGAAGCAAGATTTTATTTTAAATAATAAAACATACAGTGGTAAAATTTTACTCGCAGGAAAGAATTTTGGTTGTGGTTCATCAAGAGAACATGCCGCATGGGCAATTAAAGATGCAGAATTTGATGTGGTTGTAAGCAGCTTCTTTGCAGATATTTTTAAAAATAATTCACTCAATAATTTTTTGTTACCAGTAACCGTTAGCGAATCATTTCTTCAAAAAGTTTTTGCAGTAGTTGAAAAAGATCCTTCAACTGAAGTAAAAGTAAACTTAGAAAAACAAACTATCAGCGTAGCTGGTGAAACAGAAAACTTTGAGATCAACAGTTATAAGAAAACTTGCTTGCTGAATGGTTATGATGATATTGACTACCTGTTGAATTCTAAAAAAGAAATCGAAGAATTTGAAACCCTTGAAAAATAAACTTTGAACCATTAAACTATCATTGAAGATGAAAAAGAAAATAGCAGTACTAAATGGCGACGGGATCGGTCCTGAAGTGACCAAACAATCCATCCGTGTGTTGGATGCAGTGGCCGAACGTTTTGGACATACATTCGAGTATCATGAAGCATTGATCGGTGCGGATGCTATTGATAAAACAGGAACAGCATTACCTTCCGAAACAATTGACACATGTCTTGATTGCGATGCAGTTTTATTTGGCGCTGTTGGCCATCCGAAATATGATAATGACCCCAATGCAAAAGTGAGACCCGAGCAGGGAATATTGGGGATCAGAAAAGCACTGCAATTATTTGCAAACATCCGACCTGTTACTACTTATCCAACCTTACAACACCTCTGTCCTATCAAACCAAAAAACATGGAAGGTGTTGATTTTATCATCTTCCGTGAATTGACGGGTGGGATTTATTTTGGTAAAAAACATACCGCCGAAGATGGAAGTTCTGCAAGTGATGAATGTTCCTATACTAAAGAAGAGATCGAAAGAATTTCCCGCCTTGCATTTCAATATGCACAAAAAAGAAGAAATAAGTTGACACTGGTTGACAAAGCCAATGTACTCGATACTTCAAGACTCTGGAGAAAGACAGTTCAACAAATAGCAACTGAATATGCAGATGTAAAAGTTGATTACATGTTTGTTGATAATGCTGCAATGCAGATTATCCTGAATCCAAAACAGTTTGATGTGGTTTTGACTGAAAATATGTTTGGTGATATTATAAGTGATGAAGCAAGTGTGCTGAGTGGCTCACTAGGCATGCTGCCTTCAGCTTCTGTTGGAAATAAAACAGCTTTGTTTGAACCTATTCATGGTTCATATCCACAAGCGGCCGGAAAAGATATCGCTAATCCAACAGGCTCTGTCTTGAGTGCTGTAATGATGCTTGAGTATTTTGGCATGAAAGAAGAGGCTGCCGTTGTAAGAAGTGCCGTTGAATGGACATTGGAAAACAATTTCGTTACAAAAGACATTGATCCCGTGAACTTCTATTTCACTTCCACTATTGGTGAGCTTTTAGTTGATTATGTAAGTGGAAAGATTCCGGGTTCAATTAAGAAAGAAAATATTGAATTACGTAAATCAACGATAATCTGAAGTCAGAAAGTCCGGAAGTCGGAAAGACCGAAAGACTTTTAAAATTTAGAATCATTCTTCCGGACTTACGGACTACCGACATCCGGACTAAAATAAAATTGCTTGCCACAGTTCTTTTTTCAAAACGGCGGGTGTATATTTACAAAACATACATCCTCATGTTAAGGAATATAATAAATAATGTCATGAACAGTGTAGCCGCTATAATTATTGTGGTTGTCATTATTATTACTTCTACAGGAGGTGGTGCATGATAATAAATTAAAAAACTAATTATACAGCAACCCGCCTCCAAAAAGGCGGGTTGTTTTTTTATCGCCTAAAACAAATCATATGGCATCATATTATAACAACGAAACGATCATCTACTGGAACGGTGAATTTGTAAAAGCTGCTGAAGCTAAAATGGATCTTTATAGCCAGAGTCTTCATTATGGCTATTCAGTATTTGAAGGTATTCGTTCTTACAAAACAGTAAATGGAGAAACAAAGATCTTCAAGGAAGTTGAACATTATGACAGACTAAAAAGATCTGCAGAAGCATTGAACATGCCTTATCATTGGACAACGCAGGAATTGATCGATGCCACATATGAAATATTAAAGAAAAATGATCTGCAGGATGCTTATATACGTCCGGTTGTGTATGCCCCTACAAATATGAAATTTGATGTGAATGAAGAATCATTTATCGTTATTGAAGCATGGAAAATGCAACCCTTCCTTGGTGAAAAATTATTAAGGGTAATGACTTCCTCTTTTCAACGTCCAAATCCAAAAGGATTTAAAATTCATGCAAAGGCTGCTGGTCATTATGTAAACTCTTTGTTGGCCAGTCATGAAGCAAAAGCAAATGGTTATGATGAAGCCTTGTTACTGGACATGAATAATTATGTAGCAGAAGCACCAGGAGCAAATTTCTTTTATGAGAAAGATGGAAAACTATTTACGCCTGCATTAGGAAATATTTTACCTGGAATTACAAGAGCTACGATCATTGAATTGTGTAACGAATTAAATATATGGGTTGAAGAAAAGTTCTTTGCTGTTGACGAATTGAAAAAAGCAGATGCTGCATTCTTTTGCGGTACTGGCGCTGAGGTAATTGGGTTTGAAAGTTTGGATGATCATAAGTTTCCATTGAATTGGAATGATAGTGTTTCACGAAAGATACAAGTGGCTTATATGAAACTTGTGAAAGAAGATTTTTTTGAACCACAGAGACAGGGAGACACAAAGAAACACAAAGAAGCCACTGTGTAACCACAGTGCCTCTGTGCCTCCGGGGTATAATTGGTGAATAAAGAATAGGAAGTACAAGAGTGCGACGCAATAAAAGATGATAGTAGTAATAAAGCTGATAACATAAAAATAGAAATGAACGAACTAAATAAATATTCGAAAACAATTACACAGGATCCGACACAACCGGCAGCACAGGCAATGTTGTATGGAATTGGCTTAACAGAAGATGACCTGAAGAAACCACAGATCGGTGTATGCAGTATGGGGTATGATGGTAATACATGTAACATGCACCTGAATGACCTGGCGAAAATTGTGAAACAAGGTGTGTGGGATAATGATATGGTGGGTTTGATCTTTAATACGATCGGTATCAGTGACGGGATCAGCAATGGCACTGATGGAATGAGATATTCATTGGTAAGTCGTGACCTCATCGCTGATTCAATTGAATCAGTAATGGGTGGCTTTTATTATGATGGGCTTATTGCAATACCTGGTTGTGATAAGAATATGCCGGGTTCCATCATTGCAATGGGAAGATTGAATCGTCCTTCAATAATGTTGTATGGCGGCACAATTGCTGCAGGACATTATAAGGGACAAGACTTAAATATTATATCTGCATTTGAAGCTTTGGGACAAAAAATTGCAGGCACTTTAAATCCTGAAGATTTTAAGCAGATAGTTCAGCATTCATGTCCGGGGGCAGGCGCATGCGGTGGTATGTACACAGCGAATACAATGGCGTCGGCAATTGAAGCATTGGGAATGAGTTTACCTTATTCATCTTCTAATCCCGCATTAAGTGAAGACAAGAAAAAAGAATGTTTGAATGCAGGCAAAGCATTGAGATTACTGCTCGAAAAAAATATTCGTCCGTCAGATATCATGACCCGCAAAGCATTTGAAAATGCGATCACCGTGATCATGATCCTGGGTGGAAGCACAAATGCAGTATTGCATTTGATCGCAATGGCAAGATCAGTTGGTGTTCCTTTATCTATTGATGATTTTCAAACTATCAGTGATAAAGTACCCGTGTTAGCAGATTTCAAACCCTCTGGAAAATATCTCATGCAGGATCTGCACCAGCATGGTGGACTTCCGTCAGTAATGAAATACTTATTGTCGAAGGGATTACTGCATGGCGATTGTTTGACAGTTACCGGTAAAACGGTTGCAGAAAATTTAGCAGGTGTTCCCGATCTTGATTTTAACGCTCAAAAAATCATTTATCCATTAAACCAGCCGTTGAAAAAAACGGGACACCTGCAAATTCTGTATGGCAATCTTGCGGAGAAAGGAAGTGTTGCAAAAATTTCCGGTAAGGAAGGAGAAAAATTTGTTGGACCCGCAAGAGTTTTTGATGGTGAACAAAAATTAATTGCGGGAATACAAAGTGGTTTAGTAAAAGCGGGTGATGTTGTTGTAATAAAAAATGAAGGGCCTAAAGGTGCACCGGGTATGCCTGAGATGTTGAAACCAACTTCTGCGATCATTGGCGCAGGCCTGGGAAAAAATGTTGCATTGATCACTGACGGTCGTTTTAGCGGAGGTACACATGGATTTGTTGTAGGACATATTACACCAGAAGCACACGAAGGTGGGTTGATCGGATTTGTACATGATGAAGATGTTATTGAAATTGATGTGACAAAGAATATGATCACTTTAAAAGTAAGCGATGAAGAAATAAAGAAGAGAAAGGCCAACTGGAAACAACCAGAATTGAAAGAGAAAAGAGGTGTATTATATAAATATGCACGATTTGTAAAAGATGCAAGCGAGGGTTGTGTAACAGACGAAGCATAAAGAATAGAAATGACAAAACAATATTTTTTAGAAGTAGCGGATTATAACATTTGGGCAAATGATATTGTTCTGTCATGGGTAAATAATATCACTGATGAGCAATGGAAAAAACATGTAGTAAGCAGTTTTAATAGTATAGCAGAAACAGTATTGCATATAACAAGTGCTGAAACAATATGGCTGGAAAGATTGAATAAGACAGAATCGCCTGTATGGTTGCAATCAACTTTTAAAGGAACAAGAAATGAAGTGATCGGGCTATGGAAAAACGCTTCGACAGGATTGAAAAAATTTGTTGAAGATTTTAATGACTCAGCAATAATGGAAAAACTGGCGTTTAAAAGATTAAATGGTGATAAATATGAGATGCCCCATTACCAGGTCTTTGCTCATATTTTCAATCACTCTACCTATCACCGTGGGCAGTTGGTTACAATGCTTAGACAAGTAGGATTTACCGATGTTGGCTCAACAGACAAGTTAGGTTTTTACAGAAAATAAAAAAATTATTATGGACACACTTGAATTAACCAAAGAGAAAAAAACAAAAGCAGCTACTGAAAACATTTCAGGTAGCGAGGCAGTATTAAGAGCTTTTGTTGCTGAAGGTGTTGAAACCATCTTTGGTTATCCCGGCGGCGCTATCATGCCGATCTATGATGCATTGTATGATTATCATGAAAAGCTTACCCATATATTAGTCCGACATGAGCAAGGGGCTATTCATGCAGCGCAGGGTTTTGCAAGAGTTAGTGGAAGAACTGGTGTTGTGTTTGCAACCAGTGGCCCCGGTGCTACAAATCTTGTAACAGGATTAGCCGATGCAATGATCGACTCCACTCCTGTTGTATGTATAACAGGACAAGTGTTTGCTCATTTGCTTGGAACTGATGCATTCCAGGAAACAGATGTAATAAATATTACAACTCCTGTTACCAAATGGAATTACCAGGTAACTGATGCGACTGAAATCCCGCATGTATTAGCAAAGGCATTTTATATTGCTGGCAGTGGTCGCCCGGGTCCAGTACTGATCGACATCACTAAAAATGCACAGTTACAATTATTCGATTACAATGGATATGAGAAATGTGAACATATAAGAAGCTATCGTCCTAAACCTATTGTGCGCAAAGAATATATTGAACAGGCAGCGAAGCTGATAAATGAAGCTGAAAAACCATTTGTGATCTTTGGGCAAGGAGTAATACTTGGAAAAGCAGAAAAAGAATTTCAAAAATTTATTGAAAAAGCGGGAATCCCTGCTGCATGGACGATCCTTGGTATGAGTGCAATTCCAACTAATCATCCACTCGGCGTTGGTATGCTTGGTATGCATGGAAATTACGGACCAAATCTTTTGACAAATGAATGTGATGTATTGATCGCAATCGGTATGCGTTTCGATGACCGTGTTACCGGTAGACTTGATAAGTATGCTAAGCAGGCAAAGGTTATTCATTTAGATATTGACCCATCCGAGATAGATAAGAATGTAAAAGCAACAGTACCTGTATGGGGTGATTGTAAAGAAACATTACCGTTATTAACTGAACTGGTTCACCAGAAAGTTTATCCGCAATGGTTGCAGAAGTTCAATGATTGCATGAAGAAAGAGCAGGAAAAATGTATCAAAGCAGAAATGAATCCTGATACAGAAGTTCTCACGATGGGTGAAGTAATTACTGCGATCAATGAATTAACAAAAGGGGATGCAGTGATCGTTACTGATGTTGGTCAGCACCAAATGGTAGCATGTCGTTATGCTGAATATAATTCAAGCAAAAGTAATATCACAAGCGGCGGATTGGGTACAATGGGGTTTGCATTGCCTGCAGCAATTGGCGCTAGCTACGGTGCACCGGACAGGACAGTTATTGCGATCATTGGTGATGGCGGTATTCAAATGACGATTCAGGAATTAGGAACCATCATGCAATTCAACCCTACTGTAAAGATCATTATCCTTAATAATAAATTTTTAGGAATGGTTCGCCAGTGGCAGGAATTGTTTCATAAGAACCGTTATTCATTTGTAGATATACAGAGCCCGGATTTTGTAATGGTTGCCAAGGGTTATGGTATTCAAGGAAAAAGTATTTGCAAAAGAGAAGATGTGAAGAGTGCATTAAAAGAAATGCTGGATCACAACGGAAGCTATTTGCTGGAAGTAATAGTGGGTAAAGAAAATAATGTATTTCCAATGGTACCGCAAGGTCGTGGTGTTGCTGAAGTTGTATTGAGTAAAGACGAGATATAAATTTCCTGTATGGATGATAAAAAAATTACTGGAATTCCAGGGGAATATGAAGCAATAAAGGAGGCTACTGTTGAATTGCAATTTAATATGGCTTCCGATTTATATACCGGGAGTTTATTAAAAACACTGGCAGCTTCTAAACCATCAGGCAAGTTTCTTGAATTAGGTGCAGGCACAGGATTGGCAACAGCCTGGATAGTTTCAGGAATGGATGAAAAAAGTTCTTTGCTCGCAATTGAAAACAATGAAATATTAATTGGTGTTGCAAATAAAAATATTGTTGATAGCAGAGTTGAATTTATGCTGGCAGATGCCTACGACTGGATCAGGGAATATAAAGCAGAGAAATTTGACTTCATTTTCGCAGATGCAATGCCGGGTAAATACGATCTGTTTGATGAAACAATTGCAATGCTAAACAGCGGAGGCTTCTATATTATTGACGATATGCTTCCCCAACCAAACTGGCCGTTGGGTCATGATGAAAAAGTAAGATCGTTCATAAGCGGATTAGAAAGCAGGAGTGATCTCTTGATGACAAAAATGAACTGGTCAACAGGAATTATTATTATCACTAAAAAGTAAAATGATTGAAATTATAAACGAATTTTTTTAAACATTTTTATGAATAAGCAGGAATACACAATAACAGTTTACACAGAAAACCAAATTGGTTTACTGAACCGTATTGCTATTATCTTTTCAAGAAGAAAGATAAATGTGGAAAGTTTAAATACTTCACCAAGCGAGATCGAAAGCGTACATCGCTTTACAATTGTTATTAATGAAGTGGAAGATGTAGTACGTAAACTATGTCGACAAATTGAAAAACAAGTGGAAGTATTAAAAGCCTATTATAACACCAATGAAGAGATCGTTTGGCAGGAACTGGCTTTATATAAGGTACCGACTGATATTATTGCAGAAGAGGTAAAAGTGGAAAGGTTACTTAGCCAGTTTGGAGCGAAAGCAGTAGTAATAAGAAAAGATTATACTGTATTTGAAGTAAGTGGGCAGCGTGAAGAAACTGATTCTTTCATTAAAGTCCTGGAACCATATGGATTAATTGAATTTGTCAGGAGTGCAAGAGTGGCGATCATAAAAAACAGTGATGGGTTTCATAAAAAATTAAAATCATTTGAATACAAAGAACCAGGAGAAGAAGTAGTAGAGAATGAATATTTAAGTGAGAACGAGAAGGTATTTTCAATGTAGAGGATTGTCCGAAAGTCAGGAAAGACGGAAGGTCAGAAAGAATCTTCCCGAAAATTTAAAATTATCTTTCGGACTTACGGACCTGCCGACTTCCGGTCTTAATAACAAAAACAAAATTTTTAAAAGTTTAAAACATATACAATGGCAAAATTAAATTTCGGCGGCACAACAGAAAACGTTGTAACCCGTGAAGAATTTCCCCTGGCAAAAGCACAGGAAGTATTAAAGAACGAAACTGTAGCAGTAATTGGTTATGGCGTGCAAGGTCCTGGCCAGGCATTGAATCAAAAAGATAATGGTATCAATGTAATTGTTGGACAACGCAAAGATTCTAAAACATGGGATAAAGCAGTACGTGATGGTTTTGTGCCCGGCGAAACATTGTTTGAAATTGAAGAAGCATTGCAGCGTGGTACAATTATATGTTACCTGTTGAGTGATGCTGCACAAATTGCTTTATGGCCAACTGTAAAAAAACATTTAACTCCAGGCAAGGCATTATATTTTTCTCATGGGTTTGGGATCACGTTTAATGAGCAAACTGGTATTATTCCCCCCAAAGATGTGGATGTATTCTTAGTAGCGCCTAAAGGTTCAGGAACTTCTCTTCGCAGAATGTTTTTACAAGGTCGCGGCTTGAATAGTTCTTACGCTATTTTTCAGGATGCAACTGGTAAAGCATTTGACAGGGTGATCGCACTTGGTATCGCTGTTGGTAGCGGTTATTTATTTGAAACAGATTTTAAAAAAGAAGTTTACTCTGATCTGACAGGCGAAAGAGGAACATTAATGGGTGCGATACAGGGAATTTTTGCTGCGCAGTACCAGGTATTGCGTGATAAAGGCCACTCCCCTTCTGAAGCATTTAATGAAACAGTTGAAGAGTTAACACAGTCATTAATGCCATTGGTTGCTGAGAATGGGATGGATTGGATGTACGCCAACTGTTCAACAACAGCACAACGTGGTGCATTGGATTGGTGGAAAAAATTCCGTGATGCAACAGCCCCTGTATTTAAAGAACTATATGAAAGTGTTGCAGCAGGTAAAGAAAGTCAGCGTTCAATTGATAGCAACAGCAAACCTGACTACAGGGAAAAATTGGAAGAAGAATTAAAAGAATTACGTGAAAGTGAATTATGGCAGGCAGGTAAAACTGTTCGTTCATTGCGTCCGGAAAATCAACCGGCAAAAACAGAAAAGAAAAAAGCTGAAGCAGTAGCTTAAATACACCATTAGAAAATTGAAATGGAAAAAGTAATCTCAAATAAAGGAAATCTTCAAAGCCCTCCACCATATGGTGGAGCGGCGGGGTTAGATTTTGCTGGCGCTGCATTACGATTGAAAAAGATCGTAACAAAAACTCCTCTGCAGCGAAGCACCCATCTTTCAAAAAAATATGATTGTAATGTTTTTTTGAAACGGGAAGATCTTCAGGTAGTAAGAAGTTACAAACTACGGGGCGCCTACAACATGATGAGCAGCCTGCCAAAGGAACAATTGGAAAGAGGTGTTGTTTGTGCTAGCGCCGGTAATCATGCACAGGGATTTGCATTCAGTTGTAAAAAACTAAATGCAAAAGGTGTTGTATTCATGCCGACCATCACTCCTAATCAGAAAGTGAAACAAACACAAATGCATGGAGATGGCAATGTGGAAATAAAATTGGTCGGTGATACATTTGATGATTGCGCCATTATTGCAAAAAAATATACGGAGGACAATGGCATGGTCTTCATTCCCCCTTTTGATGATCACAGGATCATTGAAGGACAGGGAACTGTTGGAGTTGAGATCCTCGAAGATCTGAACTATGTAGATTATTTATTTCTCCCGATCGGTGGTGGCGGATTGTGCGCTGGCGTTGGTTCTTATTTTAAAACTTATTCACCAAAAACAAAGATCATAGGGTTGGAACCTGAAGGTGCACCGGCAATGTATGAAGCGTTAAAAAAAGGCTCCCCTGTAACCCTGGATAATATTGATCGATTTGTTGATGGTGCTGCTGTAAAAAGAGTCGGCGACATTACTTTCCCTATTTGCAAAGAAGTATTAGACGATATGCATCTTATATCTGAAGGAAAAGTTTGTTCAACCATTTTGAAATTATACAATGAAGATGCGATCGTGGTTGAACCAGCAGGTGCATTATCTATCGCCGCGTTGGATGATTTTGCCAATGAAATAAAATACAAAACTGTTGTATGCATTGTAAGTGGAAGCAATAATGATATCGATCGCATGCAGGAAATTAAAGAAAGAAGCCTGCAATATGAAGGGCTAAAGCATTATTTCCTGATCAACTTTGCACAACGTCCCGGCGCTTTAAAGGAATTCGTGAACAATGTGCTTGGTCCCACCGATGACATTACAAGATTTGAGTATATGCAAAAGAATAATAAGGAAGCAGGACCGGCACTGGTTGGCATTGAATTGAAGAGCCGTGAAGATTATGATGCTCTTTTAAATAATCTGAATAAATATCATATTGGGTTTACCGAATTAAGCAAGGATAATAACTTGTTCAGTTATCTTGTTTAAAATTTTATAAGTGATTTTTAATTAGTTTTGCCCCGCTAACAGCGGGGCATTTTTATTAAAATAATATTACGATGTCAAAAGTAAAAGTTGGTTTGGTGCAGATGAGTTGTTCGAGCAATAAAGAAGCGAATTTGCAAAAGGCAATAGAAAAAGTAAAAGAAGCCGCTGCAAAGGGTGCACAGATCGTTTGCTTACAGGAATTGTTTACTTCACTTTATTTCTGCGATGTAGAAGATTATGAAAATTTCAAATTGGCTGAACCTATACCCGGCCCTTCTTCTGATGCCTTAAGCAAACTGGCAAAAGAATTGAATGTAGTGATCATTGCATCTTTGTTTGAAAAAAGAGCACAGGGCATTTATCATAACACCACGGCTGTGTTAGATGCTGATGGTTCTTATCTCGGTAAATACAGGAAGATGCATATACCCGATGATCCTGCTTACTATGAAAAATTCTATTTTACTCCGGGTGACCTGGGATATAAAGTTTTCAAAACAAAATATGCAACTTTTGGTGTGCTGATCTGCTGGGATCAATGGTATCCCGAAGCTGCAAGAATTACTTCATTGATGGGTGCAGAAATTTTATTTTATCCAACGGCTATTGGTTGGGCTACTTCACAAGACGAAGCAACAAATACAGAACAATACAACGCATGGCAAACGATCCAGCGTAGTCATGCAGTTGCCAATGCTGTGCATGTAGTTAGTGTGAATCGTGTTGGTTTGGAACAAGACGGAGCTATGAAATTCTGGGGTGGGTCGTTCGTATCAAATCCTTTCGGCACATTAATTCACAAAGCATCACATGACCTGGAAGAAGTTGCCGTCGTTGAAATTGATACTGAAAAAACTGACTTTTTTAGAACACACTGGCCCTTCTTACGAGACAGGAGAATCGATTCATATCAACCCATTACCCAAAGATTTATAGACGAAGCTTAATGACACATTCCACTCCGAAAGATCTAGGTTATTACTTCCCTGCCGAGTTTGCTCCACATGTTGCTACCTGGCTAAGTTGGCCACACAAAGAAGCATCATGGCCGGGAAAAATTCATACAATTTTTCCTTTTTACAGCCGCTTTGTAAAATATTTGGCGCAAAGTGAAAAAGTTCGCATCAATGTGAATGATGAAGCAATGAAATCTTTTGCAATAAGCTGTTTACAAAAAGAGGATGTGGATCTGACACAAGTAGAATTTTTCTTTCATCCAACCAACGATGCATGGTGTCGTGATCATGGTCCTGCATTTTTAATAAATCCCAGTGCTGATATAAAAAAAATAATTGTTGACTGGAATTATAATGCCTGGGGCGGAAAGTATTTACCCTGTGACCTGGATGATATTGTTCCCACTAAAATTGCGCAGCATTATAATATTCCTGTTTATCATCCGGGGATTATCATGGAAGGTGGTTCAGTAGATTTTAATGGAAAAGGAACTGTAATAACTTCAACTCTTTGTCTATTGAATCAAAATCGTAATCCACATTTAAATCAAAAACAGATCGAAGAATACTTGTACCATTATTACGGGCAGGAACAAGTGCTTTGGGTCGATGAAGGAATTGTAGGTGATGACACCGATGGCCACATTGATGACACAGTTCGTTTCGTAAATGAGGATACTGTAATTACAGTGATAGAAGAAAATGTAAACGATGAAAACCACGCACTGCTTGAAAAAAATCTTAAACAACTTAAAGCAATGCGCTTGCTGAATGGCAAGCAATTAAACATTGTTGAACTCCCGATGCCAGCCCATTTAGAATACGAAGGTCAACGTCTCCCGTGCAGCTATGCCAATTTTTTTATTTGCAATAAATACGTAATTGTTCCTATCTTTAATTGCGAAAAAGACGATCGGGCATTGCAAATAATTTCTGAATGTTTTTCTGGACGCGAAGTTATCGGCATTGATTCCACCGAAATTATCTGGGGCTTAGGAAGTTTTCATTGTTTAAGCCAACAGGAACCTGCAAGTTGAAACCTACTACTACTGATTAGTGTCATAATAATCATCGTGATGATTATTAATTTGTACCCTGCACATTGTGCTATTGGTTATTTTAAATAATTTAGAAACTTTAGTTTGAACTTATCAATCAATTTAAATAAAAGATAGGTTATTAATCTTCTAACATTAACATTAAATCACTTGTTTATGAAATCGAAAATTTTATTATTATTTATTACAATGTGCAGCTTTATAGCCGTAACTGCACAAGAGCCGGAAAAGAAAAAAACCATGGAGATCTATGGATTCATTATGATGGATGCGGGGTATAATTTTGACCAGATACATCCAGACTGGTTTGATGTAGTTCGCCCGACTAAATTACCAACCTTCAAGAACCAGTATGGTACAGATGGTAACTTCTTTTTTTCCGTTCGCCAAACACGTTTGGGCTTCAAGAATTATTTTGAAACTCCCTTAGGTGAATTAAAAACACATTTTGAATTTGAAATGTTTGGAACCGGCGTAGATGCCGGGCAAACCACTATACGTTTACGACATGCGTATGCAGAACTCGGAAAGTTTGGTGCGGGTCAATATTGGAGTCCATTTATGGATATCGATGTATTTCCAAACACAGTTGAATATTGGGGACCTACTGGAATGGCCTTCTTTAGAAATGTACAGGTACGCTATATGCCGATCCAGGGTGACTCTCGTTTAACAATTGCTCTTGAAAGACCAGGCGCCAGCGCAGATCAGGGTGTATATGCAGGCCGTATCGAGTTGCAAGGTGTAAAACCAAGATTCCCATTACCAGATCTGTCAGCAGAATACCGGCATGCAGGAAAATGGGGTTATGTCGAACTGGCTGGTATTGCACGCAAAATGGAATGGGAAGATCAGGACAACTTAGCTCCTGATCTATCTGGTGATGCTTTGGGATGGGGTCTTAATCTTAGCACGAATATT